>JACCDU010507422.1_pt1 | contig 56059 bp, 57 predicted proteins | sample 7446081 | NCBI WGS metagenome assembly JACCDU01 (sample SAMN15323447, study PRJNA562643) | freshwater metagenome | isolation source: river surface water | place: USA:Blue River Watershed | collected 2017-08-17 | reverse complement strand
GTTGGTCAACAAACCGTAGCGGTAAAAGCGCTCGATGTCGTTGCCTTTGAAGGTGCTGCCATCGCCCCAGATGTTGACGTCGTCTTCTTTCATGGCGGCCACCAACATGGTGCCGGTCACGGCGCGGCCAATGGGGGTGGTGTTGAAGTAGGTGACGCCTGCTGTAGAGATGTGAAAAGCACCGCACTGTAAAGCCGCAATACCTTCGTGAGCCAATTGTTTGCGGCAGTCGATGAGGCGGGCCAGTTCTGCGCCGTATTCCTTGGCTTTGCGAGGAATTTCTTCGTAGTCGGGCTCATCGGGTTGGCCCAAATTGGCGGTGTAGGCGTATGGCACAGCGCCTTTTTGGCGCATCCACAGCAAGGCGGCGCTGGTGTCTAGGCCACCAGAGAAAGCGATACCCACTTTTTGGCCTGCAGGGATGTGTTGAAGAATGGTTGCCATGGAAGTTCTTTCAGATGCGAAGGGGATCAACCGAAATGGCAGATGTAGTGATACGGCTCAGTGACGCGAATCTCAAAACTGGATTGGCCGGGCACGTTGAATTTTTCGCCGGCTTTTGACACGAGCCACTCTGAACTACCCTTGAGTTTGTATTCGCAAGAGCCGCCCACGCACTCCATGATCTCGGGTGCGCCAGTGTTAAAAGTGAGGGTCGAGGGCAGGACCACGCCCACAGATTTCTTGGTGCCATCGGCCAAGGTGATGTTGTGGCTGACGCACTTGCCGTCAAAGTACACGTTGGCTTGGGTGGTGACGGAAATGTTGTCGATTTTTTCGGTGGTCATAGAGAAATCAGGGGTTGGGTGTCATGGCCACGCAGGGGCGGCTTCAAGACGTGGCACAAAACCCATGATTTTAGGCCATCGCAGGCCTATTTTTAACGCCAGTGGCGATGACGGGGCGCCGCCCCAATGTCCAAGTTGACGTGGGTGAAGACAGGGTAGGGCGAGTAAACATTGGCTCGGTAGTAGGGAGAGTACACGCGGACCACCTGAGGTGCAGCTGTGAAAATTTGGGGTGTCACGATGGGTGGATTGGCAATTTCTGCCATGACTGTGGCTTCAGGACCTGGCACTTCCATGGGGGCCGCACTGATGGGTGTGACTTGCAGCTTGATGGTGGGGCCTGGGTCCTTGGGCAATTGCACGGTGTACTGTTTGCCAGCAAACTCATACACCACGTTGTAACCTAGTAGGCGGTTTTCGTAGACTTGCTGGGTGGTGCAGGTTTGTTGAGTTTGCGTCTGGGCCGCCTGAGGTCCTTCGACCTTGTCGCCAGCGATGGCGCCGCCAATCACCCCAATCATGGTGGCCAAAGCTCTGCCGTCGCCTTTGCCAATGGCATTGCCAATGGCGCCACCAGCGATGGCACCCATTGCCGCTCCTGCACCAGAAGTCTGTCCTGGCACACTCACTTGCGTTTGGGCGCAAATTTGGCGAGGCACAGAAACTTGTTGGTAAACAGGGGTGCGACTGATGACATTGCCAATTTCTTGGGCTTGCGTTGGCAGGCAAACACTGAGTCCTGCCAACAAACCGCCGGTCAGTGTGGAGCTCAAGGCACGGATAAAGACTGGTTTTGTCATGGTGTTCAATTCTGATAGTAGCAATTCAATGGCCAGATTTTAAAGTGAGTTTATAAAAATCGATCAGCCTGCCTGAAGTTCTTGAAGCGCTTGCTTCTTCGAACTTCTATGGACTTAACGCATTGGCCACTGATTTGGTTGAAAGCCAACCGAAATTTCCACGCCTTTGCTAGATTGCCACTCAATCACGGGCCGTTTGACCAGGCTGGGATTGGCCAAGAGAAGAGGGCGAGCCGACGCCGCACTGTCCACGCTCAATTGTTCTTCTGGGCTGAGTTTGCGCCAACTGGTGCCTTTTCGGTTTAAAACAGCCTCCCAGCCTGCCTCTTTCAGCCAAGTGTCTAGATTTTTTTCGGGCAAGCCTTGTTTTTTGAAATCATGGAAAACATGCTCGAGGCCTTGTTCGCTTAGCCAAGTGCGTGCTTTTTTAACGGTATCGCAATTGGGAATACCATAAACAGTGATCAAGGTGTATTTCATCTATTGTCATTGAAAGAGCTGGACTCAGCGACAATCTTATCCTTATGAAAACTTTGAGTGAATGGCTCGCACATTGCGAGAGCTTGCATCCCCATGCCATTGACATGGGTCTAGACCGGGTGCGCTTGGTGGCCCAAAAGCTGCAACTGGCCCTGAAAGTGCCCGTGATTACCGTGGCTGGAACCAATGGCAAAGGCTCAACCTGCGCCATGTTGGAGGCCATTTACTTGCAGGCGGGCTACAAAACTGGTGTCTACACATCGCCCCATTTGGTGCATTTTGAAGAGCGCTGTCGCTTGCAAGGAGAATCGCCACCTGCTGCTGTGTTTGCCAATGCTTTTGAGCAGGTTGAAACAGCCAGGGGGGAGATTTCTCTCACTTATTTTGAATTTAGCACCTTGGCCATTTTGAAAATGATGGCAGATGCAGATCTGGATGTGGCTATTTTGGAAGTCGGATTGGGGGGCCGCCTAGACGCCGTCAACTTGGTGGATGCCGATTGCGCCATCATCACCAGCATCGATCTGGATCACACGGCGCTCTTGGGAAATGACCGTGAAACCATCGGTTTTGAAAAAGCTGGCATTGTTCGCTCAGGCAAGTCGGTGGTTTTGAGCGATCCAGTACCTCCGAATTCCATCATTCAGCACGCCAAGGATCTGGGCTCAGACCTTTGGTTGATGGGGCGCGACTTCAATTTTTCAGGCGATCCCTTGCAGTGGTCTTGGGCTGGCAGGGGACGTCGCTACAGTGGTCTGGCCTATCCAGCCCTCAGGGGGGCCAACCAGTTGCTCAATGCCTCAGGTGTTTTGGCGGCTTTGGAGATCATGCGACCCCAATTGCCAGTGACTGCCCAGGCCATTCGCAATGGCTTGGCCATGGTGGAGTTAACGGGCCGGTTTCAAATTGTGCCTGGCGAGCCGGTTTTGGTTCTGGATGTGGCGCACAACCCGCATTCGGTGGCGGCTTTGGCGGCCAATTTGGATGCGATGGGTTTTTATCCTTGCACCCATGCGGTATTTGGAGCCATGGCCGACAAAGACCTTGCCAGCATGCTTCAAAAAATTCTGCCGATGGTTGATGCATGGTATTTCACCGATCTGCCCTTACCCAGGGCCTCCACGGCAGCTCAACTGGAAGACGCTTGGCGGCAGATGAATACACGCCAAGACGTGAAAGCCAGCCAGCACCTCTCGCCTCAAAAAGCCCTCGACGCAGCCATTACAGCGGCAAGACCCACTGATAGAATCTTGGTCTTTGGTTCGTTCTATACGGTGGGCGGCATTTTGCACAATGGCATTCCCAAACTGCATGCCAAACACCTGAGTAATTGAGACTCCAACGCATGGCATTCTTCAAGCTACGACTTCCTGGACGACTTTCGTCGGGCCCTACTGGCGCCGATGCGCTGTCCAACACCCCTGCAGAAAGTGTCGAGGTCATCCGCAAGCGTGCTCGCCATCGGCTGATGGGCTCTGTGGTGTTGGTTTTAGGGGCGGTTGTTGGATTGCCCCTGTTGTTTGACAGCCAACCCAGACCAGTGGCCATCGATACCCCCATCGTGATTCCAGACCGGAATCAGGTGGCGCCCTTAACGGCTGCCGTGGCGCCTAAAACAGGCGCCGTCAAAGAGCCAACGCCGGTTCAAGCAGACTCCGTATCATCCGAACCTGGAACCGTTGCAAAAAGTACAGTTGCCAATTCGGCAGCACTTGATCCCAATGAAGAGGTGGTCAGTAAGACCAGCAAACCTGAGCCCAAAGTTGACGCGAAGCCTGAAGCCAAAACAGAAGCCAAGCCGGAGGTAAAGCCGGAAGTAAAGCCTGAAGTGAAGGCCGACACCAAAGAAGCAGACAAAGCCAAAGCCTTGCTGGATGGCAAAGACGCGCCTAAGTCTGAACAGCCAGTCCGCTCTGTGGTTCAAGTGGGCGCCTATGCCGAATTGGCCAAGGCCAGGGAAGTGCGAGCCAAGCTCGAAAGTGCGGGCTTTAAAACCTATACCCAAGAAGTCGATACCAAAGACGGCAAGCGAATTCGCGTTCGAGTGGGTCCTTTCCCCTCCAAAGAAGAAGCAGAAAAAACAGCTGAAAAAATTCGGAAATTGAATTTGCAGACCTCGGTGTTAAAACTTTAAGGAGCTCGAACACATGGCTTCCACCGATTGGATCCTTCTGGCTTTGCTTGCAGCATCCCTCTTGTTGGGTGCATGGCGAGGCTTGGTCTACGAAGTTCTTTCAGTCATAGGCTGGATTGCTGCATTTTTGCTGGCGCAGTGGTTTGCCCCTGCGGTTGCAGAAAAACTGCCCATGCAGAGCTCAAGCGAAACACTCAAATATGCCGCTGCGTTTGTGTTGGTGTTTGTGTTGAGTGTTTTTGCGGCAGGGCTCATTTCTGCACTCATGAAAAAAATCATTTCGGTGGTGGGGCTGCGGCCTGTTGACCGCATTCTGGGCGCCGTCTTTGGTTTGTTTCGAGGTTTGATCTTGCTGTTGGCCTTGAGCGTTGTGGTGCACATGACGGCATTGAATGAAAGTGATTGGTGGCTTGAGTCCAAGGGCGCACCCATGCTCATGACCTTGCTCAAGGGCTTGCAACCGATGTTGCCTGAAAAATTTGGGGCTTTCTTGCCCAATTGATTGGACCGACTTATGTGTGGAATTGTTGGCGTTGCAAGCAACGCGCCTGTGAATCAGCTGATCTATGACGCGCTGTTGCTCTTGCAGCACCGTGGGCAAGATGCTGCAGGCATTGTTACGCAACTCGACCGTAAGTTTCACATGCACAAAGCCAAAGGCATGGTGAAGGATGTTTTTAGAACACGCAATATGCGCTCTTTGCCGGGCAACTGTGGCTTGGGACAAGTGCGCTACCCCACTGCGGGCAATGCCTTCAGTGAAGAGGAGGCGCAGCCTTTTTATGTCAATGCACCATTTGGTTTGGTGTTAGTGCACAACGGCAACTTGACCAATGCCAAAGCCTTGAAGGCTGAGCTATTTTCGACGGACCATCGACACATCAACACCGAGAGTGACTCTGAAGTTTTGCTCAATGTGCTGGCGCACGAGTTGGAAAAAACCACACGTGGTTTGCCCTTAACCCCTGCTGATGTTTTCAAAGCCGTTCAAGGTGTGCATCGCCGTGTGAAAGGCTCGTATGCCGTCATCGCCCTGATTGCGGGTCATGGCCTGCTTGCATTTAGAGATCCCTTTGGCATTCGCCCGCTGTGTATTGGCAAAGGCAAAGATGGCACTTATATGTTGGCCAGTGAGTCCGTGGCGCTGGAAGGCACCTTGCACCAGTTTGAGCGCAATGTTGAGCCGGGTGAGGCGGTGTTCATTGACATGCAAACGCAAATCCACAGCCAACAATGCGCAGACCATCCGCAATTGAATCCTTGTATTTTTGAATACGTCTATTTGGCGCGACCTGATTCAACCTTGGACGGCATCTCTGTCTATCAGGCGCGCTTGAACCTGGGCGAAACATTGGCCAAGCGGGTCATTTCAACCGTTCCCCCCAACGACATTGACGTGGTCATTCCTATCCCTGAATCAAGTCGCCCAAGTGCTGCGCAACTGGCGCAATTGTTAGGTTTGCCTTACCGGGAAGGGTTTGTGAAAAACCGCTACGTTGGCAGGACCTTCATCATGCCGGGGCAGGCTGTTCGCAAGAAATCGGTGCGACAAAAACTCAACGTCATTGCCAGCGAGTTCAAGGGCCGCAATGTGCTGTTGGTGGACGACTCTATTGTGCGAGGCACCACAAGCCGTGAAATTGTGCAAATGGCCCGAGAGGCGGGTGCGCGCAAGGTTTACATGGCCAGCGCCGCGCCGCCGGTGCGTTATCCCAATGTGTACGGCATTGACATGCCGACCAAAGATGAACTGGTGGCGCACAACAGATCGGTGGATGAGATTCGCCAAATCATCGACTGCGACGCCCTCATTTACCAAGATGTTGACGCCATGAAATTGGCCGTTGCCAACGCTGTATTGCCAGGTTTCCCCAAGGTCCAAGGTTTTGACGCGTCTTGTTTTGATGGCGTGTATGTCACTGGCGATGTGTCTGCTGAAGACATTGAACGCTTGAATGAAAACAGACCATCCCAACAAGATGACTCAGAGGCGGACTCTGATCCCTCGCGCTTGGCACTGCCGAATGCATCTTGAGCGCCATCCAAAATACATTCGTGAATAGAATTTGAGATCAATATGAGCCAGCACCCATTGCCCGACAACTTGCACATCGACACTTTGGCAGTGAGGGCAGCAGTCGATCGCAGCCAATATGGTGAAAACTCGGAGGCCTTGTACCTCACCAGTGGTTATGTTCAGCCCGACGCAGAAACAGCTGCTCGCCGTTTTGCGGGTGAGGAAGAGGGCTACACCTACGCGCGTCTGGGCAATCCCACAGTGGCCAGCATGGAAATGCGCTTGGCGGCCCTTGAAGGCGCAGAGGCTTGCATTGCCACCTCAACTGGCATGTCTGCCATCTTGCTCATGTGCTTGGGTTTGCTCAAAAGTGGTGACCATGTTATTTGCTCGCACTCTCTGTTTGGCTCCACCATCAAATTGATTGGCGGTGAGTTTGCCAAGTTTGGTGTGCAAACCACTTTCGTATCGCAAACTCAAGTGTCTGAGTGGCAAGCGGCCATGCAGCCCAACACCAAATTGTTGTTTGCGGAAACGCCCACCAATCCCTTAACCGAAGTGTGCGACATCAAGGCGCTGGCCGATATTGCGCATGCAGGCAATGCCATGTTGGTGCTTGACAATTGTTTTGCAACGCCCATTTTGCAGCGACCCCTTGAGATGGGAGCCGATTTGGTGGTGCACTCTGGCACCAAATACTTAGATGGCCAAGGCAGAGTCATGGCGGGTGCATTGTGTGGCTCAAAAGCCTTGATCAACGATGTCTTTGGACCCGTTATGAGAAGTGCGGGCATGACCTTGTCACCCTTCAATGCCTGGGTGGTTTTAAAGGGTCTTGAAACCTTGGGTATTCGCATGAAGGCGCAATCTGAGCAAGCCTTGCTTTTGGCGCAATGGTTAGAGGCTCAACCGCAAGTGGCTCGTGTGTATTACCCCGGTTTGAAAAGCCATCCCCAACATGCATTGGCCATGGCCCAACAGTCGGGCATGGGTGGTGCTGTGCTTTCTTTCGAGGTTAAAAAAACATCGCCAGAGCAGGGCCAAGAGAACGCATTCAAAGTCATGAATGCCATGCGAACGGTTTCCCTGTGTACCAACTTAGGGGATGTCAAAACCTTGGTGGCACACCCTGCCAGCACTTCCCATGGCCGCCTTACCGAAGCGCAGCGTCAAGTGGCAGGCATTCAGCAAAGCTTGATTCGTGTGGCGGTTGGCCTTGAGCACCTTGATGACTTGAAAGCCGACTTCTTGCGCGGCTTTCAGGCACTCTAATTCGAATTACAAATGTCTTCTATTCAAAAACAAGTTCGCACGCGCTTTGCGCCGTCACCCACTGGCTTCATTCATCTCGGTAATATTCGGTCTGCCTTGTACCCTTGGGCCTTTGCCAAGTCACAAGGTGGTACTTTTATTTTGCGCATTGAAGATACCGATTTAGAGCGATCGAATCAGGCGTCTGTGGATGTGATTTTGGAGGGAATGGCTTGGTTGGGTATGCACCCCGATGAAGGCCCTTTTTATCAAATGCAGCGCATGGATCGCTACAAAGAAGTGTTGGCGCAGCTTCAAGCCACTGGCCAGGTTTATCCGTGCTACATGAGCATGGAGGCGCTGGATGCATTGCGCGAAAAACAAATGGCGGCCAAAGAAAAGCCGCGCTATGACGGCACTTGGCGACCTGAGCCTGGCAAAACACTGCCGCCCATTCCAGAAGGCGTGAAGCCTGTCTTGCGATTTAAAAATCCGCTGGACGGCGTGGTGGCTTGGGACGATAAAGTGAAGGGCCGCATTGAAATTAGCAACCAAGAGCTGGACGACTTGGTCATTGCAAGACCTGATGGCACACCCACCTACAACTTCTGCGTGGTGGTGGACGACATTGACATGCAAATTACCCACGTGATTCGGGGCGATGACCATGTGAACAACACGCCTCGTCAAATCAATATTTTCAAGGCCTTGGGGCAAGAGGTGCCTGTGTATGCGCACCTGCCTACCGTGCTCAACGAGCAGGGCGAGAAAATGAGCAAGCGCAATGGCGCCAAGCCCGTCACCCAGTACCGTGATGAAGGCTACTTGCCCGACGCCATGGTGAACTATTTGGCGCGACTCGGTTGGAGCCATGGTGACGATGAAATTTTCAGTCGCCAGCAGTTCTTAGACTGGTTCGACCTCGACCATTTGGGTCGCAGTGCAGCGCAGTTTGACGATGCCAAGCTGCGCTGGGTGAACGCTCAACATTTGAAGGCATCTGATGATTCGCAGCTGGCATTTTGGGTGAAGGACATCTTGAGCCAAAGGGGCATTGCCTCTGATGACCGTTTGCCAGCCATCTGTGGCCTGTTCAAAGACCGATGCGACACCCTTTGCATGTTGGCCGATTGGGTGGCCGTTTTCTATGGCGACGTCACGCCCAAAGCCGATGAAAAGGCGCAACATGTAACCGATGCCGTAAAACCTGCTTTGGCTATGTTGGTCGAAAAATTGGCAGCTTGCGAATGGGACAAGGCTGCTATTGCAGCTGTGCTCAAAGAAGTCTTGGTCGCACAAGGCCTGAAGATGCCTCAGTTGGCCATGCCCGTGCGAGTCTTGGTCATGGGCACATCACAAACCCCCTCCCTCGATGCTGTGCTGGCTTTGTGTGAGAAGCAAAAAGTTTTAGAGCGCTTGAAAAACGCTTGAAAACCTGTCTATAATCCATTTCTCGACACCAACGAGGGTTGCCTTCCAAGGCTTCACAAAGGGGGTATAGCTCAGCTGGGAGAGCGCTTGCATGGCATGCAAGAGGTCAGCGGTTCGATCCCGCTTACCTCCACCAAAGTGTCGAAAATGTTTTGATTCGCCTGCGAAGCATTTCAAAACAGTCCAGGTTATGACCCTATCGTCTAGAGGCCTAGGACATCACCCTTTCACGGTGAGTACCGGGGTTCGAATCCCCGTAGGGTCGCCAAGTTTTGTTGCACTTGGTGCTATTGCTAGACCAGTTCTAGTCAATCGGCACAAAAGCTTCAAGCTACCAGGAGTGGTAGTTCAGTTGGTTAGAATACCGGCCTGTCACGCCGGGGGTCGCGGGTTCGAGTCCCGTCCACTCCGCCATTAAGCTAGCAAAGGTGCGCCATTGGGCGCATTTTTTGTTTGTGAAAAGCCAAAACACAATGACACTTTTTCGCAAGCCATCTATTCAAAAAATTGCGCATTTATGCATTGCTGTTTTAGGGCCGTGTGTGGCCCATGCAGAAACATACTTAAGCAAGGTCTGGGTGAACGCCGGGTTTTATTCTGCGCACTTCGATACCCAGAAGGAATTGCGCAACGCCAACCCGGGCTTTGGCATCGAGTACTCGATAGACAACTCTTGGAGCCTGACAGCAGGGCGTTTTATCAACAGCGACAACGCCCATTCAACTTATTTGGGTGCTTACTATCAGCCTTGGCGATTGGGTGAGTGGAAACTGGGCGTGGTGGGGGGCGCTTTCAATGGCTACCCCAAAGCTTTCAACGGCGGATGGTTTCCTGCTGTGCTTCCGGTGGCCAGCTGGGAAGCTAAAAATGTAGGCATCAATGTGATGCTGGTGCCACCCTTGAAAGACCGTCTTTATGGCGCTTTGAGCTTTCAGTTGAAGTACCGTTTTGACAATTGACTTTGATTGTTACTTTGACTTTGACTTTGACTTTGACTTTGATCCTCCACTGCTTGCCAACCTAGGCCCAAGCCTGAGGGGCAAGCAAACCCAACAAATACCCTCTCAGCCATCCCAAATCGACTGGTTTGGCGATGAATTGCGAGCCTTGGGGCGGGCCTCCTCGGTTTTCCAGCTCGTCCTTGCTCTGGGCGGAGAGGGTGATGATTTGAAGCTTGGCAAAATCTTTTTGCTTTTGAACCCGCTTCACCAACTCCCAGCCATCGACCTCGGGCATGAGTAAATCGATGAGCATGACGTGGGGATTGAACACGGGCAATTGAAGCAATGCATCTATGGCGGATGCCATTGCGCAGCAGTCGACGTGTGGGTGAACAGAGAGGCACGTATCTTGTAGGAGATGTCGGGTGACGGCATCGTCGTCGACCACCATGACGCGCAGCCTGTCATTCATGAGACGCTCTACAGCAGGCAATTTTTGCTGCTGAGACTGGTAATTTTGAATGGATTCGAGAGAAATGCGGCGGTGACCGCCCTGCGTGACCCAGGCGTGAAGGATGTTTTTGTCGACCAAGCTTTGGACCGTGCCGACTGAGAGTTGAAGAAGTTCAGCGGCTTTGCTGGTGCCACAGCAAGCGGGGGTGGTTTGATGGGCCATGCATGTCTTCTTTGCAAAACCTTAATTTAGCGTGAGTTGCCTTTAAATAGGCTTGCAAACGCATACATTCACTTTCATTTGGGAAAATCTGCAAATCTGGCCTAAACGGTCTCCTTAGGGACTTTAGGGATGTTCTATCCGCTCATACCCGTTTAGCATCCCTTGTCTAGCCCCTTTTCGTATTCTGTTGGAGACGCACTGAATGCCCGCCCACCATGCTTTTTGGCCAAAAAGATTGCCGCACCAATTGACGGCGCCGCAAACATCTTTGTGGATGAATTTGCAAATCAGTGCCTCGCGATATCCGCAAAAAGTGGCTTTGGTGTTCATGGGCAGAACATGGACTTATGCGCAATTGCAGCTTGAAGCTGAACTCGTTGCTTCAGCTTTGCGCAAGATGGGCGTGCAAAAGGGCGATCGAGTGGTGCTGGATATGCAAAACTGTCCGCAACTGGTCATCACGCACTTTGCTATTTTGCGACTCGATGCCGTGGTGGTGCCCGTCAACCCCATGAACCGCATGGAAGAGTTGAAGCACTACATCTTAGATCCCGATACCAAAGTGGCTGTGACCACGGCCGACTTGGCGCCAGAGTTGGCTGCAGCCAGCAATGCCCTAGACCAAGCTCAGCGCCTCCAGCATTTGTTGGTCACCCAATTTTCGGATGCCTTTGATCCAGTGAACACGGGCCCCGAAGAAATGCCCGCCAATTGGCACGACTGGCTTACCACGGTGCATCCTTTGCCCACGCTAGAAGTTGGGCAAGTGCATGCTTGGGCATCGGCCTTAAAAGGCGAAGTGTCTCTCGGACCCGTCACCGCGCAATCGGAAGATTTGGCTGTGCTGCCCTACACCAGCGGCACCACAGGCTTGCCCAAAGGATGCATGCACACGCATGGCACCATCATGCACAATGCCATGTCCAGTGGCCTGTGGGCCAATGGCACGCCTGAGAACAAATGCTTGTGCGTGGTGCCCATGTTTCACATCACGGGCATGGTGAGTGTCATGCATGCCACCATTTTCTTGGGCGCGACGCTCATTTTGATGCCACGTTGGGACAGAGATTTGGCCGGGCGACTTATTTCCAAATGGAAGGTCACGCACTGGACCAACATTCCCACCATGGTCATTGACTTGTTGGGCAGCGCCAACATGGCGCAATTTAATTTGAGCAGTTTGCAAAACATTGGTGGCGGCGGTGCTGCCATGCCAGAAGCGGTGGCACAGCGTCTCCTAGATCAATTTGGCCTGCGCTACATTGAAGGCTATGGGCTCACAGAAACGGCGGCGCCTTCGCATTCCAACCCCCCCGATGCCCCCAAAAAACAATGTTTAGGCATTCCGTTCATGAGCGTGGATGCACGCGTGGTTGACCCCGAAACTTTGAAAGAATTGCCGCAAGGCGAGTCGGGTGAAATTGTGATGTCGGGGCCGCAAATTTTCAAGGGTTATTGGAAGCGGCCCGATGCAACTGCCAGCGCCTTTTTTGAGCGTGATGGCAAACTGTTCTTTCGCTCGGGCGACATGGGACGCATCGATGAAGAAGGCTACTTCTTCATGACCGACCGTCTCAAGCGCATGATCAATGCCAGTGGTTTCAAAGTTTGGCCTGCCGAAGTGGAGGCCTTGATGTTCAAGCATCCTGCAATTCAAGAGGCTTGTATCATTGCCACCAAAGACGCTTATCGTGGTGAATCGGTCAAGGCCGTGGTGGTGCTGCGCAGCACGCACCAAGGACAAGTGACGGAGCAAGATATCATCGATTGGTGCCGTGAAACCATGGCGGTTTACAAAGTGCCGCGGGTGGTCGAGTTCATCGATGCACTGCCCAAAAGTGGCAGTGGGAAGGTGATGTGGCGCGCATTGCAAGAAGCAGAAATGGCCAAGGTTTGATGAATTGTTGGTTGATGTTGCGAAAGACTCAAGCATGAGTCTGAAGCTCACTGTGTTGGATCAATCGGTGGCCATGGCCGGCCGAGGGCAAGATGAGTCCATTCGTCAAACGCTGACCTTGGCCATCGAGGCGGAGCGCTTAGGCTATTCCCGTTTCTGGGTGAGTGAGCATCATGCGCACCCCAGCATTGTGGGCACGGCACCTGAAGTGCTCATGGCGGCCATTGCCACCCAAACGCGCACCATCCGCATTGGCAGTGCGGGCGTCATGCTGCCGCACTACGCAGCCTTGAAAGTGGCCGAACAATTCAGAGTGCTCGATGCACTGGCGCCCGGACGAATCGATCTGGGTGTGGGCCGAGCGCCAGGCAGTGACGGCAAGACTGCACAACTGTTGAATCCCGATCGGTATGCCAGTGAAAACTTTCCGCAGCAGGTGTTGGAACTTCAAGCATGGGTCAAAGGACAGCCCTTGCCCGCGGGTCATCCTGGTCACGGTGTTTTTGCATACCCTCAATCTTCGACATCGCCAGATGTTTGGATGCTGGGCAGCTCGGACTATGGCGCTCAATTGGCAGCGCATTTAGGCCTGCCTTATGCTTTCGCTTGGTTTATCACGGACGGGCAGGGTGCTGACCAAGCCATGCAAATTTACCGCGAGAACTTCAGGCCCAGTGCGGGGCTTGACAGACCCAAGGCCACCCTGTGTGTTTGGGCTTTGGCGGCAGACACAGACGAAGAAGCTTGGCATCTTTTTAAAAGCCGAGCACGTTGGCGCATGGACCGAAATTTGGGTCGCATTGGCCCTATGCTTCCTCCCGAGCAAGCAGATCGCGATTATTCACCCGCTGAGCAAATGGCGCTACAGGCACTCAAGGCCAATGCCTTTGTGGGAAGCGCCCAAACCGTCGCCGAAAAGTTAAGATCAGTCGCCACGCGACTTGAGTTGGACGAATTGGCCGTCATTACATGGACGTATGACGCCAAGGCACAGACGCATTCGTACGCACTGTTGGCCCAAGAATTTAATTTAAAACCCTCAACATTTTCAGGAGCATAAGCATGTTTGAAACCGCAATTGCAGGTAGCCTGCCTAAACCCGAATGGCTGGCCGAGACCAACAAGCTTTGGCCCAAATGGATGGCACAAGGCGATAGCCTCAAGCAAGCCAAAGCCGACGCCACACTGCTTTGGATCAAAGCCCAAGAAGATGCTGGCCTCGATGTGGTGGGCGATGGCGAGCAATCGCGCCAACATTTTGTGCATGGATTCCTCGAGCAAGTAGAAGGCATTGACTTCGAAAACAAAGTGACCATGGGCATTCGCAACAATCGCTACGACGCACAAGTGCCCCAAGTGGTTGCGCCTTTGCGATTGAAAGGTCGCGTGCATGCCTTTGAAGCCCAACTGGCTCGTGCACACACCAAGAAGAAATTGAAGTTCACCTTGCCTGGCCCTATGACCATTGTCGACACCGTGGCCGACCGCTTCTATGGCGACAAAGTCAAAATGGCCATGGCCTTTGCTGAGTTGCTCAATCAAGAAGCCTTGGCACTTCAAGCCGACGGTGTTGACATTGTGCAGTTTGATGAGCCAGCCTTCAATGTGTACATGGAAGAAGCGGCTGACTGGGGTGTGAAAGCCTTGGAGCGTGCTGCTCAGGGTCTCACTTGCACCACGGCTGTTCACATTTGCTACGGCTATGGCATTCAAGCCAACATCGATTGGAAAAACTCATTGGGCCACGAGTGGCGCCAATATGAAAAGGTGTTTCCAGCCTTGGCCAAGAGCAGCATTCAACAGGTGAGCTTGGAGTGCTTCCAATCGCATGTGCCCATGGACTTGATGGCTTTGCTCGAAGGCAAAGATGTGATGGTGGGGGTGATTGATGTGGCCAGCGATGTGATTGAAACGCCCGAGCAAGTGGCAGACACTATCGGCCGTGCGCTTCAATTTGTACCCAAGGCCCGCATCATTGCGTGTACCAATTGTGGTCTGGCGCCCATGAGCCGTGAAGTGGCTGAGAAAAAATTACAAGCTTTGGCAGAGGGTGCACGCATTGCCCGTGAGCGTTACCGCTAAAAAGTTTCAATTTGCAAACACAATAAAAGGCCATCGCAAGATGGCCTTTTGCTTGCTTGACAGCCCGCGATTACATGCGCTCAAAAATAGCCGCAATACCTTGACCGCCACCAATGCACATGGTGACCAAGGCATACCGGCCTTGGATGCGCTGAAGTTCATGCAAGGCTTTGACCGTGATCAAAGTGCCTGTGGCACCAATGGGATGTCCCAAAGAAATGCCGGAGCCATTGGGGTTGACCTTGGCGGGGTCTAGGCCCAAATCGCGTGTGACAGCGCAAGCCTGTGCTGCAAAGGCTTCGTTGGCTTCAATGACATCCAAATCGTTCACGCTGAGGCCTGCTTTTTTGAGAGCCAATTGCGTGGCGGGTACAGGGCCAATCCCCATGTACTTGGGGTCAACGCCCGCATGCGCATAGGCCACCAAGCGGGCCAGAGGTTTGACGCCACGCGCTTTGGCCACACCTGCTTCCATGAGCACCACAGCCGCTGCCGCATCGTTGATACCAGAAGCGTTACCAGCCGTAACGGTGCCGTTTTCTTTTAGAAATACAGGCTTGAGTTTGCCCAGCTCTTCCATGGTGCAACCGGGGCGGAAGTGCTCATCGGTTTCGTAGGCCACTTCGCCTTTGCGTGTTTTAAGCATGACCGGCATGATTTGGTCTTTGAAGTAGCCGGCTTGTGTGGCGCGCTCTGCGCGGTTGTGGCTTTCTACGGCCAGTTTGTCTTGATCTTCACGGGTGATGCCCCACTTAGCTGCAATATTCTCAGCGGTCACGCCCATGTGAATGGTGTGAAATGGATCGTGAAGGGCGCCCAACAACATGTCAATCATTTTGGTATCGCCCATGCGTGCGCCAAAACGGTTGCTTAAGCTGGCATAGGGTGCACGGCTCATGTTTTCTGCACCCGCGCCAACAGCGATGTCAGCGTCGCCCAACATAATGGACTGGCTGGCTGAGATGATGGCTTGTAAACCTGAACCGCACAGACGGTTCACGTTGAATGCAGGCGTACCCTCAGAGCATCCTGCATGGATAGCGGCCACCCTAGACAAGTAAAGGTCCTTGGGCTCGGTGTTGACCACATGGCCAAACACCACATGACCCACATCTTTGCCTTCGGTGTTGGCACGCTTGAGGGCTTCTCGCACCACTTGTGCGCCCAATTCGGTAGGGGCAAGGTCTTTCAGGCTGCCACCAAAGGTTCCAATGGCGGTGCGCACACCGCTGACAACAACAACTTCACGGCTCATCAAAATCTCCTTCGAATTGAAATGAATATAACCCCAAATATTGACCCCAAAAGACGACAGGGGGCTGACAAAAAATCACTTTAAAAAAATCTATTTAAAGCCTCGCCAGATCTTCAAGCGTCTCGCACGTCACTCACAGGGTTGCTGCCAAAATCTGCACGCGCCAGGTAATTCAAAATTCGCGTTGCAGCGTCCTTGGGCGAGGTCAGTAGACCTGTTGATTTGAGTTGTTGAAAGCCACTTTGATCTGGAAATTTTTCAGGCTCTGCGCCGCGCAATTGAATTTGCATATCGGTATCAATCACGCCGGGAGCCAAGGATGTCACTTTGGCGCCATGGGGCTTGAGTGCTTCATCGAGCGCCAAGCAGCGTGTGAAGTGATCCATGCCTGCCTTGGCGGCGCAGTAAGCTGCTTGAGAAGCCATTGCGCGTCGACCCAAACCGGAGGAAATATTCACCACTTTGCGGGGCATAGACCAGTTTTCTGTTGCGCCTAAAAATGCAGCGCACAACTGCATGGGCGCTTCCAGGCCAACGCGCAAAGCCATGGCCAAATTGTGAGGCTCGGCCTGACTCAAAGGGCCAATGTTGGGAATGACGCCCGCATTGTTAATCAGGGTGGCGCTGGCATAAGCTTTGGCATCTTGCGACTCAAGCCACTTCTGGAGGGCCAAACTGGCCGTGGCACCATCGGCCAAATCGTGCGTCCATTGTTCCAATTTGGCACCTGCTTTTTGCGCACTTTCATCAAGGCTTGCTTGTTGGTTGCGTGAAATGCAAATGAGGGTGTTACCCGCTTGCAGCAGTTGCTGTGCAATGGCCAAGCCCATGCCGCGCGAACCACCCGTGAGGATATAAAGATGCTGAGACATGTTTTCTTTCATTTAAAAAGGGACGCTACTTTCGAAAGCCATCCATTTTGCCGTAACTGGATGCTTTAATTGCAATTCACGGGCATGCAGCAGCAAGCGAGGGGCTTTGGCTATTTCTTCGGCCGAAGCGTACAAGGCATCGCCCAAAATGGCGTGTCCGATGGCCATCATGTGAAGGCGCAATTGATGGGTTCGACCGGTGATGGGTTTCAACTCTACACGGCTGGCGTGGTCAAGGGGCAAGGCTTGCTTGACGCGCCATTGCGTATGACTTGGTTTGCCTCGTTCCCAGTCCACTTTGCTGCGAGGTCGGTTGGGCCAATCGATGATCAGTGGCAATTGAATGTCGTGCCAAGCCTCTGAAATGCTGGGCAAGCCTGCCACGATGGCTTCGTAGGTTTTGTGCACCTCTCTGAGCGCAAAAGCTTGACTTAAACAGCGCTGAATATCGGGGCCTCTGGCCATCACAACGAGACCCGACGTGGCCATGTCAAGGCGGTGGACGGTGAGGGCATCGGGCCATTCTTGTTGAGCTCTGCTGATCAAGCAATCTTGTTTGTCTTCGCCTCGCCCTGGCACACTGAGTAAACCTGAAGCTTTGTTCAGAACGATGATTTGATCATCCAGATAAACCAAATCCAAAGCAGACATGGCTTACTGGCCTTGGAGTGCGCGAATTCGATTCACTTGCAGAGGCGTGACTTCTGCCGCTTGGTGGCCCCACTGAGTTCGCAAGTGGGTGAGAACGGCCGCAATTTCTCGATCGTCTAAGTCGAGGATGTAAGGCGGCATGCCATAAGGACGTGGGTTGAGTTGCGTGGCGGAAGGGTAGCCACCATACAAAACGGTTTGAACCAAATTGGTGGGGTCATTCAAAAGAACGGCGCGGTTGTTGGCGAGTGCAGGATAGGCGCCAGGCACGCCTTGTCCTTGGGCTTGGTGACACTGCTCGCAATGCTGTTCGTAAATTTTGGCGCCCTGGCTTAACACTCTGGCTGAAGTGGTAGATTTCTTCATTGATTCGGAGGAGGTCTTGAGCCCAACTTGCGACGCTTTGCTTGCCATGTCTTTGAGGTAGGTGGCGACTGCAGTCAAGTCCGAATCGGGCCAGTGCTGCGTGCTGTGTTGCACCACTTCAGCCATGGGGCCACTGGCGATGGCTTGATCGCTTTGGCCAGACTTTAGAAAACGTTCAATGTCCGCCACACTTTGGGCTGCCAAGCCAGATTCTTTTGCGCTTGTGAGTGAAGGCGCATACCAATTGAGCACCGGCAAAAGTCCCCCCGAAAAATCATTGACTGCCGTCAATGCGCCCCATGAATTTCGTTCGCTGTGGCAAGCTGCGCAATGTGCCAAGCCTTGCGCAATGTAAGCACCGCGATTCCATTCAGCGCTCTGACGAGATTCAGACACATAAGTGCCTGGTGTGAAAAACAAACTCCGCCACACAGCAATGGCCACAGAGGTGCCATAGGGCCAATCCAATGTCTCGGAGGGTTTGGGAATCGGTTTGGCATTGGCAGCTGCGGGCCATTTTTTCAATGCTGCTAAGAGGGCATCACTGTCTTCGCGTGTGATGAGGGTGGTGTGTTGGTAAGGAAAAACGGGCGTGAGCAATCGGCCATCTTTGGATTTGCCGTGGTGCAATGCACGCCAAAAATCTTGAGTGTTCCAATGGCCAATGCCGTGCTGTGAATCAGAAGTGATGTTGCTGCTGTAGACCTTGCCAAAAGGCGTCTCAAATGCACGACCACCTGCGCCAGGTGCTGCGCCACGATCGGTGTGGCATGCGACGCAATTGCCAAGGATTAAAAGCTGTTGGCCTTTGGCAGCAAGTGCTGCGTCATTCAGGTCGCTGCTGTTGTTGTTGGGTGTTGTGGTGCTTGTCCAAATGTCTTGGTGGTTGTCAAGCAAGATGGCGGTGCCCAAGAGCCCCACGATGGCCAGCCACAGGATGGCCAAGTTGCGCCAAAAATGAGTCGGAAACATCATGGCTGCACCTTTGAGAGTTCAGGTGCGCTGCCGCAACGCCAAGGTGCTTTGAGTGGCTCTGCTATTTTCAGGGCAGGTGAAGAATTCAAGGGCATGTTTTGCGTGGACAGCCAAGTGGCCACGGCCACCAAATCTTCTGAATCAAGACGCTTCACAATATCGCGCATGCAATCGGGGGCTGCCGCTTTGCGCTGCAGGGTTTGCCAAGCGCCAAGCTGGGCGTTCAAATAATCGAGCGGTAAACCCAAGAGGCCTGGCACATTGGCTTGGATGCCTGTCAGTTGTGTGCCGTGACAAGTGTTGCAAGCCGGCACACCGCGGGTGCTGTCACCTTCAAGGGCCAATTTTTTGCCGAGTTGTAAGACACGATCTGATGCGCGCGCTATGGGTTGCACAGCTGGCGGATAGGGCAACTTGAGGTTGGCAAAATAAACCGCCATTTCTTGAAGGTAGGCATCGGACAAGGGGTCGACCAGGCGGGTCATGAGGTTGTAGTGGCGCCTGCCTTCTTGAAAGTTTTTCAGTTGGTTGTACAAGTACCCCGCAGGCTTGCCCGCAAGCCGAGGGTAGTAACCATCGGGGCCAGCGCGGCCTTGTTCGCCATGGCAGGCCGTACAGGCGCGGGTTCGTTCTGCCATGTCGTCTTTGAAAGATTTGCCTTGAGCCAATGCTGCTTGAGAAACCAGGAAAAGAAGGGCGGCTGACAAACCCAAGAACAAGACCTTGGGTATTTTGGGCAGTTGCCAAGAGAGAAATGCAAAATTCAAGGACATGCCTCAAAGATACCCTGAAAACACCCCCTTCAATGGCTCTGTCCCGATTGAAATCCAGAGAATTTCAGTTCAGGCGACAATCAGGGGTTTTGTGACTCTTTATTTCATTGCTTATGTCTGATTTTGAAGTTCGATTTGCCACCAAAAAAGAGGCGGCTGAAGTCGCGAACCTGCATTTGATCGCCAGCCGTGCCGCCTACGCAGGTCAAGTGCCTGATGCGCACTGGGATGCTACGCCCATGGCCAAGCGAGTGTCCTACTGGAAAGAGGCCATTGAATACGGTGAGCCCCAAGTGTTGGTGGCCTTAGAAGGCGACAGCATTGTGGGCTTTGTGGGCTACGACCGCTCCCGTGACCCCAAGTCTAAAAACACCACAGGTGAAATTTGGGCTATTTATGCTGACCCCGATCGTTTGGGCGAAGGTGTGGGCTTGGCTTTGTGGGATGCCGCTCGCGAAGGTTTGCTTGAAGAAGATTGCACCGATGTCACCATCTGGGTGCCTTTGCTGAACGAGCGCACTGTTCGCTTTCATGAACTGGCTGGCTTTAAGCGTGAGATGAACACCGCACGCACTGTGCCGATGGGCTCGGTCAAGGTTGAAGAAGTTCGAATGAAGCGAGCCCTGACCTGAAACATTGGCCTCCATGAAAATTTTACTGGCCCCCATGGAAGGGCTGTTGGACCACAGCCTGCGTGACACGCTCACTCGTGTGGGCGGCATCGATTTGTGCGTGTCTGAATTCATTCGTGTCACAGATGCCGTGCTTCCCAAAAGAGCTTTCTATCGGGTGGTGCCAGAGTTGTTGAATGAGGGTAAAACTTTGGCGGGAGTTCCCGTGAGAGCCCAATTGTTGGGCTCCGAGCCTGAAGTTTTGGCGGCCAATGCCGCGCGCCTGGCCAAGCTCAACCCAGCCGGTATTGACCTCAATTTTGGGTGCCCAGCCAAAACAGTCAATCGCCATCGCGGAGGTGCCGTGCTTTTGGATGAGCCCGAATTGATTGGCCAAATTGTGGCGGCAGTGCGCCGTGCCGTGCCGACAAATGTGCCTGTCTCCGCCAAAATGCGTTTAGGCTTCAACGATGATTTGCGCGCTGAAGATTGCGCGCAAGCCATTGAGGGGGCCGGTGCCGACCAGTTGGTGGTGCATGCGCGCACCAAGGCGCATGGCTATCGGCCGCCTGCTTATTGGGATCGCATTGCCGATCTGCGCCGCTGCGTCAAACTGCCCATGGTAGCCAATGGCGAAATCTGGACGGTGGCAGATGCCATTCGGTGTCGCGAGGTCACTGGTTGCAATGACATCATGATTGGCCGCGGCATGGTGAACAACCCTGGGCTGGCACTGGAAATCAAATACCACGATGCTTTATCACAGGGATTGTCTTTGGCCGAGATGCCTCAGAGGTTTTCTTGGGAGCAGCTGTGGCCCTTGTTGAGCGTATTTTGGCGGCGCATGAGCTTGCATGTTGCACCGCGCCATCGGGCAGGTCGCCTCAAGCAATGGCTCAATTACTTGCGACGGCATTATCCGCAAGCCCAGCAGGCGTTTGACACCCTCAGGCTTGTTCACGATCCAAAGGTTTTGGAGGCGTGGTTATTGCGTCCGCTGCCAAAATTTGGGCCGCAGCCTCAGCTTGAAGTGCTTTCAAGTTAGACCTTAAATTGGCGCTGGCCAAAAGAGCCGCAGCCCTTTCATCGTGCGATTGAATTTGCTTGCAGAGCAGCTCTGTGTGTGCAATTTCTTCGATCAATGAGTCTTGGCAAAACACAGGTGCAAAGCCTTTGAGTTGGTGCCATATTTTTTGCAGCACGTCGAATTGGCCAGATTCAATGGCACTTGCAATTTTGGCGTCGTCACTGATCAGTGAACTGTTGAGTGTGCCCAAAAGTTGATGCGCACTTTGGGCATCACCCACGTAGGCAATGGCTTTTGACATCGATAAATAGCGATGTGCCATCATGCGCTACAACTTGCCATGAAGAAACTCAGACAAACCACCTTCAGGCTCAAAGCGATCGTTTCTGAAGTGCAGCCGAGATGGCCCTGGGAGTGCTCTCACCTGAACCGAGTGTCTTGGATCGCCAGGGTAGCAAATGACCCGCATGCCCTCGACATCAAATGACTCTGGTTGAATCACAGGAGGTGTTCTTTGCGCAGCATCCTCGAGCGCATGGTCGACATTTTGATAAAGACTCAAGTGCGACAAACTCATAATTTGAGGTGGTGCTAAGAGGATGTCTCCCGCCCAATATTGCATCAGCGCTTGCCGCGGGCTTGCCCATAAAATTTCTGTTGTCTCGTGATTGTCTTGAATTGCAATTTGTGCTCTTGGGGCTCTTGCTAAAAAGAATCTTGTATCAAAACGTTTGGACATCATGGCCGGCCTTCGAGGCGTGATCCAACGTGACCAGGGCCTTAAGTCCGTGCAGCGCAACTGCAAGCCGCACTCCTCTTGCGCTTCTCGCAAGGCCGCAACGAACAAACTGCCAGCATGCTCAGGGGCGATGTCGGGCTCTCCCAATTGAGCATGCAAGACAGACAGGGGTTGATCTAAGCTGGCCAAGGCACTGGGGCTGGCATCAGCTTCATCGCGTTTGCCGCCGGGAAATACAAAAGCGCCTCCCAAGTCCTTGGAGTCTGCATGCCGTTTGAGGAGCAAAACTTCCAAGCCCGATGAGCCTTCACGCAACATCAAAACGGTGGCGGCATCGCGCGGCGGGGTGTCAATGATTTTGGAGGAGATTTCCATGGTGCTGTAAATTGAGTAACATCGCAAGGCTATCAGATTGAGGTAAACAAATGAGCATTGATTTTCAAGGACGTGTCGCCATTGTCACAGGTGCCGGCGGTGGATTGGGCAAGCAACATGCGCTGGCGCTGGCCAAACGAGGTGCCAAGGTGCTTGTGAACGACCTGGGCGGCAATGTGCACGGTGAAGGTGGCTCTGTCAGTGCAGCGCAAGCCGTAGTGGATGAAATAATCAAGGCAGGCGGCGAAGCCATTGCCAATAGCGCTTCTGTCACCGACTATGAAGCAGTGCAGGCCATGGTCAAACAAGCCATGGACCAATGGGGCCGCGTTGACATATTGGTTAACAACGCCGGCATTCTGCGCGACAAAAGTTTTTCCAAAATGGAAATTTCAGATTTTCGTTTGGTAATGGAAGTCCATGTGATGGGCGCAGTGCATTGCACCAAAGCGGTTTGGCCCATCATGCAGGCGCAAAGCTATGGCCGCATTGTCATGACCACTTCTTCCAGTGGCTTGTACGGCAACTTTGGCCAAGCCAACTACGGTGCAGCCAAGATGGCCTTGGCCGGCATGATGCAAACCTTGGCCATAGAGGGCGAGAAATACAACATCCGCGTCAATTCCTTGGCGCCCACTGCAGCCACACGCATGACCGAAGGCTTGATGCCAGAGGCCGTTTTAAAAGCGCTAGAGCCCCAGGCGGTGGTGCCCGCCATGTTGGTCATGGCTTGTGAAGATGCGCCCAACCGAACCATCATTTGCGCAGGTGCAGGCAGCTTTGAAGTGGCCAACATCACGCTCACACAAGGCGTGCATTTGGGCATGTCAGAAGACACCCCCGAGCAGCTGCTGGCTGCCATGGCTCAAGTCAAAGACCGCCAGGGTGAGTTGGTGCCGGGTTCGGGTTCAGGACAAGGCAGTTTGGAAGTGGGCAAGGCCATGGCCGCCCACAAGGCTTAACGGAGCGTGAGCACTACGGGTGTGTGATCGCTCGGGCGCTCGTTTTTGCGCGGCAATTTGTCGATCACACAAGCAGACGCCCGAGCTTTCAATGCACTGCTGATGAGAATGTGGTCGATGCGCATGCCTCTGTTGCGCTTGAAACCAAAGTCGCGGTAGTCCCACCAACTGAAGCTTTTTTCCGCTTGTTCAAACAAACGAAAACTGTCGTGCAAGCCTAAATCTATGAGGCCTTGCAGGTGTTCGCGTTCTTCTGGGGTGCAGTGAATGGTTCCGGCCAGACCCACGGGATCCCAAACATCCAGATCATCAAAGGTGATGTTGTAGTCGCCCATCAACACCAAATTGTTGTGCGTGGCCATGTCTTCTTTGACCCATTGTCGCAAGGCTGAAAGCCAGCGCATCTTGTAGACAAACTTGTCGCTGTCGGGGGCTTGACCGTTGGGGAAATACGCGCCAATCACGCGCACATCACCATAAGTGGCTGCAATGACGCGCGACATGTCGTCTTCAAAGCCAGGAATGTTTTTGACAACGTTCGTGCCTTCATGTCGCGAAATGAGAGCCACGCCGTTGTAGGTCTTTTGGCCAAACCATTGCGAGTGGTAGCCCGCTTCCGTGAATGCGGCATGAGGAAACTTGTCGTCCGTCATTTTGAGTTCTTGCAAAGCAAGGACATCAATGGCGTGCTCTTGACCCAAAGACTCTTGGGCTTTCAACCAGTCGATGACTTGAGGCAGCCGCACCGTGAGAGAGTTGACGTTCCAGGTGGCAAGTTTCATGAGAATCGACTGACTTTCAAGCAGTCCGCTGGTAGGTGACAAAACTGAATTTCAAGCCAGACGCTGCCGTGTGTGACTCACGCGATATTTCATGCCAAGTGGTATCGAGCTTGGGTGCAAAGGCATCGCCTTCAAAGTCCTGCTCAATTTCTGTGACCACGGCTTCGTCGGCAATGGCTGCAGCTTGGGCATAGATCTCTGCACCGCCCATGACCCACAAATCTTTGCCCTCAGGGCAATGCGCCAGAGCTACAGTGAGGCCTTCTTCCAAGGAATGCACCACCAGCGCACCGTCTGCTTGCCAATCTGTTTGTCGTGTCACGACCAAATTGGCCCTGCCGGGTAGAGGTCTGAATTTGACAGGAATTGATTCCCAAGTTTTTCGGCCCATGAGCACAGGTGAGCCTAGTGTGGTGCGTTTGAAATGGGCCAAGTCTTCAGGCAGGTGCCAAGGCATTTGGTTGTTCAAGCCAATGACGCCATTGGCAGCTCTGGCGTAAATGAGCTTGAGCTTCATCAGACGGCTACCGGTGCCTTGATGGCTGCGTGGCACTCATAGTTCAAAACTTCGAAGTCTTCGTATTCGTAGTCGAAGATAGAAGCGGGTTTGCGCTTGATGTTCAAAGTGGGATACGCAAAAGGCGTGCGACTCAGCTGAAGCGCCACTTGTTCTTTGTGATTGCTGTAAATGTGGCAATCGCCACCGGTCCAAATAAAGTCACCCACTTCCAAATCGCATTGCTGGGCCATCATGTGGGTGAGCAAAGCGTAGCTGGCAATGTTGAAGGGCACGCCCAAGAAAATATCGGCACTGCGTTGGTAAAGCTGGCAACTGAGTTTGCCTTTGCCGCCCGCCTCTTGAGGCGGGGCCACATAAAACTGAAAGAAGGCATGGCAAGGCATGAGGGCCATTTTGGACAGCTCGGCCACATTCCAGGCGCTCACAATGATGCGGCGTGAATCAGGGTTGCTCTTCAGTGTGCGAATGACATCGCTGATTTGATCAATGTGACCGCCATCTGGGGTGGGCCAGCTGCGCCATTGCACGCCATACACCGGGCCCAGATCGCCATCTTCACGCGCCCATTCGTCCCAAATGGTGACGCCGCGTTCACGCAACCAGTTGTTGTTGCTAGAGCCTGTGAGGAACCACAGCAGCTCTTCAATGATGGAGCGCAAATGCACTTTCTTGGTGGTGACCAGTGGAAAGCCTTCATTCAAATCAAAGCGCATTTGGTGTCCAAACACGCTGGTGGTGCCCGTGCCAGTTCGATCGGCCTTGAACACACCATGGTCGTTCACGTGGCGCATGAAATCTTCGTATTGCGAGCGGATAGGGCGTGTGGTCATGGGCTGATCAATGGGTTTGTTCGAGGGCTAGAAATGCATTCTGGCTTAAAGGCTAAATTTTAATCACTCGGCCAGGGTTCATGATGTTTTGGGGGTCTAGGGCCATTTTGATGGCCTTCATCATGGCCAAGGCCGTGGGATCTTTGTAGTGGGGGAGTTTGTCGGCCTTCAGGCTGCCGACGCCATGCTCGGCGCTGATAGAGCCATGAAAGGCTTTGACTTGGTCAAACACCCAGGTATTCACTTCGTCTTCATGCTCACGCAGAAAAACCGCGCCATCCGCGCCTTGCGGTGCTTGAACGTTGTAGTGCAAATTGCCATCGCCCAAATGACCAAAATTGACCAAACGGATGCCAGGAATTTTGCTTTGAAGCAAGGCGTCGGTTTCAGCTACAAATTGTGGAATGAGCGAGACAGGGATGCTGATGTCGTGTTTGATGTTCAAACCTTCATCGGCCTGAGCCAAAGGAATGGTTTCGCGAATTTGCCAAAGTACTTTGGCTTGAGCCAAGCTTTCTGCCACCACCGCATCGGTTACCCAGCCATTCTCCATGGCTGCTTCCATCAATGCCTCGAAGCCCTCCCGAGCGTGCGCTTCAGACTCGTGGTCGGAGTTTTCAAGCAAAACGCACCAAGGTGTTTCTTTGAACAAGGGAACCCGAAGGTGAGGGTGGTGTTTGTCAACCAAACCCAGGGCGAATTGGCCCATCACTTCAAAGCCAGTGAGGCCAGCTCCCAAACGCTCATGTGCCAGGCCTAAAAGAGACACGGCAGCTGCCATGCTGGGCACGGCAGCCCAAGCTGTGAGTTGCGCGGCGGGCTGAGGATACAGCTTCATACAGGCCGCGGTGATGATGCCCAAAGTACCTTCACTGCCAATCAGGAGGTTGCGCAAATCGTAGCCTGTGTTGTCTTTGCGCAAACCCGACAGGCCATGCCAAATTTCACCTTGTGCCGTGACCACTTCTAAGCCTAAGCAAAGCTCTCGAGTGTTGCCAAATCGAACCACTTGGGTGCCACCCGCGTTGGTGCCCAAATTGCCACCCAAGGTGCAGCTGCCCTCGGCGGCCAAGCTCAGCGGAAACAAGTAGCCTGCTTTTTCTACATGTTCTTGAACCGTTTGCAAAATACAACCCGCCTCGGCCACCACGGTGAGATTGGCTGCATCCAAAGAGCGCACTTTGTTCATTCTCTGCAAACTCAAAACCACTTGTCGGCCAGAGGCATCGGGCACCGATCCAACGACCAAACCGGTGTTGCCACCTTGGGGCACGATGCTCACAGATTCTTTGGCGCAGGCCTTCACCACAGCTGCCACCTCTTGGACATTGGCGGGTCGCACCACAGCCAAGGCTTTGCCATGAGAGCGTTTTCGCCAGTCTTGTTCCCAAGCGCTGAGATTGGTTTGGGGATCGTCGTGCGTCAGCACGCTGGCATCGCCACAAATGCGGCGCAAGTTTTCTAGCAAAGCACTCATTTTTTCAAATCTCAGGCGGAGGGTTTGGATTCTTCAATTGTCTCTGTGTCGGTATTTTCGCGTGCCATTTGAAAGCGCCAGCGCACATGCAAGGCGCAAGCTGCAAACAACACGATGCACAACAAGGTTTGGGTCAAAGCCAGGCCTGAAGACCAGCCTTTGTCGCCCCAAGCACGGACCACACCTTCGGTGAAATAAAGCCAAATCATGAGGCTCACCCATCGGTAGGTGTACATCCGATTTTTCAGCAAACCTGCCAGTGGCCAGCACAAGGGCATGACTTTGAGGGCCCACCATGAGCCGCCTTCCCGCAGCGGCGCCAGCCACAATTCCCAAAGTAAACCCACCAAAATGAGCGCCAGCAGGCTTGCCACAGCGATCCATCGGGTGATTTCGATGGTCTTTGGTGTCAGAAATGGGGTTTGTTGTGTTGAGTTGTTCATGGCGATGGCATCATACCGGTCATGAAGCCAATTGAATCTCTCCAAGCCACTTTGAACGATATTCTGCAGTTCCCGTGGCGTCAAATGTTGCGCATGCTGTGGCAGCGCTTTCGGGAAGTGCGATTGGGCATGACAGCCAGCTCTCTGACTTTCACGACTGTTTTGGCACTGGTGCCTCTGTTTACGCTGGCTTTGGCCATCTTCACGGTATTTCCCATCTTTGCTCAGGTGCAAGACCAGTTGCAGCGCTGGCTCTTTGAAAGCTTGGTGCCAGAAAGCATTTCCCGTCAGGTTTTGGGGTCTTTGACACAGTTTTCCCGCAAAGCCAGCCGGCTTGGCTTGGTGGGTTTGATTGCGGTGGTGGTCACTTCCTTGGCCTTGTTGGTCACCATTGACCGCACTTTGGGTCAAATTTGGCGCGTCAATCGGCAAAGACCATGGGGGCAGCGCGTACTGCTTTATTGGGCAGGCATTACCCTGGGGCCCCTGCTTTTGGGCGGCAGCTTGGCCATTTCCTCCTATCTGTTCACAGGGTACCTGTCGGGCTTGGGGGATTGGTTGCCAGTTTCAGTTCGCAATTTATTGGACTTGGTGGAGTTTTGCATGTTGGTGGCCTTCGTCACAGGCTTGTACTACTACCTGCCCAACACCCGCGTTGATTGGCGACACGCTTTGATGGGGGGCGTGGTGGTGGCTTTGGGCTTGGAGTTGGCCAAGAAAGTGTTGGCCCTGTATTTGGCGCAAATGCCCACTTATTCGGCCATTTATGGTGCGTTTTCTGCAGTCCCGATCTTGTTGGTCTGGGTTTATGTGGCCTGGGTGGTGGTGCTGTTAGGGGCCGTGGTCACCGCAAGCTTGCCAGAAATGGGTCGACAGGCCAAAAGACAAGCAGATGGACCGGGTTGGTCATTCAGGTTGTCATTGGAGGTCTTGAAAAGTTTGTCGATAGCGCGCTTCAGTGCACCCCAAGGCCTTGGCATCTCGGTCATTGCTGAGCAACTCCGCATTGAACAGCGACATGCGCAGTTTGTGTTGGAAGCTTTGCAAGAACTCAAGTGGGTGGGTCGATTGGAGCCATCCAGTTCTGATCAAGAGAGTGCGTGGGTTTTGTTGATTGACATGGACAGCACACCCCTTGAGCCCTTGGTTCAAAAACTTTGTCTGCATGCTTCCGATGCGACGGCCTTGCTTTGGGAAAAAGCCCAATTGAGCCACCTCAAGCTGGCCGATGTGATCAAAACTTGATCTTACCCGTCCACATGTCTTTGTACATCACCCAATCGCCCATGAAGCTGTAAAGCGGGCGTTTGAAGCTGGCAGGTTTGTTTTTCTCAAAAACGAAATGACCTATCCATGCGCAGCCATAGCCGCATAACAAGCCATATAACAAGTACTGTGGCTTTCCTGTGATTGCCAACATGGCCAAGCAAATGAGAGACAAAGTTGAGCCTAAGAAATGAAGGCGACGGCAAGTGGTGTTGCTGTGCTCTTTCAAATAAAAAACGTAAAAAGTTTCAAAGCTTGTGAAACTCTTTGCATCGGGTGCAATGTTCAATTCTTCGGTGCTGCTCATGTGGGCTCCATGCAGTAGAACAAGGTCAATGTGGGTTTGCATTGATGCGCGATGTGCGCATTACTTTTGACAAAAAGCAATCATGGCGTTCAAGGTTTCCTCGGGCGCTTCCACCATCAGTTGATGTCCGGCATTGACCATGGCAAGGTGCCCGTTGTGGGCCAGTTTGATCAAGCTTTGCGCGGCCTTGGGTTGGGTCATTTGATCCTTTTTGCCCAACAAGAAGAGGGTGGGGCACGTTACTTTGCCCATGGCCACTTCGCCTTGGTCGTAGCTGTCGCAAGCCTTGAAGCCAATGTTGAAAATATTCTCGTGGGGGTTGCTGGCCAAGACCCTTCGCATCAGTGCTTTGCTGCCACCCAACAGCCAAGTGCCCGGGCCAAGAGCGCTGGGAGGTGGCGCCAATGTGGAGTGTGAAAACACATTCACCATTTGAATGGCTTTTTGTGGATCGTTCAATGAACTGTCTAGTAGCGCGGGTGAAACGCGCATGGGGTAGGCGGTGCCGACCATCACCAGTTGAGACACTCTGTCTGGATGCTCTGAGGTGGCATGCAATGCAATGAGTGAGCCAAAACTGTGGCCTATCAACACAGCTTTCGAAATGCCAAGCACATCGAGCAAAGCCATGACGCTTTGCGCCGCTTCTTGCACCGATGCAGGCGCTTTGCCGCCACTCCTGCCGTGTCCGGGGAGGTCAATCGCCAACACGTTCCAGCCATGGTTTGCAAAGTAACGCGTTTGCAAAATCCAAACACTGTGATCGTTTAACACGCCATGAATGAACACTGCGGTGGGTTTGGCGGGATCAAAGGTTTTGCCAGTGGTGTAAACATAAAGTGGGTCGCCTTGAACGTTGTAAATCATGCGCCACCTCCAGTTTGCGTAGCGGCTTTATCGGCGGCTTTATCTGCCGCTTTTTCGGCAGCCTTCAAAGCTCTCTTCAAGTCGTCCACCAAATCATCTGGATCTTCCAAACCAATGGACAAACGCACAGTGCCAGGGCCAATGCCAGAGGCCTTGAGAGTTTCGTCGTCAACCCTAAAGTGTGTGGTGCTAGCGGGATGAATGACCAAGGATCTGCAATCGCCCACGTTGGCCAAGTGACTGAAAACCTGCAGGGCTTCAATGAAAGCTTTTCCTTGTGCGCGAGTGCCTCGAATGTCAAAGCTGAACACAGAGCCTGCACCGCGCGGCAATAATTTTTGGGCCAGTGCGTAGCTGGGGTGTGTTTCTAGCATGGGATGTCCCACGCGACTGACCAGGGGGTGAGCCGCCAAGAAGTTCACTATTTTTTCGGTATTGCTCACGTGGCGTGCCATGCGCAGCGGCAAAGTCTCGATGCCTTGCAAAATAAGCCACGCGGTGTGAGGGCTCATACAGGCGCCAAAATCACGCAAGCCCTCACGACGTGCCCGCAACAAGAAAGCACCTACCGTGCTTTCTTCGTCAAACACCATGTTGTGAAAGCCTTCATAGGCTTGTGTGAGTTCCGCAAACTTGCCCTTTGTGTTGGGGCCTGACCAATCAAAGCTGCCACCATCTACCACCAAGCCACCAATCACGGTGCCATGACCCGATAAGAATTTGGTGGCAGAGTGCACGATCAAGTCAGCGCCATGTTCTAGCGGTTTCATGAGCCACGGCGAGGTGAGGGTGGCATCGACCAACAGGGGCACGCCAGCAGCGTGTGCAATTTGGCTGACGGCGGGTAAATCGAGCACATCCATGCCGGGATTGCCCACTGTTTCACCAAAGAATAACTTGGTGTTGGGTTTGACTGCGCGTTCCCAAGCGTCTAAATCGCCTGGTTTGACAAAGGTGGTTTCAATGCCAAATCGGCTCAGGGTGTAGTGCAGCAAATTGTGCGAGCCACCATACAGGGCTGAGGAAGCCACAATGTGCGAATCCGCACCCATGAGGGTGCTGATGGCCAAGTGCAAGGCGGCTTGGCCACTGGCGGTTGCAATGGCACCAATGCCGCCCTCTAAGGCCGCAATGCGTTGCTCCAATACCGCGTTGGTGGGGTTGCTGATGCGGCTGTAGACATGGCCTGCTCGCTCTAGATTGAACAGCGAGGCAGCTTGGTCGCTGGATTCAAAGACAAACGATGTGGTGAGGTGAATGGGGACTGCACGCGCACCCGTGGTGGGGTCGGGGGCTGCGCCTGCATGCAGGGCAAGTGTGTCAAAACCGGGGTCTGAGTAGCCGGGCATAGGTTCTCTCCGAAGATAAGACTGAAAGTTTCGGGCAAGTGCTTAAGGGTAAGCTTTTACTATTCTTTGCCAACATTGTGGGCTATATTAAGTTCTCATTAGGAGAACCCCATGAAAGTCAGTGACATCCTTCGCGTCAAGGGTCATAGCCTGATCACCGTCACCCCCGACGAAAGTCTGGCCACAGCCGTTCAAATCATGTCTGAGAAAGATATTGGTTCTTTGGTGGTCATGGCGCATGGCGATTTGGTGGGCATGCTCACATTCAGAGAAGTGATGCAAAGTTTGGCCCAAAACGGAGGTTCCATTGGCAATCTGTCGGTTCGCAAATCGATGGACGATGCGCCCATCACGTGCACCAGTGAAACTGAAATGGACGAGGTCAGACGCATGATGCTCAATCACCATGCGCGCTACATGCCCGTCATGGACAATCGCATGCTCATGGGCGTGATCAGCTTCTACGATGTGGCCAAAGCAGTGGTGGACAGTCAGAATTTTGAAAACAAAATGCTCAAAGCCTACATTCGCGACTGGCCAGAGGGTTCTGAGAAAGATCAGAAAGAAGCGCCCACCCTCTGAGATAATGGGGGCCTATGAGCGGCAATACCTTCGGCACCCTATTCTCGGTCACCAACTTTGGTGAATCCCACGGCCCAGCCATTGGCTGCGTGATTGACGGATGCCCGCCTGGCATGCCCTTGTCTGAGGCAGACATCCAACCCGACCTTAATCGCCGCCGCCCTGGCACCTCCAAATTTGTCACGCAGCGCAATGAACCCGACACCGTTCAAATTTTGTCGGGCGTGTATCAGGGGCTGACCACGGGTACGCCAATTGCCTTGCTCATTCAAAACACCGACCAGCGCAGCAAAGACTACGGCGACATTGTTCAAACCTTTCGCCCAGGTCACGCCGACTTCACCTACTTGCGCAAGTATGGCTTGCGAGATCCTCGCGGCGGGGGGCGTTCGTCTGCGCGTTTAACAGCGCCCATGGTTGCGGCAGGTGCCGTTGCCAAAAAATGGTTGGCAACCCAGCTGGGCACCACCTTCAAGGGTTGCATGACGCAAATTGGTGAAGTGCCCATTGGCTTTGAGAGCTGGGACCACGTTCACCACAATCCTTTTTTTGCGCCTGTCGCCGACGTCACCGTGCTGGAAGATTACATGAATGCTTTGCGCAAGTCAGGCGATTCATGTGGTGCCCGTTTGCGAGTGGTGGCGCAAGGCATGCCAGTGGGTCTGGGGCAACCCTTGTTTGACAAATTGGATGCCGACATTGCTTATGCCATGATGGGCATCAATGCGGTCAAGGGTGTCGAGATTGGCGCAGGCTTTGCATGCGTCACCCAAAAGGGCAGCGAGCATGGCGACCCCATCACACCCGATGGTTTTGTTGGCAACAACGCCGGCGGTGTGCTGGGCGGTATCAGCACGGGTCAAGACCTTGAAGTGTCGATCGCCATCAAACCCACCAGCTCAATTCTCATTCCACGTCCCTCCATTGACACGCAGGGCAATGCTGTTGAGGTGCTCACCAAGGGCCGTCACGACCCTTGCGTGGGTATTCGTGCAACACCCATTGCCGAGGCCATGTTGGCATTGGTGGTGATCGACCATGTGTTGCAACACAGAGCCCAGTGCGGCGACGTTGTTCGTCCGGCCACAACCTAAGGGCCTTTGATGCCCAACGCAGTAGCGGCCAATCGCCGTCAATTGATTCCCTTTGCGGCTGTATCGGCCAGCTACTTTGCCCACATCGGTTTCTTCAACCCGTATTTGCCGCTGTGGTTGAAAGAGCTTGGCTTTGGCTTGGTGGCCATCAGCATCCTCACTTCCATTCAGGCTGCGACTCGCTTGTTTGCACCTTATGGGTGGGGCTGGCTCAGTGACCATACTGGCGAGCGTGTGAAGTTGCTTCGTTATGGCGCTAGCATGGCGCTGGTCTGTGCTTGTTTGTTGTTCATGGAGCTTGGCCCCATTGGTCTTGGGCTTGTGCTTCTGGTGATGTTTGCGCACACCAGCTCGATGATGCCCATGAGCGAAGCAGCGATGGCGCATTTGGTGAGTCAGGGCGGGGCCTTTGATGCCAAGCGCTATGGCCGTGTGCGTTTGTTTGGCTCCATCGGCTTCTTGGTCACGGTGTTCATGGCAGGCGCTTGGTTTGAGCATTTCGGCATGAAAGATTTTCCAGGATGGACCGTGTTGAGTTTGGCTGCTGTCACGATCAGTGTGTGGCTTTTGCCAGACTTGAAGGAGGCTGTGCCTGTTCAGGATGAGAAGGTGGCCATTTGGCCAGTGCTTGTCCAAGAACCGGTGAAATGGTTTTTCATCACCGCATTTTTTCACGTGCTCTCGCACATCGGTGTCTATGTATTTTTCTCTTTGTACCTCGATTCCTTGGGTTACAGCAAAGTTTGGATTGGCATGCTTTGGGCGGTTTCCGTCATTGTCGAAATTGGCTGGTTTTTCACCCAAGCCAAGTGGATGCCTCGTTTGTCTTTAAGCGCTTGGTTGGTGTTTTGTTCTGCGGCCATGGCTTTGCGCATGGGCCTGACGGCGCAATGGGCGGATGTGCTTTGGGTTTTGCTCATTGCGCAGGCCCTGCACGCCCTGACCTTTGCTGCCAATCACACCGTTTGCATTGCCTTGTTGTCCCATCATTTTCCAGGGCGATTGCGCGGCCGTGGACAAGCGCTCTATACCGTCATTGCTTATGGTTTCCCGGGTGTGCTGGGTGGCTTGGCGGGCGGTTTGCTGAGTGACCAATTGGGCTTGCAAAGTGTCTATTGGGTATCCCTGATCACAGCCCTGATGGCCACTGCTGCTGCCTACCGTGTGTGGCGCTTGCAGCACCCAAAAGGTTCAGCGCAGCAAGCGCATTGATTGTGTGATTCATTCAGCCATTTCAAGTTTGACATGACCGTGTTTGATCAACCGATACAAATTGCACCGGAGGTGTTGAATGGCTTGCCATCTCAAGAGGCTGCATGCCTTTTGAAGGGGCGGCGGTTGGAGTTGCCAGGTCCCATGATTTGGCATGAATGGGGGCATGAGGCTTTGGATCAAGGGGCTTCAACCCTGGTGTTGCTTCATGGTGGCAGTGGCAGTTGGATGCATTGGATACGCAATGTCGCGCCCTTGGTGGCCGATGGATTTCATGTTCTGGCCGTCGATTTGCCCGGCTTTGGCGACTCGGCTTTGCCTGAACATGGCGGTGATGTCGACGCATTGATTGAACCTTTGCATGCGGCTTGGCACGCAACTTGGCCCACGCTACCTGCTTCCAACAAAGTGAGTTTCATTGGCTTTTCCTTTGGCGGTATGACGGCCGCTCTGTGGTTGGCTGCTTACCCGCAAGATGCGGCAAACTTGATTTTGGTCGGCTCGCCTGGCCTCGGCATTCAATCGCCCCACAGAGTGCCCTTGAAGGGGTGGCGGCACCTGGCAACAGAGGAGCTGCAAATTCAAGCGCACAGGCACAACCTGCTGGCCTTGATGTTGCACGATGAGCGCAAGCTCGATGAATTGGCCATGGCCGTACACCGATTGAATGTGGCGCGCGACCGAATGCCTCGCAGGCGTTTGTCGGGCACACCCATTGTGGCCAATGCCCTGCCGCACATTGAGTGCCCAGTGCATGTCATCTATGGCGAGTGGGATGCCCTGTACCAAGGCTGCATGTCAGAAGTGGAGAAGCTTTTCCAAAACCTCACCCCTCGCTTGGCATCGTGGCAGTTGGTCGAGGGCGCAGGGCATTGGGCGCAGTTTGAGGCGCCACAGGCTTTTCAGCTTGCTTTGAAAAAGACTTTGTAGCCTGCTTTTTTTGCTTTTTAGTTTTGTTTGCTCAGGCCTTGCCTTGAACAGCAGATACAGCAGCCCGCAAGCCCAGCAAATAACTGTCAACCCCAAATCCAGCAATTTGGCCTTTTGCAATTTCTGCAATCACCGATTGGTGCCGAAAGGCTTCGCGAGCGTGAATGTTGGACATGTGAACTTCGATGATGGGGCATTTCAAAATGGCCAAGGCATCTCGAATGCCGTAGCTGTAGTGCGTCCATGCACCGGCATTGATCATCACGGCGTCAATGCCACCGGCATGCGCTTTGTGAATTTTTTCAACCATGTCACCTTCGAAATTGGTTTGAAAGCATTCCACTTCGGCCCCCAGTTCTTGGCCGAGCTTTTTCACTTGTGCATCAATTTCTGCCAAGGTGATGGTGCCGTACTGGGCTGGATCACGCTTGCCAAACATGTTCAAGTTGATGCCGTTCAAACACAAAATTTTCATGATCATCCTCAAAGGTGGGGCCTGGAAGATCCCTAGTGGAATCATGGAATCTAGTCCCAGAACGCCGATTTTCCAATATTTGAGGCAATATGGCGCTTTTATTCCAAAAACTTTTGCCATGTCTGCCACTTTAAAAATCGATTTTGTCTCTGACATTGCCTGCCCATGGTGTGCTGTGGGCTTGGGCGCGCTTGAGCAGGCTTTGGGCAGGCTCGAGGGTGAAGTGACCGCAGATCTGCATTTTCAACCCTTTGAATTGAATCCCAACATGGGCCCTGGGGGGCAGGATTTAAGTGAGCACCTGACCGCAAAATATGGTTCAACCCCAGAGCAGCAGGCCCAGATTCGAGCCAATATTTCAGCGCGAGGCGAAGAGGTGGGCTTCAAATTCAACCCCGCTGGCCGCGGCCGTGTTTACAACACTTTCAACGCACACCGATTGCTCCACTGGGCAGGCGTCAAAGGGCCAGCCGGAAGTCAACACGCTTTGAAGAAAGCCTTGCTCGAGGCGTATCAGGGCCGCGCAGAGCGTGTTGAATCGGATGAGGTTTTGTTGAACGTGGTGGCTTCGGTCGGCTTGGATGTGGCTGAAGCAAAAGCTATTTTGACCTCTGACACCTATGGTCAAGAGGTGCGCGAGGTAGAGCAGTTTTACCAACAAGCGGGCATCCATTCTGTGCCGGCTGTCATCATCAATGACAAGCATCTGATTTCGGGCGGTCAACCGGCAGAGGTGTTTGAGCAGGCCCTCCGAAGAATCGCTGCTGGTGAAGTTTGAGAGATGCCTGCACTGACTGTTTACTACGATGGCAGCTGCCCGCTGTGCCGGCGTGAAATTGCTTTTTATCAAGGCAATCCGGATGCGGCTCAACTGGCTTGGCATGACGTCAGTGTGAACTTTCAGGCCAACGACGATTCAAGCCTGGGAGATGGTCTCAATTGCCAAAGAGCCATGGCTTTCTTTCATGTGCGCGATGCGCAAGGCAACTTGTTTGAAGGCGGCGCTGCATTTGCCCGCCTTTGGTTGGAGTTGCGTGGTTGGCGATTGGCCGGTCGGGTGTTTTCGGTGCGACCTTTCAGTTGGGCCATTGATGTGGGCTACAAAATGTTTTTGCCCATCCGGCCCACGGTGCAAAAGTATTTGCTCAAATGGGATGCGCGCCATTCATGAGTCAATACCAAGCTTTGGTTCTGGGTGCAAGTGGCGCCATTGGAAATGCCTTTGTGTCGCACTTTCAGCAAGACCCTGATTGCTCGTTGGTGGTGGGCTTGTCCCGCCAAAGCAAGTTGCATTTTGAATTAGAAAACGAAGCCAGCATGGCGCAATGTGCGGCGCAATTGCAAAGCCCAACGGGGCCTTATGGTGTTTGTCAATTCAAGTGGATGATTGATGCTACAGGCGCATTGACCATTGATGCCCTTGGGCCTGAAAAGCGAATCGAAGCATTGAATGCCCAGCAACTTCTCAGGCAGTTTGAGGTCAACGCCGTAGGCCCGGCTTTGTTGATGAAGCATTTTTTTCCTTTGCTTCTCACCCAAGAGCCATCTTTCTATGCCACTTTGTCAGCGCGTGTTGGCAGCATTGAAGACAATCACAAGGGCGGGTGGTATGGCTACCGTGCAGCTAAGGCCGCTAGAAACATGTTGCTGCAAACAGCAGCCATTGAAGTCTCTCGAAAAAAGCCACTGTGTGTTTTTGCAGCCTTGCAACCTGGCACGGTACAGTCCAAACTGTCTTCCAATTTTGTGGCGGCACCAGACGTCATGGCGCCAGAAGAATCAGTGTCTAAATTGATGGCTGTTTTGTCAGGCCTAAAGCCCAACGGTCGGGCGCAATTTGTCGACCATGCTGGGCAGCTTATTCCATGGTGATAATTTGATAGAAGGGAGAAGCATGAGCGAAGATCCAAGATGTTGTGGCACAGGTACTTGCATCATTGACCCCGAGGGTCGTTGCTGGTGCGGTCAGCAATGGGACGGCGAGAAAATGGCCATGCCCAAATTAGAACTTTCAGCAGATGATGCCCAAAAGCCGCCATCTAATCAAAATCATTCATCTGCACCCTCCCCATGATTCAGATACTCAAATCCGGCTGTTTCAAGCTGCTGTTGATCGGCTTTGCATTCACGGGGTGCTTTCAAGCAACGGCCAGTGAACTGTCTGATTTGCTCAAAAAATCAGACCATGTGCTGCTCATGCGACATGCCTTGGCGCCTGGCATTGGTGATCCTGCGGGTTACAAAATTCAAGATTGCAAGACGCAGAGAAATCTAGATGCCAAAGGCCGCGAGCAAGCGCAAAAAACGGGTCAATGGTTGAGGATGCAAGGTGTTGGCAATGCACTTGTGTTTACCAGTGCCTGGTGTCGGTGCAAAGAAACAGCTGAAAACTTGGCTTTTGGCACGCCAGTGCTAGAAGCTTCCTTGAATTCATTTTTTGACAATATGCGTCAAGGTCCTCAAAGCAATTTGAATTTGCAAAAGTTCATTGGCAGTCAGCTCAAAAGCAAAGGCGACAAGGCTCTGATTTTGGTCACGCACCATGTGAACATTGCCGAGTTCACTGGCGAAAACATCGGATCTGGCGACATGGTGTTGGCACAAGTGAATGCTGCAGGAAAAATGGTGTCATTCAAAATCTACCCTAGTCCTTTCTAAACCAAACGCATGCACGCTTTACCAATCAGCCCAGCAGGGGCCTGATTTCGACTTTGCGATTGCAAGCTTTGGAGCCTTCAAAAGCCAGTTGCGTGGCGGCCTCTAGATCGGCAGCTTGAATAAGCCAAAATCCACTGTAGTTTTCTTGAGAATCAAACAGGGGCTTGTTGCTTGCCTGGTTGGCATCATTTCGATTATCGATCACATTGCCATGTACAGGTGCAGCAAGGCCACCCGCAAAAATCCAATGGCCCTTGGCTCTGAGTGTGTCATTGAATGCGTCTATTTTCAGCATCTCTTCGGGCGTGCCTGAAGCAGACAAATTGTCGATGACAAAGATCATGAATTTTTTTGTCATGAGGGCTCCTTTTATCGTTGGAGTGCTTTTTCAATTTTGTGCCTAGCCACGGTACTTTTTGGAATTTTGAAAGCAGGGCTTTTGCCACCCGCATGCTCAATCAGGGCATCCTGAAACCACGAGCGCACATCCTCTTCAAGGCCAATGCCGTGCATGAAGTTGTAGATGGCTTTTTTCAAACCCAATCCCAAGAGATCGTGATCGACACCGGTAGGGTCAATAAAACCGATGTCGTTTTTGCCAAAGCTCACTGGTGGCAATGGAATGAGCTCAATGCCATATTCTTCGGGGTTCAAACCCACGGGCGAATGAACTGTGCAGGCAAATCTGTGGAAGAAGCCGCTTTGAATACAGCCGTTTTCAAACAGCTGTCGCACGTATTCAAGCGCGTCAACAGTGTCTTGCACAGTTTGTGTGGGGAAGCCGTACATGAGGTAAGCGTGTACCAATATACCTGCCTCTGAAAAGCCTTTGGTCACTTGCGCCACTTGCTCTACCGACACCCCTTTTTTCATCAACTTGAGCAGACGGTCGGAGGCGACTTCAAGGCCGCCCGACATGGCAATGCATCCACTCTCGGCAAGCAACTCTGCCAATTCTGGCGTGAAGGTTTTTTCAAACCGAATATTGCCCCACCATGAGATGTGCACATTTCTGCGAATGAGTTCTTCCGCCAATGCCTTGAGAGCCTTGGGCGGCGCTGCTTCATCCACAAAGTGAAAACCAGTTTGGCCCGTCTCTTTCACAATTTGTTCAATGCGATCGACCAGCAAAGAAGCAGATGCTGTCTCGTAACGCGAGATGTAGTCGAGGCTGACATCGCAGAAGCTGCACTTCTTCCAGTAACAGCCGTGCGCCACAGTGAGTTTGTTCCACCGGCCATCGCTCCACAAGCGGTGCATGGGGTTGAGCATGTCCAGCAAAGACAAATAGTCTTGCAAAGGCAGGCCATCCCAAGTGGCTGTCCCCACTTCTTCAAATGGCACATCGGGCTCTGACCAATTGATGAGTTGAACGCGCTGAGAGTTGCTTGGTGCATTGCCACTTTGAGTTTCATCGGCCGATTTGCGAATGAAGGTTCTGACCAAACGAGAAGCAGATCGTTTGCCCTCTAAGTGTTCTAGCAAAGCCAGTAGCGGTCGCTCGCCGGAGTCGAGTGTGACGAAGTCAACGTAATCAAAGACGCGGGGTTCAGTCAGTTCACGCAGTTCAGTGTTGACAAAGCCGCCCCCCAGCGCAATTTGAATGTGCGGATGGTGCAATTTGATGCATTGCGCAATTCTGAATGCGGCATAGACGGCGCCTGGGAAAGGGACAGAGAGCAAAACCAAAGTGGGCTGGTGCTTCTCAATGGCTTCAAGCGTCAGAACTTGAAGCTTTTCATCCATCAAGGTGAAGGGCGCAGCGAGTGCCTGCGCCAAGGGCTCGAAGGTGGCTTGGCTGCCCGCCAAGGATTCTCCGTATCGCACAAATTCAAACCGTGAGTCGACAGCATCGCGAAGGACATCGGCCAAATCGTTCAAATACAAAGTGGCCAAATGCCGCGCCCGATCTTGCTGGCCCAAAGCGCCAAAGGCCCACGAAAGTGGGTCACCCGATTCGCTGTCGTCATAGGCCTCTAGCGCAGCAAAGCGTGGACCTTCAGGCAGAAATCCGCGACCTGCAATGCGGTGACTCAGGGTGCTGTCCTTGCCTTGCAAAAAAGCAATGGTGGGCTCGATGGTGTGCTCATACCGCAAGAAAAAATCGAGAAAGAAATTGACGCTGGCACTGCGCTCCAACTCAGGGCATTGAAGGGCACGGACCTGGATCTCTTTCAAACCCTGCGCTGTGAACAAACTCAAGACCAGTTTGAGGGCCAAATCTTCTTGAACCGCAGCAACTCCGCGCGAACGCAAAAATCCCGTCAGGTAGGCCGTGGACGGGTAGGGTGTGTTGAGTTGCGTCATCGGCGGGATGACGCTTAAGACACTTAAGGGTGGAGATTTGGCGCTGGGGTTCATGCACCCCTGACTTTACAGCCACTTTTGCATGAATTGCGCTTGCCCGGCAGCAGGATCGAGTTCGTATTGGGCAAAGCCAAAGCGTTTGTAGCTGGCCATGGCCTGCGCGTTGCCGCTCAGAACCTCAAGCGTGAGCTTGCAGCAGCCGCGACTCTGCGCGTAGTCTTGCGCAGCCTTCAGGAGCGCTTGGCCCACGCCTTGGCCACGATGGCCCGCCAGCACTGCAATGTCATGCACATTCAACAAGGGCTTGGCCTTGAAGGTCGAGTAACCCTCAAAGCAGTTGATCAGCCCAATGGGTTTGCCTTCGAGCCATGCAATGAAACTGGCTGCGCCGGCGATGCGCGACATGTCATTGCACAGACGCCCAGAGGCTTCAGCTTGGAGCGCCTCGCCGCCGCCCATGGGATCTTGGGCGTAGGCATTTAGCAAAAAGACCAAAGCCTGCGCGTCTTGCGCATTCAAATAGTCGACGCGCTTGATTTGCAAAAGACTCATGAAGCGTAATCACTCAGTGGCACGCAACTGCAGAACAAATTGCGGTCGCCGTAGACGTTGTCTACTCGGCCTACTTGGGGCCAATACTTCACGCTGCTCAAGGGGCGACCCGCTTGCGCAGCACCCACTTCGCGTGAATAAGGGCGATCCCAATCTGCTGCCATCAAACTGGCCGCGGTATGCGGCGCATGCTTCAAAGGATTGTTGTCTTGCGGCCAAACACCGTTTTCGATTTGACGCACCTCTTCGCGAATGGCAATCATGGCGTCGATGAATCGGTCCAATTCCTCTAGGGTTTCGCTTTCGGTAGGCTCCACCATGAGGGTGTTGACCACGGGGAAGGACAAGGTCGGCGCATGGAAACCATAATCCATGAGACGTTTGGCTACGTCTTCTGCCATCACGCCACTGGTGTCTTTCAGGCCGCGCAAATCCAAAATACATTCGTGGGCCACATGGCCAGCTTTGCCGTTGGCGCCCGCGCTGGCATACAGGGTGGGATAGTGATCGGCCAAGCGATGGCTGATGTAGTTGGCTGCCAAAATGGCCGCTTCGGTGGCGTGTTTCAAGCCTTCTGCGCCCATCATTCGGCAATACATCCAGCTGATAGGCAATACGGCGGCATTGCCCAAGGGCGCAGCTGATACGGCCCCCACGCCATTGACTTTCAAACCGCCGGTGGCATGGCCTGGCAAGTAGGGGACCAAATCTTCCACCACGCAAACAGGGCCAACACCTGGGCCGCCACCGCCGTGCGGAATGCAGAAGGTTTTGTGCAAATTGAGGTGGCTCACATCCCCGCCAAATTCACCGGGCGCAGCCACGCCCACCAAAGCATTCATGTTGGCACCGTCGACATACACGCGGCCGCCATGTTGGTGCACCAGTTCGCACAGCGCTTTCACTTGTGTTTCAAACACGCCATGCGTGCTGGGGTAGGTAATCATGACGGCTGCCAAATTAGCGCTGTGCTGTTCGCATTTGGCTTTGAGGTCGGCCATGTCGACATTGCCTTGCGCGTCGCAAGCCGTGACCACCACTTGCATACCCACCATTTGCGCACTGGCGGGGTTGGTGCCGTGTGCGCTAGAAGGAATGAGGCAAATGTTGCGATGGCCTTGGCCTTTGGCTTCATGAAATGCTTTGATGACCAAGAGGCCTGCGTACTCGCCTTGCGACCCGGCGTTGGGTTGCAAACTAATGCCTGCATAGCCGGTAGCTTGGCACAACCACTCGCGCAGTTGTTCATCGAGCAGGGCATAGCCCTTGAGTTGATCGGCTGGGGCAAAGGGGTGCATGTTGGCAAACTCAGGCCAGGTGATGGGAATCATCTCGCTGGTGGCGTTGAGTTTCATGGTGCAAGAGCCGAGGGGAATCATGCTGCGATCGAGTGCCAAATCTTTGTCGCTCAGTTGGCGGATGTAGCGCAGCATGCCAGTTTCGGAGTGGTAGCGATTGAACACGGGGTGCGTCAGGAACCCACTGGTGCGGCGCAAGTTGCTGGGAATGAGGCTGTCGCGGCCTTTTTCAAAGGCTGTCCAATCGGGCAGGGCTTGTCCGCCTTCTGCAAAGCTCGACCAGAGGGCTTCGACATCGTCGCGCGAAGTGGTTTCGTCCAAAGACACGCCAATGCTGTTGGCACTTAACTTGCGCAAGTTCATGCCTTTGAGCACTGCTTTTTGCATGATGGCTTCGGTGCGAGCACCGGTGATGACTTGCAAAGTATCAAAGCCTGATTTGTGGGCCAGTTTGCAACCAAGCTGCTCTAAACCTTCTGCCATGATGGCAGTGAAACTGGCGACACGCTGCGCAATGCGCTTCAAGCCGACAGGCCCGTGATAGACCGCATACATGCTGGCCACCACGGCGGGCAACACTTGTGCCGTGCAAATATTGGAGGTGGCTTTTTCGCGGCGAATGTGTTGCTCGCGGGTTTGCAAAGCCAGACGATAGGCGGGGTTGCCATGAACGTCGACACTGACGCCCACCAAACGACCTGGCATGGAGCGTTTGTATTCGTCGCGGCATGCGAGGTAGGCGGCGTGCGGGCCACCAGCACCCATGGGCATGCCAAAACGCTGCGTGGTACCCACCACAATGTCGGCATCGAGTTCGCCAGGGGGCGTGAGCAGCGTCAAGGCCAGCAAATCAGCGGCCACAATGAATGCGGCTTGAGCGGTGTGGGCTTGCGCAATGACATCTTTCAAATCGTGCGCCATGCCTGATGTAGAGGGGTACTGGGCGACCACAGCGAAGTAGTCATTTTGCTTCATGAGTTCGGGGGCAAATCCGACCAAAACCTTCAAACCCAAGGGCGCGGCCCGCGTTTGAATCACTTCAATGGTTTGCGGATGGCAATCGCCCGCCACAATGATGTTGTTGCTCTTGGATTTGACGGAGCGCTTGGCCAAGGTCATGGCTTCGGCCGCCGCAGTGGCTTCGTCCAACATGGAGGCGTTGGCAATCGGCATGGCCGTCAAATCGCAAATCATGGTTTGGAAATTAACCAAGGCTTCCATTCTGCCTTGGCTGATTTCAGCTTGGTAAGGCGTGTAGGCCGTATACCAAGCGGGGTTTTCTAAAATGTTGCGCAAAATCACACCCGGTGTGTGATTGCCGTAGTAGCCCTGACCGATGAAGCTTTTGAGAATTTTGTTTTGTTGCGCCATGGCCTTGAGTTCTGCCAACGCCCCCGCCTCTGTCACTGGCGCAGGCAACTTCATGGCCTGACTGCGTGCAATGGAAGCAGGCACGATGCTCTCAATCAGAGCCCGCCTTGAAGCCAGACCAATGACCGACAGCATGTGCTGCTCATCGGTTTCACTGATGCCAATGTGGCGTGCAATGAACTCGCTTTCGTTTTCGAGTTGGCTTAAGGGGGTGGCGGACGACATCAACATGGAGGGGCCTTCAAACGGGTAGTGCGATCAAAAAAATCGAATCAAAAATCAGTTAGTTGCAGCGAACGCTGTGTAGGCGGTCTCATCCAACAAGGCATTCACTTGTGAAGCATCAGACAACTTCACCTTGAAGAACCAGCCGGCACCCAGGGGGTCGGTATTGGCCAGTGAGGGATCGTCCCGCAGGGCTTCATTGACTTCCGTAATTTCGCCACTGATGGGCATGTAAACATCGGCAGCGGCCTTCACAGACTCCACCACACCCGCCACCGCTTTTTGTTCAAAGCTGCTGCCCACGGCAGGCAACTCGACAAACACCACATCCCCCAACGCATCCTGCGCATGGTGCGTGATGCCCACTGTGGCCACATCGCCCTCAACCAAAATCCACTCATGCTCTTCGGTGTACTTCAAACTCATTTTTATCTCCTAAAAATTTCAATCGGGTTTTTTAATTGGGGTCATTTAATTGGGGTCAGATGACAATTGTTTTGCTCACTTCAGCCGCGGTAATAGCGGTTGGGCACAAAAGGCATGGCGCTGACTGTCATGGGTACAGCTTTGCCCCGAACCATGGCGTGGACCACGGTGCCAAGCGCAGAGCTGGCAACATCCACATAGCCCATGGCTACGGGTGCGTTGGCGCTGGGCCCTAACAAGCCACTCGATACCTCGCCAATTTTGACGCCTTGGGTATTTTGCAATTCAACATTTTCACGGACAGGCACGCGCTCTTGCGCAATCAAACCTACGCGTTTGCGCGCGAGGGCATGGGTGCCATCCAATTGGCCCAACACAATGTGTGCGCCAGGAAAACCACCTGCACGCAAGCCACCTGTGCGGCGAACTTTTTGAATGGCCCAGTTCAAGCCCGCTTCAATCGGGGTGGTGCTGGTATCAATGTCGTTGCCATACAAACACAAGCCAGCTTCTAAGCGCAATGAATTGCGAGCACCCAAGCCAATCGGTTTGACTTCTGCTTGTGCCAACAATGCGCGAGCAAACGCATCAACATGCGCGTTGCCCAGAGAGATTTCAAATCCATCTTCACCGGTATAACCAGAGCGCGTGATGAACAGATCTGCGCCTTGCCATGCATAAGCAGCACCTGTCATGAACACCAAGTTTTCCACCCCTGGCACCATGCGAGCCAACGCCTTCACTGCCTTGGGGCCTTGCAAAGCCAAAAGCGCACGCTCTGGCATGGGAATGACTTGGCAGCGCGAACCGATGTGCGCCTGAATGTGCGCGGTGTCGCTCGCTTTGCAGGCACCATTCACAATGACAAAAATATCGGTGCCGCGATTCACAAACATCAAATCGTCAATGATGGTGCCTTCATCGGTGAGGAGCAAACCATAGCGCTGCTTGCCCACAGGCAAATCAATCACATCCACCGGCATCAAGGATTCAAACGCAGCAGCGGCATCGGGCCCCACCAAGCGCAACTGGCCCATGTGCGACACATCAAACAAACCCGCTTCAGCGCGTGTGTGGTGGTGTTCGGCCATCAATCCCATGGGATATTGCACAGGCATGCTGTAGCCCGCAAAGGGCACCATGCGGGCGCCAAGCTCGATGTGCAAAGCATTGAGAGGGGTATTGAGCAAATCGGTATCGGCAGACAATTGAAATCTCCAAGGGCAAAGTAAAGCCATGACCGAAATCATGGGTTGCCCTCGCTGTCCGCTTTACCTGAGCGATTCGCCGGTTGAGCCTTTCAAGCAGAAAGACCCAGTGCGGGTTGCGCCTTCGGTGGAGGGTTCGACCGGATGGTCCGCCCTCTCTCTCCAGTGAGGAAGCGCTAAAACAAATGTTTTGGCGTTTGTCAGTCCTGGGTACCTGAGCGTTCAGAAACTTTGACATTTCCTGCGCCTTCGGTGGCGGCTCAATTCAAGTCCGCACTCTCCTGACGATTAAATTATAAACAGGTCTTGAAGACCTCAAGCACTTTTTACATGCCTGAATAGTTAGGACCGCCGCCGCCCTCTGGTGTCACCCAGACAATGTTTTGGGTGGGGTCTTTGATGTCGCAAGTTTTGCAATGCACGCAGTTTTGCGCATTGATTTGCAGACGATCACTTTGGTCTTCATTTTTGACATACTCGTAAACACCAGCAGGGCAGTAACGCGCTTCTGGGCCAGCGAATTTGGCCAAGTTGATGCCCACGGGCACGCTGGCATCCTTCAAAGTAAGGTGAGCCGGTTGGTTCTCTTCGTGGTTGGTGTTGCTGATGAACACACTCGACAAACGATCGAAGGTGAGCTTGCCATCGGGTTTGGGATACTGAATGGGTTGGCACTCTGCGGCAGGCTTGAGGTAAGTGTGGTCTGCTGCGGCACGTCGAAGGGTCCAAGGCACATGGCCACGCAACACAAATTGCTCCACACCCGTCATGAGGGTGCCCACCGTGCGCCCTTTTTTGAACCACTGCTTGAAGTTGCGTGCCTTGTTGAGTTCGGTGTACAACCAGCTGTTTTCAAAAGCGTCTGGGTAAGCGCTGAGTTCATCATGCGAACGGCCTGTTTGCAATGCGTCAAAAGCGGCCTCAGCGGCCAACATGCCTGTTTTGATGGCAGCATGGCTGCCCTTGATGCGACTGGCATTGAGGTAGCCGGCATCACAACCGACCAGAGCGCCACCTGGGAAAACGGTTTTGGGCAGCGACAACAGGCCGCCTGCCGTGATGGCGCGGGCGCCATATGAAATGCGCTTGCCCGGTGCAATGCCTTTGGCTTCATCGCCTTCAAAGTACCAACGAATGTTGGGGTGGGTTTTGAAGCGTTGGAATTCTTCGAAGGGGCTGAGCCAAGGGTTGGTGTAATCCAAGCCCACCACAAAGCCCACGACCACTTTGTTGTCTTCCATGTGGTACAAAAAAGAGCCGCCGTAGGTGTTCTCGTCCAATGGCCAACCCGCACTGTGCAGAGCCAAACCGGCTTTGTGACGTGCAGGGTCAATTTCCCAAAGTTCTTTGATGCCAATGCCGTAGCTTTGAGGATCTTTGCCTTGGTCGAGTTTGAATTTGGCAATCACTTGCTTGCCCAAGTGGCCGCGTGCGCCTTCTGCAAACACGGTGTACTTGGCGTGCAGTTCCATGCCCAGCTGGAAGCTGTCGGTGGGTTCGCCATCTTTTCCAACGCCCATATTGCCCGTGGCCACGCCTTTGACAGAGCCGTCGTCGTTGTACAAAACTTCTGCAGCTGTAAAGCCAGGGAAAATTTCAACACCCAAGGCTTCGGCTTGCTCGCCCAACCATCGTGTGAAGTTGCCTAAGCTGATGATGTAATTGCCATCGTTGTGAAAGCAGGGTGGCAATGCAAAATTAGGCACGCGGGTTGCGCCGTTTTCGGTGGTCATCAAGAAGATGTCTTCCGTGACCGGCTGATTCAAGGGCGCGCCCATTTCTTTCCAGTTTGGAAAGAGTTCTGTCAGGGCAATGGGGTCCATGATGGCGCCCGACAAAATGTGTGCACCGGGCTCAGACCCTTTTTCCAGCACCACCACAGAAACGTCGGTGCCTTTTTCTTGGGCCAGTTGTTTCAGGCGTATGGCCGTGGACAAGCCTGCAGGGCCGCCGCCCACAACGACCACGTCGTATTCCATCGATTCGCGAGGGCCGTGGGTGCTCAAAATCTCTTCGGGTGTCATGGGGCGTATCTCATTTGTAAAGCGGGGCGCCAAATCTTGGCTTGATTTCGCATTTTAAGCGCGGAACAGGCAAAATCCGACATGGCACAAGCACTCACACAGAGGGCTATTGTCAAATTTGTCGCACATCGGCAAAACAGCAGAGACACACCCCATGAAGATTGAAATACCTGAAGTCAAGAAAAAAGTTCACGAACTGATCATTCCCATTCGATGGGGCGACATGGATGCCATGGGGCACGTCAACAACACTGTTTATTTTCGGTATCTTGAAACGGTGCGAATTGATTACTTTCAATCGATTGGCTGCGAGCCCAATCCCAAGGGACAAGGGCCCGTGATCGTCAATGCGTTTTGTAATTTTTACAAACAGCTTGAATACCCTGGCGATGTGTTGGCCAAAATGTATGTCAGCGATCCTGCACGAACCACCTTTGAGAGTTGGTGCACATTGGAATTGGTGAGTGAGCCCGGTGTGATTTATGCCGCAGGCGGCGCAACCACCATTTGGGTCGACTTTCCACTGCAGAAAGCGGTGGCCTTGCCGGACCACATCAGGGCCTTGGTGTCCCCCTAAGAGGGTTTGGCTTACTTCTGTTTAGGAACTCTGCCCATGAGATAGAACTCTGGGTTGGGCATCATGTTGCTGAAGCTGGCCATGCGATTGGAAAGGCCAAAAAACGCCGTGATGGCAGCAATGTCCCAAATGTCTTCGTCATTCAAACCATGCGCATGCAAAGGTGCAAAGTCGCCATCTTCAATTTGGTCGCTGTGCAAACAAACTTTCATAGCGAAATCGAGCATGGCGCGCTGGCGCGGTGAAATATCGGCTTTGCGGTAATTGATGGCCACTTGGTCGGCCACCAGAGGCTTTTTCTCATAAATTCGCAAGATGGCTCCGTGAGCCACAACGCAATACAGGCAATTGTTGGCTGCGCTGGTGGTGGTCACGATCATTTCGCGATCGCCCTTGGTCAAGTTGCTGGTGCGTCCCACCGATTCGGGCAGCATCAGGGCATCGTGGTAGGCAAAAAAGGCGCGCCATTCGGCAGGGCGCCTGGCAAAAGCCAAGAAAACCTGGGGGACAAAGCCGGCTTTTTCTTGAACTTCCAAAATTTTGGCCCGAATGTCTTCTGGCACGTCTTTGAGCTCTGGCGCAGGGTAGCGCGTCATTTTGGTGCTGGAGGTTTCGGGTTGGTTCATGGGAGTCCTTGTGAGTTCGCAGATTCTAATCACCTATTACACTACTACTTTTGAGATTTCCCCTCTTAGGAGAGCCCTGTGAACAAGATTTTTCCCTCTGCAGCTGAAGCGCTAAAAGGTGTTGTGGCTGATGGTCAATTGATGGCGGTCGGTGGCTTTGGCCTCTGCGGCATTCCCGAGGCCCTCATTGATGCCTTGCGCGACTCTGGCGTCAAGAATATCACCGCCATTTCGAACAATGCGGGTGTCGACGGCTTTGGCTTGGGCAAGTTGCTTGAAACACGCCAAATCAAAAAAATGATTTCGTCTTACGTGGGTGAGAACAAAGAGTTTGAGCGCCAGTTTTTGGCGGGCGAGTTGGAGTTGGAGTTCACCCCCCAAGGCACCTTGGCAGAGAAGCTTCGCGCGGGTGGTTCAGGCATTCCTGCCTTCTTCACCAAAACGGGCGTGGGTACCGTGGTGGCCGAAGGCAAAGAGCTGCGTGAATTCGATGGCGAGACCTATGTCATGGAGCGTGCTTTGGTTCCGGATGTTTCATTGGTCAAAGCTTGGCGCGCCGACAAATCTGGCAACTTGCAATTCCGCCTTACAGCTCGCAACTTCAACCCCGCGGTGGCCATGGCTGGCAAGGTTTGTATTGTGGAGGTGGAAGAGATTGTTGAAACGGGCGACATGATCCCCGATCAAATTCACTTGCCAGGCATTTATGTTCACCGTTTGGTGCTCAACAAGCACCCCGAAAAACGCATTGAGAAACGCACCATCACAGAGAAAGCAGGAGTCTAAGCATGAGCTGGAATCAAGACCAAATGGCAGCCCGCGCTGCGCACGAATTGCAAGACGGTTTCTATGTGAACTTGGGCATTGGCATTCCCACCTTGGTGGCCAACCATGTGCCCAGCAACATTGAGGTGTGGTTGCAGTCTGAAAACGGCATGTTGGGCATTGGTCCATTTCCCACAGAAGATGAAGTCGATGCCGACCTCATCAATGCGGGCAAACAAACCGTGACCACCATCAAAGGCACGTCCATTTTTGGCAGCCACGACAGCTTCGCCATGATTCGCGGCGGCAAAATCAACTTGTCCATTTTGGGCGCCATGCAAGTGAGCGAAAAAGGCGATTTGGCCAACTGGATGATTCCAGGCAAGATGGTCAAAGGCATGGGCGGCGCCATGGATTTGGTGGCGGGCGTGAAGCGCGTGATTATTTTGATGGAACACGTGGCTAGAAAAAAAGACGGCTCCGAGGATTTGAAAATTTTGAAGGCGTGCAATTTGCCTTTGACAGGCGTAGGCGTTGTCGATCGCATCATCACGGACCTTGCCGTGATGGATGTGGTGCCAGAGGGCTTGAAAGTGATTGAGCTAGCGCCCGGCGTGACAAAAGAACTCTTGCAAAGCAAAACAGGCTGCCAGTTGATCTTCTGATGAAAAAATTCAAAATTGCATGCATTCCGGGCGATGGCATCGGAAAAGAAGTGATCCCTGCTTCCCAAGTGGTTCTAGAGGCCCTGGGTGAAGGACAAAATCAGTTTGGTTTTGAATTCACTTCTTTTGATTGGGGCGGTGATTACTATCGACAGCACGGGATCATGATGCCTGCAGACGGACTGGATGCGCTGCGGCCCATGGATGCCATTTTGTTTGGCTCTGCTGGCGATCCTCAAATTCCAGATCACATTACCCTTTGGGGCTTGCGACTCAAAATCTGCCAAGGCTTTGATCAGTACGCCAATGTGCGGCCCACGCGCATCTTGCCTGGCATCGATGCTCCATTGAAACGTTGCACCCCAGAGCAGCTCAATTGGGTCATTGTTCGCGAAAATTCTGAGGGTGAATATGCGGGCGTAGGCGGTAGAGCGCATCAGGGCCATCCCATCGAAGTGGCCACCGATGTGTCTATGATGACCCGTGTGGGCGTTCAGCGCATCATGCGCTATGCCTTCAAATTGGCTCAATCTAGGCCTCGCAAGCTGCTCACCGTGGTCACCAAATCCAATGCGCAGCGCCATGCCATGGTCATGTGGGACGAAATTGCCAAAGAAGTGAGCGCTGAGTTTCCAGATGTGCATTGGGACAAAGAGCTGGTCGACGCATGCACTGCGCGCATGGTGAACCGACCTGCCACCCTCGACACCTTGGTAGCCACCAACCTGCATGCCGACATTTTGAGCGACTTGGCTGCCGCACTGGCAGGCAGCTTGGGCATTGCCCCCACAGGCAATATCGACCCAGAAAGACGCTACCCCTCCATGTTTGAGCCCATTCACGGTTCGGCCTTTGACATTATGGGAAAAGGTCTCGCAAACCCTATTGGCAGTTTTTGGAGTTGTGTGATGATGCTGGAACACATCGGCTTGGACCAGCAGGCTCAGCGTTTGATGCAGGCCATTGAGGCTGTGACCGCCAACCCCAAATTGCACACACGCGATTTAGGCGGCGAAGCCAATATGCAGCAAGTGACCGAGGCGGTGTGCCAAATGCTTCGGCATTGAAAAATCATCATCACTCAAATGCAGGAGGCACCATGAAAAAAAATATCAAGTTTTTGTTAAGTGCAGTGGGCGTCAGTATGGCAAGCATATTGCCGCATCAGACCATGGCACAAGCCATGCCTGCCTGCCCTGAGAAAAATGTGATGTACTGGCAAGCCTTCCCACCAGGTGGCGAATCGGATCTGTCTGCCAGACATCAACAGATGGTGTTGAAAAAGAAATGCGGCGCCATTGACACTATCATTCAATACAAGGCTGGTGCTGGCGGTGGCCTGATGTGGGCTCAAATGAACAACTTGCCAGGCGATGGCCTCAATGTGGTGGGCATCAATTTGCCGCACATTGTTTTTCAGCCCATCGAAGGTGAAGTTCAATACAAGACGGCCGATATCACGCCCGTTTTTTGGTTCCACTACACACCCGATGTGTTGGTTGTGCCTGAAAGCAGCCCAATCAAAAGCTTTGCTGAGTTCATTGCGGCGGCCAAGCAGTCGCCCGGCAAAATGAATTTGGGCGGCTCCGGCTTGAACTCTGCCAACCATGCTGCGCATGAACGCTTGAACGCAGCCTTTGGCATCAAGAGCACCTATGTGCCCTACAAAGGCACGGGCGACATGTCCATGGCGGTTGTGGGTGCACAAATTGATGGTGCTGTCACATACACACCCTTTGCCATTGCCAATCGAGGCAAAGTACGCGCCTTGGCGGTGGCCATGGAAAAACGCCATCCCCTCATGCCCAATGTGCCCACCTTCAGAGAGTTGGGCGTCGATTGGATTGACGGCGCCTATCGCGGTGTGGGTGTTCCAAGGTCAACCTCTCCAGAGGCTCGCAAGAGACTGTCTGACATGTGGTTGGCTTTGAACAACGATCCTGAAATGAAAGAGCTGGCAGCCAAGAGTGGCTTTGAGTTGGTCAACATTGGTGCCGATCAAATGGACGCCTTCATGAAAGAGCGCATTGCTTTGTACATTGAAGGCGCCAAGCGTTTGGGCTTAGGAAAAAAATAAACCTGTTTATCTAGGAGACATCATGCGTTCTATGTTTTCAAAGTTGAAAAAAGCTTGCACAGTCACAGTGCTCGCTATGGCATTGCCGCTCAGTGCCATGGCCCAAGCTTATCCCTCTAAACCCATCAAAATGATTGTGCCGTTCCCAGCGGGTGGCACCACTGACATTGTGGCCCGCATCATTGCGCAAAAGATGACGGAGTCGATGGGGCAACCTGTTACGGTTGACAACAGGGGCGGTGCGGGTGGCAACATTGGCGCAGACCTCATGGCCAAAGCGCCGCCCGATGGCTACACCATCATGATGCACAACCTTTCCTTTCCATTGGCAGCGGTTGCACAAGCGCTCGCAAACCGTGCCCCCTTCAATGTGGACACCGATTTTGCGGGGGTGTCTATTGCGGTGTACGTGCCCTTCATTTGGACTGCCAACCCATCAGTGCCCGTCAAAGACCTCAAAGAACTTGCCAACCTCTTGAAGAGCAACAAGTCTTTGCAATACAACTACGGCTCCACAGGCCCAGGTTCCACCATGCACGTCTTAGGTGAAGCCTACAAAAAAGATGCTGGCATCAACATGGAGCACATTCCATTCAAAGGTGCTGCGCCTCTCAAGCAAGAGCTTTTGGCAGGCCGCTTGCAAGTGGGCGGAGATCAGTTGTCTTCTTCTTTGGCAGAAGTGAAGGCGGGTACATTGAAAGCCTTGGCTACTACAGCTTCCAAACGCATTCCTGGTTTGCCCGATGTGCCCACCGTCAAGGAGTTGGGCTTCCCCAATTTGGAATTAGAAGGCTGGAATGGTGTGTTTGCGCCTGCCAAAACACCCAAAGAAATCATTGACCGCCTGAACAAAGAAATCATTGCGGCAGTCAAGCACCCTGATGTGGTGAAGCGACTGAACGAATTGGGGGCTGAAGGTGTGGGTTCAACACCTGCTGCGCAAGATGCTATGTTGCGCAAGCAGATGGATCAATTCCGAGGCATCATTCGCGAGATGAAGCTCGACTGAGCTTCACCCGCCAAGGCTGTTACTTTGAGTGACCGCCTTGGCCAAGCCACCATACTGGCAATTGCGTACAGTCTTTGCCATCAAGACCCGATTCAGCGGCTTGGTTAAATTTTTCCAAAGCAATGCTTGTCAAAGGTAGTTCTCTGCGGTTTGCTTGGCCCAATGCCAACATGGTTCGCATGTCTTTGCGCATGGTGGCAACGTCTACCGTCACGGTGTCATTGTTCTGATGACCCAAGGCTTGTACCAGCAAGGGGCCACGCACCTTGAGCATGTTGGGGCCGCCTGAACTTTCAGACAAAATGTCAATCACTCTTTGCGGATCGAGTTTCAGGTGGTCGATCAAGGAGAGTGCTTCACCCAAGGTTTGCCAGTAAACCATGAGAGGCAAATTGACGGCCATCTTCATGGTTGATCCAGCGCCATAGGTGCCCACGTGCTCAACCCGCTTGCACATTTGGTCGAGCAAAGATTGAACCTTGGCCAAATCGGCTGCGGCACCGCCCACAAATCCGAGCAACTTTCCTTCCTTGGCCGGGCCAATGCTGCCACCCACAGGGCACTCTAAATAGGCGGCACCAGTGGCTTGCACTCGCAAAGCCAACTCAGGCGGTTTGGTGGGGCTGACGGTGCTCATGTCAATGAAGGTGACGTGTTTGCCAGCGCCCGACAAAAGGCCATCTGTGCCTGAGTAGACCGCATCGATGGCCGCTTCGTTGGTGAGCAATGTGATGACGGTGTCAGCAGACTGGGCCAACAATTTGGGTGAGCTGGCCCATTGCGCGCCTGCACTCAGGAGTGTGCTGGCTTTGTCTGCCGATCGATTCCAAACGGTGACGGAATAGCCCAGACCCAACAGACGTGAACCAATGGCATTGCCCATCTTGCCAATACCTGCGATACCAATTTTCATTTTCTGCTCCATGGAAGGTGAATAGGATTGAAAGTCAGAAGGACGGATTTATTTCAAAATATCGCCCATGCACAAGTACTTCATTTCAAGGTACTCTTCCATGCCGTGGTGCGAGCCTTCGCGGCCTAAGCCAGATTGCTTCACGCCACCAAAGGGCACGTGTTCGGTGGCAATGATGCCCACATTGATGCCCACCATGCCATATTCCAAAGCTTCGCTGACGCGGAAAATGCGGCCCACATCGCGGCTGTAGAAATAGCTGGCCAAACCAAACTCGGTGTTGTTGGCTGCATCGATGGCTTCTTGTTCAGTTTTGAATTTGAAAACTGGGGCAAATGGGCCAAAGGTTTCTTCTCTGGCGCACAGCATGTCTGAAGTGGCGTTGCCAATGACGGTGGGTTCGAAGAATTGGCCATTCAGGGCTTTACCGCCAGCCAACAACACACCCCCTTTGGCTTTGGCGTCTTCTACGTGGCGAGTGACTTTGTCGATCGCTGCGGGCTCAATGAGAGGGCCTTGCACCACGCCATCTTCAAAGCCATTGCCCACTTTCAAGGCCTTGACCTTGGCTGCAAACTTTTGCACAAACGAGTCGTACACAGACTCTTGAACGTAGATGCGGTTGGCACATACGCAGGTTTGGCCCGCGTTGCGGTACTTGCTGGCCATGGCGCCTTCCACGGCGCTGTCGATGTCGGCATCGTCAAACACAATGAAGGGCGCATTGCCGCCCAATTCAAGGGACAGCTTTTTGACGCTGGGTGCAGATTGAGCCATCAAGATGCGACCCACTTCGGTGCTGCCAGTAAAACTGATGTGACGAACAATGTCGCTAGTGCAAAACACTTTGCCCGCGGCAATGCTGTTGTCTGAATCGGCGGTGAGTAAGTTGATCACGCCAGCTGGAATACCGGCGCGAATGGCCAATTCGCCTGCGGCCAAAGCGGAGAGGGGTGTCAGCTCTGCGGGCTTGATGACCACTGTGCAGCCAGCAGCCAAAGCGGGCGCCACTTTGCGCGTGATCATGGCCAAGGGGAAATTCCAAGGCGTGATGGCCGCACAAACACCGATGGGTTGCTTGATGACCATCAACCGGCGGGTGTTGTCAAACTGGGGCAATGTTTCGCCATTGACGCGTTTGGCCTCCTCGGCATACCACTCGACAAAGCTGGCGCCATACGCCACTTCACCTTTGGCTTCGGCAAAAGGTTTGCCTTGTTCGGCGGTCATGATGCGACCTAAGTCTTCCACGTTGGCCATTAGCAAGTCGTACCATTTGCGAAGCAATATGCTGCGTTCTTTGCTGGTTTTGCTGCGCCAAGCGGGCAAGGCGGCATTGGCGGCTGCAATGGCGGCTTCCGCTTCTTGCGCGCCTAAATTGGCCACATCGGCCAATTTGGCTCCCGTAGAGGGATCGCACACATCAAAACGGCTTTGACCTTTGACCCATTGACCATTGATGAGGGCATCGGTCTTGAGAAGGCTGGGGTCTTTGAGCAGTGCCAGAGGTGAAGTTTTCATGTCCATGAGGGTCTCCTAGTTGGGAATCTGTTGCTTGTAAGGTCTAAAGGCCTATTTTGCACTTCTTGCAATCTTATAATGGAAAGTTAGCCCAGTTCGGCTTTCACAAAGATACCCCTGCCATGAGCACTCCTGTTATTTCTGTTGCTGATATTCGCAAATCTTTCCTCGACTTTTTTGCGTCCAAAGGTCATACCGTGGTGGCTTCTAGCCCCCTGGTGCCTGGCAACGATCCCACTTTGATGTTCACCAACTCTGGCATGGTTCAGTTCAAGGACGTGTTCTTGGGCACCGACAAGCGCAGTTATGTGCGCGCAGCCTCGGTTCAGGCTTGTTTGCGCGCTGGCGGTAAGCACAACGATTTGGAAAACGTGGGTTACACCGCGCGCCACCACACCTTCTTTGAAATGTTGGGCAACTGGAGTTTTGGCGACTATTTCAAACGCGACAGTTTGAAGTGGGCTTTTGAATTGCTCACACAAGTTTACAAATTGCCCGCCGAAAAGCTCTGGGCAACGGTCTACATTGAAGACGACGAAGCCTACGACATCTGGACCAAAGAGATTGGCCTGCCACCCGAGCGCGTGGTGCGCATTGGTG
>JACCDU010037622.1_pt1 | contig 56163 bp, 54 predicted proteins | sample 7446081 | NCBI WGS metagenome assembly JACCDU01 (sample SAMN15323447, study PRJNA562643) | freshwater metagenome | isolation source: river surface water | place: USA:Blue River Watershed | collected 2017-08-17 | reverse complement strand
CGAGCTGCCCGCCTTGCCTGGACAGGGGGGCAGAAGCGGGGGAGGCGGGTGTGACAGGCGGTTTTCGGTCCGCCAGGCCAAGGGGGGGAGGGGGGGCTCTTGCGCTAGCAAGCGCACGTGCGGCGTGCTCGCCAAGAGGCGCATGCAGCATGCGGCATGCGCATCAGGCGATACCGCATGCCGCGAATGTCATGCCGGCCCGTTCAGCCCACCCAGCGCACCGTCTGCAGCCCCAGCCAGGTCAGCAGCAGCGAGCCCAGCAGGTGCAGGCCGGCGTTGCCCAAGGCCAGCAGCAGGCGGCCTTGCTGCAAGAGGGCGATCACCTCGGCCGAGAAGCTGGAGAAGGTGGTCAGCGCGCCCAGAAAACCCGTCACCAGGGTCAGGCGCCACAGCGGATCCAGCCCCGGCCAGTGGTCAAAGACCCCGATCAGCAGGCCGATCAGGTAGGCCCCCACCCAGTTGGCCGCCAAGGTGCCCCAGGGCAGCAGCGCGCCGGGCGTGTTGAGCCACAGGCCCAACTGCCAGCGGGCCAGTGCGCCCAGCGTGGCCCCAACGGCGATGCCCAGGACGGTGTTCACGCCGGTGCGTGGTTCAGGGCGGCCATGGTGGCCGATTCAAGGCGGCCGCCCAGGGCCTCGATCAGGCCGTCGAGCAGCGGCCCCAGGTGGCCGGTGGCCAGCACCACGTCGGCGTCAAAGCGGTCCTGATCGTCGATGGCCTCGTCGCTGCCGTCCAGAAACCGGATGCGCTTGATCTGCATGGTGTCGGTCAGCACAAAGCCAACCAGGCCGTTCCAGCTCATGGCCATTTGCACCGGCAGCCGGCCCTGGCGCACATGCTCGCGCACGTCGTCACTGGTCAGGGGGTGGCGGCTGTAGCGGATGCTGGCCGGTTCGTCGCCCATGGCCTTGAGCAGACCATCGCGTTCCACATGCAGGCCCTCGGGCCACTCGTCGGGACTCTCGGCCAGCAACCAGCCGGTCATGGCCGACTGCGGGGTCTGGGTGGTGTGCAGCAAAGAGACCTGCAGGCCCGGCAAGGTTTTCATGAGGGCCGAGACGACCTCGTCGGCGCGGCCTTGGGCGCCGGCGTCCACCAGCAAGCGCTGCTGCTCGCGGTCCACCCACACCCAGACGCCAATTTGGCGCGCAAACGCTTGCGGCAGCAGGGCCAGGCGCACATCGTCCAGGATGTCGCGGCGCTGCTTGCGCCCGGGCTTGATGCCGGTTTGTTGCTCGATCTCGGCGATGCGCTGCTCGGCCTCGCGCCGGACCACCGAGGCGGGCACGCTGCGCGTCTCGATCATCAGCCGCATGACCCAGTGCCCAGCCACCGCCTCCACCAGTGCGCCATGCGCCTGCCCGCGCGGCGGCACCCAGCCCACCGACTTGTCCTGCAAGGCGGTGCAGGGAGTAAAGGTCTGGGATTGCAGGGCCGCCTCCACGTCGGCCAGCTGCGGATGCCAGGCTTCGCCCAGCGCGTAAATCATCAAATTCTTGAACATGCCATGCCTGTTGGATCAAACGCCTATCTTAGCCCGCTGGCCCAGCACCTGGCGCGCTTGCACCAGCGTGAGCAGATCGTGCACCGGCCGGCCGGTGGCTTGCGCGACCGCGTCTCGGTAGGGCGGCATGTTGGTGCATTCGAGCACGATCTGGCGCACCTGCGGATGGGCTTGCACCAGGCGCTGGGCGGCGCTCACCACATTGCGCTCGGCCTCGCGCCGGGACAGGCCCCGCGCGTTGTGCAGGATCACCTGGCGCAGGTGGTCCTGCGCTTGCAAGCCCTCGACCGGGGTGTTGGGGGGCACGCGTGCGCCGGCGCGCACCGCCGCGTTGAGGCTCGGCGCATCAAAGGTCAGGATGCCCGGGGCCGACAGGGCCTGGCACCACAGCAGGGCCGAGCTGAGCACCGGCACCTGCACCGCCGCTTGCAAGGCGTCCTGATCGCGCGCCAGAAAGCCGCAGCTGGTGACGATCGCGACCGCGCCCGCGGCCTGGAGCTGCTGCGCCGCGGCCACAAACGGGCCCAGCAACAGCGGATCGGCGGCCAGCACCACGCGCTGCGCGCTCGCCTGCGGCACCACCCGCACCCGCACAGGCAGACCCGCCGCCTGCCAGGTGCGGGGCTGGCCCAGGTCACCCAGGGGGCGAGGAAAGGAGGTGTCCAGTCGAAGCAGTCCCAGAAAGGGCGGTCGGTTGCGCATGGTGGGCCGGTGGAATGGGGCAGGGCGCTATGATCATCGCATGAAGCAGGTGCTGGTGGTCGGCGCCGGCATGGTCGGGGTCTCGTGTGCCTGGGCCTTGCGCGAGCGCGGTTGTGCGGTGACCCTGGTCGACCCTTTGGGGGCGGGCCGGGGCACCAGCCATGGCAATGCCGGTGTCCTCTCGCCCACCTCGCTGATCCCCTTCAACCACCCGGGCCTGTGGCGCCAGCTGCCGCAGCTCTGGCGTGGCACGGCGGGCTTCGATATGCCGCGCTCGGTGCTGTGGCGGCGTGCGCCCGAATTGCTGGCCTTTTTGCGCCATGCGCGCCCCAGCCACACCCAGCGCACCATTGGCGCCTTGCACACCCTGATCGGGCATTCACGCGGCCTGCACGAGCGCTGGCTGGCGCAGGCGGGCGCCCAGCGGCACTGGCGCGAGACCGGCTGGCTCTGGCTGTACCGCCAGCCCCAGGCCTGGCAGCAGTCGGCCTGGCAGCGCGCGCAGTATGCGGCGCACGGGCTGGACACGCAGGCGCTCGACGCCGCCGAGCTGCGCGCGCTCGAGCCCGGCCTGGCCCCCATCTACACGCAAGCGCTGTGGGTGCGCGGGGCCGCGTCGGTGGACGATCCGCAGGCCCTGGTGCAGGCCTATGCGCAGCACCTGGCGCAGCATGGCGTGGTGCTGCATCCGGCCCGCGTGACGCAGCTGCGGGCGCAGGGCGCGCACGACTGGCGGGTGCAGCTCTCGGATGGGCAATGCCTGCAGGCGCAGGACGTGGTGCTCGCCACCGGCCCCTGGAGTCGGCAGTTCTTGCAGGACCAGTGGGGGTGGCGCCTGCCCATGCTGCACGAGCGCGGCTACCACATGCACTACCAGCCCCAGGCCGATCGGCCAGCGCTTGGGCGGCCGGTGTACGACACCTCGGCTGGCGCGGTGGTCTCGCCCATGGCGCGGGGGCTGCGCCTGTCGACGGGGGTGGAGCTGGGGGACGCGCAGGATGCGCCGCGCACCCGGATGCTCGATCGCGCCGAGGCGCTGGCGCGAGAGGGCCTGCCCTTGGGCGCACGCTGCGACGAGGCCGCCTGGCTGGGCGCTCGGCCCAGCCTGCCCGACAGCCGCCCCATGCTGGGCCGTGCCCCGGGCGAGCCCGGCCGGCAAGGCCTGTGGCTGGCGCTGGGGCACCAGCACATTGGGCTGAGCACCGGGCCGGCCAGTGGCGAGCTGCTGGCGCAGTTGCTGCTGGGGCAGACGCCCTTCATGGACCCGAGCCCCTGGGCGCCCGGGCGTTTTTTGCGCTGAGCGCCCGCGCGCTCACATCTGCTGGGGCAGCCAGGTCACGATCTGCGGCAACCAGTAGATCAGGGCCACCGCCAGCACCATCATCATGAACATCGGGAAGGTCACGCGCGCAATCCACAGCAGTTGGCGCCCGGTCATGCCTTGCAGCACAAACAGGTTGAAGCCCACCGGCGGGGTGATCTGCGCCATCTCGACGACCAGCACGATGAAGATGCCAAACCAGATCAGGTCGATGCCTGCGGCCTGGATGGTGGGCATCAGCACGCCCATGGTCAGCACCACCATCGAGATGCCGTCCAGAAAGCAGCCCAGCACGATGTAGAACACCGCCAGCGCCAGGATCAGTTGCCCCGGGGTCAGGCCCAGTGAACTGATCCATTCGGCCAGGTGGCGCGGCAGGCCGATATAGCCCATGCTCAGCGTCAGAAAGGCCGCGCCGGCCAGGATCAGGGCGATCATGCAGTACAGGCGCGTGGCGCCCATGAGCGCGTCCTTGAAGCTGGTCCAGTTGAGCGAGCCCTGCAGGGCCGACAGGATCAGCGCGCCCACCACCCCCACAGCCGCCGCTTCGGTGGCGGTGGCCACGCCCGAGTAAATCGAGCCGAGCACGCCCACGATCAGCAGCATCACCGGGATCAGGTGCCGGGCGGCCTGCAGCTTTTGCAGCAGGGTGGGGCGATCGTCTTGCGCCGGGATCTGGTCGGGGTGCAAGAGCGACCAGACGATGATGTAGCCCGAGAACAGGCTTGCCAGCAACAGGCCGGGCAGCACGCCGGCAATGAAAAGCTTGGCAATCGAGACCTCGGCCGCCACGCCGTAGACGATCATGATGATCGAGGGCGGGATCAAGAGCCCCAGGGTGCTGGCACCGGCCAGCGAGCCGATCACCATGTGGTCGGGGTAGCCCCGGCGCGAGAGCTCGGGCAGGGTCATCTTGCCGATGGTCGCGCAGGTGGCCGCGCTGGAGCCCGAGACCGCCGCAAAAATGGTCGAGCCGGCCACGTTGGTGTGCAGCAAGCGGCCGGGCAGGCCTTGCAGCCAAGGCGCCAGGCCCTTGAACATATCGCTGGACAGGCGGGTCCGGAACAGGATCTCGCCCATCCAGATGAAGAGCGGCAAGGCCGTCAGTGTCCAGCTTGAGGCCGAGCCCCAGATCGTCACGGCCATCGCGTCGCCCGCCGGGCGCGAGGAGAACAGCTGCATGCCGATCCAGGCCACGCCCGAGAGCGTGAGCCCGATCCACACCCCGCTGCCCAGGATCAGGAACAGCGAGAGGATCAGCAACAGGGTGATGGAAATATCGCTCATGGCGTGGCCTTCATTCGTTGCGCAGCGCTTCGCTGGGCGCCTCGCTGCTGCGCTGTCCGCGCCATTGCAACAGCCACTCGTCCAGGCAGGCCACCAGCAGCACACAGGCCCCCAGGGCCATGGCCAGCTGCGGAATCCACAAGGGCGTGGCGTCGTTGGAGGTGGAGATGTCGTTGAAGAGGCGCGACTGCCATGCCAGGCGCACGCTGTAAAACGCAAACAGGCCCGCCAGCAAGCTGGCCAGGCCCAGGGCCCACAGTTCCATGCCGTGGCGCGCGCGCGGGCCCAGGTATTGCAGCAACAGCGTCACGCGGATGTGCTCGCCGCGCTTGAGCGTGTGCGCCAGCGCCAGAAAGCCGCTGCCGGCCATCAGGTAGCCGGCGTAGGCGTCGGTGCCCGGCACATGAAAGTGCAGCTGCCGGCTGATGATGGACAGGAGCACCATCACCAGCAGACCGACCATGAAAACGGCCGCCAGCGCGGCCGTCGACCCGTACAGGGCCTCCAGAAAGCGTCGCATGCGGGCTTACTTGCGGAACGAATCCACCAGCTGCTTGCCCTCAGGCCCCGCCTTTTCCAGCCACTCCTTGAGCAGCACATCGCCCACCTTCTTCATGTCGGAGGTGAGGGTGGCCGTGGGCGGCAGGATTTGCATGCCGCCTTTGCGCAGCACATCGAGCGAGGCACCGTTGGCGACCTTGCTGGCGGCCAGGCCACGCGTCTCGGCCTCGGCAGCGGCCTTGAGCACCGCGTCTTGCGTGGGCTTGTCAAGCGCATTGAAGGCCGCGCGGTTGACGATCACCAGGTTCTTGGGCAGCCAGGCCTGGGTGTCGTACCAGTACTTCACATGCTCGTGCAGCTTGGCGTCGGCGCCGGTCGAGCCGCTGGACATCATGCTTTCGGTGACGCCGGTGGCAAAGGCCTGGCTGACTTCGGCGGCCTGCACCGTGACGGGCTGGGCCCCCACCAGTTCGGCAATGCGCGCAGTGGCCGGGCTGTAGGCGCGCCACTTGATGCCCTTGAGGTCGGCGGCGCTGGCCAGCGGCTTTTTGCTGTAGATGCCCTGTGGTGGCCATGGCACGGCGTACAGGGCCATCATGCCCTGCTCGGCCAGCTTCTTCTCGACCAGCGGTTTTTGCACCTTCCAGAGCTTGACCGCCTCGTCGTAGCTGTCGGCCAGGAAGGGGATGCCATCGGCGCCCCACAGCTGCCACTCGTTCTGGAAGTTGACCATCAGGATCTCGCCAATCTGGGCCTGACCGCCTTGCACCGCGCGCTTGATTTCGGGGGCCTTGAACAGCGAGGCGTTGGGATGCACTGTGATCTTGAGCTTGCCGCCCGAGGCCTTGTCCACATCGGCGGCAAACTGGTTCAGGTTGACGGTGTGGAAATTGGTGGCCGGGTAGGCGGCGGGCAGGTCCCACTTGGTTTGGGCCGATGCCCAACCGGACACGGCCAGCAGGCCGGCGGCCACGCTCAGGGACAGGGTGCGACGCTTCATGAACAGCTCCATCAGGGGTGAGGTTGAAAAGGGATCATCCGGTTCAGACAGGGCGCCAACGAGCGAGCGTCAGCGCACATGCCCCAATGTACGAAAGAGGCGGATTCGATGGATTGGTAGTTTCCCTTAATGTCAACAAATTGTTGGCAAAATGTTGGCATCAAGTCTAGACTTCCCCACCATTCAACCCGTTCCTAGGTGACCGCCATGCCCCGCAAAACGCCGGCTGCTGCCCCACCCATCGTCTCGTCCGCGCACCTGGTCTCGCCCGACAGCGCGCAGATGAGCGAGTTCGAGTTTGGCCTCATCGTGGCCGGCAATGCCTTTCATCGCTGGATCGTGCATTGCATGTCGGCCGCCGGCCTCAAGGACCTGACGCCGCTCGATGTGCTGGTGCTGCACCATGTGACGCACCGGGCGCGCGACAAGCGCCTGGCCGACATCTGCTTCATCATGAACATCGAGGACACGCACCTGGTCAACTACGCGCTCAAAAAGCTGCAAGGACTGGGGGTGGTGGCCTCGCACAAAAACGGCAAGGACGTCACCTATGCGGCCACCGACAAGGGCCAGCAGCTGGTGCGCCGCTACCGCGATATCCGGGAAAACTGCCTGATTGCCGCCCTCAAGGCCGATGACGCGCTCAACCGCGACATCGGCGAGCTGGCGCGGCTTTTGCGCGTGCTCTCGGGCATGTACGACCAGGCCGCCCGCGCGGCGGCATCGCTATGACCAAGACCGACACCCCCACGCCCCCCACCGCCCGCTGGCAGTTCTGGATTGACCGCGGCGGCACCTTCACCGACATCGTCGGGCGCCGCCCCGATGGCACGCTGGTCACGCACAAGCTGCTGAGCGACCACCCCGAGCAATACCGCGACGCGGCCGTGGCCGGCATGCGGCATTTGCTGGGCCTGCCGGCCAACGCCCCCATCACGCCTGCGCTGGTGGAGTGCGTGAAGATGGGCACCACGGTGGCCACCAACGCGCTGCTCGAGCGCAAGGGCGAGCCCACGCTGCTGGTGACCACGCAGGGCTTTCGCGATGCCTTGCGCATTGCCTACCAAAACCGCCCGCGCCTGTTTGATCGGCAGATCGTGCTGCCCGAGCTGCTGTACCAGCAGGTGGTGCAGGCGCGCGAGCGCATGGCCGCCGACGGCGAGGTGGTGCAGGCCCTGGACCAGGCGGACCTGCGCGCGCAATTGCAGGCGGCGCATGCCAGCGGCTTGCGCAGCGTGGCGGTGGTCTTCATGCACGGTTGGCGCTATCCGCAGCACGAGCTGCAGGCCGCGCAGCTGGCGCGCGAGCTGGGCTTCGAGCAGGTCAGCACCAGCCACCAGACCAGCCCGCTGATGAAGTTTGTGAGCCGGGGCGACACCACGGTGGTCGACGCCTACCTCTCGCCCATTCTGCGCCGCTATGTGCAGCAGGTGGCGCAGGACATGCCAGGCGTGGCCCTGTACTTCATGCAGTCCTCGGGCGGGCTCACACGCGCGGACGCCTTTGCCGGCAAGGACGCGATTCTGTCGGGGCCGGCCGGCGGCATTGTCGGCATGGCCCGCACCGCCGCCCTGGCCGGGCAGCCGCGGGTGATCGGCTTTGACATGGGCGGCACCTCGACCGATGTGTCGCACTTTGCCGGCGAGTTCGAGCGCGAGTTCGAGACCCAGGTGGCCGGCGTGCGCATGCGCGCGCCCATGATGAGCATCCACACGGTGGCCGCCGGCGGCGGCTCGATCCTGGGCTTTGACGGCGCGCGCTTTCGGGTGGGGCCACAAAGCGCGGGGGCCAACCCCGGCCCGGCCTGCTACCGGCGCGGCGGGCCGCTCACGGTGACCGACGCCAATGTGCTGCTGGGCAAGCTGCAGCCGCGTTGGTTCCCGCCGGTGTTCGGGCCCCAGGGCGATGCGCCACTCGATGATGCGGCCGTGCGCCAGGGCTTTGCGCGCCTGGCCGAGCAAAGCGGCCGCGCTGCCGAGGAGGTGGCCGAAGGGGCGCTGCGCATCGCGGTGCAGCAGATGGCCAATGCCATCAAGAAAATCTCGGTGGCGCGTGGCTACGACGTGACGCGCTACACCTTGCAGTGCTTTGGCGGTGCGGGCGGTCAGCACGCCTGCCTGGTGGCCGATGCGCTGGGCATGGGCCGCGTGCTGGTGCATCCGCTGGCGGGGGTGCTGTCGGCCTATGGCATGGGCCTGGCCGACCAGACCCTGATCCGCGAGCAGGCGCTGGAGTGCCTGCTCGACGAGGCGGCGCTCGAGCGCATGCAGCAGACGCTGGCGCAGCTTGCGGAGACGGCCCGCCAGGAGATGCAGCGCCAGGGCCTGGGCGATGCCGACCCGCAGGCCGTGCAGCTGCACGGCCGCGTGCATGTGCGCTACGAGGGCACCGACACCGCGCTGGTGGTGCCCATGGGCACGCTGGCCCAGATCACCGAGGCCTTCGAGCAGGCCTATCGCCAGCGCTACGCCTTCTTGATGCGCCAGCGCCGCCTGCTCATCGAGGCCGTGTCGGTCGAGCTGGTGCTGCCCGGCCAGGCCCCGCAAGAGCCGCTCTTGCCCCTGCACCCCCCGCGCGAGGTGCCGCGCCGCGAGACGGTGCGCATGTACAGCGACGGCCACTGGCACGAGGCCGCGCTGGTGCTGCGCGAGGACCTGCGCGCGGGCGACCGCATCGACGGGCCGGCCATTGTGGCCGAGCGCAATGCCACCACCGTGATCGAGCCGGGCTGGGCCGCGCGCCTGACCGAGCGCGACCACCTGCTGCTCGAGCGGGTGCAGGCGCGGCCCCATGCGCACGCGGCTGGCACGGCGGTGGACCCGGTGCTGCTGGAGGTGTTCAACAACCTGTTCATGAACATCGCCGAGCAGATGGGCCTGCAGCTGCAGAACACCGCGCACTCGGTCAACATCAAGGAGCGGTTGGATTTCTCGTGCGCGCTGTTTGACGCCGACGGCCACCTGATCGCCAACGCGCCGCACATGCCGGTGCACCTGGGCTCGATGGGCGAGAGCATCCGCACCGTGATCGAGGACAACGCCGGCCAGATGCGCCCGGGCGATGTGTTCGTGCTCAACGACCCCTACCACGGCGGCACGCACCTGCCCGATGTGACCGTCATCACGCCGGTGTTTCTGCAGGCGGACGACGCGGCCCCGGCGTTTTATGTGGGCTCGCGCGGGCACCATGCCGACATCGGGGGCCTGACCCCCGGCTCGATGCCGCCGTTTTCCAGCCACATCGACGAGGAGGGGGTGCAGATCCGCAATGTGCGCCTGGTCGAGGCCGGGCAGTGGCGCGAGCAGGCCATGCGCGAGTTGCTGGCCAGCGGCCCCTACCCGGCGCGCAACCCGGCGCAGAACCTGGCCGATCTGCAGGCGCAGATCGCGGCCAACGAGAAGGGCGTGCAGGAGCTGCGCCGCATGGTGGCCGAGTTTGGCCTGCCGGTGGTGCAGGCCTATATGCAGCATGTGCAGGACCATGCCGAGGAGTCGGTGCGCCGCGTGATCACGCGCCTGCGCGACGGCGAGTTTGTGCTGCCGCTGGACAACGGCGCGCAGATCGCGGTGCGCGTGCAGGTGGACGTGGCCTCGCGCAGCGCGGTGATCGACTTTGGTGGCACCAGCGCGCAGCTGCCCAACAACTTCAATGCCCCGCGCGCGGTGTGCATGGCGGCGGTGCTGTATGTGTTCCGCACCCTGGTCGACGACGACATCCCGCTCAACGCCGGATGCCTTAAGCCGCTGCGCGTGATCATCCCCGAGGGCTCCATGCTCAACCCCCGCCCACCGGCGGCGGTGGTGGCCGGCAATGTCGAGACCTCCAGCTGCATCACCAATGCGCTGTATGGCGCGCTGGGCGTGATGGCCGGCAGCCAGCCCACCATGAACAACTTCACCTTTGGCGACGCGCGCCTGCAGTACTACGAGACCATCTCGGGCGGCAGCGGCGCGGGGCTGCGCTTTGATGCGCAGGGCCAGCCGGTGGGCGGTTTTGACGGCACGTCGGTGGTGCAGACGCACATGACCAATTCGCGCCTGACCGACCCCGAGGTGCTGGAGTGGCGCTTCCCGGTGCGCCTGGAGACCTACGAGATCCGCCAGGGATCGGGCGGGGCCGGGCGCTGGCGTGGGGGCGATGGGGGCTTGCGCCGGGTGCGCTTTCTGGCCCCCATGACGGCCAGCATCCTGGCCAATGGCCGCGTGCACCCTGCGTTTGGTTTGCAAGGCGGCGCGCCCGGTGCGCCCGGCCGCTGCCGGGTGCTGCGCGCCGATGGACGGATCGAGGGCTTGGGCCACATCGGCCAGGTCGAGATGGCGCCGGGCGATGTGTTCGAGATCGAGACCCCGGGCGGCGGCGGGGTGGGCACGCCCGAGGCCCACGTGCCGGGCGCGCAAGCCGGGGCGGCCACGCCCTAAGGCGCGCCCGGCGGCGGGTGCGGTTTGGCAGCAGCTGGGCCGCGTGCGGTGCGCGGTCCTGCCCAGGCCTGGCCCTGGATGCGCAGGCCCTGGGCCGAGAGCTGCGCCGCCCTGGCCGGCCCGATGCCGGGCACGCGCCGAAGCAAATCGGCCCAATCGGCAAAGGGTGCGCGCTCGCGCTCGGTCAGCACGCGGCGCGTGAGCGCGGGGCCCAGGCCGGCCAGGCCGTCCAGGTCCATCTCGCGGGCGGTGGCCAGCTCCAGCAGCTGCGCAGGCGCCGCATGGCTGGCGCTCGGGGCCCCCGCCAGTGCCAGCCACCACGACGCCATCAGCAGCGCCATCCGCAAACCCGGCTGCAGCCGGCCCTCTGCCCAGCGGCGCAAGGACCGGCCGGGCCAGCATGGGGGCGTGGCCTTGTGGGCCGATCGGTCAGGGTGGGCAGGGTGGCGCATGGGGGGCTCCAGACTCGGCCGCCCATCATGCCGCGGTCGGTCGTGGCAGGCGCACACACGCCGTCGCCAATGCTTGAACTAAGATGACAGCCTGTGTTCAATGCTGCCCCCGGAGGCCCCCATGATTGTTGAAGTTGCCGATTTCCAGATCGATCCCGCCCAGCACGAGGCCTTCAAGACCGCGATCGCGCATGGCCTGGACAGCGTGCTGTCGGGCTCGCCCGGCTACATGGGGCACCAGGTGCTGGCCGGCATCGAAAGCCCCGGTCGCTTTGTGCTGCTGGTGCGCTGGAAAACGCTGGAAGACCACACCGTGGGCTTTCGCGAGTCGCCGCTGTTTCCCAACTGGCGCGCCATCGTCGGCCCCTTCTTTGCCAGCCCGCCCAAGGTCGAGCACTTTGTGGTGAGCGACCAGGTCTGAAGGTCACCGCTCAGGAAGCTCAGGCCGCGCTGTCCGCTTGGGGCGGTGCAGCGGCCGCAAAGCACACCTGCACCTGCAAGCCGCCCAGCGCTGGGCTGCGCTGCAGCGTGATGCGCGCGCCGTGTTGCTGCGCCACGCGCTGCACGATCGACCAGCCCAGTCCGCTGCCCTGTTGACGCGATCCGCTGTGCGCGCCGCGCCGAAAGCGCTGGCCCAGCTGGGCCAGCTCGTCTGCGCTCAGGCCCGGCCCGCTGTCTTGCACCTGCAGGCACAGGCGGCCGTCCATGCGGTGCCAGGCCACCTCGATCTGCGCCCCGACGGGGCTGTAGCGCATGGCGTTGTCCACCAGGTTGCGCACCAGCATGTGCAGGTGCCAATCGGGCACGGCCAGCCAGGCCGGGGCCTGGTCCTGCAAGGACAGGGATTGCTGCTGCGCCACGGCCAGCGGGCCCAGCTCGGCCAGCACCTGGCGCGTGACGGCCTGCACCTCCAGCGGCGCAGGCGGGGCGGATGCGGGCCCCTGCGCTTCCAGCCGCGCCAGGCTCAGCATTTGCTGCACCAGGTGCGTCATGCGGTCGCAGGCGTCCATCACCTGCTGCAGGCTGTGCGCGCGCTGCGCCGGGTCCGGGTGCGTGAGCGCCACCTGGGCCTGCATGCGCAGCGCCGCCAAGGGGGTGCGCAACTCGTGCGCTGCGTCGGCGGTCAGCTGGCGCTGCTGTGCCAGCGCCTGGCCCACCCGGGCCAGCAAGCGGTTGAGCGCCTGCACCATGGGGCGCAGCTCGGTTGGCAGATCGGTCTCGGGCAGCGGGGCCAGGTGCTCGCCGTCGCGGGTGGCCAGGTCCTCGCGCAGGCGGCGCAGCGGCCCCAGGCCTTGCCGCACCGCGACCACCAGCACCAGGGCCAGCACCGGCAGCGCCAGCAGCCAGGGCAGCATGGCGCCGCGCAGCGCGGCGTGCAGGATCTCGTCGCGGGTCGAGGCGCGCTCGGCCACATGCACCCAGATGTCCGCGTCGCGCCCGCCCGCGCTGAACACCAGCCAGGACTGGCCCTGCAGTTCGCGGTCGCTGCGGCCCACCGTGCCCCAGGGCGCCAGCGGCTCGGCCGGCGCCTGTGCCGAGCGCGCCACCAGCTCCTGGTGGTGCCAGATCTGGAAGGCCACGCGCGCCTGGTAGCGGTGCAGCATGGGCGCGGTGGTGAAGTCGTCGTCGTGGCCTTCGCCCGCCTGCGCGACCACCACGGCGGTGGCCTGGGCCAGGTGCGCGTCGAGCAACTCGTTGATCTCGTGCCGGGTCTCCAGCCAGGTCCAGACCATGGCCGCCACCGCCACCGCCAGCAGGGCCGGCAGGCCGATCAACAGCAGGCGCGACTGGATCGACAGGCGCTTGAGGCGACGCAAGCCGTGGGACAGCGCGGGCCGCATCATGGGGCGCTTGGCGCGATCTGGCGCGGCATCATGTAGCCCACGCCGCGCAGGGTGGCGATCACGCCGCTGTGCAGCTTGCGGCGCAGATTGCTGATGTGGACCTCCACGCTGTTGCTGCTCACCTCCTGCCCCCACTGGTACAGGTGCGACTCGATCTGCTCGCGGGTGAGCACACGGCCGGCGTGCAAGGCCAGGATGTGCAAGAGGTCAAACTCGCGGGTCGAGAGCTCGCACGGGGTGCCGTCCAGCCACACCGCGCGCGCCGCCGGGTCCAGGCGCAGGGCGCCCATCTCAAGCAGCGCCTGCGGCGCGCCGTGCGCACGTCGCACCAGGGCGCGCAGGCGCGCGGCCAATTCCAGCAGGTCCACCGGTTTGACCAGGTAGTCGTCGGCCCCGGCATCCAGGCCCGCGATCCGGTCGGGCACCGCATCGCGCGCGGTCAGGACCAGCACCGGGGTGGGCAGGCCTTGCTGGCGCAGGCGCGCCAGCACCTGCATGCCGTCCAGGCGGGGCAGGCCCAGGTCCAGCACCAGCGCCTCGTGCACCGCCTGCTGGGCCTCGCGCAAGGCGGCGTGGCCGTCGCGCACCCAGTCCACCGCAAAGCCTTGCGCGGTCAGCCCGGTGCGCAGCGCGGCGCCCAGCGCTTCATCGTCTTCGGCCAGCAAAATGCGCATGGAGGGTCAGTCGTCGTGGTCGTCGTCACGATCGCGGTGGCGATCGGCCTGCCCCGATTGTGCCGCGCCGCTGTGCATCCAGGCCAGGCCGGGCCAGTCTTGCGGCGACTGCAGCACCTGCCACTGCCAGCCCCAAAAGCCCAGCGCGGCCAGCCACAGCAGGCCGGCCAGGGCGCGGTCGTGCCAACCCCGCACCAGGTCCGGGCCGGGGCCGGGCATGCGCCCGTGCACCATGCTGCCCAGCAGGTGGCGCCGCCCGCCCAGCACCGACAGCAGCACCAGGGCCACATGCGCCAGCAGCGCCATCAGCATGGCGTTGCCAAAGGCCTCGTGCACCTCTTCAAGCCACTCGCCGGCCAGCGACTGGTCGGTGGCATAGCCCGACAGCACCAGCGGCACGATCAGGCCCAGCAGCAGCACCACGCTCAGCGTCAGCAGCCCCTGGCGCAGCACCGGCCAGGCGCCGGCCAGATCACCCTGGCGCAGGCGCTGCCACGGGCTTTTCAGGCGCAGGGCCAGGGTGCGCCAGCGCACCGCCGGTGGGCCGGCAAAGCCCCACAGCACGCGCAGCAGCAGCGTCAGGCCCAGGGTGTAGCCCATCACCACATGCAGGCCCCGAAAGCGTTCGGTGTCGCCGCTGATCCAGGCCAGCGCAAAGCTCAGGATCAGCAGCGCATGCAGGCTGCGTGTGACGGCGTCGACGGTGCGGCGCGAGGGGGCCGGGGCGCGGGACGCGCGCTCGGTGGCGGCGGGCGGGCTGGCAAGTGGGTGGGTGGGGGTCATGGTGAGATCCGGATGTTGTCGTCGTCGTAACGGCCTTGTTCGGCGCCCAGGTGACAGGCCTGGCAGCGCGCGGGCGAGCCGATGCTGGCGCGTTGCCAGACCTCGGCCTTGATCTTGCGGTGCTTGCGTTCAAACCAGGCACTGCGGGTGATGCGGTCTTCGGGCGGGCGCTGCGCCATGCGGCGGCCCGTGCCGGCGTGCGTTTGCAACCACTGGCTCAGCGCCGTGACCTGCTCGGGCTCAAGCGAGGCGTCCACGCCGTGGTGACGCGCCAGGCCGCCCATCACCGCTTGCCAGGAGGCCGCGGGCAAGGCCGCGGGCGGGTAGGCCAGGTGGCAGCTGGCGCACTCCTGTTGGTAGGTCTTGGGCACCTGTGCGGGCAGGCGCAGGTCGTCGGCCCAGGCCAGGCCCGCCAAGCTCATGCACAGTGCGGCCAGGCCCAGGCCCCGTGTCGGTGCTGGGCGGCTCATGGCTTGAGGGCGATCAGATAGGCCAGCACATCGGCCTTTTCCTGGGCGCTGCACTCGCGCGACAGCACGTCTTTGCAATTGCGCCGGAACCATTTGTCGGCCTTGGCCTGGTCGGTCAGCCGCTCGGGATGGGCCGCCGGTGCCAGCGGCTCGATGCGCTTGCCGGTGCTGGCATGGCGTCCGGCTTGCGTGGGCACGGCCTGGTGGCAAGAGGCACACGACCACTCGCCCCCATGGCGCTGGGCAAACCACTGGCGACCCCGCTCGGCCTGGCCGGCTTGACCGGCGGCCTGCTCCCAGCGGCGCAATTGCGCCATGGGGCTGGTGGGTTCGGCCTGGGCCCCCAGGGCACTGACCAGGGCCAGCAGGACCAGGGTGCCTTGAAAAAAAGAATGGGCTTTGTTCATGCCCACAAGCCTACGCCCCCAGTCTGAAGGCTGTCTGAAGCGCCCCGCGCCCGGGGCCAGGCCCGATCAGGCCAGCAGGGCCAGGGCGGCGCGCGCGGCCACCAGGGCCTCGTCGGTGGGCACCACCCACACCGCCACCGCACTGTCGTGGGCATGCACCGGGCAGGGCTGGCCTGGCGTGATGGCGCGGTTGGCGGCCTCGTCCAGGCGCACGCCCAGATGCCCCAGTCCAGCGCACACCTCGGCGCGGGTGGCGGCGTCGTTCTCGCCAATGCCGCCCGAAAAACTCAGCACATCCAGGCCTTGCAGCACCGCCACCAGCGCGCCGGCCTCGCGGTGGATGCGGTGCACAAACATGGCCAGCGCGCGCTGCGCATCGGCCGAGTCGCTCTGGCGCAAGGTGCGCATATCGGCCGACAGGCCCGAGACCCCGAGCAGCCCGCTTTGCTTGTAGAGCAGGTGCGAGATGCGCGCGGCGTCCCAGCCGCGGTCCATCAGGTGCAGCAAGACCCCGGGGTCGATGCTGCCGCTGCGCGTGCCCATCATCAGACCGTCCAGCGCCGAGAAGCCCATGGTGGTGGCCTGGCTGCGGCCATCGCGTGTGGCGCACAGGCTCGCGCCATTGCCCAGGTGCGCCATCAACACCCGATCGCGCCCGCGCGGGCTGCAGCGCGCCAGCTGCTCGGCCACATAGGTGTACGACAGGCCATGAAAACCATAGCGCCGGATGCCCTGCTCATACAGGGCCTGCGGCAGGGCAAAGCGCTGCTCCAGATCGGGCTGGGTGGCGTGGAAGGCGGTGTCAAAACAGCCGATCTGCGGCACCCCTGGAAAATGCGCCAGACAGGCCCGCACCCCCGCCAGGTTGTGCGGCTGGTGCAGGGGGGCCAGCGCCCCTTGCGCGTCCAGGGTGGCCAACACCTCGGGCGTGATCACCACCGGCGCCGTGTGCACGCTGCCGCCGTGCACGATGCGGTGCGAGACCGCCGCCAGCACCAACTGGGGCACCGCGGCCTTGAGCCCTTGCTGCAAATCGGCCATGGCGTGCGCCAGCTGGCTGCCGCTGGCCATGGCTTGCGACTGGCGCTGGCCGTGCACGGTCCATTGGCGCTGCGGCTGCCCGCCCGGCTCCAGCCCCTCGTACTGCCCGCTGATCTGCACCGGCCCGAGCTGCGCCTGCGCGCCCATGCCGCTTATGGGGTAGAGCGAGAACTTCAGGCTGGAAGAGCCGATGTTGACGGCAAGCAGGTGGCGCATGGGGGTGGGGTTTTGGGGCAGGAGGAAAGACCAGTGTAGCGTCACGCTTGGGTGGCTTGGGCTATGCTTGTCTGGGTACGTGTTCGATTCTCCGTCCACTTGTCATGATCAACAAAATTGCAAACAGCGTGGCCGACGCCCTGGCCGGTGTGGCCGACGGCTCCACGGTGCTGATCGGCGGCTTTGGCACCGCCGGCATTCCCAATGAACTCATCGACGGCCTGATCGAGCAGGGCGCGCGCGACCTGACGGTGGTCAACAACAACGCCGGCAACGGCGACAGTGGCTTGGCCGCGCTGCTCAAGTCCGGGCGGGTGCGCAAGGTGATCTGCAGCTTTCCGCGCCAGACCGACTCGCATGTGTTTGACGCGCTCTACCGCAGCGGCAAGATCGAGCTGGAACTGGTGCCGCAGGGCAATCTGGCCGAGCGCCTGCGCGCCGCCGGTGCGGGCATCGGCGCCTTCTTCACCCCCACCGGTTACGGCACCGAGCTGGCACGCGGCCCCGACGGCCAGCCCAAGGAGACGCGTCGCATCAACGGCCGCGACCATGTGCTGGAGTACCCCATCCACGGCGATCTGGCGCTGATCAAGGCCGAGGCCGGGGACCGCTGGGGCAACCTGGTCTACCGCAAGGCCGCGCGCAATTTCGGGCCGGTGATGGCCACCGCAGCGCGGCGCACCGTCGCCACCGTGCACGAGGTGCGCGAGTTGGGCACGCTCGACCCCGAGGCCATCGTCACCCCGGGCATCTTCGTGACCCACATCGTGCCGATTGCCCGCGTGGCCACGCAGGCCGGCGGCTTCAAGCAAGTGTCTTAAGGAAAGCAGCACCATGGGCACGATCCACAAGCGCGACAAGCAGCAACTGGCGCAACGCGTGGCGCAAGACATTTTCGATGGCGCCTACGTCAACCTGGGCATTGGCCAGCCGACCCTGGTGGCCAACTACCTGCCCGCGGGCATCGAGGTCATTCTGCACAGCGAAAACGGCATTCTGGGCATGGGGCCGGCGCCTGCGGCGGGGCAGGAAGACTACGACCTGATCAACGCGGGCAAGCAGCCGGTGACGCTGTTGGCGGGCGGGGCGTTCTTTCACCATGCCGACAGCTTTGCCATGATGCGCGGCGGTCATCTGGACATCAGCGTGCTGGGCGCCTTCCAGGTGTCGGCCACCGGCGATCTGGCCAACTGGAGCACCGGTGAGCCCGGTGCCATCCCGGCGGTGGGCGGGGCCATGGACCTGGCGGTGGGCGCCAAACAGACCTGGGTCATGATGGACCTTCTGACCAAGACCGGGCAGAGCAAGGTGGTGCCGCGTTGCACCTACCCGCTCACCGGCATCGCCTGCGTCAAGCGCATCTACACCGACCTGGCCACCCTGGCCTGCACCCCCGACGGCCTGGCGCTCATCGACCGGGTCGACGGCCTCTCGCACGCCGAGCTCGAAGGCCTGATCGGCTTGCCGGTGCGCGCTTAAGCGCTCAGCCCTCAGCCGCGCAGGCTGGCCGCCAGCAGCTCCCAGAGCCGGGCGGCGGGGCGGCTGAGTTCGGTGTCGGGTCGGCGGATCAGCACGATGTCGCGGGCGATCACCGGCTGCACCAGGGGCCGCACGATCAGGTCGCGCGCGCCCGCGTCCAGCGCCAGGCGCGGCAGCACGCCAATCGCCTGGCCGTGGCGCAAAAAGCCGATCATGCTCGAGAGGTGCTCGACCTCGTCAAACCACGGCGGCGCAATGCCGGCCTCGTGCAGCACCGCGTCCATGCGCTGGCGGTTGGCGCTGCTGGGGCCCAGCGAGACCGGTTTCCAGGGCGCCAGCTCGTCCCAGCGCAAACGGCGCCGGCGCGCCAGCGGGTGCTGGGGCGAGAGCGCGATCACAAACGGGTCTTGCGCCACCTGCTGGCTGTGCAGGCCCACGACCGAGGGATCGGCCACGCTCAGGCCAAACTCGACTTCCTGCGCCAGCACCGATTGCGTCACGCGCTGGCCGGTGTCGTCGTGCACCTGCAGCCGCACCTGCGGATAGCTTTGCCGAAACCGGCCCAGCACCGCCGGCAGGCGGCTGCAGGCCACGGTGGTCAGGCAGGCCAGGCGCACCCGCCCGGATTGCCCATGGGCCTGGCGATGCGCTTCTTGGAGCGATTCGTCCAGTCGCGGCAGCCAGCGCCCCGCCTCGGCCACCAGTTCCTGGCCCAGTGCCGACAGCGCCACATGGCGCGAGCTGCGCTCGACCAGGCGCGCGCCCACCGCCGCCTCCAGTTGCGCAATGCGCCGGCTGAAGGCCGACTGGGTGATGTTCAGGTCTTGCGCGGCGCGCACAAAGCTGCCGTGCTGCTGCAGGGCCAGCAGGGCGCGCACATCGTCGAGGCGGTAGTGAATGCGTGGCATGCATCGATCCTGCAAAAAAACTCACTTTACCGCATCGATGCCCACGCCCACAATGGCCCCAACCCGAGTCCCTGGTCACGCCCACCATGCCCGTCATCAAGATTTTTTGTCCGCAAGCACCCGCGCCCGCGCAGGCGCAGCAACTGGGCCAGACCCTGCATGCGCTGTGCCGCGAGCTGATGCATGCGCAGCCCGACGCCATCCAGGTGCTGCTGGTGCCCGGCACCCTGATGCTGGGCGGCCAGCCCCTGCTGGTGGAGGCGCATTACCGCGATCGCCCCGACCGCCAGGGCGCGGTGCTGACGCAGTTTTTGCAGGCCCTGGACGCGGCGGTGCAGCAGGCGTTTGGGCAAGCGCCGCGCATCCGCAGCTTTGCCATCGACCAGGCCACGCTGGGGGCAGTGCGCTAAATGGCCCCGTCCACCCCGCCCGTGCTGGCCCTGCGTGCCGTGGGCAGCTTTCATGTGGGCGGCCGCGCGCATGTGCTGCAGGGCCTGCCGGTCGAGCAGGTGCGGCTGGCGGTGGGCGGGCCCGCGCGCCCGGTGGATCCCAATGGCACCCACATCAGCGGGCAGATGTATGTGCAGTATTTTTTTCAGCAGCGCCCCTGTAGCCCCTGGCCGATCGTGCTGTGGCATGGCGGCGGCATGACCGGCGCCAACTGGGAGTCCACGCCCGATGGGCGCAGCGGCTGGCTGCAGCGCCTGCTCGCGCTGGGGCACGATGTGTATGTGTGCGACGCGGTCGAGCGCGGCCGCGCCGGCTGGTCGCGCTGGCCCGAGATCTATGCCCAGCCCCCGCTCTTTCGCAGCCTTGAGGAGGGCTGGGACATGTTTCGCATCGGCCCGCCCATGGCGCGCTTTGCGCCCGGCGGCCCGGTGCACCCGGGCCAGCAGTTTCCGGCCGAGGCCTTCGAGGCCTTTGCCGCGCAGTGGGTGCCGCGCTGGGCGGGGCACGAGGATCTGACCCTGGACGCCTACACCCAGCTGCTGGCGCGCATCGGCCCCTGCGTGGTGGTGGCGCACAGCCAGGGGGGCGGCATGGCGCTGTCGATGGCGCTGCGCCAACCCCAGGCCTTGCGCGCGGTGGTGGCGCTCGAGCCCTCGGGCGCGCCGGTGCAGCCGCAGGCCGGGCCGGGCGCCCCGCCGCGCCTGGTGGTCTGGGGCGACCGGGTGCAGGCGCACCCGGTGTGGCGCGCCTACCGCGAGCGTGTGCAGGCCCATGTGCAAGACCTGCAGGCCCAAGGCGTGCAGGCCGACACCCTGGACCTGCCGGCGCAGGGGGTGCACGGCAATTCGCATTTTGTGATGCTCGACCGCAACAGCGACCTGGTGCTGGACCACGTGCTGCAGTGGCTGGGCCCGTTTCTATCCGACCCTTCACAGGAGACCTTGACATGAACCGACGACTTGCCTTGCACCTGGGCCTGGGCGCCGCGCTGGCCGTGGGCTGCGCCAGCCTGTCCGCGCAAAACCGCGACTGGCCCAGCGGCCCCATCCGCATCATCGTGCCCTTTGGCCCGGGCAGCGGCAACGACCAGGTGGCGCGTCTGTTTGCCGAAAAGCTCACCCGCACCGTGGGGCAGCCGGTGGTCATCGAAAACCGGGCAGGCGCCAACGGGGCCATCGGCGCCGAAGCGGCGGCGCGGGCGGCGCCCGATGGGCAGACCCTGTTCCTGACCACCCAGACCACGCAGGCCGCCGCCCCCAGCCTGATGAAGAAGATCAACTACGACCCGATCCGCGATTTCGAGCCGATCGGTCGGATTGCCAACACGGCCGCGCTGCTGGTGGTCCACCCGTCGCTGCCGGTGCGCAACCTGGCCGAATTGGTGGCGCTGGCCAAGGCGCAGCCGGGCAAGCTCAGCTATGCCTCGGGCAGCGCGGGCACCCTGGTGCCGGCGGCCATGCTGCTCAATGCCGCGGGCATCGACATGGTGCATGTGAAGTACAAATCGATCCCGCAAGGCCTGACCGATGTGATGGCCGGCCATGTGAACATGATGTTCACCGACATGGCCACCGGTGTGCCGCAGGTCAAGGCCGGCAAGGTGCGGGCGGTGGCCATCAGCAGCCAGCAGCCCTCGGTCGATCTGCCGGATGTGCCGCCGATTGCGCGCCAGTACCCGGGCTTTGAGCTGCTGGCCTGGTACGCGCTGTATGCCCCCGCTGGCACGCCCAAGCCCATCATCGATCGGCTCAACACCATCACCCGCGCCATGTCCACCGAGCCCGCGCTGCGCGAGCGCCTCTTGGCCATGAGCCTGGAGCCGGCCAGCAGCAGCCCGGCCGAGCTGGCCGCCTTCAACCGCGCCGAGCTCGAGAAGTGGACGCGCCTGATCAAGCTCGCGGGCATCGAGCCCGAGTAAGCCGCCGTCCCGTCCTCACCAGTCCTGCACCGAGCCGTCCACGCCGATGGGCGTGCCCGGCACGCGGATGCGCGCGGGCAGCTTGGCCAGTTGCTCGTCGTTGAAGGCAATGCCCAGGCCCGGGGTGTCGGGCACGCGCAGATAGCCCCTCTCCAGCGTCAGGGGCTGCACCACCAGCTCGCGCTTGGGCGATTCGGATTCGTGCGTGTATTCCTGCAAACCAAAGTTGGGGATGCAGGCGTCCAGCTGCACGCAGGCGGCGGTCGAGATGGGCGAGAGCGGGTTGTGCGGGATCACCTTCACATGCCGCGCCTCGGCCATGGCGGCCACCTTCTTGCTGCCGGTCAGCCCCATGCACAGGCACACATCGGGGCGCACATAGTCGCAGCCCCCGGCCTGCAGCAGGTCCTGGAACTGAAAGATCGAGGTGAAGCGCTCGCCGGTGGCGATCGGCAGGCCGCTTTGCTGGCGCACATCGGCCATTTGCGCGGGCGAGTCCGGCAGCATCGGGTCTTCGTAGAAAAAGGGCGAGAAGGGCTGCAGGCGCTTGGCCAGGCCAATCGACTCGGTCGGGTTCATTTGCCGGTGCAGCTCGATGCACAGGTCCACATCGCCCTGCAGGGCCTCGTGCAGGGCGCCCACCCGGCGCACCGCTTCGCGCACCCATTCCTCGTGCGAGCGGTGCAGGTGAAAGTCCGGCCCAAACGGCGAGAAGCGCACCGCGGTAAAGCCCGCCGCCTTCTGCCGCAAGGCCTCGGCCACCAGCTCATCGAGGCTGTCGCCGTACACATGCACATAGCAGCGCACCTTGTCGCGCGTGCGCCCGCCCATCAGCTCGTGGATCGGCACGCCCAGCTGCTTGCCCAGGATGTCCCACAGCGCAATGTCGATGGCCGAGATGGCCCCGGCCACCACCGCCCCCATGAAATGCGAGCTGCGCTGCAGCAGCTGCGCGTGGTGCTCGATGGTGTTGGAGGGCTTGCCCACCAGATAGCTGGCCATGGCATCGATCATGGCGGCGGTGGGGCGCGGCCAGCCGTGCACACCGGCCTCGCCAATGCCCACCGTGCCGTCGTCGCAGCGGATGCGCAGCAGGCACCAGCGATCGACCAGAAAGGTCTCGAGGGATTCAATGCGGGACACGGGCATGCGGGACTCCTGATGGGCGCCTGGCCTTTGGGATCGCGCCGCCTTGGCCAGGGCGCGCCGGACAGCGGCCCGAGGCGCGGCCAGGCGCTGCAGAAGGTCTGTGCGATCCAGGGGGCTTGGGGTTGAACAGGCCCATTGTGCGCAGTCCGGCCATAGATGACCAATAGAATATCTGGATCATCCATAGAAGGATTCAATATGTCGGCATCCGCCACTGTGCTGGCTTCGCGCATGATGGTGCGCCTGCGCATGCGCCATCTGCAGGTGTTTCTGAACCTGGCCGAGCTGGGCAGCGTGCAGCGTGCGGCGCAGGCCGTGGGCCTGACCCAGCCCTCGACCAGCCATGTGCTGGCCGACCTGGAAGCGCTGCTGGAATGCCAGCTCTTTGAGCGCCATGCGCGCGGCGTCACGCCCACGCGCGCAGCCATGCTGCTGCTGCCGCAGGCGCGGCGCATCATCGATGGCCTGCACGCCTGTGCCGACACCGCCTCGGCCCTGGCCCAGTCGGCCCATGGCGAGGTGCGGGTGGCGGCGGTCTCGAGCGCCATCACCGGCTGGCTGGCCTTTGAACTGCCCGAGTTCAGCCGCCGCCACCCCGATCTCTTGGTGCAGGTGCAAGAGCTGGAGATGCCGCAAATTGGCATGGCCATCACCCGCGGCGAGGTCGATCTGGTGCTGTGTCGCCAGCCCGAGGTCTTGCCCGCGCATTGGGTGTTCGAGCCGGTGCAGCCCGACCATTTTGTGGTGGTGTGCGGGCCTCAGCACCCGCTGGCGCGCCGCAAGCGCGTCACGCGCGAGCAGCTGTGGCAGCAGACCTGGCTGCTGGGCCCAAGCGCGAGCGCCGCGCGGCGTGTGTTCGACCAGCTGTGCCAGAGCGATGGCGTGGTGCCCGCGCGCCGCCTGGTCAACGCCCGCTCGCCGGCCATCATCGCCAGCATGCTCGCGCAGGACCCGTTGCTGTCGCTGATCCCGCTGAGCTTTGCCCGCCAACTGCTGCAGACCGCTCAGCTGCACGCCTTGCCGGTGTCGCTGGCGCTGCCCTTTGACCCGCTGGGCATGATGCATCGCCCCAAGGAGGAGGGCGCGGCCGCGCGCTGCCTGCGCGAGTTCCTGCTGGCGCATTCGGGGTTGGGAGCGTCGCGCCAAGATGGCGCTGTGAAAAAATAAGGTTTCGACATCGATTGGAGACCTGCATGCGCATCGCCAAACTGGGCCCAACCCGACGTACCTTGGCAGCGTCGCGCTGGCCGAGCCTGATGGGGGCATTGCTGGGCATGGGAACCATGGGTCCTGCGCTGGCCCTCGATGCCGGGCCATGGGTGGCCTCTTTCTACTGCGGGCCTCGCACCGATGTCCAGCCAGTCCGTCCTCCCTATGCATTGGGCCTGCCCAAGCTGCGCATTGTGGACAATGCTTTCACGCTCACCGTGACGTCGGCACCGCCCGCCACGGCGGTCGAGCAATGGCAAGGCCGCCTCGAGCAAGGCGTGCTCAAGGTCAGCGCACAAGGCGAGCGCAGTGCCTCGGACCGCTGGACGTATCGCTTTGAGGGCCCGATGGACAACACGCAGGCGGTCCAGATCCCCGGTGCCATTTACGACGCGAGCGGTCGCAAGTTGCGTTCTTGTACCTTTGCCTTGCAAGAGGATCGCAAACTGCCCAATGTGCGGGGCATCCCCTTTGTCTCGGACCGAACCCTGATGAGCGAGTTCGTGATGCCGCACGAGGTGGCCGTCAAGGCCAGTCCCACGCCCCGCCCCTTGCGTTTGTTGAGCGATGAACAGGTCGCTCAGGCCTTGGGCCCGGCCTTGCAAGACCGGGTGAGGCGGCTTGGCGCCCAAGCGAATGTCAACGCCCTGGCGCTGGTCGAGAACGGCGATCTCATCTGGCAAGGGCGCGAGCATGTGAGCCTGCAAAGCTGGTTCAATGCCGCCAGCATGACCAAGACGGTCACGGCTGCCGCCGTCGGTCAGGCCATTTGTCAGCGCCACCTGGCCTTGGGCGATCGCATCGACCGATGGCTGCCGGAACTGGCTGGCCAGGCGGTCGGGGCCGCCACGGTGCGTGATGTGCTGATGATGGCCTCTGGCTTGGCCGATCCCGTCAACGCGGGGGTCAGCGGCAGCGGCAGTTTTCTCCCGGCGCAAGCGCATAACGCGTATTACACCGATCCGGCGTTTCGCTTCCTGCCCCTTTTGTTTTCGCCAGAGCTGCTGACCATGCACCGGGGCCTGCTGCGCCAGACCCAGCCGGGTGAGCGATTCTCGTACCTGAACCTCAACCCCATGTGGCTGGGCCTGATCCTGCAGCGTGCGACTGGGCAATCGTATGCCCGATGGGTGCAAGCGATGGTGTTTGATCCTGCGGGTTTTGAAGGGGGTGGGGTCGTGGCCCAGGACCGCGACGGCATTGCCAGCGCCGACGGGGTGTTTGGCTTGCGCCTGCGGGTGGGCGACTGGATTCGATTTGGCTTGTGGTGGCGGGAGTCGCAAGACAAAGGCGACTGCTTGGGCGAATTTTTGCGCGATGCCTCTCGCACCCAAATCCGCAACGGTCCCAGCCGCGCCCTGCGCCGCACGGCCCCAGACTTTGCGGGCTACGGCTATCTGGTGTGGACCGAGCCAGAGGGGGCGCCAAGCACCGCATGGGCAATCGGTTACGGCGGCCAGATGCTGGGTTGGAACCCCTCGAACCGGCGGATCATGCTGACCATGTCCACGCTGGAAAACTGGGAACACCAGGCCATCCGCCTGTACGCCGATTGGGTGGGGTCAACGCCGCGCTGAGGGTAAACACGGATCGCTGAATGGGGGGTCTGATTTACAATGAAAGCGCTTTCATAACCCCCTGTTGGATGCGCTGTCATCATGAACAAATCCCTCCTGCTTGTGGCCTCCTTGCTGATCAGTCCTGCGCTCTGGGCGCAGACCGTGCTGGTGGTGGCGGCGTACCCGGCGGTCGACGAGATCGTCAAGGCGGCCTTGCCGGCCTGGCAGAAAAAACACCCCAATGTGCAGGTCAAGGTGGTGGGCCGTGAATACGCCGATCACCACACCGCCATGACCACCGCGCTCGCGGCCTCATCGGGTCTGCCCGATGTGATGACGATTGAGTACGGTTACCTGGGCCGATTTGCCCAAAGCGGCGGGCTTGAAAACCTGTCGGGCGCGCCCTACCAGGCCGATGCCCTGCAGTCGCGCTTTGTGCCCTATGCCTGGGCGCAGGCGCGGCACGACACCCATGGTCAGACCGCCATTCCCACCGACATCGGCCCCGGTGCCATGTTCTATCGGCACGACCTCATGCAAAAGGCTGGGGTCAATCCCGAGCAACTCGGCCGCAGCTGGGAGAGTTTCATTGAGGCGGGCAAGGTGCTCAAGCGCAGCCAGGGCGTGGCCCTGGTGGCCCATGCGCGCGACATCAAAGACATCGTCATCCGCTCGGGGGTGGGGGCCGGCGAGGGCCTGTACTTTGACGACAAGGGCCAGCCCGTGGTGGGCAGCGCCCCCCGCTTCAAGCGGGCCTTTGAGCTGGCGCGGCAGGTGCGCGAGGCGGAGCTCGATGCCAAGGTCAATGCCTGGTCCAACGAGTGGGGCGAGTCGCTCAAGCGGGGCAATGTGGGCGTGCAAATGATGGGGGCCTGGCTGGGCGGGCATTTGCAGAACTGGCTGGCCCCCGACACGGCCGGCCTGTGGCGCAGTGGCCCCTTGCCCGAAGGGGTGGCCACGTCCTGGGGGGGCACCTTCTATGCCATTCCCAAAAAAGCCGCCCAAAAGCAGCTGGCCTGGGACCTGATCCTGCACCTGAGCACCCAGCGCGCACAGCAGCAGGAGGCGTTCCAAAAGTTCAACGCCTTCCCGGCTTTGCTGGAAGCCCAGAGCGGGGCCTTTTTTGACCAGCCCGTGGCGTTCTTGGGCGGGCAGAAGGCCCGTGTGCAGTGGCGTGAAACCGCGCTGAAAATCAAGCCCACCCGCGTGTTTCGCGCCGACCCGGTGGCCGAGGAAATCGTCAACGCCGAACTCGATCTGGTGCTGACCAAGGGCAAATCGATCGACACCGCCCTGGCCGATGCGCAGCGCCTGATTGCACGACGGGCCCAGCGATGATGCGGCGTGTGGTGGGTCTGGCCTGGGCGCCGTATCTGCTGATCGCGCCCTTTGTGGTGCTGTTCCTGGTGTTTGGCTTGTTCCCGATCGGGTTTTCGCTGTTCCTGATGTTCCACACCTGGGACCCGGTCCAGGGCCTGCAGGCGATGCGCTACGTTGGCGTTGAAAACCTGCAGTTTGCCCTTGAGGACCCCCTGGTCTGGACCTCGCTGGGCAACACCCTGTGGCTGGCTGTGGCATCGGGCTTGCCCCAGCACCTGGTGGCCATCCCGCTGGCCTACCTGATCAACGAACGGCTGGGGCGCTGGCGCAATGCCACCATGGGGGTTTACTTCCTGCCCTACATCACCTCCACGGTGGCGATTGCCATCATGTTTGGCACCCTGTTCTCAACCGATTACGGCACGGTCAATGTGCTCTTGCAAAGCCTGGCCCAAGCCCCCTGGCTGGGCCAGTGGTTGCCAGCGCAGAACATCGACTGGCTGGGTCAGCCCGAGACCATCAAACCCGTGGTGGCGCTGGTGGTGTTCTGGCGTTATGTGGGCTTCAACACCGTGCTGTATGTGGCGGCCATGCAAAGCATCCCACGCGATCTGTACGAGGCCGCGCACATGGACGGGGCGCGCGGCTGGCGCGTTTTCTGGTTCATCACCCTGCCGCAGCTCAAGCCCATGATGTTCTTTGGCGTCACGCTCACGGTCATTGGCGGCTTGCAGTTGTTTGAGGAGCCTTTCATCCTCACGGGCGGCAAGGGAGGGATCGAGTACGCCGGCATGACGACGGCCATGTACATGTACCGCACCGCGTTCGAGTTCAATGACTTCGGCCTGGCCAGCGCCATCTCCTGGCTGCTGTTCGGGGTCATCCTGGTGTTGACGCTGGTGACGCAAAAAGCGTTTCGCAGCAAGGGGCGCTGAGCATGCACACCGCACAGACCCCAACCCGCGCCTCGCTGGGCCCCATCGGCTGGTTGTTCCTGCTCCTGGGGGGCGTGGCCATGCTGGCCCCGTTCTTCTTCATGTTCGTTTTTTCCACGCACACCCGCGCCGATATTTTCCGGGTGCCGCCGCCGCTGTGGTTCGGGCCGGAGTTCCTGAACAACATCGGCATCCTGATGCAGAAGATTCCCTTCTGGACCAACCTCGGCTGGTCGCTGTATGTGGGGGCGCTGTCCACAGGCCTGACCCTGCTGTTCTGCTCGATGGCCGGTTATGCCTTCGCGGCCTACGAGTTCCGCTTCAAAAAGGCGCTCTTTGGCCTGGTGATGGCGACGATGCTCATTCCCGCCTTTTTGGGCATGATCCCGACCTTCATGATCATGGACACGCTCGGCTGGATCGATCAGCCGCGCGCGCTCTACCTGCCCGCGGCGGCGCCGGCGATGGGCATTTTCCTGATGCGCCAATACATCGAGTCGGCCATCCCGCGCGAGCTCCTTGAGGCGGCGCGCATGGACGGTTGCGGCGAGCTGGGCATCTATGCGCGCATCGTCGTGCCCTTGCTGGGACCGGCCTTTGGCACCCTCGGCCTGATCACCTTCATTGCCAGCTGGAACAACTTCATGGGGCCCCTGATCGTCATGCGGTCGGTGGAGCGCTACACCTTTCCGCTGGCATTGCGCAGTGTGCAAAGCCCGGTTGATACCGAGTGGGGCGCGTTGATGGCCGGGTCGGTTGTTGCGGTGTTGCCCCTGTTGGTGATCTTTGTCTTGTCCTCCAGGCGCCTGATTGCGGGATTGACCGCTGGCGCGATCAAAAGCTGAAACCATGTTGATGCAAGTGAAAAACCAGCCGGGTCCGTCCCGCAGCGACTTTCCCACCGATTTCATCTGGGGGGTGGCCACCTCGGCCTACCAGATCGAGGGCGCCGCCGACATCGACGGGCGTGGGCCGTCGGTGTGGGACACCTTCTGCCGGCAAAGCGGTGCGATTGCCGACGGCAGCGATGGCCGCACGGTGTGCGACCACTACCACCGGTGGCCCGAGGACCTGGCGCTGATCGAGCAGCTGGGCGTGAACGCCTACCGTTTCTCGCTCAGCTGGCCCCGTGTTCAGCCCCTGGGACAGGGCGCCTGGAACGAGGCAGGATTTGCGTTTTACCAGCGCCTGATCGACGCCTTGTGCGCGCGGGGCATCCAGGTGCACCTCACCCTCAACCACTGGGACTTGCCCCAGGCCTTGCAGGACCAGGGCGGGTGGGCCTCGCGCGAGACCTGCGCGCACTTTGTGCGCTACGCCCAGGAGGTGGCCCGTCGCTTTGGTCCGCAGCTGACCAGCCTGTGCACGCACAACGAACCCTGGGTGGTGTCGGTGCTGGGGCATGAGCAGGGGATTTTTGCACCCGGGATCCGCTCGCGTGCGGTGGCCATGCAGGTGTCGCACCATTTGCTGCTCAGCCACGGCATGGCCTTGAAGGCGCTGCGCGAGCAGGGCCTGGCCTGCGAGCTGGGCATTGTGCTCAACCTCTCGCCCATTTACCCGGTCAGCGATCGCCCCGAGGATGTGCAGAAGGCGCAGCTTGATGATGGCCTGATCGCGCGCTGGTACCTCGACCCGCTCTACAAGGGCACCTACCCTGCCGACGTCTGGGACCATCTGGGCCAGGATGTGCCGCAGGTGGAAGCGGGCGACATGGCGCTGATTGCGCAGCCCATGGACTATCTGGGCGTGAACTACTACACCCGTGGCATGGCCTCGGGGGGGGAGCCCTGGGATGTGCACCAGGGCGGTCAGGAGCTGACCGACATGGGCTGGGAAGTGTTTCCCCAAGGCCTGACCGAGCTCTTGTGCCGCCTGCACCGCGACTACCCGGTCAAGCGCCTGCGCGTGACCGAAAACGGCGCCGCCTTCAAAGACGAGGTGGTCAATGGCGAGGTCGATGATGAGCGGCGCGTGGCCTATCTGCAGTCGCATATTGCCGCAACGCAGGCCGCGCGCGCGCAAGGCGCCCCGGTGGACGCCTACTTTGCCTGGAGCCTGCTCGACAACTTTGAGTGGGCGAGCGGCTGCGCCAAGCGGTTTGGCCTGATCCATGTGGACTTTCAGACCCTGCAACGCACGCCCAAGCGCAGCGCGCAATGGCTGCGGCAATTTCTCAAAGGCTGAGCCATGGCACGCATCGAACTGCAGCAGGTGGCCAAGCGCTACGGCACGCACACCGTCATCCCGGGCCTGGACCTGGCCATTGAAGACGGGGAGTTCATGGTGCTCGTGGGGCCATCGGGCTGTGGCAAATCCACCTTGCTGCGCATGATTGCAGGGCTTGAGGCGATCTCCGAGGGTGAGCTGCGCCTTGATGGCCAGCGCGTCAACGAGGTGGACGCCGCCGACCGGGGGGCGGCCATGGTGTTCCAAAGCTATGCCCTGTACCCGCACATGACGGTGGCCGAGAACATGGGGTTTGCGCTGCGCATGTCCGGCCGCAGCAAGGCCGAGCGACAGGCCCTGGTGGCCGAGACCGCCGAGAAGTTGCAGCTCACGCCGCTGCTGGGCCGCTACCCGAAAGAGTTGTCGGGCGGACAGCGCCAGCGCGTGGCAATTGGCCGTGCCATCGTGCGCCGCCCCAAGGTGTTTCTGTTTGACGAACCACTCTCGAACCTGGATGCGGCGCTGCGGGTGCAGATGCGCATCGAGTTGGCGCGTTTGCACGCCGAGCTGGGCACGACCATGGTGTATGTGACCCATGACCAGACCGAGGCCATGACCTTGGGCCAGCGCATTGCCGTGCTCAACCAGGGCCGCATCGAGCAAGTGGGCACCCCGATGTCGCTGTACCAGTCGCCGGCCAACCGCTTTGTGGCGGGATTCCTGGGGTCGCCGCGCATCAACCTGCTGCCGTACCGGTGGGACGCCGCAAGCGCTTGTCTGCGCTTGCCCGGCGATTCCACCGTCGACGCGAGGGCGCTGGGGCTCGACCCCGCGCTGCTGGCACAAGGCGAGCAGATTGGCTGGCGCCCCGAGGACCTGGCCATTGCATCGCCGCACGATGGGTTGCGCGGCGAGCTGGGCTTTGTCGAATTGTTGGGGGATGTGTGCGTGTTGCACATCCGCCTGGCCGCATGCGATACCGTCATCACCGTCAAGCAGACCATGGCCCCGCAGTCCTTGCGTGTGGGCGATGCGGTGGGCGTGCAGCCACAAAGCCGTGGCCTGCTGTTTGCGGCCGATGGCCAGCGAGTGGGCGGGTGAGCCGGCCCGCCTGGACAGAGCGCCAAGCCCATCGCGTCAGAACCAGCCAGCGGACGGCGGTTTGGACCGCCGCGCTGTTGCTGCTGGGGGCATGCGGTGGTGGCGGCGATGGGGCAGGTGGGGACAGCGCGACGGGGCCCGCCAACGCATCGTCCACCCCGGTCAACCTGCCCGCCATCACGGTGCCGCCCGAGCTGCCCGGGTGGCAACTGGTCTGGAACGACGAGTTCGACACCCCGGGCTTGCCCGACCCCAGCAAATGGGACCACGACACCGAGTACAACCAGCGAGGCTGGTGGAACGCCGAGCTGCAGTACTACAGCCGCAACCGCAGCGAGAACGCGCGGGTGGCCGACGGGACCCTGATCATCACCGCACGCCAGGAGCGGCTGACGCAAATGGCGGATTACGGCGGGCAGAACTACAGCTCGGCGCGCCTGATGACGCGCGGTCGCGCCAGCTGGACCTATGGCCGCTTTGAGGTGCGTGCCAAATTGCCCTGCACCCTGGGCACCTGGCCGGCCATCTGGATGTTGGGGACCGGTGGCGTGTGGCCCAACGATGGCGAAATCGACATCATGGAGCAGAAGGGCTTTTCGGTGCAAGACAAACAACAGGTGCTGGGCACCGTCCACACCCTGGCGCAAAATGGTGGCGCTGGCCCGAGCGGCACGCGCAACCTGGCCAATGCCTGCACCGATTTCAACACCTACCACCTCGAGTGGGATGCCAGCCGCATCCTGATCGGCGTCAATGGCCAGCAGGTGCTGAGCTACCCCAAACCCCTGAACGCGGGGTACGACCGCTGGCCTTTTGACCGCCCCCAATACCTGCTGCTGAACGTGGCGGTGGGCGGCAACCTGGGCGGCCCGGTCGACAACCGCAACCTGCCCGCCAGCATGGTGGTCGATTGGGTGCGGGTCTACACCAAGCGTTGAGCAAAAAAAGGCCCGCGATGAACGCGGGCCTTGCTCCTGACCAGAGGGGGGTCAGTTGGTGCTGAAGAACACGTTGTCGATGTAGATCGTGCCTTTTTCAACCGACGAGAAAATGATCTGGCCAATGTGAGCCCGAGCGGCCAGGTTCACGAAGTCGCCCATCGGAATGCGCAGACGACGCCACTGGCTCTTGGTGCTGGAGGTGTCCACCACCACTTCATGCTCGGTGTCATCACCACCTGCATAGGTGCCGTTGGCGCCAAAGTCCACCAGCTTGATCCGGAAGGTCGAAATATTGGGCGTCCAGATATCCAGGTTCAGATAGTTGCCGCTGCTTGCATTCAAGGTGGCGCTGGGCTCGACACCGACAAAGTCCAGATTGGCGTACTTGAGCACATTGTTGCCCGCCACCGTGTCGGCAGTGAAATCAGCCACCGACCAACCGGTACGCCAAGTGAAGGTCACACCTTCCGGTGCCGTGTAACCCGATGCGTCGCTAAAGAGGGTCAGTGCTGGCGTCAAGGTCGGCACGCTGGCAGCAGCCGACGGTGCCTGCGACGGCGGGCATGCGGCCAAGGTGGAACTCACGCCTTCGAGCTTGAAATCATCAAACAGGTAGACGCGGTCTGCCGTCTCGGCCACGCGGTTGGCGGTGTCGGCCGAGACCTCGGTCCAGTTCGGGAAGATGCTGAACTTGTTGTAGACCTTGGTGATGTCCAAATCGGTCCCGTTGCTCTTGTTGGCAAAGTTGAAGGTCAGCTTTTCCCAGTCAGTGCCCGTATTGGTCGTCTGTGTGAACACACCGGCTCCAGCATTGGTGCCCACGCCTTCGGCCTTCATGGTGAAGACCACGCCTGCGCGCGGTGCCTTGACCATGACCGAGATGCTCTTGGCATTGGCGGTGAATGGAATGGCCGGCGAATCGCCATCGGTGCCGGCCGGGCAGGTGTGCAGGGTTGCGCCGCCCCAGGGTTGTGCTGACCTGGGCTTGTTCAGTTTGGCCACCTTGTTGCTGCCTTCGGTGGCGGATTCGAAGCTGGTGTCCCCGAAAGCCAGCAGCGTGGCGGCATTTGGGCTCTCATCAAAGGTCGCGATGGTGGTCGCTGGCGTGGCCACCCGCGTGTCGTAGGCCTGCGTCGCGCTGGCCGACGTGGTGTTGGCATTGTTGGCGGCGTCCACAAAGGCCGCGGCCGCCACGCTCACGTTCAAGGTGCCGGCGCTGTTGGCCGTGGGCGTGACCAACAAGGTGGCGCTGCGGCCATCGCCCGCCATGCTGAAGCTGCCCTTGCTGCCGCCCGTCACAGCGATATCGCTTTCCACAAAACCACTCACCACCTCGCTGAAGGTGAAGGTAAAGGTCACTGGGCCGGTGGCGGTGGCCGACGCCTCGCTGTCGGTGATGGTGACCGTGGGGGCGGTGGTGTCGCTGCTGCCAGGGGCGGTGGCGTCACCGCCGCCGCCGCAAGCGGTCAGGAATGCCAGCGCGGCCAGGGCCGTCAGGCGTTGCATGGAAGAGGGGCGAAGGCTCATCGGGGTCTCCAGTGGTGGTGGGTGGTTAATGGAAGAAAGCGGTTTCAGAAGTGCGTACGTTTGTAGATGTGAACGGGTCGCTTGGGGCCTCAGGGGCGGGATTGGGCGAGTTGGCCGGGCGCGACTTGCAGCACCGTGCCGTCGCCAAAGCGCACCGTGATGGGCTGACGACCGGCATTGAAGGCCAGGTATTGGCGCTGTCCGTCGGGGCGGCGAAATACCGCGTGCAGGGGGTGGTCGGCAGCGACCGAGAAGTCGGGTGTCCCCAGCTGTTGCAGGCTCAGCAAAAAGTGCAGGGCATGGCTGCGTGAATCGCCCAGTTCGACCGAGCCCCAGCGATCCCACTGGGCCAAGCCTGCGGACGGGTCGGTCAGCGCCATGTACTTGGCAAACAGGTCTTGCCAGATATCGCGCGGGTTGGCGCGCTTGCCACGCGATTCAAATGTGGCGGTGTCTTTGGGCAAGGTGGCAAGGCTGCGCCGGGTGTGCGCTGGGTCCAGGCCCAGGTAGGTGGAGGCGGTGGTGATGGGCAGCAGGTTGATGCCCTTGATCTGGCGTGGCTCGTCGGTCCACCAGGTGTTGTGCTTGTACCCCCCGCCAAACAGCATGCTGGTTTCCACATGCGGGTACTCGGGTGGGAACACCAGGCCATGCACGTCAAACCAGTAGTGGCGGATCGCCTCGATCTCGGTGTTGTAAAGGTACAGGCCCAGGTCGCGCAGCGCGCGGTCACCCTGAAGCTCGGCCCAGAGGATCAGGCCCACCCAGGCGTTGATCGCTTCGGAGGAAGATTCCTGGTTGTTGCCCAGATCGCCCAAGGCAATGCCCGATGCCCATGAATGACCCTCGTAGACATCAAAGTGGCGCAAGAAGGGGAAATCGGGCCGGCCGCGCTCGGTGGTGGCAATGTCGCGGATCAGCCAGGGCACCATGCCCCCCCAACGCTGAGGACTGGCCCATTCGGGGTCGCGCAAGGCCAGCTCGGCCATGGTGCGGATCCAGTAGCCGTAGTGGAAATGGTGGTCGTTCATTTGCTCGACCGAGAAGTATTCTTCTGGGTAGGACAGCACCGTGCCGAGCGTGCGGTCAAGGTGAAAATAGCGCTGGCGATCCTGTCCGCTGAACCACTCTTGCACCCGCTCCTTGAGCATGTCCATCAGGCGCTCGGCCTGCGCCGGGCTGCCGTGCACCTGCACCACGTCCAGCAACTTGGTGGTGCGTTGCAGGCCCTTGCCTTGCCAGTAGGGGCCTTTGCCAATTTGCAGCATGTTGCGCCGGGCGTCGCGCACGTCGTTGGCCATGACCGCGCTCAGGGTGCTGCTGTGTGCGCCGGCCTGAACCGCCGGCCACCAGGGCACAAAGCCCTTGTGTTGCAACTGGGTGTCAAAGCCGCTGGCCGCCAGCAATTTGAGCGGACCACGGACCGAGTCATAGGCCGGGCCCAGCCGACCCGCGACGCTGGGGTTTTGGTGCCAATGGTGCGGGTACAGGGCCAGCAAGGGCTGGGTCTCCTGCCCCTCCAACACCTGGGGTGTGACGCGGTACTGGGTCCGCACGGCCTGGGTGCTGGCGTCGACCTGCCAGGCGACGCGGGTATCGGCCCAGCGCACATAGGCGTGGCGCGCCAGCAGCGCCAGGCTTTCGGGGGTGGCGTCGGGCAGGGCGCTGAGCACAAAGTGCCGTCCTTGCGCGGGCATGCGGGCCAGCCACACACCGGCCCCGGCGGCTTCCCAGCGCACACCACTGGGCCCGAACACCGCATAGCGCTGGCCATCCAAGGCCAACAGCAGCAGACGCGGATCCTCGTGCGGCAAGCGTTGCGCGCCAGCGGCGGTGCTGATGCGCAGGTCCCCTTCGCTGAGCTGACCCCACACATAGGGGCTGCCGTGGGCCATGGTCAGGTCAAAGCGCTGAGACCCACGGCCCATGGCCAGCTCGATGGCCCAGTCGCTGGCATTCATGAGCCGCGCCGGCGCCGGGTCAAACGCGGTGGGGCGCGCTGTCAGGGCCGCGCGGTGGGGGTAGTGGATCTCGTTGTCCTTGCGCTCGCTGGGCACCACGGTCTTGCGTGGCAGGCCCAGCTCAAATCCCTCGGTCCCTGCGCGGCCGGTCAGCGGCTGGGCGTACAGCGCTTGCGGCGCCCCCCCGAACAACACGCTGGAGTACCACTGGTTGGTGGGAGCGGCACGTTGCAGCATGACCCCTTCGCGGCCCGGTGCGGCCGGTGCCGGACGATCGCTGGTGCGCGGCGCCAGCAGCAGTTGACCACTGCCTGCTGGCACGCTGCCCTGGGCATGGACCAAACCACCGCAGACCAGGGCCAGAAAGGACAAACAACGCGCCAGACGATGCATGGGATCTCCGCAATCAGATGGCATGATGATATTGAAAGCGCTTTCAAGATGTTCTAGGGTTTTCCATGAATCAAGCCACCAAGTTGATGCAAGGGTAAGCCCTGATGGGCCATTCGTTGATCAAAATCACCCGATTCAGCTATGATGTTGAAAGCGCTTTCAGTTGTGTTGGCATCTTGCTTGTCATCCGCCAATGCGCCCCAGCCATTACCCACGGAATCACCACCATGACGACCTCATCCCACCGCCGCAATGGGGCCATGCCCGGCCGGTTGCTGGCCACCGCCATCACCACCGCCCTCCTGGGCATGGGACAGGCCCAGGCCTTCGAGGCCGGTCCATTCACCCTTACTGGTTTTGTCAAGGCCGAGGTGACGCAGGCCAGCAATCAGTGCAGCGATTGCCAACGCTACCCCACCGAAAACCGCCAGCGCCTTTGGGCCGACGATCTGGTGCCGGGCAAGGCCTATGGCAGCCAAACCAATTCGGTGGTGCTGGCGCAGCCCTGGCTGGCCGCCAACTTCGATCTGGGCAAGGGGGTCAAGCTCTCGGGCCTGCTCAGCCAGCGCTGGCGTGACGGCAAGATCGACATCGACGGCTTCTGGTACGAGAAGAACGCAGCCCTCTCGCACGAGGAGTGGGGCAGCCTGCGCATTGGTGCCATGACCTCGCGCGCCTGGAGCCTGGCCGATTACCCCTATGGCTCTGACATTGGGGTGGCCGATGCATGGGCCAGCAGCGGTGCGGGCTACGGCCTGATGACGCAGGCCGTTCGATACACCAGCCGTCCGTTGGAATTTCTCAAGGGCGACCTGGTGCTCGAGCTGAGTTACGACCGGGGCAACCGCGACTTCAAGATCCACAAGCCCTGGCTGGTCGAGTTGTGGGCACAGTTCCGACGCGGTGACCTGGCGCTCGACGCGGTGTACCAGGACTCCCGCAACGGCACGCCCATGGCCTGGGGGCACGGCCCGTTCACCGGCTTGACGCCGTTTCCGGCCGATGACGCCAAGTTGGGCGGATCGGGCCAGTCGATCGCCATGCTCATGGCCCGCTACGACCTGAACAGTGCCTGGCAGCTCTCGGGCGGCGTGCGCCACAACCGCTGGAGCGGGGCCTACGCGGTGATCACCCAGGCCGGCCCGCCCGACTTGTGGAACACCATGTTCAACGTGAACTGGAACGGCACCCTCAATGGCGTGAGCAATCCGGGCTATGCCGCTACCTCGACCGATCTTTCGGCGGGTGTGCGCTATCGCGATGGCGATTGGACCTACTCGGCAGGCATGGTCCGCCTGGGCAAGGCCAAAACCGACAACCCCCTCGAGCGCGGACAGAGCAATGGCATGACCATGCTCACGGTCGGCGCGGGCAAACAGTTGAGGCCTGGCTGGCGTGCCTACGCCATGGCCGGGCTGGTGCGCTACGACAAGAAGGGCCTGGCCCCCCTGTCCATGCCGGCCCACAACGCTTTTTCTGGCGTGGACTCGCGCATCGCCACCACCGGCAACTGGGTCGGCATGGGCGTGGTCTACACCTTCTGATCACCGAATCTACGCACAGGACATCGATATGAACAGCGTGTTTGCGCATTGGGCGGCCCTTCGGGCCCGCGTGCTGATGGTGCTGGTGGGCCTTGGGCTTGCCGCATGTGGCGGTGGCGGTGTCATCCCATCACCCGGGGTCAGCTTGCGTCCCCTGGAGGCCGATTTCACCGCCCGGATGGCGGTGGCTTACTCGCCCTACCGCACGGCGGCCAATGAGGCGGGGCTGGCCTCCGAGACCATTCCGCTGGCCAATATCAAGCAGGATCTGCAACTCTTGCGCGATGCGGGCGTGGGCATGGTTCGGGTGTTTGATTCGTCGGACAAGGTGGCTGGCCAGACGGTCCAGGCCATTCGCGATCTGAACCTGGACATGAAGGTCATGCTGGGGGTGTGGATTGCCTCCACCACCGGCGGCAACGCGGTGGCCAATGGCGCTGCCAACGATGCCGAGATCGCACGCGCGATTGCCTTGGCCAATGCCCATCCGAACATCATCAAGGCCGTCAGCGTGGGCAACGAAACGCTGGTGTCCTGGAACACCTGGAATCCGCAGTCCACCGCCAACCTGGCCTCGTACATCCGCATGGTGCGCAACGCCATCTCCCAGCCGGTGACCACCGACGACAACTGGGCGTTCTTTGCCAAGCAAAGCGGTGAGCAGGACCCCTTGCCAATTTTGAAGGAAATCGACTTTGTGGCGGTTCATACCTACCCCTTGGCCGACTCCAAATACAACCTCTGGGATTGGCGCCAGGTGGCCACGCCCGCTGCGCAGCGTGCAGCGGCGATGATGGATGCGGCCATCAACAAGGCCAAGGCGGATGTGCAGGCGGTGCGCACGCACCTCGACAACAACGGCTACAACCTGCTGCCGATCGTGGTGGGCGAGACCGGCTGGAAGGCCGTGGCCAGCGACGGTGAATCCGAGCGCGCCCACCCCGTCAACCAGAAGATGTATGTTGAGCGGCTGCGCGCCTGGAAGCAGCAACAGGGCGCCCCCAGCAGCATTGTGTACTTTGCGGCATTTGATGAACCCTGGAAGCAGGGCGACGACAAGTGGGGTCTGTTCAACGTCCAGCGTCAAGCACGCTGCGCAGCCGTGGCCCTCAATGCCAACCTGACCCCCGAGGCCGGCAGCTGTGACGCGGCCCAGGCGGTCTATCACATCCCCGTGGCCAATCAGGGCACCATCACCGCCAACCGCTACACCGTGTATGCCGAGGCCGTGACCGAGGGTGAGGCCCGCCCCAGCGTGGCCGTCTTGCCCAACGCGTGGGAAAACAACAGCACCGCCGCCATTGCGGTGGAGAGCGACGCCACCTCGGGTGACGGCAGCTCGGTCTACAAAATCACCCCCAATCCGCTGGACTGGGGCTGGGGCATGACCTTTGGCCTGACCGGTGGCGCCGAAGTGGATCTGAGCAACTTTGCAGCTGGTCACCTCAATCTGCGCATCAAGACCACGTATGCGGGCAAGCTCGAGATTGGTTTCTTCACGGGCAGCGTCAGTGACAACACCGCCTACGATGTCTACCGCGCCATTTCCTCGGGTGAATACGGTTACCAGAACGACGGCCAGTGGCATACTGTGCGCATTCCAGTGGCCGACCTGGTGGCCCGAGGGGCCATGGCGCACCGCATGAAAAATCCGGCTTTGTCTCGCTTGCAACTGAGCCGGGTGGCCAACCTGCTGGTGGTGGCCGATCGTTACGCTGTTACCGGCAATGCTGCCAATGTGCGCGAGCCGATCCTGATCGACGCCGTCTACTGGAGCCGCTGACCTCTGTTTGAATGTTTCCGACCTGATTGACTGGCCCGTTTGTCTTTATGAGTTCCCGCCGCGACGCGACACCTCTCGAACCGACCAGCAGCGCTCAGCGCAAGGACCGACCCGTGCACCCGGTGCAGCGGGGTCGGGCCACCTTGGGCATGGTGGCCAAACAGGCCGGGGTCTCCCCCAGCACCGTCTCGCGCATTCTCAATGGCACCGCCCGGGTCAGCGAGGACAAGCAAAAGCTGGTGCGGCAGGTCATTGACGAGTTGGGGTTTCGTCCCGATCCCACCGCTCGTGGCCTGGCTGGCGGGCGGACCATGAGCATCGGGGTGCTGACCCAGTTCATTGACAGCCCGTTTTATGGTGAGGCCTTGCGCGGCATCGAGGATGTGCTGCATCAGGCACATTACGCCCCCTTGTTTGTCAGCGGCCATTGGAACCAGGAAGAAGAGCGTGCGCGGCTGGACCTGCTGCAGGACCGCAAAATCGACGGCATCATCGTGCTGACGGGCAAGCTCGACGATGCCACCCTGGTCGAACTGGCCCAGCAGTTGCCGGTGGTGGTCACCGGTCGCCAGTTGAGCGCGCCCAATCTGTTCAGCATTGACTTTGACAACCGCGAAGGCGCTGGCTTGGCCGTGCGTCATCTGCATGCGCAGGGCCATCAGGATGTGGCCTTTATTTCGGGGCCGCTCGATCACCCGGATGCCGAGCAGCGGCTGGCGGGCTACCGCGCCGAACTGGCCCGGCGCGACATGCGCCAGGACGATCGCCTGGTGGTGTTTGGCGACTTTCAGGAAGCGGGCGGTTTTCGGGCCATGAACCAGTTGCTGGCGTCGCAAGTGAATTTTTCGGCCGTGATCGCGGCCAACGATCAGATGGCCTATGGCGCGCGCCTGGCCCTGCACCGCGCGGGTCTGCGTGTGCCCGATGATGTGTCGCTGGTGGGGTTTGACGACCTGCCCCACTCGGCCTTCACCCTGCCGCCGCTCACCACGGTGCGCCAGTCGGTGTACGAGATCGGCCGCCTGGCGGCGCAGGCCATGATCGAATTGCTGGGCAAGACCACGCCGCCCACCCAAGTGGTGGCCGCCGAAATCATCGTGCGCGAATCCACCCGCATTTGCCGGCGCTGATGCGCTTGGCGCGGCGTGGGCATGGGCGCATGCTCCCCCAGTTGCCCCACACGGTCAGGTCGTTCCCAGGGCCCGATGGGCGTTGAGTCGATGTCGAATGGGCGCAGTGTCATGGTCTTGGCTTGACAGCGACATTGCCAGCAATATCATTGGCAATATCATGCGCGTGGTTTTGGACACCAATGTGTTGGTTGCGGGCCTGGTCAGTGCCCGTGGGGCGTCGCATGCCTTGCTGACAGCGGTGGCCGCAGGTCGCTTGAAACCGCTGGCCTCGACCGTCATCTGGCTGGAATACGAATCGGTGCTCAAACGCGACGAGATTCGAGCGCTTCACCATCTGGGCTTGCAGCAGATCGACAGCTTTCTCGCGGCCCTGTCCTTCTGGGTCGAGCCTGTCGCGCTTCACTATCTGTGGCGTCCGTGGTTGCGCGATCCGGGCGATGACATGGTGCTGGAGCTTGCCGTGAATGGGCAGGCGCAGGCCATCGTCACCCACAACATGCGAGATTTTTCTGGGGTGCTTGTGGACTTCGGTCTGCAGGTGCTCACACCCGCCCAATGCCTCGATCAACTGGAGATTCGTCGATGAGCACCTTTGCCCTTCGTTTGCCGGATTCCTTGTATGCCATTGCCAAACAGATGGCAGAGCAGGACCGGGCGTCGCTCAATCAGTTCATTACCGTGGCAGTGGCTGAAAAGGTCTCGGCCATGCAAACGGCCGCGTTCTTTTCGGATCAAGCGGGCAAGGCACAAGCGCAGGATCTGGCTCGATTTCTGGCCACCGTGAAAGACCGAGATCCCCTGCCGGGCGATGAGTTGCCCCCCGCATCACCCCCTTGAGCCGTCATCACCCGCTGTGGCCGCGTCAATTGGTTGGGCCTCGCCGCCCATGACGCCACCTCAGCCGCCCAGCACCGCCGCCACCAGGCCGTCGGCGTCGCCGTCGTGGCGCAGGCCGATGCGCTCGGCCAGCTCGGTGCGCAGCGGTGGGTATTGGGCAAACAGGCGCTCCACCTTGGGGTCGGGTTCGCTGTGCACCAGGGCCAGGCGGTCCTGACCGTAGCGGCGTGCCAGTGCTGCCATCACCGCTTGCACCGACAGGTGCAGGGCCGGCATGAGCGCCAGGCAGCGTGGTCCCAGGGCGCCCAGGTCGCTGGCCGCGGCCTGCCGCAGGTTGCGCGCGCACTGCGCCGCCGAAATCCACCAGGCCATGCCCTCGGGCCGCACCGGCAGCGTCAGGGCCTGGCCATCGCGCAGGCGCCAAAAGAGCTGGCTCATGAAGGCCGACATCAGGCCCGCCCCATCGCCTGGTCGCGCCACCACGCCCGGCAGGCGCAGCGAAGCGCCTTGCAGCCTGCCGCGGCGCACCGCGTCGGCCAGCAAGATTTCGGCAATGCGCTTGTGCGCGCCATAACTCAGACCTGGCGCGGTGGGGGTCTGCTCGTCCACGCAGGCCGGCAGGTCGGCGCCGTACACCGCCACCGTGCTGGCCAGGATCAGGCGTGGCGGCGCCACCGGCCGCTCGAGCGCCTCGATCAGGGCCATGCTGGCCTGCAGGTTCACCGCCCGTCCCAGCGCGGGCTGCGCCTCGGCCGCGCCCCCGGGCAGGCTCGCCAGGTGGAACACCACATCGGGCATGGCTTGCAGCGCCTGCGCCATCCGCTCGGGCTCGGTCAGGCTGCCCGCCAGCGGCAGCCATCGCGCATCGTTCATCTGGGGCGGCTGCAGGTCCAGGCCGATCAGCTGGTCGATGCGCTGGCCGCCCAGGCCGTCGCTGAGCAACTGCCCGCACAGCACCTGGCCGATGAAGCCGCCCGCGCCGGTGACCAGGATCTTCATGGGCGCACGCACACGCGCTGGTCGATGGCCCCAAAGGGACCGTCGCGTCCGTCCTCGTGGCGGGCCTGCATGCGCACGCGGTCGCCATCGGCCATGTACGGGGTTTCGGGCTGGCCCTTGTCCAGCAGTTCGATCGCGCGGCGCTCGGCAATGCACGACGAGCCCACCACCCGGTAGTCGGGGTTGGAGACGGTGCCCGAGCCAATCAGGGTGCCGGCCACCAGCTCGCGGCTGTAGGCCGCATGGGCCACCAGCTCGTCAAAGCCAAACGCCATGGCCCCGCCATGCGCCGCGCCAAAGCGCTGCCCGTTCAGGTCCACTTCCAGGCGCATCTGCACGCGCGCGTCGCGCCAGCCGCTGCCCAGCTCGTCGGGGGTGACGGCGATGGGGGCCACGCTGCAGGCAGGTTTGGCCTGGATCCAGCCAAAGCCGGTCTTCATCTCGATGGGTGCCAGGCGGCGCAAGGACCAGTCGTTGATCAGCACCACCAGGCGGATGTGTTCGCGCGCCTTTGCGGCCGGCGTGCCCATGGGCACGGTGTCGGTGATCACGCCAAATTCGCCCTCGAAGTCGATGCCGTCGTCGGCGCTGGGCACCGGCACATCGGCGCGCGGCGGCAGGAACTGGTGCGACAGGCCCTGGTACATCAGCGGCCGGGTCGGGTCGTTTTTCTTGTCGATCTTGAACACCACGTCCATCAGGTCGCCGTGCGAGTTGAAGGCCGAGCCATCGAGCCATTGCCAGGCCCGGGGCAGTGGCGAGAGCGCCGCCTGCGGGTCAAAAGGGCGTGCCCCAGGGCAATCGCCCCGGTCCAGGGCCTGGGCCAGCGCGCGCAGCGCCGGTTCGCAGCGCGACCAGTCGTTGAGCGCGCTCTGCAGATCGGGGGCTTGCGCGCCGGCGCTCACGCAGTGTTGGCCGTCGGAGGACAGCACCACCAGTTCGCCATCGGGGCGTCCGTTGAAAAGAGTGGCCAGTTTCATGGAGGACTTTCAGGGGGTCAGGCGTGGGGAGTCAGGCTGGCGGCCAGCTCGGGGCTGTACTGGCCGTCGACCAGGATGAAGAGCATGCGGCATGGGCGGCCACTGCGGTTGGCCCAGGCGTGGTTGGTGCCGCGCTGGATGACGACACTGCCCGCGCGCAGCGGGACCTCGCTGTCGTCCAGCACCAGGGTCAGCTCGCCCTCGATGACGATGCCGTAATCGATCGATTCGGTGCGGTGCATCAGCGGATGCGGTGAATGCGCTTGCACCGTCGAGGCCGCGCGGTCGCCGATCTGCTCGAAGGCCGCGCCCATGCGCTGGGCGCCCTCGCGCAGCAGGTCCTCGGTGTCGGGCGGGATGTCGACAAAGCGGATGCGCGTGCCGTGGCGCGGTGGCTTGAGTTGCAGCGCCGCCAGCGTGGGATCGGGACCGTTGTCCACGGGGGCCGGGCTGCCCTCGGTGCACCAGACCTCGTGAAACACCGTGCCCGGGATGGCCGCGATGTGCGCGATGTGGGGCAGGGGCCCGCGCGAGCTCACCACGGCCTTGCCTTGGGCGTCGTGTCCGGTCACCACGCGTTCGATGGGGGGAAATGAGGGGTTCATGAATCAGTCCTCCAAAATGGCCACCGCGCGCGTCCAGCCGGCCGAAGCGCCGCGGATCTTGTGCGGAAAGCAGCTGACCGTGAAGCCATGCGGCGGCAGGGCTTCGAGGTTGTGCAGTTTTTCCAGGTGGCAGTAGCCGATGTCGCGGCCGGCTTTGTGGCCCTCCCAGATCAGGCGTTTGTCGCCGGTTTCCTGCACTTTTTGCGCGGTGTAGACAAAGGGCGCGTCCCAGCTCCAGGCGTCGGTGCCGGTCAGGCGCACGCCGCGCTCGAGCAGGTACATGGTGGCCTCGTAGCCCATGCCGCAGCCGGTCTGCACATAGTCGGAATGCCCGTAGCGCGAGCCGGCCCGGGTGTTGACCAGCACGATGTCCAGGGGCTGCAGGTCCCAGCCGATGCGCGCCAGCTCGGCCTGCACCTCGGCCGCGCTCACCACATGGCCATCGGGCAGGTGCCGGAAATCGAGCTTCACGCCAGGCTGGTAGCACCACTCCAGGGGCACCTGGTCGATGGTGATGGACGGGCGCGCCCCGCCCAGCTTGGCGTCTTGCGTGGAGTGAAAGTGCCACGGCGCGTCCAGGTGCGTGCCGCTGTGCGTGGTCAGCGTCACCCACTCAGCGGCCGCGGCCTCGCCGTCGGGGTAGTCCTCGGGCTGGGTGCCCGGCAGCATGTGCAGAAACTCGGGCAGGGTGTCGGCATGGCGCTGGTAGGTGATCTTGGGCGCCAGCGGTGGCGGGTCTGACAGCACATCGTTTTCCAGGTAGATCGACAGATCGACCAAGCGGTGCTGCGGGCGCGGGCGGCGGGGTGCGGGGGTGGCAGGGCTCATGAGGGGGCTTTCAGATCGGTTGCGCCAGCGCCATCAGCGACTCGCGCATGATGCGGCCATGCTCGTCCTTGTTGCCGTTGTGCATCTCGATCTCGCCCAGTTGCAGCGAGTTCTCGACCACCATGCGGCAGCGCTCCCAGCGCCGGCTCTGAAAGGCCTGCAGGCGCGCGTCCAGCGCCTCGGCCGAGTCCAGGCAGGCCGCCAGCACCAGCCCGTCCTCGATGCCGATGCAGGCGCCCGAGGCCAGGTGCGGCGTGGTGGCGTGCACCGCGTCGCCAATCAGCACCACCCGGCCGCGGTGCCAGGGCTGGGGCATCAGCATCGCCTCCAGCGGCCGAAACACGATGCTCGAGGTCTCGGTGATCTGCTCGCGCAGCGTGGCCAGCAGCGGCGCGCTGAAGTCCTCCAGCAAGCCGCGCATCAGGCGCGGAAAGTCCTTCGGGTCCACATGCTCGTTGACCGGTCGGTGCTCGGTGATGAACATGTACATCTGGCTGCGCGAGACCGGGTTGACGCCGGGCTTGGTGCGCGGCCCCATCCACATCATGGCGCAATCGACCTCGGCCGGGCGCGGCAACACCGCCCGCCAGACCGCCTGCCCGGTGTAGCGGGGCTTGGGCGCATCGGGGAACACCACCTGACGGACTTTGGAGTACAGGCCGTCGGCGCCCACCACCAGGTCGTAGCGCCCGGTGCTGCCGTCGCTAAAGCGCACGGTGGCGCCGTCGGCGTCTTGCGTCACGCCCTCAAAACCCACGCCCAGGCGCACCGTGGTGCCGCTGGCGCGCGTGGCCTCGGCCAGGATGCGGGCCAGCGCCGGCCGCATGATGGCGCCGCCGCCGGGCACGTCCGGGCCGGCCAGGCGGGGCGTGGGCAACTCGCCAATGGGCTGGCCATTGCCCAGGAACATCTTCACGCCGTCGGCGCCATTGCCCTCGCGCAAAAAGGCGTCGAGCACGCCCAGTTGGCGAAAGGCGCGCAGGGTGGCGCCGCCCAGGCTGATGCCGGCGCCGTAGGAGCGCCAGCCGGCGTCGATTTCAACCAGTTCAACGTCCATGCCGCGCTTGCGCATTTCGATGGCGGCGGCCATGCCGGAAAAGCCGCCACCGACGATGAGGGTCTTGAGGGCTGTGGTCATTGCGTGTCTCCTTGATGAATGGGGTGAGGGGTCAGGGGGTCGGTTCGGGCTGCGGGATCAGGGGCGCCAGGTCCACCTCGATCTGGCCTTGCGCACCCAGCCGCAGGGCCAGTGGCCGAAGCGATTGCCCCAGGCAAGGGCCCAGGGTGCACGCCCCGCTGAGCGGGTCAAAGCGCGCGCCATGGGCATGGCACACCAGCGCCTGTCGGTCGCCCGACCAGTAGGCATGGCGACGCCAGGCCATGGGCCCGGTTTGCCAATGCGGGCACCAGTCCTGCCAGGCCCGCCACTGGCCCTGCCAGTGCAGCACCAGCAGCGCGCTCTGGCCTGTGCCCAGGGGGTCAAAGCCGCGCACCTGTCCCTCGGGGATGTCGGTGCTGGGGCACAGGGTCTGCCAGGTCATGGGGCGGCCGCGTGGGGATGGGGGCAGGGACTCAGTGGGCGCCCGCTTGCCCAGGTGGCGGCGGGCCGCCCGGGGCCCATTTGTCGCGCCGCGTGAACAGAAAAAGTTGCGAGGCGTCGGCGCTCATGGGCACGGCGCGCGGCTGCCAATGGGCATCGTGCAGGTCCATGTCGGCGTCGTACTCCACATGGCAGCCCAGCGGGCTGTTGAAGTACCAGAACCAGTTGCTGCCAAACTTGTGGCGGCCCGGGCCCCAGAACGACTCGTAGCCCTTGCCCGTGAAGCGGTACCCCGCTTGCAGCAAGGCGGTGGGGCCCGACATGTGGAAGGTGAAATGCTCCACCCCCTTCATGAAGGGCGGCGTCTGGATCATGAACAGGCAGTGGTGCTCGAGCGATCCGGCGGGCTGCAAAAAGCCGCCCGCGCCCAGCAGCCGGTCGGTTTCCCGAAAGCCCAGGCGTTGCGTGTAGAAGGCGGCGGCCTTGGCCTCGTCGGGCACAAAGTACACCACATGCGAGAGCGACAGCGGCCGCGCGGGGGCGGCCTCGTCCACCGCCACATGGTTGATCCCGCGCCCAGCGCCTTGGCCGGGGCCGTTGACCGATTCGTTGGCGGTGCCCACCGGGCGGCGCGCCGAGCGCACAAAGCCGATGGCAAAGCCCATGTCGTCCACGGTGTGCAGGCTGCCGTCGGGCTGGCGCAGCACCGCGCGGTCGCGCCCGAGTTCTGCGGCAATCGCGTCCAGCGTGGCCGCATCGGCGACCCCGTAGACCGTTTGGCGCAGCATGGACGCGGTGCCCAGGCCGGCGGGCAGGCTGGGGTCGTCTTGCCGCCTGAGGACGATGGCGGTGCCGTCCTCGGCCTCGAAACGGCCGCCCGAGGCGTCGGCCTGGACGGGGGTCAGGCCATAGTCGATGAGGTATTGGCTGCAGGCCGCGACGTCGTCGACGCCAAAGACCAGCTCTTGAAGTCCGGTGATGTTCATGCCCAACCTTTCAATGCAGGAAGAGGGAGCGGGGCGCAGCGCCTTCAGCGCGTGCGCCCGCCCAGGGTTTCGGCCACCCAGTCGGCAATGTGGTGGCCGGCGTTGATGCTGTTGTCAAAGCTCGAGTGCTGGCAGCCGCCCTCTCGCTCGGTGAAGATGCGCAGCTCGCGCTTGGGGCTGTTGACCAGCTGCTCGTAGGTGCGGTGCGCCCACTGCACCGGGATTTGCGAGTCCTTCTCGCCATGCGTGACCAGAAAGGGCACGCGGATGCGGTCCAGCACGCCGTCCAGGTGCACGTCCTGCGCAATGCGCATGAAGTCCTCGATGTCGCGCGCGCCCCAGACCCAGCAGACATGGGCCCAGTAGTGGGGCACCGGGAAGTTGCCCTCTTTTTGCAAGCGCTTGGCCTGCACATCGCGCCAGTCGTGGTTGGCGCCCCAGACGACGCCGCAGGCAAAGCGCGGCTCAAAGGCCACCGCGCGCGGGCAGTAGTAGCCGCCCAGCGACACGCCCTCCATGCCGATGCGTTTGGGGTCCACCTCGGGGCGGGTCTCGAGCCAGTCCACCACGCGGCTGGCCCAGTGCTCGGCGTCAAAGCGGGCGGTCAGGCCGTGCAGGCGCAGCGCCTCGCCGGTGCCGGGTTGGTCCACCACCAGCGAGGACACGCCGCGCTTGGCCAGCCACATGGGCAAGCCCACGCGGTACTTCATCTCTTTGGTCGAGTCCAGGCCATTGACCTGCACCAGCAGCGGCGCCGGCCCTTGCACGCCTTCGGCGCGCACATACAGCGCCGACAGCTCCTTGCCCTCGTAGGGAATCGTCACGCGCTCGCAGTTCTCGCCCGAGAGGGCCAGGCCGCGCGCAAAGGTCTCCAGAAAGCGCTGGTACAGCGCTTGCCGGCCCGGCGCGCCGTGCGCCTGCAAGCGCTCGCAGGTCAGGAAGTAGGTGGCGGCCCGGTTGTATTTTTCGCCGGCCGAGAGCAGGCGGCCAGCGGCCTCGTCCTCGGCGGCCAGCTCGCACAGGCGCTCGGCCATTTGCGACCAGGTCTGCCGAAAGGCCGCAGTGCCCGCCGCATCCGGGGCCTTGGCCGCCTCTTGCAGCGGGGCGCACATCGCCTCTATTTCGCCAATGCGCGCACCCATCTCGATGGCCAGGTCGACCGAGAGGTTCCAGACGTAGTTGGTGGGGAAGTACTTGAACATGGGATTCCTTGGGATGGGGCGCTCAGCGGAACCAGAGCGCCAGCGGCGGCCAGGCCACGATCAGGCCCACCACCACCAGGGCGGCGGCCGCAAAGGGCAGGGCGCCGCGGTAGATGTCGTTGAGCGTGATGCCGTGGCCCAGGCCGTCGGCGTCGAGCGTGCTCTTGACGATGAAGGGGCTGATGCCCAGGGGCGGGGTGATGATCCCCACCTCCACGGTGATCATGGTGATGATGCCCACCCAGACCAGATCCGCGCCCAGGTCCTTGAACACCGGCGCAAACACCGGCACCGCGATCAGCACCGTCGAGACGCTGTCAAGCGCCGTGCCCAGCACCAGCACGATCAGGATGTAGACCAGCATCACCGACAGCAAGGTGAACTGGTTGGCCGCGATCCACTGGCTCATGTAGCTGGGCAGGCCGGTGATGGCCAGAAAGCGGGTGAACATGGCGGCCGAGGCAATGATCAGCACGATCGACGCCGTCACATAACCGGTGTCGATCAGGATCTGCCAGAAGCTGCGCAGGGTGAGCGCGCGGCGTGCCAGGGCAATCAGGGTGGCCCCAGCGGCGCCCACCGCACCGGCCTCGGTGGCGGTGAACCAACCGGCGTACATGCCGCCCAGCACCAGCAGCATCAACAGGCCAATGGGCAGCAGCATGCGCCACAGATCGGCCTGCCCCAGGTCGCCCGATTCGCGGCGCACCGCTTCGGCAGCGGCCTGCATGCCGGGGTGGCGACCGGCGACCAGCCAGATCGTCACCATGAAGGCCACGCTCAGGATCACGCCGGGGAGCAGGCCGGCGTTGTACATGTCGCCGATCGAGGTTTCGGTGATCACCGCGTAGATGATCATCAGCACCGAGGGCGGGATCAGCATGCCCAGCATGGCCGAGCCGGCCACCACCCCCACCGCCAGCCGAGGCGGATAGCCCCGGCGCAGCATCTCGGGCACGGCCATGCGGGTGAACATCACCACCGCCGCAATCGACACGCCGGTGACAGCCGAGAAGATGGCGTTGCCCACCACCGTGGCCTGCCCGATGCCGCCGCGCAGGCGCCCGAACAGGCGTTCGGCCACCACATAGCTGTCGCGGCCAATGCCTGCGGCCATCACCATAAAGCCCATCAACACAAACAGGGGGGCGGTGCCAAACTCGTACTCGGTCACCGCATCGGTGGCGGTCTGCCCCAGCATCTGACCGGCCAGCGCCCAGTTGTCGCGCAGCAAGCCAATGCCCACAAAGGACACCAGCAGCAGCGAGGTCGAGATGTGCATGCCCATGTAGATGAGCACCGTGAGCGCCGCAAAGCCGATCAGGCCAACTTCCAAAGGACTCATGAGATGGCTTTCGTGGAGGGGTCGATCTCCAGCAGGCGCCGCCGCTGGTAACCGCAGCGCGCAAAGCCCAGCGCCATGAGCAGGTATTGCAGCGACATGATGGCGCAGCCCAGCAGCACGACCGAGATGATCGGCCACTTGGGAAACGAGAACATGGCCGGCGTGCCGTAGTAGTCACCGCTGTCGTAGGCGATGACGAGCAAGGACCAGACGTAGCGCGCGGTGACGGCAAACAGGCCGGCGCCCACCAGGTGGTGCACCGACAGCAGCCACTGCTCGGCGCGCACCGAGCGCTTGCCCAGCCACTCGACCAGGCCATCGGCCGCGATCACCCGGCCCGCGGCCAGGGTGCTGGGAAATTGCAGGTACACCACCACCGCAATCGACATGGCCACCATTTCGGCGGTGCCGGTCAGCGGCTTGTTGAACAGGCCACGTCCCACCACGTCCGTCAGCACCACCCCCATGATGAACAGCACCAGGCAGGTGCCCAGTGCGTTCATGCCACGGGTGAGGGCGTTGAACCAGCGCGTGAGCGCCATGCTCATTCCTTGTCCCAGTCGCGGGCAAACTTCACGCCTTCAGCGCGCATCGCGTCCATATAGGCCTTGAGCACATCGCGGGCCGGTTGGCCGTTCTGCGCGATCCAGCCCTTGGCCGGGTTCTCGATGGCCTTGGCCCAGCGCTCGCGCTCGGCCGGGCTGAGCGCGGTGATCTTGCCGCCTGCGGCCTTGAACGCGGCCTCGGCCTGCGTGAGGGCGGTCTGCATCTCGGCCACATAGCGGGTGGCATAGGCCTCGGCGGCCACGCGCACCGCGGCCTGGCCCTCGGGGCCCAGGCGGTCCCAGGTCTGCTTGTTCATCGACAGCGCGCCAGGGAAGGTGGCGCCCATGCCGGTCTGGATGTAGTTGGGGGCCACCTCCATCAGCTTGATCGGCGCGGCCGCGCTCAAAAAGGTCAGCACGCCGCTGTAGACGCCGGACTTGAGGTCGTTGTAGTACGAGGGCAGGCCCGCGGCCACACCGGTGGCGCCCGTGCCCTTGAGCCAGGACAGCGGCACCGGCGAGCTGCCGATCTTCTTGCCGTTCACGTCCTCGTAACGGGCCACCGGGAAGTTGGCAAAGAGGCCGTAGTCGTCCACCGCCGTGCCGGCCAGGAAGACCTGGTTCTGCTTTTCCCAGGCGCCGCGCATCAGCGGGTGGTTGCGGTTCATGTCGTTCATCACCTTGACCACCGGGCGCAGATCGGTCGGGCCAAAGGGCGCCATGAAGGTCACCTGCTGCAGCGGCATTTTGGCGGGGTGGAACACCGTGCCCACGATGCCCATGTCGCACACCCCTTGCTGCACCGCTTCGAGCTCGCCGCCAATCTTGGCCAGCGTGCCGCCGTAGGCCTCGTTCCAGGTCACCTTCATCTTGCCGGTTTTGGCCAGCTCGGCATTGAGGGTGGGAATGAAGGACTGGGTGATCAGCCGCACAAACGAGAACACCGGGGCCTGGCCCGAGCAGGCGGTGATCTTGATTTCTTGCTGGGCGAAGGCGCCGGTGGCCGCCAAGGCGGCAGCGCCCACCAGCGTGCGTGCAAAACGGGAAGAGGTCATGGAAGTCTCCTGGTTGAAATAGGTGGTGTGCAGGCACTGTAGGCGCCCCATCGTTATTGGTGAAATAGAATGATTGAATTGCACGTATTCACGGCTTCAATACCTAGGAGACCTCGGTGCGCTACAAACGTCTGGATCTGAATTTGCTGGTGGCCCTGGACGCCTTGCTGTCCGAGGGCAACATCAGCCGCGCCGCCGAGCGGGTGCACCTGAGCCAGCCGGCCATGAGCAATGCGCTGGCGCGCCTGCGCGAGTACTTTGCCGACGAGTTGCTGGTGGCGCATGGCCGCCAGATGATGCTGACCCCGCGCGCCCGGTCGCTGCAGCAGCCGGTGCGCGAGATCCTGATGCGGGTGGACAGCGATGTGGTGGCGCCGGCGGTGTTTGACCCGGCGTCCTCGCGCCGCGTGTTCTCGATGCTGGTCTCGGACTTCACGACCACCGTCTTCATGCCCCAGCTGCTGCAGGCCTTGTATGCCCAGGCCCCTGGGGTGCAGCTGTTCCTGCGGCCGCAGGCCAGCAGCCCGCAGCAGTTGCTGGAGGACGGGGATGCCGACTTTCTGATCATTCCGGTGCAGTACGTCTCGAGCCTGCACCCCTGCGTGCCGCTGTTCGAGGACGACTATGTGGTGGTGGGCTGGACCGGCAACACCGTGGTGGGCAAGACCCTCAGCCGCGAGCAGTACCTGCAGGCCGGGCATGTGGTGTCGAGCTTTGGCAGCCAGGGCCAGCGCCAGTTGCCGGTGCTCGAGGGCTGGTTTCTGGAGCGCGATGGCATCTCGCGCCGGGTCGAGGTCACCGCGCCCAGCCTGGCCGCGCTACCGGGCCTGGTGGTGGGCACCAATCGCCTGGCCACGGTGCACCGGCGCATTGCGCTGCAGGCGCAAACCCACCTGCCCATCCGCGTCTGGCCCAGCCCCATCCGCATTCCCAAGCTGGTGCAGATGCTGCAATGGAACAAGCTGCGCGAGGCCGACCCCGGCCTGCGCTGGCTGCGCGATCAGTGCCTGCAGGTGGGCAGCAGCTTGTGAGCGGCGCAAGCGCTCAGGGGATGTCCTGGCGGCTGTAGGGCAGGCGTGATTGGGCCTCTTCGGGAATGGGGGGCAGTTGCGCGTTCCAGGCCTCCCACTGCGTGCGCAAGCGCGCCAGGGTCTCGGGGTGGCGCCGTGCCAGGTTGGCGCGCTCGCGGGCATCGGTCCGCAGATCAAACAGGTAGTCGATGCCGTCGATCTGCAGGTATTTCCAGCCTTGGTCGAGCAGCGCGCGCTGCCCCCGATGCTTCATGCGCCAGGCCATGGTGCCCGGCCGGGTCCAGGCCGCATCGCCCAGGCCCGGTCGCAGGTCCACGCCATCAAGCGGGTGGCTCTCGGGGACTTGCACGCCTGCGGCGGCCAGCATGGTGGCGGTCCAATCCATGGTCAGGTTGGGCAAGGCGCTGACCTGTCCTGCGCGCACCACCCCCGGCCAGCGCACCAGCAAGGGCACACGGATGCCGCCTTCAAGCAGGTCCATCTTGGCGCCGCTGAACGGCCAGTTGTTCGAGAAGCGCTCGCCGCCGTTGTCGCTGGTGAAGATCACCACCGTGTTCTCGGCCAGGCCTTTGCGCGCCAGTGCGGCCAGCACCTGCCCGATGCCCTCGTCCATGTGGTGGATCATGCGGTGGTAGGTGCGGATCGAGCCGCCGTCGGTGTGCACGCCGTTGCCGGCGGTGCGCACCGATTCGGCCGCATCGTCGCGGGTAAGCCACGGCCAGTGCGGGGCGCTGTAGTGCAGGCTCAGCAGAAACGGGGTATCCGGATCTTGCTGCTCGATCACCGCAACCGCCCGCTCGCTGAGCAGATCGGTCAGATAGCCGTCCACCTCGACCGGCGTTTCGTTGTCCCACAAGTCCTTGCCCCCGCGCGGTCCGGTGTGTGCAAAGTAATCGCTACCCCCCGCATGAAAGCCAAAAAACGACTGGTAGCCTGAGCGACGTGGTCCGAAGTGTGGCGGGTAGCCCAGGTGCCATTTGCCCACCAGGGCGGTGCGGTAGCCCGCGTCCGCGAGCATCGAGGGCAGGCTGGGGTGCTCAGGGGGCAGTCCCAGCACCTTGTCGCCATGGGCCGCAGCGATGGGCTCTTCGGCGGCGCCGCGCAAGCGGTACTGCCAGCGCCCGGTCATCAGTGCAAAGCGGGTGGGCGAGCACACCGATGAGTTGCTGTAGGCATGCGTCATGCGCGCGCCCTGCGCCGCCATTCGGTCAAGGTTGGGCGAGACATCGGCGGCTTGATTGGCCTCATCCCGCGCACCGGTGCATCCCAGGTCGGCATAGCCCAGGTCATCGGCCAGGATGAACACAAAGTTCGGTCGGCGCTGTTGCATGCTCGGCACCTCTTTAGTCCAGGCTCAGTTGCAGGCGGCGAACCACGGTCTCCCAGCGGGTGGCGGCCTTCTGGATTTCTGCCTGACCCTGTTCCGGGCTGGTGCCCACCAGCAAGGTGTTGTTGGCCGCCATGGCATCGCGCACCTCCTGACCGCGGATGACCTCGTCCAGCGCCTTGCCAAACTTGTCGGCAATGGCCTTGGGGATACCGCGTGGGGCGAACATGCCCAGCCAGAAATTGCCCTCGAAATCGGGCAGCCCCACCTCTTCCATCGTGGGCACTTCCGGCAAAGACGGGATGCGGGTGGGGCTGGTGGTGGCAATGCCCACCAGGCGTTTGGCGCGCACATGCTCGACCAGGGCGGCCGTGACGATGAACGTGCAGTCCACCTGGCCACCCAGCAAGTCCTGAACAGCTGGCGCAGGGCCTTTGTAGGGCACATGAACCATTTTCATGCCCGTGCTGTCGAGCAGCATCTCCATGGTCAGCTGGCCATTCGAGCCAGGCCCGGAGCTGGCATAGGTCAGCGAACGGGTTTTGCTGATGCGCTGCAAGTCCTGCAGGCTGTTGGCGCCCACCTTGGGGTGGCAGGCCAGCAACTGGTTGAGGCTGGCGATCAGGTTGAAGGCCTGCACATCCTGCCGGGCAAAACCGGTGTTCTTGTACAGAAAGGGGTTGATGGTGACGACGTTTTCAGCGCTCAACATCCAGGTGTAGCCGTCGGGCGCAGCGCGCGCCAGATCGGCCGTGCCGATGTTGCCGGCGGCACCGGGCTTGTAGTCCACCACCACGGGCTGGCCCAGGCGCTGGCTCAAGCCTTGTGCAATGCCCCGGATCACCCGCTCCGGCCCCCCGCCAGGGGCTTGCGGCGCGATCATGCGGATGGGCTTTTGTGGCCACTCTTGCGCTTGCACTGGCGCCCAAACAGCGGCCAAGGCCAGGGCGGACAGGGTCAGCCATCGGCGGTTCAGGCGATGGGGTGATCGAAGGTGCATGTGGGTCTCCAGTTCGGGGGGATGTACACCCCGCGTGTCATCAATCGCACCATTTTGGGGAGTCTCGATCATCAGCGCAAACTCATAAATTGGATGGCAGGTATTGAGCACGTGAATGGATATGCCGCGTTGTTGATCAGCGCGCTATGGGCCCGGTGGCCACGGTGGGGGCCTGCTGGGCGCCAAACCGATGGACGTACGCGCGGGCGTTTAAACCGTCAGATGGGCGGTGTCGTGGGGCGCCCACAGCGTGGACAGCGGCAGGGCCCACAGCCTGTCGCCCAGGGGCAGGGTCTGGTCGCCGTCGTGCAGCACCACCCCGGCTTTGAAGTGAGGCCCGGCCAAAGCGGCCAGGGTTTTGAGGCCACGCAAATCGCTTGGGTGGACGGTCGCAGCCGCCTTGACCTCGATCCCGATCACATCCCCAGAGGATGTCTCCAGAACGATGTCCACTTCGACCTGATCCTGATTGCGAAAGTACATCAGCTCCACGTGAACGCCCGCCCAGGCGGCATGTTTGCGAAGTTCGCTGTAGACGAAGGTCTCCAGCGCGGGGCCCATTCTGGCCTTTTCTTGTCGCAAGGTGCTGTCGGACAGATCCAGCAAGCTGCACAACAGACCCGGATCCAGGAACTGCAGTTTGGGCGATTTGATGACCCGTCCCAAAGGGTTGCGCGACCACACGGGCACACGCTGCAGCAGGTACAACTGCTCCAGAATGCCCATGTATTTGGTCACGGTTTTGCTGTCCAGGCCCACCTGCGCGCCCAGTGCGCTGAGGTTGCTCACTTGCCCAGCGGTGGCGGCCAGGGCCCGCAACAGGCGGGGCATGGCGTCGAGCTTGTCGATCTGGGCCAGATCGCGCACATCTCTGGCCAGAATGGCCTCCAGGTATTGCCGGGCCCATGCCCGGCGGCGTGTTGGGGTGGCGCGCGAGAGCATCTCGGGGTAGCCGCCCTTCATGACCCGGCCCCACACATCGGCCAGCAAAGCGGGTGCGGGCGCCTGCGGCATGTCGCCGGCCAGCACCGCGTCGATCCAATTGAGGGCGCTGCCCGCGATCTCGCTTTGCGACAGGGGCAACAAGGTCAGCTTCTCCATGCGCCCCGCCAAGGAGTCGGCCACCGTCGGCATCGTCATGAGATTGGCCGAACCGGTCAGCAGGAAGCGGCCAGGCCGGCGATCTTCATCCACCGTTTTCTTGAGGGCCAGCAGCAACTCGGGCGCGCGCTGAATCTCATCAATGACCGCCCGGTCCAGGCGCCGGATCAAGCCCGTTGGGTCCTGACGGGCTGCCATCAGGGTGAGCGAATCGTCCAACGTCAGGAAGGGCATGCCAGGGCCAGCCTGTTGCCGTGCCAGCGTGGTTTTGCCTGCCTGCCGAGGTCCGGCCAGCAAGACCACTGGGGTGTCTTGCATGGCCTGCTCGACCTGCAAGACGAGATGACGGGGGTAGAGAAGGGGGGCTCCCATGGCCCACCATCCTAGCAAAAAACTGGAAATAGGCACCGAATTTTCGGAATATGGCAACCAAATTTTCGGAATCTGAGCGCCGAATTTTCGGAATCTGAGCGCCGAATTTCTGGAATCTGGCGGCCAGAATTTCTGGATTCTGGCGCCCTGCCGAGGCCTGCAGTCGGCCCCGTTGGGGCGGGGACGCGGCCTTTAGATGGGCGCGGTCAGGGCGTTGTATTCGTACAGCCAGTGGTAGCGCTCGCGGATGGGGCTGGCGCTCCATTCGCGGCCCAGGTAGCGCTCGGCGCTCTCTTCGGTGGCCAGCTCCT
>JACCDU010884236.1_pt1 | contig 56238 bp, 46 predicted proteins | sample 7446081 | NCBI WGS metagenome assembly JACCDU01 (sample SAMN15323447, study PRJNA562643) | freshwater metagenome | isolation source: river surface water | place: USA:Blue River Watershed | collected 2017-08-17 | reverse complement strand
TGACGGTTGATGCCCATGACCGGCGGTGCGATCCAGTTGGCGAACTTGCCCGGCTCGACCACGCGGCCCATCAGGCTGGCCACATACGCACGGTCCTGATCGGACGGCAGCCACTCGCCCACTTTGGCGTTCCACTCGGCATCCGAGACCACGCGACCATCCGGGCTGACCTTGACGCCGGCCAGGGAGCCAATGTTGCGGTGGAAAGCCTTGTGCGGCACGCTCAGGCGGTAGTCAATACCGGCTTTTTCGATGATGCGGTTCCAGCGCTCCACGCCACCCACGGAATCCTTGATGTAGTCGTCGCGCAGCACTTCGTTGAGTGCGTTGAGCATCGGCACTTCTTTTTCGACCAGCTTGCCTTCTTCGACGGACAGGATCTTGTAGCTGTTGCCCTTGAGCACGTGGTCATCGGTGCGCTTGCCTTCTTCGTAACGGCCCTTGAGACCCGAGCTGTAGAAAGTCGCAGCGTTGGACGACTGGTCAGCACCGAACAGGTCGATCGTCACCGAGAAGTGGAAGTTGATGTAGCGCTGGATGGTGGGCAGATCGATCACGCCGGCGGCGCGCAGCTTGGCCACGTCATCGGTCTTGAGTTCGTTCATCGCGTTCACGGTGCGCTGGATCACGCGGCCCACGCCAGACTCACCCACGAACATGTGGTGCGCCTCTTCGGTCAGCATGAACTTGGTCGTGCGGGCCAGGGGATCAAAAGCAGACTCGGCCAGGGCGCACAGCTGGAACTTGCCGTCGCGGTCTGTGAAGTAAGTGAACATGAAGAACGACAGCCAGTCCGGGGTCTTCTCGTTGAAGGCTTCCAGGATACGAGGGTTGTCGGCGTTGCCGCTGTTGCGCTCAAGCAGGGCTTCGGCTTCTTCACGGCCGTCCTTGCCGAAGTACTTGTGCAGCAGGTAGACCATGGCCCAGAGGTGGCGGCCTTCTTCCACGTTGACCTGGAACAGGTTGCGCAGGTCGTACTGGCTGGGGGCTGTCAGGCCCAGGTGGCGCTGCTGCTCGACCGATGCGGGCTCGGTGTCGCCCTGGGTCACGATGATGCGGCGCAGGTTGGCGCGGTGTTCGCCAGGCACGTCCTGCCAGGCGGCTTCGCCCATGTGGTCGCCAAAGTGGATCTTGCGCTCTTGTTCTGCGGGGTTCAGGAAAATGCCCCAGCGGTAGTCGGGCATCTTCACGTGGCCGAACTGGGCCCAGCCTTGGGGGTCCACGCTGACGGCGGTGCGCAGGTAGACATCGAAGTTCTGCGAGCCGTCCGGGCCCATGTCCTGCCACCACTGCAGGTAGTTGGGTTGCCAGTGCTCGAGCGCGCGCTGCAGCGTGCGGTCTTCGCTCAGGTTGACGTTGTTGGGGATTTTTTCGCTGTAGTTGATACCGGACATGTCAGTCTCCAGATAAAGCACGGTGGGGTCACATTTCGGTTGCAGCGGGCACCACCGGGAAGCCTGCCGCACAACGTCAAAACATCAAACGCGGTTCAGGTCGAACTGAACCTTTTCGCCTTTTCCGTACACCTTCAGGGCACCCTTTTCACCGACGGCGTTGGGGCGCTGGAAGATCCAGTTCTGCCAAGCGGTCAGGCGGCCGAAAATGCGGGTGGCCATGTTTTCCTTCTGGGCAAAACGCAGGTTGGCTTCTAGACCGGTCAGGGCGTCGGGCGACATGGCCGCGCGCTCTTCGATGGCCAGGCGCAGCTCGTCGGCCCAGTCGATGTCATCAGGGGCGGCAGTGACCAGGCCAAGGGCCAGGGCAGCGTCACCGTCCAGGGCCTTGCCGATGGCACCTCGGGCGGCCTCCATCGGAGCGGCTTCTTCGTAGAAGCGGCGCTGCAGGCGCGACTGGTCATTGACCATGGGCAGGTGGCCGAAGTTCATCTCACCAAGGGTCAGCTTGGGGGCCTTGTCGGCGTCGTCGGGCAGCACCAGCATGTAGGCACGGTCGGCGGCGAAGGCCAGCTCGGCCAGCGAGCCAGCAAAGCACGAGCCTGAATCGATCAGCGCAAAAAGGCTTCGCGAGGACACGTCGATGCGGGCGAAAGTGCGGCGCATGTAGCCCAGGGTTTCGCGGGCAAACCAGTGGTCCTGGTTGTTCAGAACGGCGGCATCGGCGGCCAGCACCGCTGCGGCATCACCTTCTGTCTTGAGCAGCCAGGTGCCGATGTCCAGCTCGTTGGTGCGCATGTGCAGGATGGCGTCGTCGAGTTCACGCGTCATGGCCAGCGGATACCAGTTGGCGCCTGCGGCCTCGATGCCGGCCTTGTCGGCAGCGACGGGGGCGGTCGGGGCCTTGACGGTGAAAGTGGCGGTGCGCTTGACACGGTCGATCACCACGCTGACATGGGTGTAGCCCAGGCGGTCGGCTTCGATGGTGCGATTCAGCGGGGTCAGCTGCACGCCTTTGGCGCCTTGCGGGCGGTTGCTGGTGGCTGCCAGTTTCTGGGCACGCTCTTTCACCACATCCTTGAACACGGCGGGCTTGGCGATCGCATCGACCAGGCGCCAGTCCACGGCCTTCTGACCGCGCACGCCCTCCTGGCTGGTGCAGAAAATGTCGGCCAGGTCGTGGCGCACATGGCGCTTGTCGGTCACGCGGGTCAGGCCACCTGTGCCAGGCAGCACGCCCAGCAGCGGCACTTCGGGCAGCGACACGGAAGATGAACGGTCATCGACGAGCACGATCTCGTCGCAGGCCAGGGCCAGTTCGTAGCCGCCGCCAGCGCAGGCGCCGTTCAGGGCCGCCACGAACTTCAGTCCGTTGTGTTTGCTGGAGTCCTCGATGCCGTTGCGGGTTTCGTTGGTGAATTTGCAGAAGTTCACCTTCCAGCCGTGGCTCGACACACCCAGCATGAAGATGTTGGCGCCCGAGCAGAACACGCGATCACGCAGACTGGTCACCACCACGGTGCGCACTTCGGGGTGTTCGAAACGGATGCGCTGCAGCGCGTCGTGCAGTTCGATGTCCACGCCCAGGTCGTAGCTGTTGAGCTTGAGCTTGTAGCCCGGACGCAGGCCAGCGTCTTCATTGATGTTGATGCCCAGGGTGGCGATTTCGCCATCAAACGACAGGTTGATGTGTTTGTAGTTGGCGGGGTTTGTCTGGTAATCCACAGTCAGTGCAGCGCTCATGAAGGTCTCCGTCAAGGTGATTCAGGTCAAAAGATGCACTTGAGTGCATGTTGATGCGAAGTTTATTGCACACCAACCGCAATCGCAACATGCAATTTACTGCAGATTGTAGGTATTTACCCTATGAACTGACGCCCAGATGCTTCCGCACCGCTTGGCGCAGACTTTCAAAAGCTTGGTCTTCGCTTCCCGCACTGGTGTTCACCATGAGGTCGGCTTTGGAATAAAAGGCCGAGCGCCCTTCCAGAATGCGCTTGAGGTCTTCCATGGCCTCGCGGCTGGCGGCCATGGGACGCATGTCCCCCTGGGCGGCCACGCGCCCCATGTGATCCTGAGGGTCGGCCTGCAACCAGACGGTGGTGCAATGCGAGAGCAGCAGGTTGAAATTGGCCGAATCCGACACCAGCCCACCGGGAGTGGCGATGACCACCTCGGGGTAGATCTGGATCGCCTCCTCGAGCGCGCGGCGCTCGTAGCGGCGGTAGGCATTGGCACCATACAGGTTGTGGATCTCGCTGATCTGGCAACCGGCAAACTGCTCGATCTCGCGGCTCAGCTCAATGAAGGGGTAGCCCAGATCTTTGGCCAGCCGCTGGCCCAGCGATGTCTTGCCGGCCCCACGCAGGCCAATGAGGGCGATGCGCGCCTGCCGTGCCTGGGCGTTACCGCCCTCACCAAACATCTCCACCAGCTGCACGCGCGCACGACGCAGATCGACCTCGCTGCGCTTGGACAGCAGTTCGCGGATCAGCAACCATTCGGGCGAGGTGGTGGTCACGTCGCCCAGCAGCTCGGCCAGCGAGCACTGCAAGGCCTGCGCCACCTGCAGCAACACCAGCACCGACACATTGCCTGTTCCGTATTCGAGGTTGGCCAGATGCCGCTCGGAAACGTCGGCGGCCACCGCCACCGCGCGGCGCGTCATGCCCTTGCGCGAGCGCAAAGTGCGTACGCGCTCCCCCAGTGCCACCAGAAACGGACTGCGCTTGGCGTCAGAGCTGGCGTCGTGTTCGGTGGCGTCGATGTCCACCCATTCCGAAGAACCCATATTGTGTTTTGAATCAGGTTAAGGGTAAACCCCTGTGGTTGGCTTATCCGCAAAACATGCACTTTAATGCATACTCTGCAAGACGCACGATAGTGCATTTATACCGCCAAGCCGGCAAGACGACCAGCGTTTTGTTGCATCCCGGCGGGCAACCATCTCTCTTGAGGCAGCCACACTCCATGTCCACGCAACTGCTCCCCAACTTCTTCGCAGGCCGCTGGCAAACCGGCACCGGCGCAGGCACGCCGATGTTTGACCCAGTGCTGGGCACCGAGCTGGCCCGCGTGTCGAGCGCGGGCATCGACCTGGCCGAAGGCTTTGCCTTTGCCCGCGGGCAAGGCGGCGCGGCTTTGCGTGCCCTGAGCTATGGCCAACGTGCTGCGCTGCTGGGCAAGATCGTTGAAGTCCTGCAGGCCAACCGCGATGCCTACTATGAGATCGCCACCGCCAACAGCGGCACCGTGGCCAAGGACTCGGGCGTGGACATCGACGGCGCCCTCTTCACCCTGGGTTACTACGCCAAACAGGGCGCGGCCCTGGGCGACGCCAAGCTGCTGCTGGACGGCCAGCGCATCCGCATGGCCAAGGACCCGGCTTTCCAGACCCAGCACATTCAGGTGCCCACGCAGGGCGTGGCTCTGTTCATCAACGCCTTCAATTTTCCGAGCTGGGGCTTGTGGGAAAAAGCCGCGCCCGCCCTGCTGTCGGGCGTGCCGGTCATCATCAAGCCCGCCACCGCCACCGCCTGGCTGACCCAGCGCATGGTCAAGGACGTGGTCGACGCGGGTGTACTGCCCGTGGGCGCGCTGTCGGTCATCTGCGGCTCATCGGCGGGCCTGATGGACCAGCTGCAGGCCTTTGATGTGGTGAGCTTCACGGGCTCTGCCGAAACCGGCAAGATCATCCGCAGCCACCGCGCCGTGACCGAGCTGTCGGTACGCTGCAACATCGAGGCCGACAGCCTGAACTCGGCTTTGCTGGCACCCACCGCAACGGCCGACAGCGAAGCCTTCAAGCTGCTGGTCAGCGAAGTCGTGCGCGAGATGACCGTCAAGTCGGGCCAAAAATGCACGGCGATCCGCCGCATCTTCGTGCCCCGCGCCTTGTACCAAGCCGCTGCCCAAGCCATTGGCGTGAAACTGGCCAAGACCACCGTGGGCAACCCCAGGAACGAAACCGTCCGTATGGGCGCCCTGGTCAGCCAGGAACAAAAAGCCAGTGTGCTGGCGGGTCTGGCGCAATTGAAGACAGAAGCCACTGTGCTGCATGACGGCAACAGCGCCACCCTGGTCGATGCCGATGCATCGAGCGCCTGCGTGGCCCCGGTGCTGCTGGGCACCGAACAGCCCATGGCCGCCCAGGTGCTGCACGCGGTCGAGGTCTTTGGGCCGGTGTCCACCCTGATGCCTTACGACAGCATCGAGCAGGCCTACGCCATGATCCGCCGAGGCGAGGGCTCGCTGGTGTGCTCGGTCTACAGCGAAGACCCAGCTTTCACGGCTCAAGCCTCGGTCGAATTAGCCAGCAGCCATGGCCGGGTGCATGCCATCTCGCCCGATGTGGCGGCCCTGCACAGCGGCCACGGCAACGTCATGCCCATGAGCCTGCACGGCGGGCCTGGCCGCGCCGGCGGCGGCGAAGAGCTGGGCGGCCTGCGGGCGCTGAACTTCTACCACCGCCGCAGTGCGGTGCAGGGCAGTTCGCTGGCACTGGACCAGCTGGCTGCACAAGGCACAACATTGCCGCTGTAATCTCTCGGCATAAAACAAGCACAGCGGGAAACCTCGAGGAGACAAAACATGAGCCACGTACCCCCACCAGCCAGCGAATTCAATTTCGCGCAGCACCTGATCGCTGCCAACGCAAGTCGCGCTGGCAAGACGGCTTTGATTGACGATGCAGGACGGCTGAGCTACGGCGAACTGAGCGAGCAGCTGCGCAGCTTTGCCGGCAGCCTGAAATCGCTGGGCCTCAAGCGCGAAGAACGCGTGCTGCTGCTGATGCACGACAGCAGCGACTGGGTGGTGGCTTTCCTCGGTTGCCTGTATGCGGGCGTTGTACCGGTGGCCGTGAACACCCTGCTAACGGCCGATGACTACGCTTTCATGCTGGCCAATAGCCGGGCACAGGCGGTGCTGGTTTCAGCTGCGTTGCTGCCCACGCTGCAGGCTGCCATGGGCCAGGCCAAAAACGAGGTGCAACATGTGGTGGTGTCAGGCTCCACAGACAAACTGCCCCCGGACATGCACGACATGGCCACCCTGGTGGCCCAGGGCCAGCCAGGCGTTCCCGCCTCCACCCTGGCCGATGAGCCCGCCTTTTGGCTGTACTCGTCGGGCTCCACCGGCAAGCCCAAAGGCACGGTGCACACCCAGGGCAACCTTTACTGGACGGCTGAGCTGTACGGCAAGGGCGTGCTGCAGCTGCGCGAGAGCGACACGGTGTTCTCGGCCGCCAAACTGTTCTTTGCCTACGGTCTGGGCAATGCGCTGACTTTCCCCCTGAGCGTGGGAGCCAGCGTGGTGCTGATGGCCGAGCGCCCCACCCCGCAGGCCACATTCAAGCGTCTGGTTGAGCATAAGCCCACGGTGTTCTACGGTGCCCCCACAGGCTACGGCGGCATGCTGGCCAGCCCCGATCTACCCGCCAAGAGCCAGGTCGCGCTGCGCCTGTGCTCGTCAGCTGGCGAGGCACTGCCGCGCGACATCGGCGAACGCTGGACCGCCCACTTCGGGTGCGAAATCATCGACGGCATCGGCTCCACCGAAATGCTGCATGTGTTCCTGTCCAACCGCCCTGGCGATGTGCGCTACGGCACCACGGGCAAGGCCGTGCCCGGCTACGAGGTGCAATTGCGCAACGAAGACGGCAGCGTGGTCACCGGCCACAACGAGATCGGCGACCTCTACATCCAGGGTCCCAGCAGCGCCCTCATGTACTGGAACAACCGCGACAAATCCCGCGACACCTTTCAGGGGGTGTGGACCAAGAGCGGTGACAAATACACCCGCGACATTGATGGCTACTACACCTACGCTGGCCGCAACGACGACATGCTCAAAGTCAGCGGCATCTATGTCTCGCCTTTTGAAGTCGAGGCCACGCTGGTGCAGCACCCCGCCATCCTGGAGGCCGCCGTCATCGGCAAGGAAGACAGCGACGGTCTGACCAAGACCAAAGCCTTCATCGTGCTCAAGGCTGGGCAGAACCTGAGCGAGGAAGAGGTCAAAGCCTTCGTCAAGGAACGCCTGGCACCCTACAAATACCCCCGCTTCATCGAATTCGTGGGCGAACTGCCCAAGACCGCTACCGGCAAGATCCAGCGTTTTCGCCTGCGCGATCTGGAAAAACAGCGCGATTGACAGCCCATCCGCAGTCGATAAAAAAGCAGCAAAAAGACCAAACCTGTGAAAGAGCCGCTTTAAAATCAGATTTTTCTCAATTTGCAGTAGCAGGCCTTTCAGATGCAAGTCAAAACACGATTGGTCCTTGGTGGCCTGATTTCCTTTCTGGGTCTGCTGATGGTGTCTGTGGTGGCGCTTTTCCTCGAAAAGTCCACCATGCTCGAAGACCGCAAGCTCAAAACCCGCCATCTGGTTGAATCGGCGCACACCCTGGTGCTGCACTACCAGGAACTGGAAAAGTCGGGGGCATTGGACCGGCCTGCAGCGCAGGCTGCAGCCATGCAAGCCGTCAAATCACTGCGCTATGAGGGCAAGGATTACTTCTGGATTCATGACCTGGGTACTCCGGTGCCGACCATGCTGATGCACCCCACGGTGCCCAGCCTCAACGGCAAAGTGCTGGATGCACCGGTGTTCAACAGTGCCACCACTGTCCAAAACGGTCTTCAGGGTCCTGTGGTACGAACCTCTGACGGCAAGAAAAACATCTTTGTGGCGTTCAACGAAGTGGTCTCCCAGGCTGGCGAAGGTTTTGTCACGTACAACTGGAGCAAGCCCAAGGTGGGTGGAGGCACCACAGAGGAACTCTACGAAAAACTGTCCTACGTCAAAAAGATCGATGGCTGGAACTGGGTGATTGGTTCAGGCATCTACATCGACGATCTGGACGCACGCTTCTGGCAACTCGTGGGGCAATACAGTGCGCTTGTGTTGCTGGTCATGCTGATCATCAGCTTCATCATCCGCTGGCAGCTGCAGGGCATCATCACCCCTATCCAGGCGCTGCGCGCCATGGTGGTGTCCGTGCAGGAAAGCTCGGACTTTTCACGCCGCGTGGACGTGCACAGCCAGGACGAGGTCGGACAGACGGCCATCGCATTCAATCAGCTCATGGCAGCGCAGCAGCTGGCCATCGGCGAGGTCAACAGCGTGGTCCGGGCCATTGCCGATGGCGACTTCAGCCGGCGCGTTCAAGCCAATCTGCGCGGCGATCTCGCCATCATGAAAGATGCGGTGAATGCCAGCGCCCAGAGCGTAGAGCACACCATGCACGCGCTGCAGGAAGTCATGAAGGCGCTCTACAACGGCGACTTTAGCCAGCGCATGTCGCCCCAGATCAAGGGTGAGCTGCGCGCTGCGGTGGACAACGCCATGCAAGCCATGCAAAGCCTGCTCGACGATGTCGGACGCACCATGAACGCTGTGGCCCAGGGCGACATGCGCGGGCGTATCACGGCCGAAGGTCGTGGCGATCTGGCCAGCCTCAAGGACCACATCAACGAATCTCTGGACGCCGTGAGCAACACCCTGCGCACCATCCACCAGAACACCCGCCAGGTGGCCGCTGCCTCCAACGAAGCCAGCCAGGCGATCAGCCAGATCAGCGACGGCGCCCAAAACCAGATGCACGCCATCGGACAGCTGGCTAATGCCGTGCGCGAAACCGCCACCTCGGTCACCGATGTGTCGCGCAACACCGAATCGGCCAGCGCCCGCTCGCGCGAATCCATGACGCTGGTGCAGTCCGGGCGCAACAAGATGTCCACCATGGTCGAGGTGGTCAACGGCATCGCTGCCAACTCCGAGAAGATCAACAAGATCACCGAAGTCATCGAAGGCATCGCCAACAAAACCAACCTGCTGTCGCTCAACGCCGCCATCGAGGCCGCGCGGGCCGGTGAACACGGCAAGGGCTTTTCGGTGGTGGCCGAGGAAGTGGGCAAACTGGCCGCCAGCAGTGCCGACAGCACCCAGGAGATCACCCAACTGGTGCAGCAGGCCGTCAACGAAGCTCGACGCGCGGTCGAAACCGTGCAGGAAGTCAGCCGCGACATGGAGCAGATCGAGCGCAGTGCGTTCGAGGCCGACGGCATGATGCAACGCATTTCGGCCGCACTGGAACAACAAAGCTCGGCCGTTCAGTCCATCAACAACAACATGGCCAGCCTCAATACGATTGCCGAATCCAACGCAGCGGCCAGCGAAGAGATCACGGCCACCGTGATCGAGCTGTCGCGCATTGCCGACGGCACTCGCCAGGAAGTCGAGCGCTTCAGGACCTGAACCTGAGCTCGGGGACGCAGGCCATCACATGGCCTGCCCCGAAACCACCCGTCCGATCTCCTGCTGCAGCGCCGTTTGCGACATGGGTTTGGACACATAGCCGTCGGCACCGGCTGCCAGAAAACGTTCACGGTCGCCGGTCATCGCATGCGCGGTGACCATCAGCACGGAGGTACACCGACCTGTGCCCGCCTCGCGCTCGCGCAGCAGGCGCAGGGCAGTGAGGCCGTCCAGCACCGGCATCATCACGTCCATCAGCACCACGTCGAATGGGCGCTGCGCCAGCAGGTCCAGCGCCTGCTGCCCGTCCTGCGCCGTCACAAAATCGTGGCCCATGCGCTGCAGCATGACTTCGGCCAGTTTGCGGTTGATGGCGTGGTCTTCCACCAGCAAAACGGACAGCCGGTGCGGCACAGTGACTTTTGCGGCTGACGCTGCGGCTGCGGCTGCCCCCGCAGACGCCTGCTCCTGGGCGGCCACCGGCCGCAAAGGGATACAGGCCTCAAAGCGCGCCCCCTGCCCCGGCTCGCCCTGGGCCGATATGTCACCGCCCATGAGCTGCAGCAGGCTGCGCGTGATGGCCAGACCCAGTCCTGTCCCTCCAAAAGAACGCGTGACCGAACCGTCCGCCTGGGTGAACGGGCTGAACAGCGCCTCGGTGCGGGCGGGGTCAAAACCAATGCCGGTGTCGGTGATGGTGATTTGCAGGCGCTGCTGCCCATCCTCTGCGGTCTGCACACCGGCGTTCACACACACACAGCCCTGGGCCGTGAACTTGATGGCATTGCCGATCAGGTTGTTGAGCACCTGGCGCATGCGCACCGGATCGAGCCAGACCAACGCCGTCAGGGCTTCATCGGTCTGCACCTCAAATGCCAGGCCTTTGGCCTTCGCCAGAGGCTCCAGCGAGCGTGCCGTGTCCCGGATCAATTGCGCCGGGCTAAGCTGCAGCAACTCCAGCTCCAGCGCCTTGGCTTCGATTTTCGAGAAATCCAGAATCTCGTTGATGATGTTGAGCAGGTGGTTGGCCGAATCGCGGGCCAGCGAGAGGTACTCCTTGCGGGACTCGCTGTCCTGCGTGCCCAGCGCCAGCTCGGTCATGCCCACGATGCCATTCATAGGGGTGCGGATCTCGTGGCTCATATTGGCCAGAAACTCTCCTCGCATCCGATTGGCCTGCTCGGCCCTGTTTTTGGCCTCCACCAGCAGGTCCTGGGCCTGCTGTACCGAGGTGTAGTCCTGGATCAGGGCAATGAAAAAATGCTCGCTGTCGACACGTGTCTCGCTGATCGTCAGGCGCAAGGGAAATGGGCTGCCATCGCGCCGGCGCCCCTGCACCAGCCGTGGCTGGTTGATCAGGCGCCGGTTGCCCGTGCTCAGGTAATTTTGCAGGTAGCCATCGTGCCGGTCCTCGTCCTGGGTGGTCATCAGGGCCTTCACGTTGCACCCCATCAGTTCATCCACGGCATAGCCAAAGAGCGGGGTAACGGCCGGATTGCACTGCACGATCGTGCCGCACCGGTTGGCCACCACGATGGCGTCGGGCACCGAGGCAAAAATGCTGTTGAGCTTGCTCTCGCTCAGACGCAGGTCGCGGATCGCCTCTGCTCGCTCGCCCGACAACTGGCGTGCCGTGGCCAGCGCCAGGCGGATGCGGCGCACCGAAAACCAGATCAGCACCAGCCCGCACAGCACCACGGCCAGCAGCACGGCAAAGGTCCGGTTGAGCACATCCGTGCTGGCCAGCTGCCACTCCGACACCGGCAACACCACTTCAAGCGCACCGCGCACATCGCCGACCTGCCAGTTGGTCCGCGGCGAGCCTGGGTACTGGTTGTGGCAGGACACACAGCGGTCCAGCATCCGGTCGGCCTGTGCGTAACGCAGCACCCGCACGCCCTGACGCACTTCCTCCCTCACAAAGGGCTCGTCAGGCCGGGCCTTGAGGTGCTGCAGCGCCTGACGCTGGAAATCGTCGAGTTGGCGCTCCGACTGCCGCCATGGAAAGGGCTGATCGCTGTAGAGGCTGACCTGCGTGCCACCGTCCACTTTGGAGAGGTAATGGCCCAGCTCGATGGTGAGCGTGGCAGGCAGTGGCAGCGCTTTTTCACGGTTGCGGTAATCGTGGGTGACCTCCAATCCACCCGCCAACGCGCGGGGCACCAGCTCCAGCGTGTAGAAGTTGCGGAACTGTGTGATGGAAGCGGCATGCGCCTGCGCCGATTCGGTGGCGTACTGGCGGATCATGCGTTCGCTGGACTGGTAGGTGTAGGCCACCACACCCACGCTCACGGCCAGCAAAAGCGCTCCCAGCCCTTGCATGGGCCAGCGGCGCAAGGCCCCGCGCACGCCGTTTGCCAGTCGATTGATCACATCCGCCTCCCTAAAGGAGGCAAATGATATCAATCAATAAATACTAAGCATTCAAAAATCAGGTGTCTTTACTGATCTTGATGCTAGGAAACTTACTCGAGAAGTCCTTGGCCTTGGCCGCCACCTTGATGGCCACCTGGCGCGCCACGGCCTTGTAGATGCCGGCGACTTCGCTGTCGGGGTCGGAGACCACCGTGGGCTTGCCGTTGTCGGCCTGCAAACGGATCTGCAGGTTCAGCGGTAACGCACCCAGGTAGTCCAGGCCTTTTTCGGCGGCGTAGCGCTTGCCACCGCCTTCGCCAAAGATGTGCTCCACATGGCCACAATTGGTGCACACATGCACCGCCATGTTTTCCACCACACCCAGGATGGGCACGCCCACCTTGTCAAACATGGCCACGCCTTTGCGGGCGTCCAGCAGGGCGATGTCCTGCGGGGTGGTCACAATCACGGCGCCCGTCATGGGCACACGCTGGCTCAAGGTGAGCTGAATGTCACCCGTGCCCGGGGGCATGTCGACGATCAGATAGTCCAGGTCTTTCCAGTTGGTCTGGCGCAGCAATTGTTCGAGCGCCTGGGTGGCCATAGGACCGCGCCAGATCATGGCTTCATCCTGATTGACCAGGAAACCGATCGACATGACCTGCACGCCGTAGTTTTCCAGCGGCTCCATGGTCGTGCCGTCCTCGCTCTCGGGCCGACCCTCGATGCCCATCATCATGGGCTGACTGGGGCCGTAGATGTCGGCGTCCAGAATGCCCACACGGGCGCCTTCGGCGGCCAGCGCCAGAGCCAGGTTCACGGCGGTGGTGCTCTTGCCCACGCCGCCTTTGCCCGAGGCCACGGCAATGATGTTTTTGACTTGCGGCAGCAGGGCCACACCGCGCTGGGCCGCATGGGCAATGATCTTGCTGGTAACGTTGGCCGAGACGTTGTCCACGCCAGCCACGCCCTTGGCTGCGGCGATCAAGGCCTGACGCAGCGCCGGAATCTGGCTCTTGGCGGGGTAACCCAACTCAACATCGAACGCGACGTTACCGCCCTCTGCGCTGAGGTTTTTGAGCTGTTTGGTAGAAACGAAATCCTTGCCGGTGTTCGGATCGATGACGGCCTGCAGGGCCGCGAGCAGTTGTTCGTTGGTCGCCATGGCGTTTCTGGATAAATGGTGCCCGAGTCTAACCAGTCCGGCTTGCCCACAGCAGGTCCGGGGTCGCTACCATAGGCACATGGCCCCCAACACCGGACTCATTCTTTCGGGCGGAGGCGCCCGCGCCGCCTACCAGGTCGGTGTGCTGGCTGCCTTGCAGCGCATGCGCCGCGAGGCCGGCATCACGCAGGGGAACCCGTTTCCGGTGGTTTGCGGCACCTCGGCCGGTGCCATCAATGCGGCCGTGCTGGCCTGCCAGGCCGACGATTTTGACCGTGCCGTGGACTCCCTGATGGAGGTCTGGGGCCAGTTCCGTGTGCATCAGGTGTACCGCTCGGAACTGCTGGACATGTTCAGTGCGGGCGCCCGCTGGCTGTCCCTGCTGTCACTGGGCTGGCTGGTATCAACCAGGCGCCTGCGCCCCAAGTCGCTGCTGGACAACTCGCCACTGTTGGACCTGCTGCGCGAGCGCATCGACTTCACGCGTCTGCCCGGCCTGCTGGCGACCGGCGCCCTGCAGTCGCTGGCGATCACCGCTTCCAGCTACAGCTCTGGTGAGCACGTCACCTTCTACCAAAGCCGCACGCCCATCACCCCCTGGGTGCGCAACCAGCGGCTGGCCCTGCCCAGCCAACTGAGCCACACCCATTTGCTGGCCAGCGCCGCCATCCCATTTATCTTTCCGGCCATGCCTTTGCATGGTCCGCGTGGCCCGGCGTATTTTGGCGATGGCTCCATGCGCCAGACCGCACCGGTCTCGCCCGCGATCCATCTGGGTGCGGAACGCATCCTGGTGATCGGTGCCGGGCGCATGCTCGAACCCCAGCAAATCCAGCACAACGCGCCCGACTATCCCTCGCTGGCGCACATTGCAGGTCATGCCCTGTCCAGCATCTTTCTGGATGCGCTGGCGGTGGATGTGGAGCGTCTGCAACGCATCAACCAGACCCTTCGCCTGATCCCGCCCGAACAGCGCCAAAGCACCCAACTGCGCCCGGTGGACCTGCTGCTGATCGCCCCCTCACAACGGCTGGACACCCTGGCCGCCCGCCATGCCCAAGACCTGCCTGCCGCGGTGCACAACCTGCTGCGCGTTCTGGGCGCAGGCGGTCAGGGAGGAGGCGCCCAAGGGCAGGCGCTGGTCAGTTACCTGCTGTTCGAATCGTCCTACACGCGCGAACTCATCGCGCTGGGTCAGGCCGACGCACAAGCCCAACGCGCGGAAATCCACCGCTTCTTCGGTTGGCCCCTGCCTGCAGCCAGCCCCTAAAATGGCGGGTTGCCCCATTTGGCACGAGGTTTTTTCATGTCCGCAGCATCCCGCCAGCTTTTCGTCACCACCGCCCTGCCGTACGCCAATGGCAACTTCCACATCGGCCACATCATGGAATACATCCAGGCCGACATCTGGGTGCGTGTGATGCGCATGCAGGGCAACGAGGTGCATTTCGTCTGCGCCGACGACGCGCATGGGGCGCCGATCATGATCGCCGCCGAAAAGGCCGGCGTCACGCCACAGCAGTTCGTCGCCAACATCGCCTCTGGCCGCAAGCCCTATCTGGACGGCTTTCACATCGCCTTTGACAACTGGCACAGCACCGACGGCCCCGAAAACCACGAGTTGGCCAGGGCCGTCTACCTGGACCTCAAGAAAGCCGGGCTGATCGAAACCCGCACCATCGAGCAGTTCTACGACCCGGACAAGGGCATGTTCCTGCCCGACCGCTTCATCAAGGGCGAATGCCCCAAATGCGGCGCCAAAGACCAGTACGGCGACAACTGCGAAAGCTGTGGTGCGGTCTATGCGCCGACCGAACTCAAGAACCCGTATTCGGCCCTGTCCGGCGCCACGCCGGTGCTGCGCACCTCCGAACATTTCTTCTTCAAGCTGTCCGATCCACGCTGCCTGGACTTTCTGGCGCAGTGGACCAACAGCGGCGCGGTGCAGGCCGAAGTGCTCAACAAGATCGCCGAATGGATCGAGCCCGGCGAAGACGGCAAGCCCAAGATGGGCGACTGGGACATCTCGCGCGATGCGCCCTACTTCGGCATCGAGATTCCGGACGCACCGGGCAAGTACTTTTATGTGTGGCTGGACGCGCCCATCGGTTACCTCGCTTCGCTCAAGAACTATTTTGGCAAGACCGGCCGGGACTTTGACGCCTTCATGGCCGACCCCAAGGTGGAGCAGTACCACTTCATCGGCAAGGACATCATCACTTTCCACACCCTGTTCTGGCCGGCCATGCTGCATTTTTCCGGTCGCAAGGTGCCCAACGCGGTCTTTGTCCACGGCTTCCTGACAGTGAGCGGCGAGAAGATGAGCAAGAGCCGCGGCACCGGCCTGGACCCGCTCAAGTACCTGAGCCTGGGCATGAATCCCGAGTGGCTGCGCTACTACATCGCTGCCAAGCTCAACGGCCGCAACGAGGACGTTGACTTCAATCCCGACGATTTCATGGCACGCGTCAATTCAGACCTGATTGGCAAGTACGTCAACATAGCCAGCCGTTCGGCGGGCTTCATCGCCAAGCGTTTCGGCAGCCAGCTGGGCGAAGTCTCGGCCGATGGCGATGCGCTGCTGTCCCATCTGCGTGACGGCATCGCCCCGATTGCAGAGCTGCTGGCCGAGCGCGACTACGCCAAGGCCCTGCGCGACGTGATGGCGCTGACCGACCGCGTCAACGAATACGTGGACGCCAACAAGCCTTGGGAACTGGCCAAGAAAGAAGGCATGGAAGGCCGCCTGCACGATGTGTGCACCACCTGCATCGAAGCCTTCCGGGTGCTGACCGTGCTGCTCAAGCCGGTGCTGCCGGGTCTGGCCGCGCAGGTCGAGTCTTTCCTCAACATCGGCCCCATGACTTTTGTCAACGCCACCCAGCCGCTGGGTGCCGGCCACGCCATTGGCGAATACAAACACCTGATGCAGCGTGTGGACCCCAAGATGCTGGACGCCCTCTTCGAGCCGCCCGCAGCGCCCGAGCCCGAGAAAGTCATTCCGGGAGGGGAGGAGATTGCGCCGACCATCTCCATTGACGACTTCGCCAAGGTCGACCTGCGCATTGCCCAGATCGTCAACTGCGAAGCCGTGGAAGGCTCCACCAAGCTGCTGCGCCTGACGCTGGACGTGGGCGAAGGCCGCACACGCAACGTGTTCTCCGGCATCGCCAGCATGTACAAGCCCGAAGACCTGGTGGGCAAGCTCACCGTAATGGTTGCCAACCTGGCGCCGCGCAAGATGAAGTTCGGCATCTCCGAAGGTATGGTGCTGGCCGCCAGCCATGCGGACGAAAAAGCCGAACCCGGCATCCATGTGCTGCAGCCCTGGCCGGGCGCCAGGCCGGGCATGCGCATCCATTGATGGTGCGTGACAGTTTCACGTGAGGCTGGTGGTGCATACTGCCTCCCACGATGAAGCTGGACACCACCCTCTTTCGTCCCAAACTGCTGGACAGCCTGTCCGGCTATGACCGCGCCACGCTGGTGCGCGACATCGGCGCCGGAATCACTGTCGGTGTGGTGGCCTTGCCACTGGCCATGGCCTTTGCGATTGCCTCCGGTCTCAAGCCCGAGGCAGGGCTGTTCACTGCCATCATCGCGGGCTTTCTGATTGCGGCACTGGGTGGCAGCCGGGTGCAGATCGGCGGGCCAGCGGGCGCATTCATCGTCATCGTCTACGGCATTCTGGAGCGCTATGGGCTTGCCAACCTGATCCTGGCAACAGCCATGTCGGGGGCTGTTCTCTTCCTGATGGGAATCTTCCGGCTCGGTACGCTGATCCGTTTCATTCCAGTGTCTGTCGTGATCGGTTTTACCAATGGCATTGCGGTGCTGATCATGCTGTCTCAGGTCAAGGACTTTCTGGGATTGAAGGTGACTGCCATGCCCGCTGATTTTTTCGGCATGCTGAGCACCTTGTCTGCGCACATGCAATCGCTCAATCTCGCCGCCTTGCTGGTCGCGCTGGGCTCACTGTCACTGCTAGTGGGCTGGATGCGCCTGGGGCGTCGGCTTGAAAACACCCGCTACCAGTGGCTCAGCGCTCTGCCCGGCTCCATCATTGCCTTGCTGTTTGCCACGCTGGCCACCGCAGGCCTGTCCTTGCCAGTGGACACGATTGGCAGCAAGTTCGGTGGCATTCCGGCCAGCCTGCCGCAACTGCAGTGGCCTGAGTTCAGCTGGGATTCGGCACGCTTTCTGTTCATGCCCACCATGACGCTGGCCTTGCTGGGCGCCATCGAGTCGCTGCTGTGCGCGCGCATTGCCGACGGCCTGACCGACGACCGACACAACCCCAACCAGGAATTGATGGCTCAGGGCATTGCCAATTTCGTCACGCCATTCTTCGGGGGCATGCCGGCCACCGGCACCATCGCCCGCACCGTAACCAACGTCAAAAGCGGTGCCCGCACCCCTGTGGCCGGTATGGTGCATGCACTGACCCTGCTGGCCGTGGTGCTGGTCGCAGCCCCCCTGGCCAACCACATCCCGCTGGCGGCCCTGGCCGCCATCCTGATGTTCGTGGCCTGGAACATGGGCGAATGGCGCGAATTCCTGCACCTGCGCCAGTACCGCCTTCCCTACCGGCTCACGCTGCTGGCCGTATTTTTCCTGACCGTGGTTTTTGATTTGACGGTGGCCGTCGAAGTCGGCCTGATCGCCGCGTGTCTGACTTTCATCTATCGCATCTCCAGCCTCAGCCGCAGCGAAGCCGTCAGCGCCATCGACCACCCTGTGTTGGCCGGCCACGAAGCCCGCATCCAGGCTTGGCGCCTTTATGGCGCCCTGTTCTTCGGTGCGGTCAAGCTGCTCGAGGCCATCGAGGACCAATTGGACAAACCGGTGCTGGTGCTGGACCTCAAAAACCTGATCTATATCGACTCCTCGGGGGCTGACGCCCTGATGAACCTGATCCACACCTGCCGCAAGAAACAGGTGCATCTGATCGTCTGCGGTCTGATGCACCAACCTCTGGACATTGCGCACCGCAGCGGCCTGATCCAGCACCTGGAAGGTCGACTCGAGCCGGACTTGAACAGCGGACTGACCCAGGCTCTGGGTTTTGCGACCGACACCGCCCGGTAAAATGCATTATTTCGTGCAGGCCGGTGCCTGCATGCTTGCCCCTTTCCAAGGAAAACACATGGGACTGTTCCGCCGCGACGACTACGAGTCTGACACCACCCAGTTCATCAAGCAGCTCAAGGCCCAAAAGCCCGAGCTGGACGCCCAGCAGCGCCAGGGCCGTGCCCTGCTGTGGGACAAGCAGGTAGATCGCGACGCGCAAGCCCAGTTCAAGGCCAGCCGCGTGGCCCAGCAACCCTACGTCTACCAGACCCAAGGCTGAATTCACAGCCTGAAATGGCCTGCAGCGCATGATGCCTCCCGCCGAGCCGACCGAACTGCCTGAAGCTGCAGAAGCTTCGGGCGCGGTCATGCCCGAGGTGGTGGACCATGTGGCCGTCGCCCGCCTGTACGGTGAGCCACTGTTCTCGCTGCCCAACGACCTCTATATCCCACCGGATGCGCTAGAGGTCTTTCTGGAAGCCTTTGAAGGCCCTCTGGACCTGCTGCTCTACCTGATCCGCAAGCAGAACTTCAACATCCTCGACATCCCCATGGCCGGCGTGACCCGGCAATACCTGAGCTATGTCGACGAGATCCGCTCGCGCAACCTGGAGCTGGCCGCCGAATACCTGCTGATGGCGGCCATGCTCATCGAGATCAAGTCGCGCATGCTGCTGCCTCCCAAGAAAGTGGCCGAAGGTGAGGAAGCCGAAGACCCGCGTGCCGAACTGGTGCGGCGCCTGCTCGAATACGAGCAGATCAAGCTGGCTTCCGGCAAACTCAACGAGATCCCGCAGTACGGCAGGGACTTCCTCAAGGCCCACGTCTACATCGAGCAAAGCCTGCAACCGCGCTTTCCGGACGTGAGCATGGACGAGCTGCAGTCGGCCTGGCGCGACATCCTCAAGCGCGCCCAGCTGGTGCAGCACCACAAGATCAGCCGCGAGGAACTGAGCGTGCGCGAACACATGAGCATCGTGCTGCGCCGCTTGCAGGGCCGAAAGTTCATCGAATTCGAACACCTGTTCGATCCTCTGCAAGGGGTGCCCGTGCTGGTGGTGACCTTCATCGCCCTGCTCGAACTCGCCAAGGAAACCTTGATCGAGATCACCCAGGCCGAGGCCTTTGCCCCGATCTACGTGCGGCTGGCCTACACGCCCAACTGAGCCACGCGCGCGCTTGCGCCGCTTCCTTCACAAACTGGACCCCTCCGGCATGACCACCGCCACCCCCTATGGAACCCTGCCGCCCGCCTCCCCCGTGGCCGTGCGCAAACCCGTGAGCCTGCCCCGCCTGGCCGAGATGCGCGAGCGTGGTGAAAAAATCACCATGCTCACCGCTTATGACGCGACGTTCGCGGCCGTGGCAGACGCTGCAGGCGTCGAATGCATTCTGGTGGGCGATTCGCTGGGCATGGTCTGCCAGGGCCTGTCCAGCACCGTGGGCGTGACCCTCGAGACCATGTGCTACCACACCGAAAGCGTGGCGCGTGGCATCCGTCGCGTGCAGGGCACCAGCTGGATCATCGGAGACCTGCCTTTTGGCAGTTACCAGGAGTCGCGCGAGCAGGCGCTGCGCAGCGCCACGGCCTTGATGCAGGCTGGCGCCCACATGGTCAAGCTCGAAGGTGGCGGCTGGACCACCGAGACCGTGCGCTTTCTGGTCGAGCGCGGCATCCCGGTCTGCGCGCACCTGGGCCTGACGCCCCAGACCGTGCACGCCCTGGGCGGCTACCGCGTGCAAGGCCGCAGCGACGAGGCAGCCCGCACACTCGAGCACGAAGCCCGGGCGCTGCAGGACGCCGGCGCCAGCATGCTGGTGCTGGAGATGGTGCCTGCCGCCCTGTCGGCACTGCTCACCCAAAAACTACCCACATGCCACACCATCGGTATTGGCGCCGGCAACGGCACGGCCGGCCAGGTGCTGGTGATGCACGACATGCTGGGCATCAACCTGGGCAAGAACCCGAAATTCGTGCGCAACTTCATGCAAGGCCAAAGCAGCGTGCTCGACGCCATGCGCGCCTATGTGCTTGCCGTCAAGGACGGCAGCTTTCCCGACAACACACTCCACGCCTGGTAAACCATGCAAATCGTCCGATCCATCGAAGAACTCCGAGCCGCCCTTGGGAGCAGCCACAAGCCGTCTTTCGTCCCGACCATGGGCAACCTGCACGAAGGCCACCTGCGCCTGGTGCGCGAGGCCCAGCCCCGTGGTGACAAAACCGTAGCCAGCATCTTTGTCAACCGCCTGCAGTTTTTGCCACACGAAGACTTTGACAGCTACCCCCGCACCTTCGAGGCCGATTGCGCCAAGCTCGAGGCCAATGGTTGTGATGTCGTGTTCGCGCCTCGTGAAACCGACCTTTACCCCCAGCCCCAAACCGTCAAGGTGCATGCCGATCCGGCGCTGGGCGACATTCTGGAAGGCCAGTTCCGTCCCGGCTTTTTCACAGGCGTATCGACCGTGGTGATGAAGCTGTTCATGAGCGTCTTTGCCGGCAAAGGCCAGGGCGTGGCCGTGTTTGGCAAGAAGGACTACCAGCAGCTCATGGTCATCCGCCAGATGGTGCGTCAGTTTGCGTTACCGATCGAGATCGTGGGCGTGGACACCTGTCGGGCCGAAGACGGCCTGGCCCTGAGTTCACGCAACGGTTACCTGAGCGAATCCGAGCGGGCCGAGGCGGTGCAACTGTCCATGGCCCTGCGCGCCCTGGGGCGCGATGCCCAGGCCGCCGCCAATGCGCTGACGGCCCACCTGCCCGTCCTGGAGGCCAAGGCGATGGAAGGCCTGCGTCAGCGCGGCTGGCAGCCCGACTACCTGACGGTGCGCCGCCGCGAAGACCTGCAGGCCCCACAGGCCGGTGATGCACTGGTCGTGCTCGGCGCCGCGCGCCTGGGCAACACGCGCCTGATCGACAACTTCGAAATCTAACCCGCTCAGACCTCAGAGGACTGAGGCGCCGGCTCGTCGAGAAAGCCCTGTGCGCGCAATGTGATCACCAGGGTGTCGCGCCAGCCCTCACCCTCGATCGGCTGGATCGGCGTGGTCTCGTGGATCACGCGCTGGTCATCGAGCAACAGCAATGACCAGGGCTCGGTCAGCGTGAAGCGCAAACCACGGGGGCTGTCCACGTCGAACACCCGTGTCTCGCCACCCTTGATGCCGTGGCGCCCCACCAGAAACACCGCCACCCAGTTCACGCCATCTCGATGCGCGCCCTCGGGGGTGGGCCGGCCAATGCCGTCGGTGGTGTCGATGCGAAACTGGTGCGCTTCGGTGAACCAGGTCTGCTGACCCTGCACGCTGGAGGCCACCTGCGCCAGCCAGCGCATCAGGTGCTGCCAGGCCGGCTGCGCCAGAACCGCGTCAGCCATCGGCTCAAACCAGCGCTGCATGCCGCCGTGCAGCGCGTTGTATGACAGCGGCTGCCAGTGCGCGCGATGCGGCACCAGCCGCACCCCGCTGCCGCTGACTTCCAGGCTGGCGTGGCGGCGGCGACGGTAGCGGCCACCGTCCTTGAGGTACTGGTCCGGCGGCAGGTCATTCCAGCTTGGCTCCAAGGCCAGCAGATCGGTGAGCGCCACGCCAGCCAGAGCACACACGCTGGCTGGCCCCAGCACGGCGTAACCGTGCTGCCTCAGACTGGCCTCAAGCTGGTCAGCAGGCGTCAAAGGGGGCGGCAGGTCGCGTTCGGGCATAGCAATGGTCGAGGTTGGCAAAACAGCAAGCATAACGCCGCACATGACCCTTGCGGCGGGGATGGGATGACCTGCATCAAGACCTGCAGACCAAGCCACCGTTAAGCTGACGAGCTTTCGACAATCTTTTTGCTGACTGCACCGTGGACACCTTCTGGATGAGCGCCATGATCGGCCTTGCACTGGCAGTGGCCTTGTCGATGCGCCCATGGCGCCAATTGGCGCAGCTACATCTGTGGACGCCGCTGCTGGCCGCGCTGGTGTTGCTGCCTTGGTTCTGGTCTTTGCCACGCCTGCACGCCATGCCCTTGCAGCTGCAATTCAGCGGCGCTGTGCTGGTATTGCTGTGCCTGGGTTGGCCACTGTCCGTCTGGGTGCTGCTGGCCGTCAGTCTGATCAGTGATGGGCTGGCGCCGCAGACCCTCGACACACAGGTGCATGACCTGTTTTTTCTGGGCATCCTGCCGGCCACACTGGCCCTCGGCCTGGGTGCCGTCATGCGCCGTTGGCTGCCACGCCATCCGTTCATCTACATTCTGGGGCGAGGTTTCCTGGGCACGGCCCTGTGTCTGTTTGCAGCCCGTGCGCTGCAGACGCTGCTGGATACGCCCCATGAAGAGGTGGGTACAGGCCTGACCCTGGTCGCCCAGTGGCTAATGGCCTGGGGCGACGCCTTCATCACGGGGCTCATGGCCGCGATTCTGGTGGCCTTCAGACCACAGTGGCTGGCCACCTGGTCCGACAGGCTGTACCTGCAGCAGCCCGGCCAAGAACCCGGCGATCAGCCGTAGCGCTTGGCGGCCAACTTGGCGCCCTCTGCCAGCGCCTTGAGTTTGGCCTCAGCCACAGCACGGTCCATCGGCGCGAGACCACAGTTGGTACAAGCGATCAGGTGCTTTTTGGGCACGAACTGCAACGCAGTGCCGATGGTGTCAGCCACCTGCTCAGGCGTTTCAATCACATCGCTGGCCACATCGATCACACCGACCATCACGTCCTTGCCTTCCAGCAGTTTCATGAGGTCAGGCGGCACATGCGAGTGGAAGCACTCCAGGCTCACCTGGTCGATGCTGCTGCGGGCCAGCGCCGGGAACACTTTCTCGTACTGGCGCCACTCGTGGCCCAGGCTGTTTTTCCAGTCGATGTTGGCCTGGATGCCGTAGCCGTAGCAGATGTGCACGGCAGTGGTGCAGGTCAGGCCCTGCGCCGCGCGTTCGAGCGCTTTCACACCCCAGTCGGCGGCTTCTTCCATGTAGACGTTGAAGGCGGGCTCGTCGAACTGGACGATGTCCACGCCATCGGCCTGCAGCGCCAGAGCTTCCTGATTGAGCAATTCGGCAAAAGCCATGGCCATCTTCACCTTGTCGCCATAAAAGCGGTCGGCTACGGTGTCGACGATGGTCATGGGGCCAGGCAAGGTGAACTTGATTTTTTTGTGGGTGTGGGCTCGCGTGAGTTGCGCCTCAAACGCATGGACCCGGCCTTTCAGGCGCAGCGGTGCCACCACCTGCGGCACCATGGCGTCGTAGCGGTTGTTGCGTATGCCCATCTTGACCTTGTGCTCGAAGTCGATGCCTTCGACCTGTTCGAGAAAGCCGTGCACAAAGTGCTGGCGCGCCTGCTCGCCATCGCCAATCACTTCAAGCCCTGCGTCTTCCTGGAGCTTGACCCACAGCAGCGTGGCGTCCGCCTTGGCCTGCAGCAGCTCATCGCCCTGCGCTTTCCATTGGGGCCAGAGCTTGTGGGTTTCGGCCAGCCAGGCGGGTTTGGGCAGGCTGCCGGCAATCGCGGTGCGAAACATGGTGTGTCCTTGTGAAAGGTTCAGAGAGAAAGGCTTGCTACTGTAGATTAGGCCGCTTGACCTTGCGCCGACAGCGAGAACTCGCGTGCCAGCAACTCGTACGAACGGCTCTGGGCCTGCGGATCGTGTGTCCAGGTGATGATGACCAGTTCATCCACATCCAGCCGCCCAGCCAGTTGCCGCAGCCGACTGGCCACGGTGGACGCCGAGCCCACCATGGCGTTGCTGCGCAGACGCTCCAACGCCATCTGCTCGGCCGGGCTGTACTCGCGCACCGCTTCGTCAGGTGGCAGCAAAGGTCCGAGGCGGCCCAGGTTGCGGTCCATGCGCCAGCGGGCGCGGCTTTCAAACAGCTGCCAGGCTTGCTCATCGGTGTCCGCAGCCAGCGCCCACACGCACACCGTGGCATGCGGTCGCTGCAACCCAGCACTCGGTCGAAAGGCGTCGCGGTAGATGGCCATGGCATCGTCGGCACCCTGGCCATCGGTGATGAACCAGGCAAACGCATAAGGCAGCCCTAGATGGGCGGCCAGCTGGGCACCGTAGTCCGAGCTGCCCAACATCCAGAGCGCTGGCGTAGTTTCGGCCGCCGGATAGGCGTGGATGCCGTGCCCCGGGTGACCGGGCGGTAAATCTCGCCCCTGCACCCAGGCCTGCAACTCCATGACCTGCTGCGGAAACCGCTCGGAAGCATGGCGATCCGGATTGAGCACCTGCGCCGTGCGGCCGTCGCTGCCTGGTGCACGGCCCACGCCCAGGTCGATGCGTCCTGGTGCCAGCGCATCCAGCACGCGAAACTGCTCGGCCACCTTGAAGGGCGCATAGTGCGGCAGCATCACGCCGGCACTGCCAATGCGGATGCGCTGCGTGCGCGCAGCAATGGCCGCCATCAGCACCTCAGGGGCCGAGCCAACAATGCTGGGGTGGCTGTGATGCTCGCTCACCCAGAAGCGGTGGTAACCCCAATCCTCGGCCTGCTGTGCCAAGGCCAGCGTCTGACGGATCGTCTCGTCATGACCACGCCCAGCCGTGGCCACGGATTGATCGAGGATAGACAGCTGCAAACCCATGGTCTCAGGCTTTCGCGGATGACAGGCTCGCCATCTCGGCCTCCTGCAAGCTGCGCCACATGACCTTGCCGCTGCCGCTCTTGGGCAAGGCGTCGACAAACTGCACACTGCGCGGAATTTTGTAGACCGCCATGTTGTCGCGGCACCAGTCGATGATGTCCTGCTCGCTCACTTGCCCCTTGTGGCTGGCACGCAGCACCACCACCGCCTTGACCGACTCGCCGCGGTAAGTGTCCTTTGTGGCAATGATGCAGGCCTCCTGGATGGCCGGATGCCTGAACATCAAAGCTTCCACCTCGGCTGGCCAGACCTTGAAGCCACTGGCATTGATCATGCGCTTGAGCCGGTCGGTCATGAAAAAATAACCCTGCTCGTCCATGCGCCCCATGTCACCGGTACGGAAAAATGTCTTGCCATCCATTTCGAAGAAGGATGCAGCCGTGGCTTCAGGGCGTTTCCAGTAGCCTTTGAACACTTGAGGACCATGGGTAACGATCTCGCCGGACTCGCCCACCGGCAGCTCCTTGAGCGTTTCGGGATCAACGATCCGTGAATCCACGCTCATGAACGGGATGCCCAGGCATTGCTGTTTGGGATGATCAGGCGGGTTGGTATGCGAGGGCGCTGCAGTTTCGGTCAAACCATAGCCCTCCACATAGCGCAGGCCAAACTGCTCCAGCAAACGTTGAGCCACCGCCTCGGGCATGGCAGCGCCACCGCCACCGATGTAGACCAGGCTGCTCAGGTCGTAGCGTTGCAGATTCGGGCTGCCCAGCAGGTCGATCACCATGGTCGGAATATTGGTCCAGTGGGTCACTCTGCATTTGGAGATCAGGTGGCCGGCCACATCGCGGTCCCAGCGCGGCATCATCACCATGGTGGCACCGGCGTAAACACATGAATGCATCAGGCTCACCATGCCCGTGATGTGGAACATCGGCACCACACAAAGGGTCACGTTTTCGGCGGTTCCGGAGCCCCAGGCACCCGAAGCCACTGCGTTGTGCATGATGGTTCCATGGGTGTGCATGCACCCTTTCGGCAATCCCGTGGTGCCGCTCGTGTAGGGCAACACGGCCAGATCGTCCGGTTGGGCCTGCACATTGGCCAGGGTCTGGTCGTGCGGCTGGCTCAACAGATCGTGCCAGGCGTGCACCTCGCCGCCGGCCAGAGCAGGCAAGGCGCGCTGTGGCAGCAGCCAGTCTCTCCAGGCATCAGGCAATTCAGCAGGCTCGAGCGTAGCCGGATCGAACACATCGGTGAACTGCGTCACCACCATGTGCGCCAGTTGCTGCTCGCGCGGCAGGGCTGCACTGGCCTGGGCCAGCTCGGGCGCGAGATCGGCTGTGATCACCGCCACTTTGACATCCGGGTCGGTGATGTAGTGCTGCAGTTCCTGCGCCTTGTTCATCGGATTGACCGGCACCACCACGGCATCGAGTCGCAGGATGGCAAAGTGGGCAATCACCAGTTGTGGACAGTTCTGCATGTCCAGCACCACTCGGTCGCCCTTACGCACACCTAGCCGGGCCAGATGGCCAGCAAGCTGCTCGCAAGCCGTCACGATTTCCCGATAAGTCCAGCTGCGCCCCATGAAAACCAGTGCAGCCTTGTCGGGATAGCGCTGGGCGCTGACGAGCATATTGACCCAAAGCGAAGTGACTGGCGGGTTCATGCGCATGGGCAGCCGGGCAGGCCAGACAGCAGCGTGACGTGGCATGGAATGTGTCTCCTTGTTTGCCTGCATGTTAATCAGGCTTGAGCAGCCACTCCTGCTGAAAACTGTCGCAACTGGGACTGGCATGAACACGGAATACCACTCACCGTTTCATTCTGTTACCATACCTAGAAATTTGACATCTTTGGTACTAAATTAACTAGAATACACATCATGAACACCAGCAACCATAGCGAACCGATCGAAAACTACTGCGGCACCACCTACGCCGCCCGACTGCTGGGCCTGTCTGTCGGGACCATCCAATCACTCGTCGAAAAAAATGAGCTGCTCGCCTGGAAAACCCAGGGTGGACACCGCCGCATTTCAATGCCGTCCATCCGCGAGTACCAGCGCAAGCACAACATGCCTGTCACCATGACGGAAACCAACCACCAACAGCTGCGGGTACTGGTGGTGGACGACGATCCGATCGCGCGCGAAATGCTCAGGGGCTTCACCTCACGCAGCGAAATTGCGGTGGACTGCACAGTGATGTCGTCGGGTCTTGAAGCCCTCATCGACATTGCCAGCATTCAGCCCGATGTGCTGATTGCCGATCTCAACATGCCAGGAGTCGATGGTTTCGAACTATTGCGCACACTGCGCAACAACAGCCAGTTCAGCAAGATGTCCTGCCTAGCCATTTCTGCCTTGACGCAACAGGAGATCGATGCGCGCGGTGGCTTGCCTGAGGGAGTGATCTTCATGCCCAAGCCGCTGAGCATGAATTGGCTCAACGGTTTCTTTGCCGCCATCATGGCAACCCGGCAATCAGACTCACTGCAAATTTCCCGATGACCTTGCAAGCACGCTGAGTTGATCCATTGAACAAAAAAGGGCCCATCATCAGATGGGCCCTTTTGCTTTTATGGTCGGCGTGGCGGGATTCGAACTCGCGACCCCTTGCACCCCATGCAAGTGCGCTACCAGGCTGCGCTACACGCCGAAGCCTTGCATTATAACGCGAGATCGACACTAAATCGTGAGCAAGGAACGGATTTCTTGCAATTCCTTGTGCAGCTCAGCCACGGAGTGATCCTGGAATTTGCGCTCTGGCTGGGCAGGCACATGATCGTCTGACAAGTGAATGTCACCTGATTCAATGACCCCCTGACTCGATGACACCCGCTCGATCTGTGAAAGTTCCTGCAGTCTGTTGCGCGCGCCGCTGATGGTAAAGCCCTGCTCATACAGCAGGTCGCGAATACGACGGATCATCAACACTTCGTGGTGCTGGTAATAACGGCGGTTACCCCGCCGCTTGACAGGCCTCAATTGCGTGAACTCCTGCTCCCAGTATCGCAGCACATGCGTCTTCACGCCACACAGATCGGCCACCTCACCAATGGTGAAGTAGCGCTTGGCGGGAATGGCGGGCAACGCGGCGTTCATGAACTTCGGAAAAGAGAAAGGGCGTGAGCTTACTGCAACTTCACGGACTCGTCACGGCTATCCATCAGACCGCCTCTAGTCGTTTGACCATGTCAGGGAAGGACTCCATCATTCTGACATTCCCGGGGCGTTTCATAACCAGCTTCTTGGGTGAGCTGCTCATCCCATTCAAGGGCAACAAATAACAACTTCTTCCCATAAAAACGGAACTGGTTTTGGAGAGACCTGAAGCCGGCTGATCTGATGGACCCAAGCACATGAGATCAACAAATTCCAATTGGGAATAAAAAAGCGCCCACTTGTTAGTGGGCGCTTTCAGGGGAACCATTATGAATAATGGCGGAGTGGACGGGACTCGAACCCGCGACCCCCGGCGTGACAGGCCGGTATTCTAACCAACTGAACTACCACTCCTAGTTGGTTGTGACTTTCGCTGAATTGCCTGAGCAACCAGCCAAGTGCCACAAAACTTGGCGACCCTACGGGGATTCGAACCCCGGTACTCACCGTGAAAGGGTGATGTCCTAGGCCTCTAGACGATAGGGTCATAACCTGGACTGTTTCTTGCGAAACGTTCGACACATTGGTGGAGGTAAACGGGATCGAACCGATGACCTCTTGCATGCCATGCAAGCGCTCTCCCAGCTGAGCTATACCCCCGTTGGGTTCATCACAACGCTTTCGCTTTTGTGCTGCACCTCGTTGGTGTCGAGACTCGAATTATAGACAGGTTTTTCAGCGTTTTGCAATCCTGCTCAAAACTTTTTCTCTGCCGCACAAAAAAAGCACCTGGTCGACTGAAGGCGTCTGCGGCGTGCCCATGACCAGCACACGCACCGGCATGGCCAGCTGCGGCATCTTCAAGCCCGCTTCGGTCAGCACCTGCTTGAAAACGACGCTGATGGCGGGCGCCGCCCACTCCACATCATTGAGCTTGTCTGCGAGCATGTCCAGCGCAGGCTGCACAGCAGGCGTCACGTGTTGTGCCAGGTCTTCGGCCTTGGGCTGCACATCTTCATAGAAAGCACGCACCCAGCCTGCAAGCGCCACCAGCGTGTCACAACGGTCCTTGAACAGACCACAGATGCCGACCAGACGTTCGTCGGTGACCAGCCCTTTGAGGTAGGGCTGCACGCGGCTGGCCAGCTCGGCATCGGGCATGGCCTTGAGGTGCTGGGCGTTGACCCACAACAACTTGGCCGCATCCCACTGCGCCGGGCTTTTGGACAGGTGGGTGCCGTCGAACCACTGCACCATCTGATCCAGGCTGAAGATCTCGTCATCGCCATGGCTCCAGCCCAGTCGGGCCAGGTAGTTATTCATGGCTTCGGGCAGGTAGCCTGCCTCGTCGTAGTTGGACACCGCCACCGCGCCGCGGCGCTTGGACAGCTTCTGACCATCGTCGCCCAGAATCACCGGCAGATGACCGAACTGCGGCAGCGCCGCGCCGAGCGCGCGGTAGATGTTGATCTGCCACGGCGTGTTGTTGATGTGCTCGTCACCACGGAACACATGGCTGATGGTCATGTCCCAGTCGTCCACCACAACGGCAAAGTTGTAGGTGGGGACACCATCGGCACGCTGGATGATCAGGTCGTCGATTTCGGTGTTGCTGATGCTGATCGGCCCCTTGACCAGATCGTCCCAGCTCACCGTGCCGTCCACCGGGTTGGCAAAACGGATGACGGGTTTCACACCTTCGGGAACCGGCGGCAGCACCTTGCCCGGCGCAGGGCGCCAGGTGCGGTCATAAAGGCGCTTTTCGCCACGCGCTTCCTGTGCGGCTTTCATGGCCTCCAGGTCTTCGGGTGTGCAGTAGCAACGGTAAGCCGTGCCTGCAGCCAGCATCTGGTCAATCACGGCCTGGTAGCGCTCCAGTCGCTGCATCTGGTAGACCGGACCTTCGTCGTAACCCAGCCCAAGCCAGTGCATCGAATGGAGGATCTGGTCCACCGAGTCCTGCGTTGAGCGGGCCACGTCGGTGTCTTCAATGCGCAACACAAATTCACCACCGTAGTGGCGGGCATAGGCCCAGGAATACAGCGCGGTGCGGGCGGTGCCCAGGTGCAAAAAGCCCGTCGGCGACGGGGCGATGCGGGTACGGATCTTGGTCATTCGTTCAGGAATACGTCAAAGGGTGTCGAGGCCACGCAGCAGATCGGCCTTGAGGTCATCCAGATGCTCCAGGCCCACAGCCACGCGGACCAGGTTCTGCTGGATGCCTGCCGCCAGGCGTTGCTCCTCGGTCAGGCGGCCGTGCGAAGTGCTGGCCGGCTGGGTGATGATGGTTTTCACATCACCGAGGTTGGCCGTCACAGACAGCAGCTGCGTGCTGTCGATCACGTGGAAAGCGTTGCGACGGCCAGCTTCGGGGGTATCACCCACCACATCAAAAGACACCACAGCGCCGCCCAGGCCGGACTGCTGCTGCATGGCCAGTGCGTGCTGCGGGTGGCTGGGCAGGCCGGGGTAGTACACGCGCGCCACCTTGGGGTGCGTCTCCAACCAGGCGGCCAGCGCCAGCGCACGGGCCGACTGGGCTTCCATGCGGATGCCCAGCGTCTCCATGCCCTTGAGCACCACCCAGGCGTTGAATGGCGACAGGCTCATGCCTGCGCTGCGCATGACCGGAATGAAGACTTCCTTGACCAGCTTTTCGCTGGCGCACAGGGCTCCGGCCACCACGCGGCCTTGGCCGTCGAGGTACTTGGTGCCGGAATGCACCACGATGTCTGCGCCCAGGCTGATCGGACGCTGCAAAGCTGGCGTGCAGAAACAGTTGTCCACGGCGAGCAAAGCGCCCGCGTTGTGCGCAATGTCGGCCAGCGCGCGGATGTCGCACACCTCGGTCAATGGATTGGTGGGCGTTTCGGCAAACAGCAGCTTGGTGTTGGGCCGAACTGCCGCTTTCCAGGCAGCCACATCGGTCTGCGGCACGAAGGTGCTGTGCACACCGAACTTGCCAAATTCGGAACCGATCAGCTTGAGTGTGGAGCCGAACACCGACTGCGAGCACACCACATGGTCACCTGCCTTGAGCAGCCCCATGCACAGCAGCAGCACAGCCGACATGCCGCTCGATGTGGAGATGCAGGCCTCGGCGCCTTCGAGTGCCGCCAGCCGCATTTCCATGCTGGCATTGGTCGGGTTGGTGAAGCGTGAATAGATGTAGCCGTCTTCCAACCCGGAGAAGCGGCGCGCGGCCGTCTCGCTGTCGGGCTGGGTGAAACTGGAGGTAAGAAAGAGTGCCTCGGAGTTTTCACCGTACTGGCTCTTGTCCACCGCAGCACGCACCGCCAGGGTGTCAATGTGCAGACCTTCTGGCAATTTCCGTTCGCTCATGCTTTACTCCGTCGCGTTGGGCAGAGCCAGACGTGAGTTGTCGGCATCGCCCTCTTCCACCTTGAGGCGGTTTTCATTGATGCGGACGATGTCATCGGCAGACACGTCACCAGTCACATACACACCGTCAAAACAGGAGGCATCAAAACCAGTCAACGCACCCGGGGCCGACCCACGCGCCTGAGAAACCGCCGTTTTCATGGCGTCCACATCCTGGTAGATCAATGCATCACAGCCAATGAGCTGGCGAATTTCCTCCAAGCTGCGGCCGTGCGCCACCAATTCTTCCTTGGTCGGCATGTCAATGCCGTACACGTTGGGGAACCGCACTGGCGGTGCAGCACTGGCCATATAGACCTTGTTGGCACCTGCATCTCGTGCCATCTGCACGATTTCCCTGCTCGTGGTGCCGCGTACGATGGAGTCGTCCACCAGCAGCACGTTACGGCCCTTGAACTCACTGGTGATCACGTTGAGCTTTTGGCGCACAGACTTCTTGCGCACGCCCTGTCCGGGCATGATGAAGGTACGACCCACATAGCGGTTTTTCACAAAACCTTCACGGTAAGGAATGCCAAGCAAGTGGGCCAATTGCGTTGCACTGGGGCGGCTGGACTCGGGGATGGGAATCACCACATCGATGTCGCTGGGGGGCACGGTGGAGATGACGCGTTTGGCCAGAGTCTCGCCCAGGTTCAGGCGCGCTTGGTACACCGAAATGCCATCCATCGTGGAGTCCGGGCGAGCCAGGTAAACGAATTCAAAAATGCAGGGGTTGAGCTGCGCGCCCTGGGCGCACACCTCGGTGTGCACCTTGCCCTCCAGGTCGACGAAAACCGCCTCACCCGGCGCCACATCACGCTCGAACTGGTGCAAGGTGCCATCAAGCGCCACTGACTCACTGGCAAGCATCACGGTGCCGTCCTTGCTGCGCCCCATGCACAGCGGACGAATGCCATGTGGATCACGGAAAGCCAGCAGGCCATGGCCCGCGATCAGGGCGATCACGGCGTACGAGCCCTTGATGCGCTGATAGACCCCGCGCACAGCGGCAAACACATCGGAAGGCTTGAGCGGCAGACCTCGGGTGGTTTTTTCGAGTTCGTGAGCCAGCACATTGAGCAGGACTTCAGAGTCACTCTCTGTGTTGATGTGGCGGTGATCGATCGAAAACAGCTCCGCCTTGAGTGCCTGGGCGTTGGTCAAATTGCCGTTGTGGACCAGCACGATGCCGAAAGGGGCATTGACGTAAAACGGCTGCGCCTCCTCTTCACTGAAAGCATTGCCCGCCGTGGGGTAACGCACCTGGCCCAAACCACAGTTGCCCGGCAGCGCACGCATGTTGCGGGTGCGAAACACGTCGCGCACCATGCCCTTGGCCTTGTGCATGAAAAACTTGCGGTCAAGCTGGGTTGCAATGCCGGCAGCGTCCTGCCCCCGATGCTGGAGCAGCAGCAGGGCGTCGTAAATCAATTGGTTGACTGGTGTGGCACTGACCACCCCGACGATTCCACACATGGTTAAATCCGTTCTTACAAAATAGTGACCGATAAAAAATAAAGGGTCATCATGGACTCAGGGCAACCAGGCCTGCAAGACCTCTGGCAGCGCCGGCTTGAGACCTGTCAGCAGCAACTCCAGCATCGGCGTCACACTGGACTCCAGCCACCAGGGCTGTGCACGCATACCCAGCAGATGCACCACTACCGCCAAAACCAGCAGGATCACCATGCCACGCACCAGCCCGAAAATGCCACCCAGGCTCCGGTCAACCGGCCTCAGACCTGCCGTGGCCACCACTTTGCCCAGCAGCCAGGACAACAGCGCTGCGGCAAACATGCCAGCAACAAACACCAGCACAAACGACAACGCGTAACGCACCTGAGCGGCCGCATCGCGCCAGACAGGCAACCAGTGAGCCACATCTTCAGCCAGCCATTGAGCCAACAAAAAAGCAGCCACCCAGCCTGCCAGCGACATCAATTCATGCACCAAACCTCGCCAAGCGCCCACCACCAGCGACAGCAGCAAGACGCCACCCAGCACGCCATCGGTCAGCGTCAGGCCCATGTCACAGCGCGATCACGTTGGCCTGCAGGTCCAGCTTGCGGATGCGGGCTGCAGCTTTATCGGCCTCGGTGCGGTTATCAAAAGGCCCCACCCGAACGCGCGTGGTGCGCTTGCCGTCCTTTTCGATGGACTGGGTGTAAGTCTTGAGGCCGGCACTTTCGAGCTTGCGCCGCACTTCACGCACTTTTTCTGCATCCGAAAACGCCCCGACCTGGACAATCACCTTGGGCTGGTCAACAGGCGCACTCTTGCCCTCCAGCAAGGCTTTGGCCTTTTGGGCATCGCTGGCAGCTTTGGCCTGCTCCCTGACTTCGGGCTTGGGCTCGGATTTGCTTGCTGGCGCGGATGCGACCGCCTTTGCCACAGGTGGAGAAGCCGGCGCAGGGGCTGGTTTGCTCGTTGACTCGGCCTCGGTCGGATTGGCTGGCGCCTCTTTGGCGGGCGCAGTGGTCACAACCTCTTCCTTGCCGGGCTCCAGGCTGGCCTGTGCAGACACCTCGGAAGAAGCCATCGGCAGCAAAGGCTTTGCTGGTGCCTGAGAAGCGGGCACCGCAGTGCCAGTCGCCAGAGGCGGCGTGCTGTTGCGGTCAGGAATCACAATGGGCGTGTCCACAGCCACTGGCCGCGGCTGGGAATCGAATAACAAAGGGAAAGCCACGACGGCAACAAACACCAGCACCACCGAGCCAAAGAGGCGGTGGCGCGCCCTTCGACGCAGAACTTCCATGCTCTCGCCGGGCGCGGCAGACAGACCTTCAGTGGCAGCCTCGGGTGTTTTGCCCGGGAATCGGAACTTGAAAAAGGCCATGGCGCGGGTGTTCAGGGGCTCAGGTGCTTGGCTTGCAGACGGGGGATGCCGTCCTTCAAGACACCACCCACTGTGTAGAAGGAACCAAAGACAATGATTCTATCAGCCGGGTCTGCCGCAGCGACCGCCGCCAACAGGGCCGCATGCGGGTCGGTATGCACACTACTGGCCACATCCTTGCGGGTGTTTTGCGCCTGCCAGGCCTGCTGCAGATCCGCCGCAGAAGAAGCACGCGGCAGGGGCAGATCGGTGAAATACCAGCGGTCCACCAGAGGCCTCATGCGCTGCAGCATGGGCTGCAGGTCCTTGTCGGCCATGGCGCCAAAAACGGCATGGGTGGTGGGGTAAAAGCCCATGGCGTCGAGGTTTTCAGCCAAAGCAGCCACCGAATGCGGGTTGTGCGCCACATCCAGCACCAGCACCGGTTCGCCCGGGATGATCTGGAAACGCCCCGGCAACTCCACCATGGCCAGCCCGTTGCGCACCGCCTGGGCCGTCACCGGGATACGGGCACGCAGCGCATCAAGCGCAGCCAGCGCGCCAGAGGCGTTGACCAGCTGATTGGCCCCGCGCAGCGCCGGGTAGGCCATACCGCTGTAGCGACGCCCCCGGCCCGCCCAAGCCCACTGCTGCTTGTCACCCGAAAAGTTGAAGTCGCGCCCAAAGCGCCACAGGTCGGCGCCGACCGCTTCAGCACAGTCCACCACGCTTTGCGGCGGCACAGGATCGCTCACCACCACCGGGCGACCTGCTCGCATGATGCCCGCCTTCTCGCGCCCGATGGCCTCGCGGTCGCTGCCCAAAATGGCCATGTGGTCCAGATCGATGCTGGTGATCACTGCGCAGTCGGCGTCCAAAATATTGACCGCGTCCAGCCGGCCACCCAGGCCCACTTCCAGAATGACCGCGTCCAGGCTGGCGCGGCTCATGAGCCAAAGGATGGCCAGGGTGCTGAACTCGAAATACGTCAGGCTGACCTCGCCGCGAACGGCCTCCACCGCAGCAAAAGCCTCGGCAAGTGCCTCTGCCGAAGCCGATTGACCGGACAGGCGGCAGCGCTCCTCGAAATGCACCAGATGCGGTGAGGTGTAGACACCCGTGCGGTAGCCCGCCTGCAGCAAAATGGCTTCGAGCATGGCGCAGGTCGAACCCTTGCCATTGGTGCCAGCCACCGTGATCACCGGGCAATCAAAACGCAGCGCCATGCGGTCGGCGACCTCGCGCACGCGCTCCAGTCCCATGTCGATGGTCACCGGATGCAGGTGCTCACAGAAATCCAGCCAGTCTTGTAAAGTCTTCATGGTGGGCGATTGTCTCAAACGCCCTTTTCCCTTCCCGAACCCCATGAAAAAACCGATCGTCTACGGCATTCCCAACTGCGACAGCGTCAAAAAGGCCCGTGCCTGGCTCACAGAGCAGGGGCTGGGCCACGACTTTCACGACTTCAAGAAGCAGGGCGTGCCCGAGAACCGGCTCCAGCAATGGCTCCAGTCCTGTGGCTGGGAGGTGGTACTCAACCGCAAGGGCACCACCTGGCGCAAGCTCGACACCGCCACCCAGGCCGCCGTGACCGACGCGGCCAGCGCCAGCGCGCTCATGCTGGAGCAGGCCAGCGTCATCAAGCGCCCAGTGATCGAGTGGCCTTCAGGCGCCACCACCGTCGGCTATACCCCCGAGAAATGGCCTGCCTGAGCCACAACTGCTTACCCAACTTTACACAGCCGCCCCAACATCTGTGGCAGGCGCTGGCTAAACTCGGCGCCAGTTTCCTCACGGGAGAACCCTTCATGAAAACCATTGCCCTGTCCGGCGCCCTGCTGGCCCTGTGCGGGCTTGCCCAAGCCCAGGAATTCGGTCAGGTGCTCTCGCGCACCGCCGTCTACCAGCAGGTGGCCATGCCGCGCCAGAGCTGCACGCAAACCGTCACCCCCAACGCCCCCACCAGCGGAGCTGGCGCCGTCTCGGGTGCCGTCACGGGGGCTGTACTGGGCACCATCATTGGCGATGGCCGGGGTGCAGGTGCCCTGCTCGGGGCTGTAGGTGGAGCCATCGTGGGTGACAAGGTCGAAAGCAACACCAACAGCCAGCCCGTGACCACCTGCTCCACCCAGACGGTCATGGAAAACCGCCTCGTGGGCTACAACGTGGTCTATGAATACGCTGGCAAGACCTACAACGTGCAACTGCCACAAGACCCGGGGCCGACCATTGCCCTTCAAATTGCACCTGTCGGCATGCCAAGCACCCCTCCATCCGGGGCTTTGACGCCGGCCGCAGTCCTCACCCAGCCGGCCGTGGTGTATGCACAACCGTCTGTGGTGTACGCCCCACCCCCTGTGTATTACCGCCCATGGCCCGTGAACACCAGCATTAACCTGGGCTGGGGATGGCATGGCGGCGGCCATCACCGGCACTGGCGCTGAGCCGGTTTGCCGGCCTGCCCTAAAATCCGGGATTGACCCACGACAGGGGCCTTTGCGGCCCCTGGCTGTTTTTGCGGCCCGGCCGCGCATGACCTGCCAAAACCCATGACCACCGAAAAAATCGACGGCGTCTCCGTCACCACCAAGGCCAATGTTTACTTTGACGGCAAGTGCGTTAGCCACAGCCTGACGAAAGCCGATGGCACCAAACTCTCCGTGGGCGTGATCCTCCCCGCCAGCCTGACTTTCAACACCGGCGCCCCCGAAATCATGGAATGCGTGGCCGGCTCCTGCGAATACAAACTCGCCGGCACCGACGCCTGGGTCAAGTCCTCGGCCGGTGAAAAGTTCAACGTACCCGGCAACTCCAGCTTCGAGATCCGCGTGACTGAGGCCTACCACTACATCTGCCATTTCGGTTAATTCCATGTCCACCATCCTGCAAAACCTGCCCAAAGGGCAAAAAGTCGGCATCGCTTTCTCGGGCGGTCTGGACACGTCCGCAGCCCTGCTGTGGATGAAAAAAAAGGGCGCCATGCCCTACGCCTACACCGCCAACCTCGGCCAGCCCGACGAGTCGGACTACGAAGAGATTCCGCGCAAAGCCATGGCCTATGGCGCCGAAAAGGCCCGTCTGGTGGACTGCCGCACGCAGTTGGCCCACGAGGGCATCGCTGCCATCCAGTGCGGCGCTTTCCACATCTCCACCGGTGGCATCACCTACTTCAACACCACCCCGCTGGGCCGCGCCGTCACGGGCACCATGCTGGTGGCGGCCATGAAGGAAGACGACGTCCACATCTGGGGCGACGGCTCGACCTTCAAGGGCAATGACATCGAGCGTTTCTACCGCTACGGCCTGCTCACCAACCCGAGCCTGAAGATCTACAAGCCCTGGCTGGACCAGACCTTCATCGACGAACTCGGCGGTCGCAAGGAAATGAGCGAGTTCCTCATTGCCAACGGCTTCGATTACAAGATGAGCGTGGAGAAGGCCTACAGCACCGACTCCAACATGCTGGGTGCCACCCACGAAGCCAAGGACCTGGAGCACCTCAATTCCGGCATCCGCATCGTCAACCCCATCATGGGCGTGCAGTTCTGGAAGCCCGAGGTCGAGGTCAAAGCCGAAGAGGTGTCGGTGCGCTTTGAAGAAGGCATCCCGGTCGCCCTGAATGGCGTGGAATACGCCGACCCGGTCGAACTGTTCCTCAAGGCCAACGAGATCGGCGGCCGCCATGGCCTGGGCATGAGCGACCAGATCGAAAACCGCATCATCGAAGCCAAGAGCCGCGGCATCTACGAGGCTCCCGGCATGGCCCTGCTGCACATCGCCTATGAGCGCCTGGTCACCGGGATCCACAACGAAGACACCATCGAGCAGTACCGCATCAACGGCCTGCGCCTTGGCCGCCTGCTGTACCAGGGCCGCTGGTTCGATCCGCAGTCCATCATGCTGCGCGAAACCGCCCAACGCTGGGTGGCGCGCGCCATCACGGGCACCGTGACGCTGGAGCTGCGCCGCGGCAACGACTACTCGATCCTCAACACCGAGTCGCCCAACCTGACCTACGCGCCCGAGCGTCTGTCGATGGAAAAGGTGGAAGACGCGCCGTTCAGCCCGCTCGACCGCATCGGCCAGCTGACCATGCGCAACCTCGACATCACCGACACCCGCGCCAAGCTGGGCGTCTACGCCCACACCGGACTGCTGTCGACGGGCGAAGGCCCGAGCATCTTCAAGCTCGAAGGCAGTAAGAAGTAAATCGGCTTCTTGCCCGATACAGAAACGGCCTTCGGGCCGTTTTTTATTGGCCAACCGCAGGTGACTAGCTAAAATGGCCATTCCTCAGGAGGGTGCCATGCGTATTTCAGCCACGGAAGCGAAAAACCGCTTTGGCAATGTCTGCGCCATCGCCAAGCGCGAGCCGGTGTTTGTTGAAAAAGCTGGCCAAGTCGATACCGTCATTCTTTCGGCAGACCACTACCGCGCCCTGCAGGCCAACCAGCAAAAAAACAGCCCTGCTGCACGCCAAAAAGCTTTTGAAACCGAATTTGGCGAGTGGATCGCCGCGCAAAACGCCTGGGTTGAATCGCACGGCATCCCCGGCGAAGACCTGCGGCCCTGGTGATCCGCATGGCTCAATTTGACGTCTACCCCAACCCCAGCAGCAGCGCCAAACAGGGCATCCCTTACGTTGTGGTGGTTCAAAGCGATTTGCTCGACGCATTGGCCACGCGGCTGACCATTCCATTGGCCACCAGCGAGTGGGCAGGTAAATCACCTGAAAAGCTCAGCCCTGTCATCGCCGTCAATGGTCAAAACCTGCGGGCACTGGCCCACTACGCCGCCCCTTTGCCGACACGCGCCTTGCGCCTACCGGTGGGCAATGTCAGCGCTCAATCTGCCGCACTCATTGCAGCGATGGATGTGGTGCTTTCCGGGGTCTAGATCACCACAGCCCCTTATCCAAGCACCGCCTTGCTTGGCGGCTTCAGCAACTCTCACGGCTTGAAGCCCAGCGCATTGAAAAGTGCCAAAACGGACGACTTGGTTTTGATCGAGGTGGAAAACTAAGCACGAATGTCATGCAACAACCGTTTCGGATGTGTGTGACTCAGCCGATTTGGCGCACGCAGCGCGTATGAGGCCGATCAAGTACATCCGATGCGCTAGCGGCAAAACACCACCAAAAAGGACTCAGATCACCACCGGCTCCGGCTCCAGCCGGATGCCAAAGCGCTCATAGACGCTGGTCTGGATGGCCCGTGCCAGGGTCATCACTTCCCCACCTGTGCAAGGGTGCTCGGCGGTGCCGCGGTTGACCAGCACCAGGGCCTGCCTGTCGTACACGCCCGCATGGCCCACGGTCTTGCCCTTCCAGCCACAGGCGTCGATCAGCCAGCCTGCCGCGAGCTTGACGGTGCCATCGGGCATGGGGTAATGCACCACCTTGGGCTCGCGGGCAATGATGTCGGCGCACTGCTCGGGGGTCACGGTCGGGTTCTTGAAGAAGCTGCCGGCATTGCCGATGACGGCCGGATCGGGCAGCTTGGCTCGGCGGATGGCGCAGACCCAGTCGCAGATCGTGCGGGCATCCGGGTTTGAAATCCCGGTCTCGGCCCTCTTGCGCTCCAGATCCAGGTAACCCAGCTCGGGCTTCCATTTCTTGGGCAGGGCCAGACGCACCCGCAAAATCACCGCGCGACCGGCCAGCCCCAGGTCTTCGGGACCGTGTGAAGCGTGCTTGAAGACCGAATCCCGGTAACCAAAGCCGCACTGGGCGTGGTTGAGGGTGAATAGCTCCCCGGTGAACAGGTCCATGGCGTCAAGTTCATGGAAACGGTCCTGCAACTCCACCCCGTAGGCGCCGATGTTCTGCACGGGCGACGCTCCTACCGTACCCGGGATCAGCGCCATGTTTTCCAGGCCCGGGTAGCCCTGAGCCAGTGTCCAGGTCACCAGAGCGTGCCAATCCACGCCCCCGCCAGCTTCGACAATCCAGTGGCGCTCGGTCTCACCCGCCAGGCGCAGGCCCGGCACCTCGACCTTGAGCACCAGACCTTTGACGTCGCCCGTCAGCACCACATTGCTGCCGCCGCCCAGCACGGTGCGGGGCAGGTGGGCCAGCCGGGCATCCTGCAACACGGCGCGCAGATCGTCCTCACCGTGCACCCGCACCAGCGCCTCGGCGCGAGCAGCGATGCCAAAGGTGTTGTAAGGTTGCAGGGGGACGTTTTGCTCCAGGATCATGGGAGAATTGTCGCATTCCCAACCTTTGATCTGTTTTGAGAACATGCCTTCTTTTGACACCGTCTGCGAACCCAATATGGTCGAAGTCCGCAACGCCGTGGACACTTCGGCCAAGGAAATCGGCACCCGTTTCGACTTCAAGGGCACCTCTGCCGCCATCGAACTCAAGGACAAGGAAATCACCCTTTATGGTGATGCCGAGTTCCAGCTCACCCAGGTCGAGGACATCCTGCGCAACAAACTGACCAAGCGCAATGTGGATGTGCGCTTTCTGGACATTGGCAAGGTCGAGAAAATCGGCGGAGACAAGGTCAAACAGGTGATCAAGGTGCGCGAGGGCATTGCCACTGAAGACGCCAAGAAGATCACCCGGGTCATCAAGGACTCCAAGATGAAGGTGCAGGCCTCCATCCAGGGCGATGCGGTGCGCATCACGGGCGCCAAGCGCGACGACCTGCAGGCCGCCATGGCCCTGCTGCGTAAGGACATGGCAGAGCTGCCGCTGTCCTTCAACAATTTCCGCGACTGACATCTGTCACGCCAAAACAAAAAAGCCTGCCGAATCCGGCAGGCTTTTTTGTGTCTGCCCCGCCGCAGCGGGACATGAAGCATCACTTCTTGGCTTTGTTGTAGTTGGCGATGCCGTCGGTGATTTCTTTCTTGGCCGACTCGATGCCTTCCCACCCCAGCACCTTGACCCATTTGCCCTTTTCGAGGTCCTTGTAGTGCTCAAAGAAGTGGGCGATGGCGTTGCGGCGCATGGCGTTCACGTCGTCGATGGTCTGCCAGTGGTCGTACATCGGCAGGATCTTGCTGGTGGGCACGGCGATCACTTTGCCGTCCACGCCGGCTTCGTCTTCCATCATCAGGATGCCCAGGGGGCGGCAGGGCACGACCACGCCGGGGAACAGGGCGTAAGGGGTGATGACCAGCACGTCCACCGGGTCACCGTCGCCCGACAGGGTCTGGGGCACATAACCGTAATTGGTCGGGTAGTGCATGGCGGTAGTCATGAAACGGTCCACAAACAGGGCGCCGGTTTCCTTGTCCACTTCGTATTTGATCGGGTCGGCGTTCATCGGGATTTCGATGATCACGTTGAACGTTTCGGGGGCCTTGCTGCCGGGGGTGACGTTGTCGAGGGACATGGATTTTGTCTCGTGAGTAGGTTGAGGAAAATCAGAATGACTGGGATTAACCCTGATTTTACTTTCACAGGCCTTGCGCCATTGCGGCACCAACCCTTTAATGGATCCGTTGGCCAATCGTGCTCCGATGAGGCAGGACGAGGAAGCAACGCCGTGGAGGTACCGCCACAGCGTTGGTCCTCCGATCTGCGACAACCATCGAGGAGAACACGATGACAAGCAACTCGGCGCTGATGTTGGCGCTCGTTTGCGGCCTGCTGGCCGTGGTCTATGGCATCTGGGCCAGAGGCTGGATTCTGGCCAAGGACGCGGGCAACGCCCGCATGCAGGAAATCGCCGCCGCCATCCAGGCGGGTGCTGCCGCCTACCTGGCCCGTCAGTACAAAACCATCGCCGTTGTTGGCATTGTGCTGGCAGTGCTGATGGGTATCTTTCTGGACAGCACCACGGCCATTGGCTTTGTGATTGGCGCCGTACTCTCGGGTGCCTGTGGCTTCATTGGCATGAACGTGTCGGTGCGCGCCAATGTGCGCACCGCCCAGGCTGCCACCCAGGGCATCGGCCCGGCACTGGATGTTGCCTTTCGCGGTGGAGCCATCACGGGCATGCTGGTGGTGGGTTTAGGTCTGCTCGGGGTCAGCGGCTTTTTCTGGTTCCTCACGGGCAACGGCAACCTCACGCCAGACAAGAACCTGGCCGCCCTGCTCAACCCGTTGATCGGTTTTGCCTTTGGTTCCTCGCTGATCTCGATCTTCGCCCGTCTGGGCGGCGGCATCTTCACCAAGGGGGCCGATGTAGGCGCCGACCTGGTGGGCAAAGTGGAAGCTGGCATCCCCGAAGACGACCCGCGCAACCCCGCCGTGATCGCCGACAACGTGGGCGACAACGTGGGCGATTGCGCTGGCATGGCCGCCGACCTGTTCGAGACCTATGCCGTCACGCTGATTGCCACCATGGTGCTGGGCGCCTTGCTGGTGACCGGCGCGCCCGGTCAGGCCGTGCTGTATCCGCTGGCCCTTGGCGCGGTGTCCATCGTGGCCTCCATCATCGGCTGCTTCTTCGTCAAGGCCAGCCCAGGCATGACCAACGTGATGCCGGCGCTCTACAAGGGCCTAGCGATCGCGGGAGTGCTGTCTCTGATCGCCTTCTGGTTTGTCACCGCCGCCCTGATGCCGGACACGGCATTGGGCGCAGCCGGCAGCCAGATGAAGCTGTTTGGCGCCTGTGTAGTGGGTCTGGTGCTCACAGCCGCGCTGGTGTGGATCACCGAGTTCTATACCGGCACCCAGTACAGCCCAGTGCGACACATTGCCCAGGCATCGACGACGGGCCACGGAACCAACATCATCGCCGGACTTGGCGTATCGATGCGCTCGACGGCCTGGCCGGTGATATTTGTCTGCGTGGCCATTGTCACGGCGTACGGGCTGGCGGGCCTCTATGGGGTGGCCGTGGCCGCCATGTCCATGCTGTCAATGGCCGGCATCGTGGTCGCGTTGGACGCCTACGGACCGATCACCGACAACGCCGGCGGCATCGCCGAAATGGCCGAGCTGCCCAGCAGCGTGCGCGACATCACCGACCCGCTGGACGCCGTGGGCAACACCACCAAAGCGGTGACCAAGGGCTACGCGATCGGCTCGGCCGGCCTGGCCTCGCTGGTGCTGTTTGCCGACTACACCCACAAACTCGAAACCTATGGCAAAGCCATCAGCTTTGACCTGTCAGACCCGCTGGTCATCGTGGGCCTGTTCATTGGAGGTCTGATCCCGTACCTGTTTGGTGCCATGGCCATGGAAGCCGTGGGCCGCGCCGCCGGCTCGGTCGTGGTGGAAGTGCGCCGCCAGTTCAAGGAAATCCCCGGCATCATGGAAGGCACGGCCAAACCCGAATACGGCAAGGCGGTCGACATGCTCACCGGCGCAGCCATCAAGGAGATGGTCATCCCCAGCCTGCTGCCTGTGGCTGTCCCTATCGTGGTGGGCCTGCTGCTTGGGCCAAAGGCGCTGGGAGGTCTGCTCATGGGGACCATCGTGACCGGTCTGTTTGTGGCCATCTCGATGTGCACCGGCGGCGGCGCCTGGGACAACGCCAAGAAGTACATCGAAGACGGCCACCACGGCGGCAAAGGCAGCGAAGCGCACAAGGCCGCTGTGACGGGCGACACGGTCGGTGACCCCTACAAAGATACTGCCGGCCCGGCCATCAACCCGCTGATCAAGATCATCAATATCGTGGCGCTGCTGATCGTGCCTCTGGTGGTCAAGTTCCACGGCAGCTGATCATCACCTGCACGACTGCCTGACAAGGCCCGCCAGTGGCGGGCCTTGTCGTTACGGGGACTTGTCCGCTGCGGCACAATCGGCTTATGTCCGAACGTGTCATCCCGCTGGTCGACCAGCGCCACCCCAGCCTGCCGCTGCCTGCCGCTGTTGCCACCACTGGCGCAAGCCCGCTGGATCGTTTGCAGCGCCCGCTTCACGATCTGCGCATCAGCGTCACCGACCGCTGCAACTTCCGCTGCAATTACTGCATGCCCAAGGAGGTGTTTGACAAGGACTACGCCTACCTGCCCCACAGTGCCCTGCTCTCGTTTGAGGAAATCACGCGACTGGCGAACGTGTTCGTGCAGCGCGGCGTTCGCAAGATCCGCCTGACAGGGGGCGAGCCGCTGCTGCGCAAGAACATCGAAACACTGATCGAACAGCTGGCCAAACTGCGCACACCCGATGGCCAACCGCTGGACCTGACACTGACCACCAACGGCTCCCTGCTGGCACGCAAGGCCCAGAGCCTGAAAGACGCCGGCCTGCAGCGCGTGACCGTGAGCCTGGACGGTCTGGACGATGCTGTTTTTCGCCGCATGAACGACGTGGACTTTCCGGTGGCCGAAGTTCTGCAAGGCATCGAATCGGCACGTGCTGTCGGTCTTGGCCCCATCAAGGTCAACATGGTGGTCAAGCGCGGCACCAACGACCACGAAATCATTCCGATGGCGCGGCACTTTCGCGGCACGGGCGTGGTGCTGCGTTTCATCGAATACATGGACGTGGGCGCCACCAACGGCTGGCGCATGGACGAAGTGCTGCCGAGCGCACAGGTGATCGAGCGCCTGCAGACCGAATGGCCGCTGATCTCGCTGCAACACACCACCCCCGGTGAAACTGCCGAGCGCTGGGGCTTTGCCGACGCGCACGGCCAGCATGACCCGGCACTGGGTGAAGTCGGCGTGATCAGCAGCGTGACGCAGGCGTTCTGCGGCGACTGCAACCGGGCACGGCTTTCGACCGAAGGCCGCCTGTACCTGTGCCTGTTCGCCGGCCAGGGCTACGACCTGCGCCAGCTGCTGCGCGAAAAGGCCGCGTCTGACACCGAGATCGCGGGCGTCATTGACGCCATCTGGCAAGGCCGGGGCGACCGCTATTCGCAGCTGCGCAGCGCCATGCCGCCGGACACCGGCAACGCCCCCGTGCACCGCGTCGAAATGAGTTACATCGGAGGCTGAATTGGCACAAGCATCGGAAGGCGTGACCGCCCTCATCCTCGCCGGCGGCCGCGGCTCGCGCATGGGCGGCATCGACAAAGGCCTGCAAAATTTCCGAGGACTGCCGCTGGCCCTGCAGACACTGATGCGTTTGCAACTGCAAAGCCTGCCGCCGCAAGAGGTTTTGATCAACGCCAACCGCAATCTGGCAGCCTACGAATCGCTGGGCGCTGCCGTCTGGCCCGACACGCTGGACGGCTTTGCCGGACCGCTGGCGGGCTTCCTGACTGGACTGGAGCGCTGCGAAACCCCGCTGCTGCTCACCGTACCCTGCGACACCCCGCTGTTCCCGCTGGACCTGATCGAGCGGCTGCACGCCGCGCTGATAGAGCAGGACGCCGATCTGGCCATGGCCGCCGCGCGCGAAGAAGACGGCAAGGTGAGGCCCCAGCCGGTGTTCTGCCTGCTGCGGGTGGAACTGCTGGACAGTCTGGTCGCCTTCACCCACCAGGGCGGACGCAAGATCGACGCGTGGACCGGCCAGCACCGCTGCGCGATCGTGCCGTTTGACCGGCCGCAGGACGCGCCCGAAGCCTTCTTCAACGCCAACACCCTTGAAGAGCTGCAAAAGCTCGAATCGCTATGAGCGCCGCCGAAAGTCTGCAAGCAATCGCCGAACGTCTGCAGGGTTACGACCCGCAGGCCCTGACGGCAGCCCATGTGAACGCTTTTCTGGCCGAGCTCGTGCAGCCTGTGCGCGAGACCGACATGGTGACGCCGATGCAGGCACTGGACCGCATCCTGGCCGAAGACGTGGTCTCGCCCATCAGTGTTCCCCCACACGACAACTCGGCCATGGACGGCTTTGCATTCCGCGGCGCTGAAATGCAAGCCGGCCAAGCCACCCGACTGCGGGTGGTCGGCACGGCGCTGGCCGGCAAGGCCTGGACGGGCCAGTGTGCCGCAGGCGAATGCGTGCGCATCATGACCGGCGCCATCATGCCGGCGGGACTGGACACCGTGGCGCCGCAGGAACTGGTGCAGATCGACGGCGAGCAGATCACGGTGCCCACTGGCCTGCTGCAACCCGGTGACAACCGCCGCCTGCTGGGTGAAGACCTGATGGCAGGCCACCCCGCCCTGTCCAGCGGCACGCGCCTGCCGCCTGCCGCCTGCGGCCTGATCGCCAGTCTGGGCCTGCCGCAGGTCAAAGTCTGGCGCCGCCCGCGCGTGGCCTACTTTTCGACCGGTGACGAAATCCTGAGTCTGGGCGAGCCACCGCGCGAGGGCGCGGTTTACGACAGCAACCGCTACACCGTGTTCGGTCTGCTCACACGCCTGGGCTGCGAGGTGATCGATCTGGGCGTGGTCAAGGACCAGCCTGAGCTGCTTGAAGCCGCTTTCCGACAGGCAGCGTCTCAAGCCGACGCCATCATCACCAGCGGCGGCGTGAGCGTGGGTGAGGCCGACTACACCAAGGCCATGATGAAGAAACTGGGCGATGTGGCCTTCTGGCGCATCGCCATGCGCCCCGGCCGCCCCATGGCCGTAGGTCGGATAACCGAGGGTGGACACTCCGCCTTGTTGTTCGGATTGCCCGGCAACCCGGTGGCCGTGATGGTGACCTTTGCCGCCTTCGTGCGCCCGGCCCTGCAAAAGCTCATGGGCTGGAGCGCGCCACCTCAGCCCCTGCTGCGCGCCCGCGCAGTGGACACCATGCGCAAGAAACCCGGCCGCACCGAATACCAGCGCGGCATCGTCGAGCGGCGCGACGGCGAGTTGTGGGTCCGCCTGACCGGCAACCAGGGCTCAGGCGTGCTCAGCTCCATGGTGCAGGCCAATGGCCTGATCGTGCTCGGCCACGAACAGCCCACCGTTCAATCGGGCGACTGGGTGGATGTGATGATGTTTGACGGACAGCTCTGAACCAGCTCAAGGCAGCAGGCACTGCAGCAAGCCATCAGGGACATGCCGCTCGCGCCAGACCACATGCACATCGGAGCGGACCGGTGACTCGGGTAAGGGTTTGAACACCACATCGGCCACGCCACTGTCCATCAGGGCTCGCGGAACCAGAGCAGCTCCCATGCCCTTGCGCACCAGGGCCACCACGCTCAGCCAGTGCCGCACCTCGTGGCGTACCAGCGGATCCCATCCAATCAGGTTGCACAAGGACACCACGCGTTCGTAGTAATCGGGCGATGCCCCTCGCGAAAACAGCACCAGCGGCACATCTTTGAGCAACTCTGGCACCAGCATCTTGTCCGATGCAGCCATGTGTCCAGCAGGCAAGCAACACACAAAGGGTTCGGACATGTACAGCGCGTGCTGCAGGTCACCTGCAATGCGGTCCGTGTGCACAAAGCCCAGATCGATTGAGCCTCTCGACAGCGCATCCAATTGCTCGGCTGAATTGAGCTCTGTCAGTTCGACCTGCACCTGCGGATGGTCAGCCCGGAATTCGGCCAGCCGTTCAGGCAGGCCACGGAACAACATGGATCCCACAAAACCGATGCGCACACGGCTGGTCACACCGGCCGCCACTTCGCGCGCCTGTACGGTGGCAGCTCCAGCCTCAGTGAGCACCCGCTGGGCCGATTTGCGAAACGCCTCGCCAGCGGGCGTCAGGCGCACACCGTGGCTGTTGCGGGTCAGCAGCTCCACCCCCAACGAGGCTTCGAGCTGCTTGATGTTGAAGCTCAACGGGGGCTGCGAGATGTTAAGCCGCCTGGCAGCACGGCCAAAATGCAGCTCCTCGGCCAGAACGATGAAATAACGCAGATGTCGGAATTCCATGGCAATACAGAATTTTTATCGTAGATTTGAAAATCAATATTAGACAACCGAGGTTAGGCCTTCAAGAATCCGTGTCTTCCCGATCCTCTCCGCCTTCGGAAACACGCCATGAACGCCCGACTGCCTGCGGCCTTGTCCGCCACCGACGCACACCCGGTACCCGATCGCGCCGGTGCCAACGCCTACACCGACGATCCCGAATTCGCGCGCCTGTTGCCCCTGTACTTACCACCCGAATTGGTGGCCCACCTGCAGCCGCACCTGCACCGCCTGGGCGCGCTTGCGGGTGGCGAACTGGACAGGTTGGCCCACAACGCTGACCTGAACCCACCCACGCTGGAGCACCGTTCGCGCGCCGGCCTTGATGCGCAACGCATCCTCAAGCACCCGGATTACATCGAAATGGAGCGTCTGGCCTTCGGCGAATTCGGTCTGGCGGCCATGTCTCACCGCGCGGGCGTGCTCGGCTGGAACAGCCCCATGCCTGCCGCCGTCAAATACGCACTGACCTACCTCTTTGTTCAAGCCGAGTTCGGCCTGTGCTGCCCACTGTCGATGACCGACTCGCTCACGCGTACGCTGCGCAAGTACGGTCGCTCCGAGCTGGTGCAGCGCTACCTGGCCGACCTGACCACGCAGGACCTGGACGCCCTGTCGCAAGGGGCCATGTTCATGACAGAGCAAGGCGCCGGTTCAGACGTTTCGGCCACGACCACCCTGGCTCGCCCCGACGACAGCGAGCCCGGCCACACCTGGCGCCTGTACGGCGACAAATGGTTCTGCTCCAACCCCGATGCGGCGCTGGCCATGGTACTGGCCCGCACCGAGGGAGCTCCGGCCGGCATGAAAGGCGTGTCGCTCTTTCTGCTGCCGCGCACCCTGCCCAACGGCAGCACCAACAGCTACCGCATCATCCGGCTCAAAGACAAGATGGGCACGCGCTCCATGGCCAGCGGCGAAATCCGGCTCGAAGGCGCCAAAGCCTGGCTGGTGGGTGAACTCGGCCGCGGCTTTGCGCAGATGGCCGACATGGTCAACAACTCGCGCCTGTCCAACGGCATGCGCGCCGCCGGCCTGATGCGCCGCGCCATGTCCGAAGCCCTCTTCATCTCGCGCCACCGCCAGGCGTTCGGCAAGCACCTGATCGACATGCCCCTCATGCAGCGCCAGCTGGCCAAGCTCATGGTGCCCACCGAGCAGGCGCGCACCATGATGTTTCAGACAGCCGAAGCATTGCGCCGCAGCGATGCGGGCGAAGCCGGCGCCTACGCACTGACCCGTCTGCTGACACCACTCATCAAGTTCCGAGCCTGCCGCGACGCGCGCAAGGTCACCGGCGATGCCATGGAAGTTCGCGGTGGCTGCGGCTACATCGAAGAGTGGGGTGACCCACGTATCGTGCGCGATGCGCACCTTGGCTCGATCTGGGAAGGCACCAGCAACATCGTCGCCCTCGACGTCATGCGCGCCATCTTGCGCGAGGACGCCCTGCCGGTCTGGCAGACGCATGTGCAGGCCCTGATGGACAAAACACCCTGGCATGCACGGGTGCGCGAGCGTCTGCAAGCGCTGATCGGACAGGTACAAGCCCTGGCAGAACACACCGCCCGCAGCAAGGACGAAGCCATGGCACGCCAGGCCGCATCTGCCCTGTATCACCTCACCACCGCGATCGCCATGGGTTGGGAAGCCGGACAAACCGGCTCGCTGCGCCGAATGCTGCTGGCCCAACTGGTCCTGCGCCACCGCCTGCTGCCGCAAGACCCGCTGCAGGCAATGTCAACAGTAGATCTGGCTCCGCTGTTCGACCCAGGTCATCCCTTGACCACAAGCGTAATGCTGGAGTCCATCCAGGTAATCGACTGAATCCAAACCCACCACAAGAGGAGACAAACCATGACAACAGCACCCAATCCCAGCAGCGCCCGACGCCTGTGCACTGCCCTGGCCGCTCTGGCCTGCGGGCTGACACTATTGAGCTCTGCGACAGCCCAGACTGCGCCTGCGATCAAACCGATTGCTTTGGTAGTGCCATTCGCTCCTGGCGGTCCAACCGATGCCATGGCCCGCAACCTCGCCACAGCGATCAAGACATACCTGCCACAAGGCATGGTGGTTGAAAACAAGGCTGGAGCGGGCGGCAACATCGGTGCCGAACAAGTGGGCCGCGCTGCGGCAGATGGCAACACCTTGCTGTTTGGAACCTCTGGACCGCTGGCCATCAATGTGAGCCTCTACAGCAAAGTGGGCTACGATCCAATCAAGAGTTTTGAACCGGTCATCCACATCGGTCATCTTCCGAATGTGCTGGTGGTGCATCCCAGCGTGCCTGCGCAGAACGTGCGTGAACTGGTTGGCCATGCGAAGGCTACCCCTGGCAAACTCACTTACGCCTCTTCTGGCAACGGCGCTTCATCGCATTTGGCTGGCGTGCTGTTCAACATGGTCAGTGGCACCGATATCCAGCACATCCCCTACAAAGGTACCGGCCCCGCACTCAACGACCTGCTGGGCGGTCAGGTCAGCATGTCCTTCACAGACGTGCTGACCGCCCTGCCTCACATCAAGGCAGGCAAGCTGCGGGTGCTGGGGGTGACCTCGGCTACGCGCTCGCGCAGCCTGCCTGAGGTGCCCACACTGGCCGAGCAAGGCCTCAAGGATTTTGACGTCAGCGTCTTCTTCGGCATCGTCGCCCCCGCAGGTACCTCCAAAGACACTGTGCAGAAGCTGAACAGTGCCTTCGTCAGCGTACTTAAACAGGCCGACGTGCGTCAGAGCCTGCAGGCTCAAGGCCTGGAGATCGCCAACGGGCAGAGTCCTGAACACCTGGCAGCCTTCATTCAAAGTGAAGTGCCGAAATGGCGCGACGTCGTCAAAGCCTCCGGCGCACGCGTGGACTGAGGGCCGACACCATGCCAACCCCCATTCCCGGTGCACTGTCCGGTACCCGCGTCATAGACCTTTCGCGTGTGCTAGGCGGCCCCTACTGCGGCCAGATCCTGGCCGACCATGGCGCAGACGTGCTCAAAATCGAACCACCACAAGGTGACGAAACCCGCACTTGGGGCCCGCCCTTCGAAAACGGTGTGGCCTCGTATTACATGGGCCTGAATCGCAACAAGCGTGGCATGCGGCTGGACCTGACGCAAACTGCCGATCGCGAACAGCTGCTCCAGCTGCTGGCCGACGCCGATGTTTTGCTGGAAAACTTCAAGACCGGGACCCTCGAAAAGTGGGGTCTCGGCTACGACACGCTCAAAGAGAAATTCCCTCACCTCATCCATTGCCGCGTCAGCGGATATGGTGCCGACGGTCCCTTGGGTGGCTTGCCTGGTTACGACGCAGCCATCCAGGCGCTCAGCGGCATCATGAGCGTCAATGGCGAGACCGGCGGCGAGCCGCTGCGTGTTGGCCTGCCAGTGGTGGACATGGTCACTGGCCTGAACGCCGCGATTGGCGTGCTGCTGGCGCTGCAGGAACGCCAGCGCAGTGGCAAAGGTCAGTTCGTGGAGGCCGCTCTTTATGACTGTGGACTGTCATTGCTGCACCCGCATGCAGCCAACTGGTTCGGTGATGGACGCATGCCCGGGCGCACGGGCAATGCCCACCCCAACATATACCCCTACGACGCCTTTCCCACCGGGACGGTACCCATCTTTCTGGCCGTGGGCAACGACCGCCAGTTCCAGCAATTGTGTGAAGTGATTGGCCAGCCAACGCTGGCCACCCAAGCAGACTTTGCGTCTGCGGCCAGCCGCTCGGTCCACCGTGCCCGGCTACGCGAGCAACTCATTGCACTGATGGCACCCTTCGATGGCGAGGCCCTGGTGGAACAGCTCAGCCACAAGGGGGTGCCCTGCGCACCCATCCTGGATGTGCCGCAGGCCCTCAATCACCCGCACACCGCACACCGCGGCATGACTGTCAGTCTGCCTGGCGGCTACCGCGGCATGGCCTCACCCATCAAGCTCAGCCGCACCCCGGCAAGCTACCGTCTGCCGCCACCGGCAGAGTGCTGAAGCCAGACAGTCTCAGGCGTTGATGTCAGCCGCATCGGTCTGCGGTGGGTATTCACTGGCTACCGCCTTGTTGGGTCCAGGCACAGTCTGGCGGGCGAACAGCGAGTACATCGTGGGGACCACGAAGATGGTCAGTAACGTGCCCAGACTCATGCCGCCCACGATGACCCATCCAATCTGCATGCGACTCTCGGCGCCAGCTCCCTCGGCCAAAGCCAGCGGCACAGCACCCAGCACCATGGCACCGGTGGTCATCAGGATCGGACGCAGACGTTGACTGGAGGCCTGGATCAACGCTTGCTTCATGGCCATGCCATGCTCACGCAGCTGATTGGTGAACTCCACAATCAGAATACCGTGCTTGGTGATCAGACCCACCAGTGTGATCAGGCCGATCTGCGAGTAAACGTTGAGCGAGCCCCCCGACAGTTGCAGTGCAAGCAAAGCGCCCACCATCGACAGCGGGACGGAGAGCATGATCACAAACGGATCAACAAAGCTCTCGAACTGTGCCGCCAGCACCAGGAAGATGAAGAACAGCGCCAGCACAAACACGATGATCAGCGCGCCCCGGGAGTTCTTGAACTCGCGCGAGGTGCCATTGAGTTCGGTGGTGTAGCCCGGCTTGAGCACCTGGGCAGCGGTCGCGTCCAGGAATTTGAGCGCTTCGCCCAGCGAATAGTCGGGCGCGAGGTTGGCCGTAATGGAGACCGAACGGCGCTGGCCGAAGTGGTTGAGCTCACGCGGGCTCACGCTCTCGCGCACCTTGACCACAGCGGACAGCGGGATCATGGCGTCGTTTTTGCCGCGCACGTAAATGTTGTCGATGTCTTCGGGCGTGTTGCGACCGCTTTCCTGCACCTGCACGATCACGTCGTACTGCTCGGCATCCTTCTTGTAGCGGGTCACCACCCGACCACCGAGCATGGTCTCCACAGCACGCGCCACCGCGTCCACGCTCACACCCAGCTCCGCCGTCTTGGTGCGGTCCACCTCGACACGCAATTCCGGTTTGTTCAGGCGCAGGTCCACGTCGGGCGACAGGATGCCGGGATTCTTGGCGATTTCGTCAAGCATCTGACGCGTGACCATGTTCAGGTTCTGGTAACTGTCAGAAGTCTGAATCACGAAATTGACCGGCCGCTCGCGAAAGCCCTGGCCCAGTGAAGGCGGCGTGATCGGGAAGGCCATCACGCCGGGCAAGCTGTTGAACTTGGGCGTGAGTTCACGCGCAATTTCCAGCGTGGTCTTTTTGCGCTGCTCCCAATCCACGGCGCGGTAAATCACCGAACCCTGCGCTACGGTGGGGTTGCCGATGTTGGCAAACACGCGGTCGAATTCGCTGTAGCCCTCGCCCATACGCTCGAGCGCCTTGGCGTAGCGGTCGGTGTAGTCCAGCGTGGCGCCGTCGGGTGCGGTCACAGTGGCCAGCAGCACGCCACGGTCTTCCAGCGGTGCCAGTTCCTGCTTCATGGCCGGGTAGATGAGCGCGATCGCCACGGCGCTGCCTGCCATCACCAGCAGCACCAGCCAGCGGGCCTTGGTCAGCACCCAGTCCAGCAGCCGGGCATAGCCATCGGCGAGCCGGGTCAGCCCACGGTCCATGGTGCGGTCAAACCAGCCCGGGTTCGGGTTGTGCCGCAGCAGCTTGGAACTCATCATGGGCGAGAGCGTCAGCGCCACAAAGCCCGAAACGATCACCGAGCCGGCCAGCGCCAGCGCGAATTCAGTGAACAGCTTGCCGGTGCGCCCCGGTGTGAAGGACAGCGGCGCAAACACCGCCGCCAGCGTGAGCGTCATGGCCACCACCGCAAAGCCAATCTCGCGCGAACCCTTGATGGCTGCCGAAAACGGGTCCATGCCCTCTTCGATGTGGCGGTAGATGTTCTCCAGCACCACGATCGCATCGTCCACCACCAGGCCAATGGCCAGCACCAGCGCCAGCAGGGTGAGCGTGTTGATGGTGAAACCAGCCAGCGCCATCATGGCAAAGGTGCCGATCAGACTCACCGGAATCGTGATGATCGGGATGATGGAGGCGCGGATGGTGCGCAGAAAAACAAAGATCACCAGCGCCACCAGGATGACCGCCTCGACGATGGTCTTGAACACGCTCTTGATGGAGCGGTCGATGAACACAGAGTTGTCGTTGGCCACGGTGACGGTGATGCCGGGCGGCAGATCGGCCTGCAGGCGCGGCATCATCTCGCGCACACCCTTGGACAACTCCAGCGGGTTGGCGGTGGCTTGACGGATCACACCGGCCGAGATGGCGGGCTGACCATTCAAGCGAACGGCACTGCGTTCATCGGCCGCGCCTTCCTGCACACGGGCCACGTCACGGATCTTGACCGGAAAACCATTGACGGTGCGGATCACGATGTCTGCGAACTGGCCAGGGCGGCTCAGGTCGGTCTGGGAGGTCACGGTGAACTCGCGTTTGCTGGACTCGATGCGACCGGCCGGCAGCTCCAGGTTGCTGCGGCGAATCGCGTCTTCCACATCGGCCGGCGTCAGCTTGTAGGCGGCCAGGCGCTCAGGCTCCAGCCACACCCGCATGGCGTACTTGCGCTCGCCGTAGATGCGCACATCGGCCACGCCGGTCACCGTTTGCAGGCGCGGCTTGACGATGCGGTTGACCAGGTCGTTGATCTGCAGCGGGTTCATGGTCTCGCTGGAAAACGCGAGCCAGATCACCGGAAAGGCGTCGGCCTCAACCTTGGCAATGACCGGCTCCTCGATCGCCTGCGGCAGGCGATTGCGCACGCGCGAGGTGCGATCGCGCACTTCGGCGGCTGCTGTGTCGGCGTCTTTTTCGAGTCGGAATTTGACCGTGATTTGCGACTGCTCGGCGCGGCTGATGGAAGTGATCACGTCAACCGCGTCGATGCCGGCAATCGAGTCTTCGAGTGGCTTGGTCACCTGGGTTTCAATCACCTCGGCAGAAGCGCCGGGGTACTTCACGCTCACCGTCACCGTGGGCTCGTCGATCTTAGGGTACTCGCGCACCGAAAGGCGGTCAAAGCTCACGGCGCCAACCAGCAGGATCAGCAAGGACATGACCACGGCCAGCACCGGCCGGCGGATGGAAACTTCGGCGAGCTGCATCTCAGCCTCGCTGGCAGGGGTTGGGGCCGCTCAAGGAAGCGGCTGGCGCGGTTTTTTCGGCCAGAGGCTTGCTGGCTGGCGGCCCGGACGAAGTTGCCGCAGAGGAAGCTGCAGCAGCAGGTGCGCTGGCCGCACCCTCGGGACCTTTATTCGGACCTTTGCCTGCGGCGGACAGATCGACCACGCGCACCGGTATGCCGTCTTTTTGCAGCCGCTGATGCCCGGCGGTGACCACGGTGTCATCGACCTCCAGGCCTTCGGTGATTTCCACCTTGCCAGGCTGGCGCACCCCGGTCTTGACCGCCACCCGCTGGGCTACCAGGGTGTCGGGTTTCTCGCCCGGCACCACCTTGATGACAAAGGCTTTGCCGCCTTGGGGCACGATGGCCTCCTCAGGTACCGTCAGGGCCTGCTCACGCACGCCAAACACCGTGTTGACGCGGGCGAACATGCCCGGGCGCAACTGGCGCTGGCGGTTGTCGATGCAGCCACGGATGCCAACGGAGCGGCCGTTGGCGTCGATCAGCGGGTCCACCGCCTGCACCAGCGCAGTGAACGGCTTGCCCGGCAGAGCGTCCACGCTCAGCTGAGCTTTCTGACCTGGGCGGATCTTGCTCTGGAAACGCTCTGGCAGGCGGAAGTCCACCAGCACGGCATCGATGTCTTCGATATTGACAATGTCTGCGCCATCCTTGAGGTAATCGCCCACGCTGACCTGCTTGAGACCCGTCACACCATCGAATGGCGCGACGATTTTGAGGCGCTGCTGCGTGGCCACTGCCAGTTCGAGCTTGGCTCTGGCCACGTCCAGCGCAGCGGCGCTTTCGTCGACCGTGCGCTTGCTGATGAAGTTCTGCGCTACCAGGTCCTGGTTGCGCTTGTGGTTGGCTTCGGCGATCGACATCTCGGCCCGGGCCTGCGCCACCTGCGCAGCCGGCAACTGGTCGTCGAGCTGGACCAGCAGCTGGCCTTTGTGCACGCGCTGACCTTCCGAGAACAAGATCGCCTTGACGCGACCGGCCACTTCGGGGCGAAGCATCACACCTTGTCGGGAACGCAGGCTGCCCACTGACTGGGCCTCATCAACCAGGGTGGTTTGTGCGACTTTCGCCACCTCCACCGCTGGCACCCGCTGCCCCCCTGCCGGTGCTGCAGGGGCTGCGGCTGAAGGCGGCTGGGCAGCGGATTTATGCTGAACCCACCATGCCACGCCGGAAGCCAGACAAATGCCGGCAATAGCCACCAGGGCGTATTTCTTCTTGTAGGCCATGAACTGTGTCTCGACTGCTGATTCAGGTGAACAGCTTGGCAATGTAACAGTCTTGGTGGTTTTCATTCATGGCGGCAAACCCGCCCGGA
>JACCDU010587865.1_pt1 | contig 56303 bp, 58 predicted proteins | sample 7446081 | NCBI WGS metagenome assembly JACCDU01 (sample SAMN15323447, study PRJNA562643) | freshwater metagenome | isolation source: river surface water | place: USA:Blue River Watershed | collected 2017-08-17 | reverse complement strand
CGGCGAGCAATGCTTTGCATTCGTCGTCGGTCTTGGCCGTCGTGGTGATGCTGATATTGAGACTGCGCAAAGCGTCAACCTTGTCGTACTCAATTTCAGGGAAAATGATTTGCTCTTTCACGCCGACGTTGTAGTTACCACGGCCGTCGAAAGCGCGGCCAGAGATACCACGGAAGTCACGCACGCGGGGCAAAGCCACTGTGACGAAGCGATCGAGGAATTCATACATTTGCACGCCACGCAATGTGACCATGCAACCAATGGCTTGGCCTTCGCGGATTTTGAAACCAGCGATTGGCTTTTTGGCCTTGGTAACCACTGGCTTTTGACCAGCAATTTTGGTGAGGTCGCCCACGGCGCTGTCCATGACCTTTTTATCGGCAACGGCTTCGCTCACACCCATGTTGAGGGTGATTTTGGTGATGCGTGGAACTTCCATGACTGACTTGTAACCAAACTTGGTCATCAGTTCAGGTGCGATTTTTTCGCGGTATTGTTGTTGCAGACGTGCCATTTTTATGCCACCTTGATTTCTTCGCCGCTGGACTTGTAAACGCGAACGCGCTTGCCATCGGCCAACAACTTGATGCCCACGCGATCAGCCTTGCCTGTTGCCGCATTGAAAATGGCAACATTGGACTGATGAATAGGCATGGTCTTTTCAATAATGCCGCCGTTAATGCCCTTCATAGGGTTTGGCTTGGCATGCTTTTTAACCAGGTTGATACCTTCAACCACCACATGCGAGTCATCGGCACGGAGCGACACGGTGCCGCGCTTGCCTTTGTCACGACCAGCGATGACGATCACTTGATCACCTTTGCGAATCTTGTTCATGGCGTGTCCTTAAAGAACTTCAGGTGCCAAGGACACGATCTTCATGAACTTCTCAGTACGCAATTCACGCGTGACTGGGCCGAAGATGCGGGTGCCAATAGGCTCCAACTTGGCATTGAGCAAAACTGCTGCATTGCCATCGAATTTAACGAGCGAGCCATCACCACGGCGAATGCCCTTGGCTGTCCGAACGACCACAGCACTGTAAACCTCGCCTTTTTTGACGCGGCCACGGGGCGCAGCTTCTTTGATGCTCACTTTGATAATGTCGCCAACACTAGCGTAACGACGCTTAGAACCGCCCAGCACCTTGATGCAAAGGACGGACTTGGCGCCGGTGTTGTCGGCAACATCCAACCGAGTTTCTGTCTGAATCATTTCAATATTTCCCAACTTGCACCTTGTGCACCCCCAAAAATCAGAACTTTCTTGTTTGATTTTCAAAAGCACCAAGATCAGTCTTGGACCCGTCATCCACACTGCGAACCACTCGCAATGCTTTAGTTTGGGTAGATAACTCCGCCTTTTTTGAAAGCGAAGCCCGCGATTGTTACAAGATTTTTAGGCTGTGTCAACACTTTTGGCGGCCAAAAAGCAAAGAATTTGAAATTTTTTTTGGGGGCGGCCGGGCATTTTGAGGCCTTGCAAGCCTTCAAGCGCTCAGTTGGTAAGCCTTAGCCAAAGCCTCAAAAGCCGCCAATTGGGGGGAGGCACTTATTTCAGTGCTTAAAATTTGTGCAACTTGGGGCGCCACGGCCAAAGCTGCAGCTACATCTAAGAAAAGCAGGCGATTCCGGCGCGCCAGCACATCTTCGACGGTTCTCGCATACTCATAGCGCGCTGCAAACCGAACCATGGCCTCACTCAATTGGGGTGCAAGCCAATGCGCCGCGCCGGGTATGGCGGCCAAGAGGTCAGCATCGGTTCCGTAGTTGCTGCCGTTGTGATGTAGGCTGGGTGCACCCCACAGCTTGGTCTGCACCGTCACGTCTTCTGAGGTCAATGAAAGCAACTGGGCTTTGCGGATGGCCTGCATGACATCAGCGGCCATGGCACGGTAGGTGGTCCATTTGCCCCCCGTGACACTCACCAAGCCATTCGACGCCACTTTGACAGAGTGCTCTCGGCTCACACTTTGCGTGGCGCCCTCATCTTGAGAACTTTGCTCAGTTCGCGCCAAGGGCCTGAGCCCAGCCCAGACACTGGTGACATCTGAACGCTGAGGTACTTTGACCAAGTATTTGGCAGCTTCTTGCAAAATTTGCCCAATTTCAGACTCGAGTGCCTGCGGCTCCCACTCTACTTGGGGCCGAGGCGTGTCGGTGGTGCCCAACAAAACTTTGCCCTGCCAAGGCACTGCAAACAAGACCCTGCCATCTTGCGTGTGGGGCACCAACAAAGCCGATGAACCCGGCCAGAACGACGCATCGACCACCAAGTGCACGCCTTGGCTAGGCCTCACTGCTTGTGGCAATTTGACCTCAGATGCAGTGCCAGGCGCGGTGTGCAACATGGCCTCAATTTGGTCTATCCAAACACCTGTGGCATTGACCACGCAGCGCGCCTTCAAAGTGCGCTCTTGGCCCGTCTCTGCGTCTTCGCAAATCAATCCTTTGATGCGGCCAGCAGGATGCTCCGTCACAAAGCCTTTGACGGGCATGTGGTTGAACAACAGCGCACCGTGAGCAGCTGCCGTGCGGGCCAAGGCCAAGGCCAAACGGGCATCGTCAAATTGACCGTCCCAGTATTGAACACCCCCCACCAAGTGGGTCACCCTGACACCGGGCAATGCCTGCACAGTTTCGGCTAGGTTTAAAAAGCGCGTAGGGCCCAGCCTAGCGCGCCCAGCCAACAGGTCATAAAGCTTCAAGCCCAGGCCATAAAACCACTGGTCTTTTCGCCGGTAAGCGGGCATCACAAAGGGCATGGGGTGAACCAGGTGGGGCGCATTGGCAAGCAGATTTTTGCGCTCGCGCAAAGCTTCCCTCACCAAAGGCAACTGACCTTGCGCCAAATAACGCACACCGCCATGTACCAATTTGGTTGAGCGCGAGGACGTGCCTTTGGCAAAGTCTTGCGCCTCCAAGAGCACCACTTTCAAGCCGCGCACTGCGGCATCAACGGCAACGCCAAGTCCGGTGGCGCCGCCCCCAATGATCGCCAAATCAAACTCTGGCGCATTGTCGAGTTGCGCAAGCAACTGCGCTCTGTCGGTCAACACAGGATTCATGCTTTGCTTTTAATCTTTCGCCCAAGACCGCGCGCGTGCAACTGCTTCACGCCAGCGCGCATGGCCTGCTTGCCTGGCTTGTGTGGCACGCGAACTGGTTGAGGGAACAAATTTTCGATCTTGCGACCACTGCGCCGAAATTTCAGCCGCGCCCGACCAGAATCCTGTGGCCAAACCCGCCAAATAAGCAGCGCCCAAAGCTGTGGTTTCAGTGACGCTGGCGCGCACCACTGGCACGCCCAAGGCATCGGCTTGCATTTGCATCAGTAAATTGTTGCGGCTGGCACCGCCGTCCACACGCAACTCCGTCAAGGCCAAACCACTGTCTTTGGACATGGCGGAAAAAATATCGGCCACCTGCCAAGCAATGGCCTCAAGGGCGGCACGCGCAATGTGGGCGCGCGTGGTACCGCGCGTCATGCCCACCAAAGTGCCGCGCGCTTGACCATCCCAATCTGGCGCCCCCAAGCCTGCAAAGGCAGGCACCAAATAAACACCGCCCGTATCGGGGACGCTCGCCGCCAGCGCTTCAATGTCACTGGCCTTCTGAATGATTTGCAAACCATCGCGCAACCATTGCACCGTGGCGCCAGCCATGAACACCGAGCCCTCCAGCGCATAAGCCGTTGAACGCCAAGCGTCCGTCGTTTGGGGGCCTTGCCACGCCACCGTGGTGAGCAGTTGATGCTGACTTTGAACCGGCACATGCCCGGTGTTCATGAGCATGAAACAGCCGGTGCCGTAGGTGTTCTTGGCCATGCCGGGCGAAAAACATGCTTGTCCAAAAGTAGCCGCCTGCTGATCGCCTGCCAGACCGGCGATGGGAATCGAAGCCCCCAAAAGATGCGAATCGGTTTCGCCCAGCACACCACAGCTGGGCACCACCTGCGGCAAGATTGAAAAGGGAATGTTGAATTGATGGAGCAAACTTGCATCCCAGGCTTGGGTATGCAAGTTGAACAACAAGGTTCGAGAAGCGTTGCTCGGATCGGTCACATGAACCCGGCCACCAGTGAGTTGCCAAATGAGCCAGGTGTCGATGGTGCCAAAGGCCAAATGGCCTTGCTCTGCCAAACGCCTAGCGCCCGCCACATGATCGAGCAGCCACGCAATTTTGGTGGCAGAAAAATAGGCGTCTAAAACCAAGCCTGTTTTTTGTTGAATCCCTTTGGCAGCGCCTTGGACTTTGAGCTTGTCACAAAACCCTGCAGTTCTGCGATCTTGCCAAACAATGGCCGGCGCGATGGGTAGACCCGTTCTGCGGTCCCACAGCACGCTGGTTTCACGCTGGTTGGTGATGCCCACACTCTCTAGTTGGGAAGCAGCAACGCCGGCCTTTTGCAGCACCGCTTGCATGACATTTTTTTGCGTCTGCCAAATTTCGAGGGCGTCGTGCTCAACCCATCCTGGCTTGGGAAAGTATTGGGTGAACTCCTGTTGCGCGATGGCCACTGGCTTTGCATCGCGATTGAACAGCACCGCCCTAGAGCTGGTGGTGCCTTGGTCAAGTGCAAGGATGTACTTCATGGGCTGTAGATTAACCGAAAGCCGTCGTCTGAAAAAGAGACAATAAGACCCATTGACCGAATCGGACAAAATAAATCAAACTTTGAACAACTCCGTTCAAGGCCCTACCTCTATCTCGAGAATGATTCATGACTGCATCGACTCCCATTGATTTTCAAAAAGTGCGCTTGGCCTTCATTGGTGGAGGCAACATGGCCAGCGCTATTTTGGGTGGCCTGCTCAGACAAGGCCTTGCGCCACAGCAAGTGACCGTGATTGAACCCTTTGCAGAAACTGCCGCCAAGCTGCACCAAGAATTTGGCGTAGAAGTTCTTGCGGCGCCATCCGATGTTTTGGCCCATGCCAATTTGCTTGTTTGGGCGGTCAAGCCACAAGTTTTCAAAGAAGCTGCTTTGCCAGTGGCCGCATTCACAGCCAAGGCCCTTCACTTGTCGGTGGCCGCAGGCATCCGAAGCGACAGCATTGCGCGCTGGCTTCACACCGACCGTGTGGTACGAAGCATGCCCAACACACCGGCTCTGGTGGGCCAGGGCATCACCGGCTTGTTTGCGCGAGCCGGTGTGTCGGCAAGTGATCAACAGTTGGTAGAACAAGTTTTGCAAAGCACTGGCGAGTGGCTGTGGGTTAAACAAGAATACGATCTGGATGTGGTCACCGCGCTTTCTGGCTCAGGGCCGGCCTATGTGTTTTATTTCTTAGAGGCCATGACCGAAGCGGGCGTTCAAATGGGTTTAAGCCAGGACCAAGCCTATCACTTGGCCAAGGCCACCTTTGGCGGCGCCACGCATTTGGCACGCCAATCTTCTGACTCTCCTGAAGTGCTGCGTCAGCGCGTGACTTCCAAGGGCGGCACCACGTATGCAGCGCTCTCCTCCATGGCAAGCGACCATGTGAAAGAGGCTTTCGTGAAAGCCATGCTGGCTGCGCAAAAGCGCGCTGGTGAATTGGGTGATGAGTTTGGCAAAGACTGATAGGGGCAGCTCAAAGATAGCTCAGCACAAGCCCCGCAAACACCGCAAAACCCACCCAGTGGTTCAGCCGAAAAGCTTTGAAACAACCATCGCGTGAGCGGTCTTTGATGAGCATAAAATGCCAAGCGGCCTGCAATGCAGACGCCACCAGGCCTGCCAACAAAAGAGGCTTTTGGGCAGCATCTAACACCACGCCCCAAACGCTCAAAAAGGCGGCATAAAAAAACATCACTGCAGCCACATCCCATTGGCCCAAAGTGATGGCAGAAGTTTTCATGCCAATTTTCAAATCGTCGTCGCGATCCACCATGGCGTACTCGGTGTCATAGGCCAACACCCAAAACAAATTGCCCAGCAATAGCACCCAAGCCAAGCCTGGCACTTCGCCAGTCACTGCGGCAAATGCCATGGGAATACCAAAGCTAAAGGCAACACCCAGCACAGCTTGCGGCATAGACACATAGCGTTTGGCAAAGGGATAGGCCACTGCCACTGCCATGGCCACAAAGGACCAAGCGATGGTTTCTGCTCGCAAGGTGAGAACCAATGCAAAGGCAATGAGTGCCAGCACCGCGCCCAACAACAAGGCCTCTTTAACGCCAATGCGACCACTGGTCACAGGCCGCTCGGCCGTGCGTTTGACATGCTTGTCAAAATCGCGGTCGGCCACATCGTTCAAACAGCATCCCGCGCTGCGCATGAGAATGGTACCGAGCGTGAAAACAATCAGCAAATGCCATCCTGGAAAACCATCTGAAGCCACCCACAAAGCCGACAGCGTAGGCCATAAAAGCAACAGCCAACCAGCAGGCCGGTTCCAGCGAATCAGGTCTAAATACAAGCTGAGTTTTTCACGCATAGCAGACGATGCTTTTAAATGAGAGCAGCTTGCGATGCACTTAGGAAAGGCGCTTCACACCAGGCAGTTCGCAGGCATATATGGCATTGCGAAGTGCAGCAATGGCTTCATAGCGCGTGAAGCTTTTGCGCCAGACCAAGACCACTCGGCGTGTGGGCGGCAAACCGCCGGCCTCGTCGATGATGGGCAAGTACGCAATATCGGGGTCTTCGTGTTTTTTGCGCTTGGCTTCTTTGGCAAGGGCCTCGGCAGGCACCGACAAACGCGGCACCAAGGTCACGCCCATGCCAGCGGCCACCATGTGCTTGATGGTCTCGAGCGAAGAGCCTTCGAAGCTTTTGCGGATGCCTTCTGCATTGCTAGAAAAACGCGCAAACTCTGGACACACTTCCAGCACATGGTCTCTAAAACAATGGCCATTGCCCAGCAGCAACATGGTCTCATTTTTCAGTTGCTGGGCAGTGATTGATTTTTTCTTGGCCAGCCCATGCTTGACTGGCAACGCAGCCATGAATGGCTCATCGTACAAAGCAGCGGTGGCCAAGCCCATGTCTGGAAAAGGCTCTGCCAAGATGGCGCAATCGATCTCACCGGCGCGCAACATTTCCATCAGTTTGACGGTGAAGTTTTCTTGCAGCATCAAAGGCATTTGCGGCGTCTTCTTCATGATCTGACGCATCAAATCGGGCAGCAAGTAAGGCCCAATGGTGTAGATCACGCCCAATCGCAAAGTGCCGGCCAAGGGGTCTTTGCCGCGCTTGGCAATTTCTTTGATTTCTGCAGCTTGCTCCAACACCCCTTGTGCATGGCGAATGATTTCTTCACCCAAAGGCGTGGTGCTGACCTCGTTGGCACTGCGCTCGAACAACTTCACATCGAGTTCTTCTTCGAGTTTCTTGATGGCCACCGACAAGGTGGGTTGCGACACAAAGCATGCTTCGGCCGCTTTGCCAAAGTGCCTTTCGCGGGCCACCGCCACAATGTATTTCAGCTCTGTCAGGGTCATGCCAATTTCTCAAGCTTTCAAAAACTCCGATTTTCCACCCAACCAACGAGCGATGTGTCGCTCGGCCATGTCGGGGTATTGTGCAAGCAGCAAGGGTGCTACTTGCCTGGCCCAATCGAGCAAATGCTCGTCTGTGGCCAAATCGGCAAATCGCAACATGGCGGCCCCCGATTGTCGCGCACCCAGAAACTCGCCAGGGCCTCTGATTTCCAAATCGCGTCTGGCAATCTCAAAACCATCGTTGGTGTCCACCATGGCACGCAATCGTTCGCGTGCCGTTTCGCTCAAGCGGCCGCCGTCAGGGGTGCCGTACAGCAAAACACAGGCCGATGCGGCGGCACCGCGCCCCACGCGCCCACGCAACTGGTGCAACTGACTCAAGCCAAAGCGCTCGGCGTGTTCGATCACCATCAAGGAGGCATTGGGCACATCAACGCCAACCTCAATCACGGTGGTGCTGACCAACACGCCCATGCTGCCTTGTGTGAACTGGGCCATGACCTCGCGTTTTTCAGTCACCGACATGCGGGAATGCAACAAGCCCACCGTCACGCCTGGCAACACGGCAGACAATTCTTCGTGGGTGGCCGTGGCATTGGTTAAATCTAAGGCTTCACTTTCTTCAATCAGAGGGCACACCCAATAAACCTGTCGCCCTTCGGCCAATTGGGCGCCAATGCGCCCGATGACTTGATCGCGCCGGCTGTCTGAAATCACTTTGGTGACCACAGGGGTGCGGCCGGGTGGCAATTCGTCAATCACCGAGACGTCCAAGTCGGCGTAGTAGCTCATGGCCAAGGTGCGCGGAATGGGCGTGGCCGTCATCATGAGCAAGTGTGGCTCCATGCCTGCGTCTTGCATCTTGTCTCTGAGCGCCAAGCGCTGAGCCACGCCAAAGCGATGCTGCTCGTCAATGATGGCGAGCGCCAGATTTTTAAACTTCACCTGCTCTTGAATCACAGCATGCGTCCCCACCACCAAAGCGGCTTCGCCCGATTCAATCAAGGCCAGCATTTCAGAGCGTTCTTTTTTCTTCTGACTGCCTGTGAGCCAGGCCACGCGCACACCCAAAGGCGCTAGCCAGCCCACCAACTTGGCAAAGTGTTGTTGCGCCAAAATTTCGGTGGGCGCCATGAGGGCACATTGCCATCCGCCATCAATGGCCAACATAGCCGCCAAGGCTGCCACCACGGTTTTGCCAGCGCCCACATCGCCTTGAAGCAGCCGGTGCATGGGGACAGGCCGCGCCAAATCTTGCGCAATTTCTTGGCCCACTCTGTGTTGTGCCGCTGTGAGCTCAAAGGGCAAAACCTTTTTCAATTTGTCGTGCCATCCACCCGCTTTCACATGAAGGGCGGGGGCTCGCAAGGTATCGCGTTCTTGTTTGGCCATGCGCTGTGAAAGTTGCTGCACCAGCAGTTCTTCGGCTTTCAGCCTTTGCCAAGCAGGATGCGAACGGTCTTCAAGGGCTGCAATGGAAACTTCTGGCGAGGGATGGTGCAAGTAGGTCAGGGCTTGGCGCAAACTGGGGGCCAATTTGCCATTGGGCGATGAAGGCCAGCTGATGGCAGCAGGCAATGTCTCGCCCAAATCGGCACGCGACAAGGCGCTGGCAATGGCGCGGCGCAAATAAGTTTGCGGTAAGCCCGCAGACACCGGGTAAACCGGCGTGAGCACCGAGGGTAGTTCACCCGATGCGGCCCTGAACGAAGGGTGCATCATGGTGAAACCCATCATCCCACCCTTGACTTCACCTCTGGCCCTGATCACCTGGCCAACAGCCAAGGCCTTTTGTTGGGCCGGATAGAAGCTGAAGAAACGCAGCACACAAGTGTCGGTACCATCATCCACTCGCACCAACAGCTGGCGACGCGGGCGCAACTGTACCTCGGATGAAACTACGGTGGCTTCTATTTGAACGGCATCACCCTCTCTGGCATCGCGCAATTTGACAATGCGCGTTTCGTCCTCGTAGCGCAAAGGGATGTGCAGCGCCAGATCAATGTCGCGCACCAAGCCCATCTTGCGCATGGCTTTTTGCGGCGCTGACAAGGGCTTTGCAGGTATCTTTGCAGGGGAATTTGAGGATGCATTGGCTAGCATCCTCACATTGTGCCGTGGATGCGAGCCTTAGTTCGCCCAAGGCTCAGGGCATTCTTTCAGCCGCCTTGGCCAACACAAAGGCAGACACCACATCTCGAATGGTCTTGCGCTCTGCCTGTGAGAGCGACAAGTAACGATCGATCATTTCACGATCGGCCAGGGCCATTTCGATGGGGCCCGCATTCATTTCATACACATAGGTTTTGCCGGGTGCACGACCAAAGCGAAGTTCGTCAGGGCTTACTTGCAACCACTCAGCCAATACGCGGAGCTTGTCCTGCGTGGGCATGACTTTTCCCAAAAGCCAGTTGCGGGCTGTGTGCGGGGTAATGCTGCGTCCGTGGTAGCGAAGGTTGAAGGCGTTGGCCACCAAGGTGGGTGAAGCTCGCACACCTGCACTTTCCAACGCGCTGCGCAACCGATCAGCGAACTGTTGGGATTCGGATACTACTTTTGGCATACGCGTACAGTAATGTCTAGGGTTGACCCGATGTTGAATAAAGATAGATAGTTTCTTGAATGCGCTTTACATAATGCGCTTGATTGCAAAATTTAGAAACAAATGTTTTATAAATTTTTGCGCTTGGTCATGGGACAATCAGACTCTTTTACTTGGAACGGGTCTGGTTCGGCCCTCAAGAACATGACTCCTGCTAACAAGCCAATCTCAAATCAAAATTCAAATTCAAGCCCACAGCTTCAAGCCAAACGCCTCTTCAGTTTGAGTGACTTTGACTTTCACCTGCCCCCCGAGCTCATAGCCCAACACCCTGCCAGCGAGCGCAGCAGTTCTCGCCTTTTAGACGGCAGTGAGCCTGAACCCATTGATCGAATTTTCAAATCCTTGCCTGAATTGATGCAAGCAGGCGACTTGCTGGTCTTCAATGACACCCAAGTGGTGAAGGCGCGACTCTTCGGCGAAAAATCATCGGGCGGCAAAGTGGAACTGTTGATCGAGCGCGTGTTGCCCGAACACCGCGTGGCAGCCCACATGAAAGTCAGCAAGAAGCCCCCCATTGGCGCGAAGCTTCACATGGGCATAGATGCCAAACACGGTGCCGCCGGTTTTGAGGCTATTTTATTGGGACGATGGCCCGATGACAAGGGGGCCTTGTTTTGCTTTCAATTGAACGACGAACCATACGCCTTGATGGCGCAATATGGCCATGTGCCTTTGCCGCCTTACATCGAACGGTCTTATGACGGCAGCGCCTCTGACGCCGACATTGCAGAAGACGAAGCGCGCTACCAAACTGTGTTTGCACGCAAGCCCGGTGCCGTGGCAGCGCCCACTGCGGCGCTGCATTTTGACGAAGCACTTTTGCAACAGCTGAAAGAGCGGGGCGTGAACACAGCCAGCGTCACCTTGCATGTAGGTGCGGGCACCTTTCAGCCCGTCAAGTCGGAAAACATTGCGGAACACACCATGCACTCCGAGTGGTATGACATTCCTGAAAGTACCCAACGCGCATTGCATGACTGTAGGGCGCGTGGTGGCAAAGTTTGGGCTGTAGGCACCACTTCGGTCAGAACTTTGGAGTCTTGGGCCCAATCGGGTCAAGCGCAAGGAGACACCCAAATATTCATCACGCCGGGCTTTGAATTTCAATGGGTGGACTGCCTCATCACCAATTTTCATTTGCCCAAAAGTACCTTGATGATGTTGGTCAGCGCCTTGGCTGGCTACGAGCATGTGATGCGTTTGTATGCGCATGCCATTTCAAAGCAGTATCGTTTTTTCAGTTATGGCGATGCCATGCTTCTGAAGCGAGCTTGAGCTCATTCGCCCTTTTACAAAACCTTGCCCAGATTGCCGCATGCTTGAATTTAAACTCCTCAAAACAGATCCCAACAGCCACGCGCGAAGAGGTCAGCTCACACTCAACCATGGTGTGATTCAAACCCCCATCTTCATGCCAGTGGGCACCTACGGCACCGTGAAAGGCGTGATGCCGCGAAGCCTTGAAGAAATGGGCGCGCAAATTATTTTGGGCAACACCTTTCACTTGTGGATGCGCCCTGGCCTTGACATCATGAAAAGCTTTGGCGGCTTGCATGGCTTTGAAAAATGGCAGAAGCCCATCCTGACCGACTCGGGTGGTTTTCAGGTTTGGTCTTTGGGAGCGATGCGCAAAATCACCGAGGAAGGCGTGCATTTTTCTTCGCCAGTGAATGGCGACAAGCTCTTCATGTCGCCCGAAGTGAGCATGCAAATTCAAACCATTTTGAATTCAGACATAGTGATGCAGTTGGATGAGTGCACGCCATATGAAACCAAAGGCCATCTCACCACCGAAGCTGAAGCTCGCAAATCGATGGAGATGAGCTTGCGTTGGGCCACACGCAGCCAAAACGAGTTTGCACGCCTGGAAAATCCCAATGCTTTGTTTGGCATTGTGCAAGGCGGTATGTTTGAAAACTTGCGCCAAGAATCGCTCGACCAGTTGGTTGAGATGAATTTTCCGGGCTATGCCATTGGCGGCGTGAGCGTGGGTGAACCCAAAGAGCAAATGCTGCAAATCATGGCCCACACGCCGCACCGTTTGCCTGCCCACAAGCCGCGCTATTTGATGGGCGTGGGCACCCCCGAAGATTTGGTGGAAGGTGTGGCGCAAGGTGTCGACATGTTTGACTGTGTCATGCCAACTCGCAATGCGCGCAATGGCACGGTGTTCACACGCTTTGGCGATTTGAAGCTGCGCAATGCTCGCCACAAATCGGACCCACAACCCTTGGACACCACGTGCACCTGCTACGCCTGTGCAGGCACGTCAAACGTATCTTGGGACGATGGCGGCCGAGAAGGATTTAGCCGCGCCTATTTGCATCATCTCGATCGCTGCGGCGAGATGCTCGGCCCCATGCTCACCACCATCCACAATTTGCACTATTACTTGCGCCTCATGCAAGAAGTGCGAACGGCATTAGAAACCGATACGTTCTCGGCCTTTCAAGTGCAGTTCAAACAGGCACGTGCGCGCGGTGTTTGAGTAGCGCGCAGGCGCGAACTCAAGCCACCTCTTCGGGCGTGGTGAAGACCGTCAACACACCGGTATAGCCATACAAGTGGTGATGGGCAATTTCGCCGCTGGCAAAAAAACCCACCAAAGGCACATCGCCCAGGGCATGGCGTATCCACTGCAGCTCAGCACTGGGGCCACCAAAGTGCGGACCGCCTCTCCCAGAGCAACTGACGTACACAGCACCTGCAATGCGCCGCGCGAGGTGCGGCGCTGCTTCGGCTTCACTGGCGGCCAAGGCATTGGCTATTTCTAGGCTCAAAGTTTCGGGCTCTAGCTCTTCTCGAATCTCAGAACAAATGCGCCGAAGATCGGACTTGGCGGCTTGCAAACTCATCTGACAAAAAGCCAATTTTTGTCCCACCGCCAAATGGTCGGCAATGGCCACACCTTTTCGCGCAGGGTCTAGGCCGATGATATGCCGCACGCGAACATCGGCACCCAAGCTACCCGTTCGGCCAACCCCTTGCTGACCTTGCGACGTGATACCAACCAGGGTTGACCTGACCGCTTTGAGTGCCGTTTGGGGCTCTGACAGTGACACCTTCAAATCGGCCATGAGCACATCCAGTGCGGGCAAACCATCGAGTTGGTAAACCACATGGCCTTCGGCTTCTGTGATCTCGCGCTCTTTGCCAATGGGAGCACAACCCTGCGTCACGCGCGACAAAATTTGAACCTCTGGCGCCCACGCGACGCCGCTTAAGCCACCCGAGAAAACGCCTTTCTGAGCAGGCTCTGAGTCGTGCCATGCAAACTGCACAGCCTGCTTGCGGCTGGCAGTGAGGCCGCCAAACAAATACCCCTTGTGTGTTCGGCTTGCCATTTCTGCAATGAGTTCTGCCAGATCGGGAGTTTGTGGATCGGCATGCACGAGCGCGCTGGCCGCTTGAAAGCTGGTTGGCAAGGGCTGTGCGCCCGAAAAAACACGGTATTGCTTGGCAGGCAAATCGCACAACATCAGGGCCATGCCCGGTTCGTCAAAATACTCTGCGTTGTTGGCGGCCACCCCTACGCCCACCGTGCCGGCCCAATCTTTCACCATGGGCAATTCTTGCTGAAGGTGCGCCAGAATAGCTTCGGCGTCATTGGCGTAGTAGTCGGTGATGTACAGCAGACCTAAACGCGGACTGGCTGCGTGGCCGGGCAAGCTCATTTGGGCACGCAGCTGGGCAATCACCAAACCTGCTGCCATAGGCCACTGCGGGTGCGTGGCATGTCCGAAGGGAAACAAATTCATGGGGCTGGTTTTTTGGCGCGCGACGCACGCGACTTGCTGGCTTTGGCAGATGTTGTTGTTTTCTTTGCGGCCGTTTTTTTACGAGGCTGCGTGCCCTCTTTCATGGCCTTGGCCGCCACATCTTTCACTGCCGCCGCTGCAATGTTTTGAAACTGTTGGGTGAGCGATCCCCACCACTGCATGGGGTCAACGGCAGGGCCTTTTGCTTCAGCTTGTGGGGGCTCAGTTGCCTTGGCCTCTGGCTGGAGGTCTGGCTGGAGGTTTGGCTGGAGGTCTGGCATTTTGGCGGTGAAGGCTTTGGCCATTTCAGCCATGTTGACATTCATGCCTTGCAAAGTCGACAAGGTCATTTTTTGCACTTCCAAAGCCTGAATGGTGGCCTTGAGCGCATTGGTGTTTTGCTCCAGCCAAAACTGAACCGTTTTGAGTTCTTGAATGCGCTTGTCGAGCTCTTCGACGTTCAAGGTGGGCGCCACCCAACTGGCCATGTTAGGCATGCCCTGTGGCGAGCCTTTGGCGCCAGGATTGGCGGCTTGTCCCAAGTTTTGCAAGAAGTCAAAACCAGGCACGAATTTTCCAAATCCGAAAGCTGAGGTATCGCTCATGGGGGCTCCTAGAGGTGTGTGAGGCTCAAGCTTAACGCATACCGTGAACAAAGCCAGTGCAAGCGCGGTGTGGCGTCAACTGCGCGACCCACCAAGGCTCAATCAAAAGTTAAGCTCTGGCTTTATCTCAACACCTCTACAGGAAGACCCAACATGCTCACACTCTGCGGCTTTGGCGCTAGCAACTATCACAACAAAGTCAAATTGGTTTTGCTGGAAAAGGGCGTTGCCTTTGAAGAGGAGTTGGTCTGGGTGGGGCAAACCGATCCAGACGCTAGCCCCTTAGGCAAAGTGCCTTATTTGAAAACAGCACAAGGCGCCATGTGCGAATCAGCTGTCATGGTTGAATACATTGAGCAGCAATACCCTGAGCATCCCTTGCTACCCAAGGATGCCTTCCAAGCCGCCAAGGTGCGTGAACTTGTCGTTTTTTTAGATTTGCATCTGGAATTGGTGGCACGAAACCTCTACCCCGAGGCCTTCTTTGGTGGCAAGGTCAGTGATGCGGTCAAGGAAAAGGTGGGCGCTCAATTAGAGAAGAATGTGGCAGCATTTGCCAAGCTTGCGCAATTCAAACCCTTCATTGCCGGCACTGAAATGAGCATCGCCGACTGCACCGCAGCCGTTCATTTGCCATTGATCACAGCTGTCAGCAAAACCATGTATGGCCGAGATTTTCTGGCCGACTTGCCCGTCAAGGACTACATGAAGATGTGGTCAGCGCGACCCAGCATGCAAAAAGTGCAAGCTGATCGAAGAGCCAACAATGAACTCTTCTTGGCACGCATGACAAGCAAGGCTTAAAACTGGGGTGGGCGGCGCTCTCGGAGGCTGGCCAAACCCTCTTGCACATCCGGCCCTGCAAAGCCCATGAACTCCAAGGCCAAAGAAGCATCAAAGCTGGGGCCGGCTTGGCGCAGCCAATTGTTCAACGCATACTTGGTCCAGCGAATGGCAGTTTGGCTGCCATTGGCCAAGCGATCGGCCACCTCATAGGCCTTAGGTAAGAGCTGGTCTTCTTCTACAGCCAATGAAACCAAACCAATTCGCTCAGCTTCTTCGCCACTCACAGGCTCACACAACAACAAGTAGTACTTGGCTTTGGCCATGCCACAAAGCAATGGCCAAATGATGGCCGCATGGTCGCCCGCTGCAACGCCCAAGCGGGTGTGGCCGTCCACAATTTTGGCAGTCTTGCTGGCAATGGAAATGTCTGCCAACATGCCCGCCACCAAACCAGCGCCCACTGCTGGTCCATGCATGGCACTCACGATGGGTTTGTCGCAATTGATCACGTTGTAGACCAGGTCGCGGGCTTCTTTCCAAACCCTGTTGCGAATCTCGAAATCGCGCGCCATGTCTTCCACCAACGCCAAGTCGCCACCGCCCGAAAAGCCCAAGCCCTCACCCCGCAGCACCGCCGCGCGCACGCTGTCATCGCGCGATACATCGCGCCAAATTTCGGCCAACTCCCAATGCCCTGCGTGCCCAGCTGTGGGCAGCTTGCCATTGCCACCAGGGCCGCCGGCTTTCATCTGAATGTCGAGCACAGTTTGATTGGCACCCCGGCGCGTGATTTGCAATGTTTGGTAGCGACTGTAGTCAATGACTTGGCTCATGCAGGTCTCCAGAAAAAGGAATCAAGCTTTGTCAAAGGGCGCAATTTTCTGGTCAATGGCGCCAAACACACTTTGCCCATCTTTGCCCTTCATTTCAATGCGAATGCTGTCGCCGAATTTCATGAAGTCGGTGCTGGGTTTGCCATCCAAAATGGTTTCAATGGCGCGCTTTTCCGCAATGCAGCTGTAACCTTTGGGCCACTCAGGCTTGCCATTGACGTCGACGCTTTTGTTGCTGACCGTGCCACTGCCCACAATGGAGCCCGCGCGCACGTTGCGCGTTTTGCCCATGTGCGCAATGAGTTGGCCAAAGTGGAAGGTCATTTCAGGACCCGCCTCACACATGCCCACTTTGCGACCGTTCCATGTGGACTGCAAAGTCAGGTGCACGCGGCCATGATCCCAGGCATCGCCCAGTTCATCCACGGTGACCGCCACAGGGCTGAAAGCAGTTGCAGGTTTGCTTTGAAAAAAGCCAAAACCTTTGGCCAGTTCGTTGGCAATTAAGTGCCGCAAACTCACGTCGTTGGCAAGCATCACCAAACGGATACCATCTAAGGCATTTTCGGGAGTGACGCCCATGGGCACATCGCCAGTGATCACGGCAATCTCGGCTTCAAAGTCAATGCCAAAGGCTTCGTCGCGGCAAAGCACAGGGTCGCAAGGCCCCATGAAATCATCGCTGCCGCCCTGGTACATGAGGGGATCGGTGTAAAAACTGTGCGGCACTTCAGAGCTGCGCGCTGCCCGCACCAACTCCACATGGTTCAAATAAGCCGAGCCATCAGCCCACTGGTAGGCTCTGGGCAAAGGGGCCATGCATTGTTGGGGATCAAAGGGAAAAGCATGACGGGCTTTTCCGCTGTTCAGTGTTTGGTAAAGGTCTTCAAGTTGGGGCGACAAAAAGTTCCAGTCGTCTAGCACTTGCTGCATGCGCAAGGCAATGCCAGTCGCATAATGTGCTGTGCTCAAGTCTCGCGAGACCACAATCAATTGACCGTCACGTGATCCGTCTTTGTATGTCGCTAATTTCATGGAGGTACCTCAAAATGGAATCTCAAAAATGTTTCAAGCTGAATGCCATCGATTCAATGCGTGTCTTCAGTTTAACCAATCTCCACTGCCCTGACATCGTCTAACGCTCTGACATGCACCCTTCTCGTCCTTTGACCCAACACAACGGCCAGCAGCGCTATAGGGCCTTGGCCATGTTGGGCGCATTGGTATTGGGGGTTCACCTTTGGCTGCTCTGGGCACCAAACATCGGCATTTGGAAAATTCAGGCAGATCCGCAAAAGCTGGGTCCTTTGCAAACCCGATTGGTGCCGACCCCTTTTCCCGCCGAGCCAAGACCGCAAGCTCAGCCGCCAGCACAGACGAAGCCAGAGCCAAATCCAAAGCCAAGGCCACAGCAAGCCTCGATGTCGCCCAACACACTGCCGCCCGCAAGCATCACGGCCATGCCCTCCGAAGCATTGCCTGCACCAGAGCCAACCCCAGTGCCAGACATAGAACTTGCTGTCCCTTCAGCGCCTGCCCAAGCAGAACCAGAACCAGTACCCATACCAGAAGCCCCATCGATGGCCGCTGAAACATCTTTGCCCACGACCCAGGCAACGCCGGCTGTGTCCAATGCACTCACGGCCAAGACGGGCGACTTCCCCCCCAACATCCAAATCAATTACAAACTGGTGGGGCAAGAGCGCGGTTTTCTTTACCACGCATCAGGCTCCCTCAAATGGCAGGCCCAAGTTGCCAACGACAAAGGTACACCGAGGGCCTACGAGGCAGAGCTTCAGGTCAGGGCATTCTTAGTGGGTAGCCGTGTTTGGCGAAGTACAGGTTCGCTGACCGACATCGGTTTGGCACCGCTTCGGTACGCCGACCGCTGGCGGGGTGAACGCGCAGCCCATTTTGAAACAGAGAACCAAAAAATCAGTTTCAGCGGCAACATGCCCAGTGCTGTCTTACAAGCAGGCGCGCAAGATCAAGTGAGCTTGCTCATTCAAATGGCGGCGGCAGTGACTGCAAAAAATTACGAGCCAGGCTCACAGCTCATGGTGCAAACTGCCACCGCCCGGGATGCGGTGAACTGGACGCTCACATTCCAATCGACTGAAGAGATCGTCGTGGATGGCAAACAGCTTGAAACCCAACGTTGGGTTTGCTTGCCCAGGGGAAAGTACGACAGTCAAATTGAACTCTGGCTTTCACCAGCGCATGGCGGTCTACCCTTGCGAATCAAGATCAGCCAAGTCAATGGCAACTTCATTGACATGGAAATGCGCAACACTGAAAACCTACCCGCTTTGCCCTCTTGAAAAAAATTACAACAACCCTATCTAAATGAGACAGACTTCAGTCAGAATGTCACTATGAACTTGTTGTACGAATCCGAATCTTTTGCCGTCATGCATGTGTTGGCCAACGACACCGGCGAGGCTGCACCTCTCTCAAAGCCCCCCACGCTAGAGCGACACGGCTTTGAAATCGTCGACAAACGCTCGGGCAAAGAGGTTTACCTCGATGGCTCTTGGGCAGAGATGTTTCAAATGCACATCCAGGCCTGGCAACAAAACACCCCCACGCAAGAAGAGGTGGAAGACACACTTGAGCGTTATACAGGCTTGGCACAGCAGCCTGTTGTTGTTCACTAGTTGTCTTTCACTAGTTGCCACTCAATTAGCTTGCGCCATCAATCGGGCACGGCCACCCTGCGGTAAAGCGGCCCCACAATCAGCAGCACCGCCATCAAGCGGCAAACTTGAAAAGCCGTTACCACGGGCGCGCCCAGTTCCAGCACTTTGGCCGTGATGGCCATCTCGGCAATGCCACCCGGCGAAGTTCCCAAAATCAAGGTGGCCGGATGCAAACCGGTACCCAAGGCCAAGGCCCAACCAAAGGCCACCGATGCCAGCATCATGGCCACAGTACCGATGGCCACAGACGACAGCCATTGCGGCGCTGTGCGAACGAACTCTTTCTTAAAACGCACGCCCAAACTGATGCCAATGAAAAGTTGCGCCATGTTGGACATTTCGGGTGGAATGGCCGTCCACTGAATGCCGGCCAAGGTAAGCCCCATGGACGCCAACAACGGGCCCATGAACCAAGGGTTGTTGCGCTTGATGAGCACCATCATGAGTGCACCCACCAATGTGGCCAGCCCCAAATAAAAAATGCCTGGCCATTGCAAAATTCTAGGCCCAGGCAGCAAGCTGGAATTCACATTCAAGCCAAAGTGCGATTGAAACCATTGCATGGCAAAGGGCAAACAAATGACCACCATCACAAGGCGCAAGCTGTGCGAGGCGGCCACCAAGTCTGACCTGGCATGGTGACGGTCGGCCATCATGGTCATCTCCGAAGCACCGCCAATGGCGCCTGCGAAATACGAAGTGGCACGCATGTCTTTGGCGGAAAGCTCTGGCAGCAAAGGAGCATTGCGCCACTGAAGCCATAGCCCAAAACCAAAGCCCAAGGCCAGGGCCCAAACAACGCCCAGCAAAATGGCCCACCACAAACTCAGCACCAGCTGCCCCACTTCGGCCGTGAAATACAAACCCAAAGCGGCACCAATGACCCATTGCCCCACATTGCGCAAATAGCCGGAGCTTTTGGTGGGCACACCCGACACCGACAAACAAGCCGTGGCCAACAAAGGGCCTAGCATCCAAGGAATGGGCGAGTGAAGCCACTCACACAGCAGCGCCGCCGCTGTGGCTACCAGCAGGGTCAATGACAATTGAAAAAAGTAAGGCAACGCGCGCAAAAAACTCAGGCGTGTTTTCGAATGCTGTCTGCCAGGGTGTTGACCATCTGATCAATGTGCTCTTTTTCCACAATGTAGGGTGGGCACAAAACCAAATTTTCTCCGGCTGAACGCACCAACACACCCTTGTGAAAGCAATCTAAAAAGATGTCGTAGGCACGTTTTCCGGGGGCCCCTGGGATGGAGGCCAGCTCAACCGCTCCGGCCAATCCCAAGCTGCGAATGCCAATGACATTGGGCAAGCCCTTGAAGGCGCTGTGCATGGCATCGCCCAACACCGGGCCCATCTCACCAGCACGGGCAAACAGCTTTTCTTCTTTGAGCAATTTCAACGTGGCAATGGCCGCTGCGCACGACACCGGGTGGCCTGAGTAGGTGTAGCCATGAAAAAATTCCACCGCATAGTCGGGGGCGCCAGCGTTCATCATGGCGTCGTAGATGAAGTCACGGCAAACCACGCCGCCCAAAGGAATCACGCCATTGGTGACGCACTTGGCAAAGTTGAGCATGTCGGGCACCACACCATAGTAGTCGGCGCCAAAGTTGGTCCCCATGCGGCCAAAGCCTGTAATGACCTCGTCAAAAATGAGCAAGATGCCGTGCTTGTCACAAATTTCACGCAGCCGCTTTAGGTAACCTTTGGGCGGCAAATACCATCCCGCAGATCCGGCCACAGGCTCGACAATGATGGCCGCCACATTGCTGGGGTCGTGCAGGGCCAAGATGCGGCCTTCCAGTTCTAACAGGGGGTCTTCCTGCCAAACGGGCTCTTGGTTGTGGATGTACGCATGGTTCACTGGGTCATGAATGAAGCGCATGTGGTCGACTCGCGGCAGCAGCTGCGCGCCATACACCTTGCGGTTGGCAGGCAAGCCGCCCACGCTCATGCCCCCAAAGTTGACCCCGTGATAGCCTTTTTCTCGGCCAATGAACACATGGCGATGGCCTTCACCCCTTGCTCGGTGATAAGCCAATGCCACCTTCAAAGACGTGTCAGCGGCCTCAGAGCCAGAATTGCAAAACAACACTTTGTTGAGATCGCCGGGGCACAAATCGGCAATCATCTGGGCCGCTTCAAAAGCCTGGTCGTTGCTGACTTGGAAGGCCGTGGCGTAATCGAGGGTATCGAGTTGCTTTTTAATGGCTTGGGCAATGGGTTGACGGTTATGGCCAGCGCCCACACACCACAGACTGGAGATCCCATCGACCACTTTTCGGCCATCGTGGGTGGTGAAGTGGATGCCGTCAGCCGCCACAAAAACACGCGGATCTTGCTTGAAATGCCGGTTGGCCGTGAATGGCAACCATTGGTGGTCCATGTTGATTTGAAAGGCGCCGGGTGCGCGCGGAGTATCCAGAGAAGACATGTGATCGCCTCGCTTCAAATAAAGTGCCAAAAGCCTGATAAAAACAGTGTAACCCCGCCAAAGTCTCCGTTTCGGCAAAAAGGTCTGGTCCCTGCGACAATGTCGCTTATGAATCACGCATTTATTCTCACGCTATCCTGCCCCGACAGAACGGGCATCGTGCACGCCGTTTCGGGCTTTTTGCTAGAGCGCGGCGGCAACATTGAAGAGGCCGCCCAGTACAACGACCACGACACCGGCCTGTTTTTCATGCGCATGCAGTTTGCCTGCGACCAGGTGAGCGAGGCCGATTTGCGCAGCCAATTGGCCAGTTTTGCCGTCCCCTTCCAAATGACCTGGAACTTGCACAACACCCAAAAGCCCATGCCTGCGGTTATTTTGGTCAGCAAAGAAGGCCATTGTTTGAACGATTTGCTGTTTCGCTGGAAAAGCGGCTTGCTGCCCATCGACATTCGCGCCATTGTGAGCAACCACCGCGAGTTCTACCAGCTGGCGGCCAGCTACAACGTGCCCTTTCACCACATTCCCGTCACAGCGGCCAACAAAGCCGAGGCCGAAGCCAAGCAGTACGAGATCATTCAGTCTGAAGGCGCCGAGTTGGTGGTGTTGGCGCGTTACATGCAAATTTTGTCGGACGACTTGTGCCGCAAGTTGTCGGGCCGCGCCATCAACATTCACCACTCTTTCCTGCCCAGCTTCAAGGGCGCCAAGCCTTATTACCAAGCGCACGATCGGGGTGTCAAATTGATCGGCGCCACGGCGCACTATGTCACCGCAGACCTTGACGAAGGCCCCATCATTGAACAAGATGTGGCTCGTGTAGATCACTCTAAAACCGTTGAAGACCTCACCACCCAAGGGCGTGATACCGAAAGTCAGGTGTTGGCACGTGCCGTGAAGTGGCACAGCGAACACCGCGTGCTCTTGAACGGCCACAAAACTGTGATCTTCAAATAAATTTGATTTGTCTTTTGCAAAGATTGCCATGAACGCACTCACCAACTTCGAAGCGCTGTCGCGCGCCGATCGTCAAGCGCAAGTGGTGCACGCCTTAAGCGCCGTGCTGCCTGCACACACTTTGCTGTACACCCTCGAGGACACCGTGCCTTATGAGTGCGATGGCCTCACGGCCTACCGCGAGCGCCCCTTGGTGGTGGCTTTGCCCGAAACAGAAAGCCAAGTGCAAGCCGTTTTGAAAACTTGCCATGCCTTGGGCGTGCCGGTGGTGGCACGTGGCGCTGGCACCGGTTTGTCGGGAGGCGCCATGCCGCATAAATTGGGCGTCACTTTGTCGATGGCCAAGTTCAATCAAATTGTCAAAGTCGATGCGCATTCCAGAACAGCGGTGGTGCAATGCGGTGTGCGCAACTTGGCCATTTCAGAAGCCGCATCGCCGCATGGTTTGTACTACGCACCCGACCCCTCCAGCCAAATCGCGTGCACCATTGGCGGCAACGTGGCAGAAAATTCAGGCGGTGTGCACTGCCTCAAGTATGGCCTCACCTTGCACAATGTGCTGAAGGTCAAGGGCTTCACCATTGAGGGCGATGCCATCACCTTTGGCAGCGATGCACTAGACACTTCAGGTTTTGATTTGCTGTCGGTGTTGGTCGGCAGCGAAGGCATGCTGGCCATCACCACCGAGGTGACCGTCAAGCTGGTGCCCAAACCACAATTGGCACGCTGCATCATGGCCAGCTTTGACGATATTCGCAAAGCAGGCGACGCTGTGGCAGCGGTCATTGCTGCCGGCATCATTCCCGCGGGACTTGAGATGATGGACAAGCCCATGACCGCTGCAGTGGAAGATTTTGTGCACGCGGGCTATGACCTCAATGCTGCGGCTATTTTGTTGTGCGAAAGCGATGGCACGCCCGAAGAGGTAGAAGAAGAGATTGGCCGCATGAGCGATGTGCTACGCGGCTGCGGCGCCACGGCCATTGCCGTGAGTAAAGACGAAGCCGAGCGCTTGCGTTTTTGGAGTGGCCGCAAGAATGCATTTCCGGCTTCTGGCCGCATCAGCCCCGACTACATGTGCATGGATTCCACCATTCCGCGCAAACGTTTGGCCGATATTTTGCTGGCCATTGCCGAGATGGAAAAGAAATACCAACTGCGCTGTGCCAATGTGTTTCATGCCGGCGATGGCAACTTGCATCCGCTCATTTTGTTTGATGCCAACGACCCCGATCAGCTGCACCGCTGTGAATTGTTTGGCGCTGATATTTTGGAAACCAGTGTGGCCATGGGCGGCACAGTCACGGGTGAGCATGGCGTGGGCATTGAAAAGCTCAACAGCATGTGCGTGCAGTTTTCAGCGGAAGAAAATGCGCAGATGTTTGCGTTGAAAAAAGCCTTTGACCCGATGGGCTTGCTCAATCCAGGCAAGGTCATTCCAACCCTCAACCGCTGCGCTGAATACGGCAAGATGTTGGTTCGGGGCGGGCAAATATCACACCCCGAGTTGCCGCGTTTTTAAAAGCCTGTTTTAAAGCCGCGTTTTTAAAGGCGCGAGCCAAAGATGGCCGTGCCAACTCGCAAGCACGTACTGCCTTCTGCAATGGCCGCTTCCAAATCGGCGGTCATGCCCATCGACAGGGTGTCCAACTTCAAGCCTGCCGCATTCAATCTGTCAAAAAGTTCTTTGGCTTGGCGGTGCACGGCGCGCGCCGCCGCTTCGGTTTCTGCGGGTTCTGGAATGGTCATGAGGCCGCGCAAGTGCAGGTGCGGCAACTTGGCAACAGCCTCTGCCAAAGCCAAGAGATCTTGCGGTGCAATGCCCGATTTGTTCAAGCCGCCATCGACATTGACTTGCAAACAGACCTGCAGCGCTGGTAGATGCGCTGGCCGTTGCGCAGACAAACGCTCGGCAATTTTCAAACGATCAATGCTGTGCACCCAGTCAAAATGCTTGGCCACGAGTTGGGTCTTGTTGCTTTGGATGGGCCCGATGCAATGCCACTCTAAGGGCAGGTCTGCCAAGGCCTCAATTTTGTCAACGCCCTCTTGAATGTAGTTTTCGCCAAAAGCCACTTGGCCGGCTGCATAGGCTTCGCGAACAGCTTGAGCTGGCATGGTTTTGGACACCGCCAACAATGTCACAGCATCTGCCGGGCGCCCCACCGCGGCAGCGGCACGCTCGATTCTTTGGCGCACCTGCTGGAGCTTGTCTGAAACTTGGGTACTCATGAGCCCAAGGTTACCAAAAATCTCAATCTGGTGGACAATCACCAGCTGGATCCATTCTTCAACCCACTCACATAGACAAACAGACAAACATGAGCAGCCTGAACGCAAAAACCTACGAATCCGCTCCTTCTCAAAATGTGGCCTTTTTGGGCTTAGGCGTCATGGGCTATCCCATGGCGGGTCATTTGGCCCGCGCTGGCCACGCCGTCACGGTTTACAACCGCAGTGCTGCCAAAGCAGCAGCTTGGTGCCAAGAATTTGCAGATACAAAACAACCAGCTCACGCTGCCACACCCCGTGAAGCAGTGGCCCATGCCGACATCGTTTTTTGCTGTGTTGGCAATGACGACGATTTGCGCGCAGTGGTGCTCGGTGCAGACGGCGCATTGGCCGGCATGAAAAAAGGCGCTATTTTGGTAGACCACACCACCGCCTCAGCCAATGTGGCGCGCGAACTCTACCAAGCCGCCAAAGCACAAGGTTTGCATTTCATCGATGCACCCGTGTCGGGTGGCCAAGGCGGTGCGCAAAATGGTTTGCTCACCGTCATGTGCGGTGGTGATGCCGCTATTTTCGAAGCCACCAAGCCTGCCGCCATGGCTTTCTCACGCGCCTACACCTTGATGGGCGAATCAGGCGCTGGCCAACTCACCAAAATGGTCAATCAAGTTTGCATTGCAGGTCTGGTACAGGGCTTGTCCGAAGCCATTGCCTTTGGTCAAAAAGCCGGTCTTGACATGAACTTGGTGCTCGATGTCATTGGCAAAGGCGCAGCACAAAGCTGGCAAATGGACAACCGCGGCAAAACCATGGTGGCCAACAAATTTGACTTTGGTTTTGCGGTCGATTGGATGCGCAAAGACTTGGGCCTGGTGATGGACGAGGCCAAGCGCAATGGTGCACGCTTGCCTGTGACCGCCTTGGTCGATCAGTTTTATGCCGATGTGCAACAAATGGGCGGCAAGCGCTGGGACACTTCCAGCTTGATCAAGCGTTTGGGTTGATAACCCCTCGCCCAAACCTTTTACGGTTTGGGCTGCGCTTGAGGCGACAAAGGCTGAGCACTGATTCGCTTCAACTCTTCTTCGGTGATGGTTTCAAACACCCGAACCACTTTGACCACACCACTCACGCTGCCGCTGCGAGCAATTTCAGAGGCGCGCTGCGCCTCACGGGGTGTGACGCGGCCCATCAAATAAACCACGCCGCGCTCAGTGACGACTTTGAAGGCATTCGATTGCAAGTCTTTGGCATCCACCAACAAAGCCTTGATTTGACCTGTGGTGATGGCGTCTTTAGAACGCTGTGTCAGAGAGCTGGCGGGCTCAATGGCCAAGTCATTGACCACGGAGCTGACGTTTTCTTGGCTCTTGGCCAGTCTTTCGGCGCGCTCTTTTTCAGCCGCTGAGCTGACCTCGCCTGTGAGCAAGACCATGCGGTTGTAGCTGGTCACATTCACATGTGCCGCATTGCTCAAGTTTTGGCGCAAGCCTTGGGCGGTGCGAAGTTCAATGCCCTCATCTTCCAATTGAATGCCCGCGGTACGGCGGTCAATGGCCACAAAGCCACCCATGACAGCACCGCCCACCATCAAGGGTGCACAAGCCGAGAGGCTGGTGACCAAGGCGCTGATGGCCAAACCAGAAAGCATCCAACGATTGAGATTGAGTTTCACTTGAAAAGTCCTTTGAGAATCTTTGAATATTTTAATCAGGATGAAATGGAAAGGAAAAGCCCTTCTTTTCGTCATGCCCCTGAGTCTTGATCGCCCATGAGTTGGGCATCGACACCATCGCACAAACAGTGCAAAGCCAGTTGTTGAACTTCGCGAATGCGCACAGCGCGATCGTGGGGAACGCCCACATGCACGTCTGTTTCTAGCAGCGCTTTGGCCACAGCGCCACCGCCTTTGCCCGTGAGCGCGATGACGGTCATGTCGCGTTCATGGGCTGCGTGCAAGGCCCGCATCAAGCCCTCTTCTTCACCGTTGGTGGTGAGCAGCAGAAGCACATCGCCCGCTTGCCCTAAGGCGCGCACTTGCCTGGCCAAACTGGCATAAGCAGGATCACCCAGGCCTTCGTGACGCAGCGCTATGGCAGCCAGCTCGGGTCGCTCGCGTTCAAATCCGCCAACAAACAAACTGGCGAAGTACTGCGCCAAAGCCGCCGAGCTGCCTTCGCCACACACCAGCACCTTGCCACCACTGGTGACGCAGGCCATGAGCGCTTGCACCCCCGCATCCAAGGGCTTGGCCAAGGTCTCGGCCGCTTGGTATTGCAGGTCGGCGCTGTCGATGAAGTGTTGTTGAATGCGCAGGTCTAACATGGGCTTGATGATACCCTTTGCCGATTCGATGGCGCCAGAAAAGGCTTCAGTTAGAAGTGTCAAAAGCGGCCTTGACCCAAATCATGCCTTGCGGCTCCCAGGCGATGACGTCAAAGCGGGCAGGTGGGAGGTGCTGCCAGCGCAACAAAAAATACCGCGCGGCAAAAATAATGCGCCGCTGTTTGATGGCGCTCACACTGCCCAATGCGCCACCAAATCGACTTAAAGCGCGCTTTCGAACTTCCACAAACACCACCGTGCTGTCGGATTCTTGCAAAATGAGGTCAATTTCGCCACCACCCCGCCCGGGCGTTCGATAATTGCGCTGTAACAAGCGCAAGCCCTGTGCTTGCAGAAAATGCAGCGCTGCAATTTCAGCGGCATCGCCCGCTTCTTTGGTGCTTTGGTGTGCCGAAGGTTTGCGTTGATTTGTTGGATTGAGGAACACCATTGACATTACCTTCTGAACATTCTGAAGCGCCGCTCTTGCCGCCTGATTTGCCGACTGATTTGCCGCCTGATTTGCCAGTTCCCAATGCAGCAGCCACTGAGCCACCCAAAATTGGCGCCACGCTGGCCTCGGCGTATGGCGCAGCCTTTCAGGCTGCCCGCGAGGCTGTGGGTCCGCAAAACCATCCCGCCAGCACACTGTATGTGGTGGCCACCCCCATTGGCAATCTGGCCGACATCACCTTGCGCGCTTTGTATGTGATTGAAAGGGCCAACACCTTGGCCTGCGAAGACACGCGGCACACACAGCAACTTCTGCGAGCTTATGGCCTAGACCGAAACAGCGCTCAATTGTTGGCCGTTCACCAACATAACGAAGCTGAAGCGGCGGCCCAAGTCATCGCCCGCTTGGCGCAAGGTGAGCGCGTGGCTTATGTGAGTGATGCCGGCACGCCCGCCATCAGCGACCCTGGCGCACGCTTGGTGGCGGCCGTTGCAGCAGCGGGCTATCGGGTCATGCCTTTGCCTGGCGCCAGCAGTGTGACCACACTGTTGAGTGCCGCTGGCGTTGTGGGAGAAGGTGGCTTTGTGTTCACGGGCTTCTTGCCTTCCAAGGCAGCCGAAAGACAGCGCGCCATCGAAACGCTGAGCGGTGAGCCCCGTGCGGTGGTGCTGCTCGAGGCCCCTCATCGCATTGAAGCCCTGGCACAGGCTCTCGACATATTAGGCAGCCGGCTCGTGACGGTCGGGCGTGAATTGACCAAACAATTTGAAACCGTGCACACCCTTGAAGCCCACAAACTGACCGCTTGGTTTGCGGAACACTCAGACCGGGTGCGAGGCGAATTTGCCTTGGTCATTCATGCGCTTGAAAAACCAAAAGCCGACCCCTCTGAGGCCATAGACGCCGGCAGTTTGCGCACCTTGAAATTGTTGCTCACTGAACTGCCCTTGAAGACCGCCGTCAAGTTGACCAGCGACATCACGGGCGCATCCAAAAATGTGCTTTATGACACAGCTTTGAGTTTGAAAAAGGGACTTGAGTAAGCCCTCTGGATGCAACAGGCCCGAAACATGTTGGCCTTCAGCGTTTGCGAAGACCCAGCCACATCACCGTGCCCACCACCAGCGCCGCGCCCATCAATTGAATGGGGGCAATGCTCTGGCCGAGCAGTGCCCACGCCAAGACCAAAGCGAAGATGGGCTCAACGTTCATGATGGCTGAGTTGCCCACCACGCCCAACTTGGGCAACACGGTGAACAAAATGGTGAAGGCGGTGCCATACAAAAATGAGAGCATGCCAAGCCCCCACCATCCCGCGGGCGCCTGTGGCAAATGAAAGCCACCTTGGCTCATAGCAACCACCACAGCAAACACACCCACAATGCTCATTGAGGAAAAGGTGCGCAAGCGACCATCTAGGCCTGTGGTTTCATGTTGGGTGTAGACCAGCGCCAAACCAAAGGTGGCAGAAGCGGCCAATGCAAATGCCACACCACTGCCAATTTGTGCCCAGTGCTCGGCGGCGCCTAAACCAGACGCCGCGCCCATCACATCCAAAGCCAGCGCCAAACCCAGCAACAAAATGGGCATGCTCCAAAGCACCGCTTTTTCAGGTTGATGACCATAAAGTACCCGTGCCCAAAAGGCTGTTGACAATGGGTAGGTGTTGAAAGCCAGCAAGGCCAAGGCCACAGGCAGTCTGGCCACCGAAGAGTACAAGCACACACTTTGAACGGCAATCAGAGCGCCAATGATGAGCATGTATTTTTTGTGGTGCGAAGTCACTTGGATTTGCACTTTTTTTTGCTGCCACAAAATCAAACCCACCACGATGGCGGTGAGCACACTGCGAAAGGTCACCGCTGTGACCACATCGACACCATCGTTGAAGGCAAAGCGCGCCGCCACATGGTTGGCGCCCATCATGAAGGCGATGAGCAGCAAGGTGACAAAGGCTGTGCTGGACAGCGATTTTGATGGTTCGGTCATACCGTCATTGTGCAGGGTAGAGCCCGTGCACCCTGGCATGCAGGCGACTCAGGCCCAGCAGCGCATCGGTGTAAGGGGTATTGACCTGGGTGAGTTGACCCAACTCCCGCACCACACTGACCAAGGCATCGAGTTCGACCGCCTTGCCCGCTTCGACATCTTGCAACATCGATGTTTTGAAGGCGCCCAATTTGCGCGTGACCGCATGTCTGTCTTCAGGCGTTTGCGCAATGGGGATGCCGATTTTCTCGCCAATGAGCTTGGCCTCCAGCATGATTTGAGACACAAAATTGCGCACCAAGTCATCTTGCAAGATCAGGTCGGTGGTGGCACCTGTGAACGCACTGATGGGGTTGACCGTCATGTTGCCCCACAGCTTGTACCAAACATCTTTTTGAATTTGCGCCGATGCGCTGGCGTTGAATCCAGCGGTTTGCAAATCGGCCACCAACTGCTGTACACGCGAACTCACATTGCCCTGTTGTTCGGCCGGTTCGCCCAAAATCAGGCCTTGGCCAAAATGATGGCGCATCACACCTGGCGCATCCAAAGAGCAACTGGCGTGCACCACACAACCCACCACATGTTGGCTTGGAATGGCGCGGCCAATCTGGCCATCAGGGTCGATGGTTTTGAGACGCGTGCCTTGGAGTGCGCCGCCAAAACCGTCAAAAAACCACCAGGGCACACCGTTCATGGCCGGCATCACCATGGTGTGGGGTGCCAGCAATGGCGCCATGTTGTTGGCAATATCGCGCATGCTTGGGGCCTTCACCGCCACAATCACCAAGTCCTGCGAGCCTAAATCGGCGGGATTGGCGGATGCACTCACTTGGGCACGAAGCGTTTTTTCGGCGTCTTGCGTTTGAATGCATTGCAGCCCGTTTTTTTGCAACGCTTGCAAGGTGTCGCCTCGCGCCACCACACTGATTTGATGACCCGTTTGGGCCAAGTGCACGCCAATCCAACCGCCAATGGCACCAGCACCGTAAATGCAAACTTTCATAAACGATAACTTTCCTCGGGCTTGCACCACTGACGATCAACCTGTCGAATCAGGGCATCGAGCACATCGGTGCCGGCGCCGTGGTTGGGGTTGAATTGCAGTGCATCGCGTGTGCACTTGGCAGCGATCTCTTCGCGCACAGGTATGGCCTGCGAAGGGCCGCCCATGCTGAAGGTGGCCAATTGAATTTCGCAGGCGCGTTGCAAGGTCCAGAGAATGGCAAAGGTTTGCGGCAAGGTGGCGCCCCAAGACAGCAAGCCATGGTTGCGCAAAATCACAGCTTGTTTGTTGCCAATGCTTTGGAGCAGGCGGGGTGCTTCTTCTGAGTGGATGGTGATCCCTTCGAAGTCATGGTACGCAATCATGTTGTGCAGCTGCGCCGTGTAAAAATTGGTTTGTTGCAAGCCGTCTTTCAGGCAAGCCACCGACACACCTGCCGTGGTGTGGGTGTGCATCACGCAATGCGCATCTGGCAAGTTGTCGTGCAGCGCAGCGTGCACCGTAAAGCCAGCAGGGTTGACCGGGTAGGGAGAGCCGCCGAGAGCCTTGCCCTTCAAATCAATTTTCACCAAATTGCTGGCGGTCACTTCGCTGTAGTGAAGGCCAAACGGATTGATTAAAAATTGTTTTTCTGCACCACTCACTTCTTCCGGCAAGCGCAAGGTGATGTGGTTGTAGATCATTTCGGTCCAACCCAAAAAAGCAAACACGCGGTAGCAAGCAGCCAGCTGAACACGGGCTTCCCATTCTTGGGGATGTACATCGTGGCGCAATGAGCGCACGGGGGGCAGTTGGTGGGTCAGCATCTCAATACACCTGGCCTGACGTGGGCAAGGTCATGCCAGCGTCTGGTTTGAATTGGCGCACCAAGGCAGCTGTTTGGCGCACCAAAATTTGAGTGTCTAGGCCCACCGCCACAAACAAGGCGCCCAGGGACAAATAGTGTTTGGCTTGGGTCACATCCGAAGTCAAAATGCCAGGTGCTTTGCCTGCCTTCAAAATACAAGCAATGGCCTTTTCAATGGCATCTTGCACTTCAGGATGGTTGGGATCGCCCACATGACCCAAAGACGCCGACAAATCGGCAGGGCCGATGAACACGCCATCAACACCGGGTGTGTTGGCGATGGCTTCTAAATTTTTCAAGGCTTCGCGGGTTTCGGCTTGCACCAACAAGCAAACCTGTTCATTGGCTTCTTTGGTGTAGTTGGGAAACATGCCCCAGCGTGAAGCCCGTGCGCCGCCCATGCCGCGCACACCACCTTTTCCATCGTTTTGCGGATAGCGCATGGCTTGCACACATTGCGCGGCTTGCTCGGGTGTATCAATCATCGGGATGAGCAAGGTTTCGGCGCCCAAATCCAAATACTGTTTGATGAGTGCGGTATCGCCCACTGGCACGCGCGCCACGGCGTGGTTGGTGGGATAGGCCGCAATGGCTTGGAGTTGTTGCTGAATGGTTTGCAAATTGTTGGGCGCATGTTCGCCATCAATCAGCAACCAATCAAATCCCGCCATGGCGCACATCTCGGCGCTGTAGCTGCTGGCCATGCCCAGCCACAAACCAATTTGGGCGCGGTTTTCGGTAAGGGCTTGTTTAAAACGATTGACTGGCGTTTTCATGATATCTCTTTCAAATGAATTTAAATTGCAAACGACCTAACGCGCCATAGTCAGCATCAAACACGTCGCCGACTTTGGCTGGAACTGGTTTTGTAAAGGAGCCAGCCAACACAATTTGGCCTGCTTTCAAATGCTCGCCCCAGGGTGCCAGCTTGTTGGCAAGCCAAGCAATGCCAACAGCAGGATGGCCTTGGACACCCGCCGCCAGACCCGTCTCTTCAACCACCCCATTCAACTTCAAAATGGCGCCGCACCAGGGTAAGTTGGTGGTGAGGGGGTCGACCTTTTCGGCGCCCACCACAATGCCTGCATTGGCGGCGTTGTCGCTGATGGTGTCAAAGACTTTGCGCATGACTTTGGTATCCCGGTCAAATTGTTCAATGCGTGCATCGATGATTTCAATGGCCGGCGTGACGTATTCTGTGGCTGCCAAAACTTCTGCCACCGTCACGCTGGGGCCCTGCAGATCTTTTTTCAACACGAAGGCCAATTCAACCTCAACGCGGGGCACTACAAAATCGGTGTGGGCAATGTCAAGCACTTTGCCTGGCGAGCAGGTGTAGAGCATGTTGTCGAGCAAGGTGCCGTAATCGGGCTCGTCAATTTGGCTGGCTTGCTGCATGGCGCGAGACGTCAGGCCAATTTTGTGTCCAATTACTTGACGCCCTTGTGCCAATTGCAGCGCTACCCAAGCCCGGCTCACACGGTAGCCGTCTTCAATGGTCATTTCTGGAAAGCGCTTGGAAAAGTGAGCCACCTGTTGGCGTGTTCTCTGCGCTTGCTGCAATTCTGCAGCCAGTTCTGCGATGCGTTTTGAATCAAACATTGTCTTCTTTGTAAAAGGGCTTAAAGCGCTGCAAACAGGGGGTGGATGTTGTTGTGTTTGTTGTCAAACACTTCAGGGCCTTCATCGATTTGCAAAGTGATACCTATATGGCGTTTGGCAAACAAATCAGCGAAGTGTTTTTTCGTCACTTCGACCAAAACTTCACCGACACGTTGATGCGTGGCCGCACTGCGTCCCTTGCCCATGCGCACATTCAAATAGACAAAGGCGTAATCTTCAGAGCCCCCATGCGGATTGCTGTCAAACAAGGCCGCCTTTCGCCCGCCCGCACCGCCATCGGCAACCGCGTAGTGCGGCGCCGGGTAAGCCAACACGCGGGTACCGCCAGTGGGAAAGACTTGTTTGCCCGCTTCATCGACCACGCTCAGCATGGCGTCGGCCAAGTCACGGCACAAGACTTTCATATTGGTTTCGACGTCCAATTGACCGGTATACAGAATGACCAAATGAGGCATGAGAGTACTTTCAAAAATAAATCAGAGACGGCTCGCGCCCGCAGCGTAAACCGCGGCAGGATCTTTCAAGCTTTTGAGGTTGAGCGACTGCACTGACTGGCCCGCCTCGTCATAGACAGGCGTGACCGGAAACACCGCGTTGATTTGCCCGGTGCCAGAACTTGGAAAATAGGGCGTGACCACTTCGGCTTTGCCTTCATACCGATCCCATCCCAAAACACCGAGCAACATGGCGGTGTCGTGCATGAAGCCTTCGCCATGGCCTTTGGCGGCGTACTCGGGCAGCATGGCGCAGAAAGTTTTCCAATCGCCGCGCTGCCACATGTCAACCACGCCATGATCCAACTGCTCTAAAAAAGGGCTCCACATTTTGTTGGCGTATTCGGGTGCCAAACCATTTTGTGCAAAGCGGTGCGACAAAGAACCGCTGGCAAAAAAGGCCACCTTGCCATCGTAGTGCTGCTCAACGGCACGGCGCATGGCCCAACCCAGTTGTGCACTTTCGGACAAAGAGTGCACCATGCACAGTGCAGACACCGAAATCACTTTGTAGTGCCTGTCGGTGTTCATGTAGCGCATGGGCACCAAGGTGCCGTATTCCAAAGCCAAGCTGGTGTGCTCGTGGGCCAAGGTGGTCACGCCCGCTTCATTGCAGGCTTTGGACAAAATGTGTCCGAGTGCGGGATTGCCATCGTACTCATAGGGCATGTTGCTGATGAAATGCGGCAGTTCATTGCTGGTGTAGTTGCCCTTGAAGTGCACTGCGTTGTTCAAGTGGTAAGCCGAGTTCACCAGCCAATGCGTGTCAAACACCACAATGGTGTCAACGCCCATGGCGCGGCAGCGTCTGTCGATTTCATGGTGACCCTCAATGGCGGCTTGGCGAGTGCCTTTTTGCGGACCATCCAGCTCGCTCAAATACATGGACGGCACATGCGTGATTTTGGCCGCGAGTGAAACTTGTCCCATGCTCAGACCCCCCAATGTGGAATGTGGTGTGAGCCCATCGACACGGCCACGTTTTTAGGTTCACAAAAAACCTCGTAGCTCCACGTGCCGCCTTCACGGCCTGTTCCGCTGGCTTTGGTGCCGCCAAAGGGCTGGCGCAAATCGCGCACATTTTGACTGTTGACAAAACACATGCCAGCTTCAACGGCGGCGGCCACGCGGTGAGCGCGGCCAATGTTTTCAGTCCACACATAACTGGACAAACCATATTGAATGTCGTTGGCCAATTCAATGGCGTGCGCTTCATCGCGAAATGGTATCAAGCAAGCCACAGGGCCAAAGATTTCTTCTTGGGCAATTTTCATGCGGTTGTCGACATCGGCAAACACCGTGGGCCAAACAAAGTTGCCTTTCTTCACACGGTCTGAAAGTTCAGGCGCATAAGAAGGTTTGTCCAAACCGCCGCACAACAAAGTAGCGCCTTCTTTGGGGCCCAGCTCGATGTAGCTTTTGACTTTGGCCAAATGCGCTTGGCTGATCATGGGGCCCACAATGGTGCTCTCATCCAGTGGATCTCCCACAGAAATGCGTTTGGCGCGTTCTGTGAATTTCTGCACAAAGTCGGCGTAAATACTTTGCTGCACCAAGATCCGGCTGCCCGCTGTGCAACGCTCGCCGTTGTTGCTGAAAATCATGAACACGGCGGCGTCCAATGCGCGTGGCAAATCGGCATCCTCAAAAATCACGAAGGGCGATTTGCCACCCAACTCCATGCTGAACTTTTTAAGGCCAGCGCTTTGCACGATGCGGTTACCCGTGGCTGTAGAGCCCGTGAAAGAAATGGCGCGCACATCGGGGTGCGAGACCAAGGGCTCGCCAGCGTCGCGGCCAAAGCCGTGTACCAAATTCAAAACGCCTGGAGGCACACCGGCTTCCAAGGCCAACTCGCCCAAACGCGCTGCCGACATGGGCGACAACTCACTCATTTTCAACACCGCAGTGTTGCCAAACGCCAAGCAAGGCGCCACTTTCCATGTAGCCGTCATGAAGGGCACATTCCATGGACTGATCAAGGCACACACACCCACAGGATGAAACAAGGTGTAGTTCAGGTGCGTGGGGGTGGGATAGGTGTGGCCATCCACCCGCGTGCACATTTCTGCAAAGTAAGAAAAATTGTCAGCGGCACGTGGCACCAATTGCTTGCCTGTTTGCGAAATGGTTTGACCGCAATCGCGGGTTTCTGTTTCGGCAATGTCTGGCACATGCTTGGTGATGAGTTCGCCCAACTTGCGCATGATCTTGGCGCGCTCGGTGGCTGGCGTGGCAGCCCATTTGGGAAAAGCCGCTTTGGCAGCTGCCACGGCTTGCTTGGCTTCAAGCTCACCACCCGACGAGACTTCGGCCAAGACTTCTTGTGTAGCCGGGTCAATGCTCTCGAAGGTGTGTGAACTGGCCACCTTTCGGCCGTCAATCAAATGGTCAATGCGCATGGTGCTTCCTAGGTTGTTCTGATCCTGGCGTGTGTCTTAGTTTGTGTCTGAGTTTCTGCCTGAGTTTCTGCCTGAAATTCAGCTTGGCTATTCGCCCAAGGTGTTGATCAAATCACCCACGCCTTCTATGCTGGTGACAATCACATCACCCACTTCACAATTGACCACGCCATCGGGTGTGCCTGTCAAAATCAAATCGCCTGGCTGCAAGGTCATGAAGGCGCTGAAGTATTCGATCAATGTGGGCACATCAAAAATCATGTCGCGTGTGTGCCCGCTTTGCGTCACTTTGCCATTGACGGTGGTTTGCAAATTCAAATTCATGGGGCTACCGTACTGGTCATGGATGTCTTTGGCATCCACCCACCAAGGGCCAATGGGTGTACAGGTGTCGCGGTTTTTCACGCGGAAGTTGGGTCGGTACCAGTTTTCCAAGTAGTCGCGAATGGCGTAGTCGTTCGCCACGGTATAGCCGCCCACATAATCCAAAGCGTTTTCTTTTTTCACATGCTTGGCTGTGCGGCCAATCACCACGGCCAACTCACATTCATAGTGCATGTAAGTCACGCCTTGCGGTCTGCGTGTGAGGGCCTTGTGGCCAATGAGCGAGGCCTCGCCTTTGACAAACACCAAAGGCTCTTCGGGCGCTTTGAACGCCAATTCTTTGGCGTGGTCGGCGTAGTTCAATCCCAAAGCCAAAATGGTTCTGGCCTGCGGTACTGGCGGCAAAGGTGGCAACCAAACCACCTCGTCAAAGGACAAACGTTTGTCTGCCCAAGGGCTGCGCGTGAGCAACAACTGGCCCTCCGATTCCACCGCGTCGTGAATGGCACCCGCCCATGCAATGCGTGCGTGTTTCATGCGGCATCTCCTGTGAAGGCATTCACCAACGTTTCAAAACCATCGGCTGAAACTTCCACCACATCTCCCACTTTGGCGCGAGGGCGTTTGCCATCGGGCAAGCAATCACTGCCCAGCAACAGCACGTCACCTTCTTGGAAGGTCATGAATTCAGAAATATCGGCCAACAATTCTTTTGATTTGCGAATGGTTTCTGCGTAATTCACACGCTGCACTTCTTGGCCATTCACCTTGACCGTTAACACCACCGCATCGGTATTGACCTGATCAATGCCGCGGGTGCTTGAGCCCACCCCTAAAAAACCATCGACACATTTGAACTTCACTGGCGGTCTGTAATAACTCTCATGCGGAATCGACACATCATTGACCAGCACACACGCAAGCGGTTGGGCTGATGCCCCAAAAATCCAAGCCAAGTTGGCGCCGACATCGACTTCGGCCACAGAAGCTGGCAACGCGATGCGGCCGCCAGAAGGCGTGAAGGTGTTGGCAGTTTTGATGAACAGCACGGGCACTTTGGGCGCGCCTTTGTAGGGTGCCTCTGGCATTTGCGGCGCTCTGATTTGCCACTCTTGATGAAAGTTGAGCAAGGCGCCGTATACGGTGCCTTGAGGCCAATAGCCTGAGGCCATTGAAGCATTTTGAGTCATCTTGATTCGTCCATTTCTGCGAAAGGTTCGTCGATGGGTGATGTTTCCAACTGAATCAGGGTGTCCAGCAGTTGGTACAACTGGGCCAATTTTTGTTTCCCCAATTCGCTTTCCATCCATTCGTAATGCGCCTCAATGGCTTGCGACAACTGAGCCACTTTGGACAAGCCAAGGGGGGTCGCGCGCACCACTGTTCGGCGCGCATCTTGGGGACAGCGGCGCCGCTCAATCAGGCCATCGCGCTCCATGCGCGTCAGTACGCCCGTCAAACTGGGCCCTAGTAAAAAGGCTTCTCTGGCAACCCGGCCCGTTTCCACACCGTCCGTGAAATGGGCATGCTCGCCCAGCACCCGCAAGACTCGCCATTGTTGGTCCGACAGACCATGCTCTCGCAAACTGGGCCGGGTGTGTGCCATCACCGCCTCGCGTGCTTGGAGCAGCAGCCGCGGCAAATTGCGATGAGAGAAGGTTTGAGATTTCATGGACTTGAATTTATTTAACATGTTAAATGAATTCCCAAAATCGACTCCATCGGGTTAACCCGAACTTCCGCCAATAATGACGACATGGCTCATGGGATGGGCCCGCGCTGAGGGAATAATTGGCGCATGCGCACTTCATTTTTTGACGCCCACTCGCTTCGACTGATTCAGGCCCCCATGGCTGGATCGCAAAACCACCGTCTGGCGGCTGCTGTCTACAAGGCCGGCGGCCTAGGCAGCATTCCTGCGGCCATGCTCACCACCGAGCAACTGCAAAATGAACTGGTCGCATTTGCCGATGTCATTGCAATTGACATAGACATTGGAGGCAACTCCCGCAAGAACGACTCATGGGGCGAGCTGTTGCCAGTGAATGTCAATTTTTTCTGTCACAAAGCGCCAGCCGCGCAAGCAGAAACCGAAGCTGCTTGGCGCCTGAAGCTCACGCCGGCTTATCAAGCCCATGGCATTGACCCCGCTTCTGTGGGCTCCGGTCCGGGCCGCGCACCGTTTAGCGAAGAAAGTTTGGCGATCTTGGAAAAGTTGGGGCAATCCAAGCCTGCCGTCGTCAGCTTCCACTTTGGACTGCCCAAAGCCAAATGGGTGGCGCAACTGAAGGCTTGGGGAATTCAAATTTGGTCATCGGCCACTACCGTGCAAGAGGCGCATTGGCTTGAACAAAATGGTGCCGATGCCGTCATTGCGCAAGGCCTTGAAGCGGGCGGTCATCGTGGGATGTTTCTCACAGAAGATCTGAGTACCCAAATGGGCACCTTGGCTTTGCTACCGCAAATTAAAAAAGCCGTGAACATCCCGGTCATTGCAGCTGGCGGCATTTCCAATGCAGCGGCGGTGCGCGCCGCCAAGATATTGGGCGCCAGCGCGGTTCAAGTGGGCACGGCTTTTTTAACCAGCCATGAAGCCACCACCAGCGCCTTGCACCGCCAAGCGCTCATGTCAGATGCTGCAAGGCACACCGCCCTCACCAATTTGTTCAGCGGCCGACCCGCGCGCGGCATTGTCAACCAATTCATGCGCGACTTCGGCCCGCTCAATCCGATGGCCCCGGCTTTTCCCTTGGCTACGGCGGCGGTCGCGCCTTTGCGAGCCGCTGCAGAAGCCAAAGGTCAGAGCGGGTATTCACCCCTGTGGTCGGGTCAAAATGCGTCTGACTGCGAAGCCTTGCCCGCTGCCGACATCGCGCACAAACTCTTACAAGCTTGGGCTTGACACCCAACATGCCACATTTGTCTTCTTCACAGTGTTAGGCTTGCGTTATGGCCAAAGACAAAACCATTTTCACTTGTTCAGATTGCGGCGGCACCACGCCGCGTTGGTTGGGCAAATGCTCGGCCTGCGGCGCCTGGAACACCCTCATTGAAAGCACGCTGGATGCGGGTGGTAGCGCCAAAAACAGGTACACCAGCCAATTTCAAGCGCTGGCTAAAACGGCTGAGCTCACCAAATTGGGCGACATTGAAGCCACCGACGTCGACCGCAGCCCAACTGGCATCGAAGAACTCGACCGCGCCTTGGGCGGTGGCGTGGTGGAAGGCGGCGTGGTTTTGATTGGTGGCGATCCTGGCATTGGCAAGTCCACCTTGCTGTTGCAAGCCCTCGACGCCCTCCAACGCAAAGGCATGAACACCCTTTACGTCACAGGTGAAGAAAGTGGCGCCCAGGTTGCTCTGCGCTCCAGACGCCTGGGTCTAGACCAAAGCCAAGTACAAGTGCTGGCCGAAATTCAGCTAGAAAAAATTCTGGCCACGCTGCAAAGCGAGCGCCCTCACATCGCGGTCATCGACTCTATTCAAACGGTGTATTCCGACCAACTCACCTCCGCGCCCGGCTCGGTGGCACAAGTTCGAGAATGCGCGGCTCACCTCACGCGCGCCGCCAAAGCCACCGGCACGGCCATCGTCTTGGTGGGCCATGTCACCAAAGAAGGAGCCTTGGCGGGACCCCGTGTTTTGGAGCACATGGTCGACACGGTCTTGTACTTTGAGGGCGACACCCACAGCAGCTTCCGTCTCATTCGGGCCATCAAAAATCGCTTTGGTGCCGTCAATGAAATTGGCGTTTTTGCCATGACCGAAAAAGGCCTTAAGGGCGTGTCCAACCCCAGCGCCATCTTTTTGTCGCAACATGCAGAGCCTGTGGCGGGCAGTTGTGTCATGGTCACTTTGGAGGGCACGCGGCCTTTGTTGGTGGAAATCCAAGCCTTGGTCGACAGCGGCGGGCCCAGCCCGCGCAGACTCTCTGTGGGTCTGGAAAGAGACCGATTGGCCATGTTGTTGGCGGTCTTGCACCGGCACGCAGGGGTGGCTTGCATGGACCAAGATGTGTTCGTCAATGCGGTAGGTGGCGTTCGCATCAGCGAGCCAGCGGCTGACTTGGCAGTAATGTTAGCAATCACTTCTTCACTTCGAGGCAAGCCTTTGCCAAAGGGTTTTATTGCCTTTGGCGAGGTCGGTTTGGCGGGTGAGGTCAGGCCTGCACCGCGCGGCCAAGAGCGGCTGAAAGAAGCCGCCAAGCTGGGCTTTACGGTAGCCGTGGTGCCCAAAGCCAATGCGCCCAAAAAGAACGACAAGAACTTTGAAGGCCTCACCATTTATCCAGTTGACCGCATTGAAGACGCCATGAACTGCGTTCGAGGACTTTAAGATCCCGCCATGAACTTTTCCAGAATACTGATCCCGGTTGGGGTGATTGTCTTTGTCGCTGGCGCCTGGCATGAATACAGATGGCCAGGGGTGGCGGTGGCCACTGGCGCTGTGGTGATGTGGGTTTTGTTGCATTTCACCCGCATGGTGACCGTCTTGAGCCGAGCCGCCAATCGGCCTGTTGGGCATGTCGACAGTGCGGTCATGCTCAATGTCAAGCTGAAAAAAGGCGTCAACCTGATGCACGTGATTGCCATGACCAAGTCATTGGGACAGCGATTGTCTGAAGAAAACAAGCAGCCCGAAATCTTCAAATGGACCGATTCCGGCAACTCATTTGTTATCTGTACTTTCAAAGATGGCAAGCTACAGAGCTGGGACATGACGCGGCCCGCGCCAGAAGACACCGAAGAATCCCAGCCTTCTTCTTAAGACCTGCTGAAAGTCGGGCAAAACAAGCCCATAAGGCTCGTAAAATGAGCACTTTGCGAAACTGGCAACAAAGGACAAAACAATGAGCACCGCAACCCCCTCGATGGAAGACCGTGACGGCAAAATTTGGATGGACGGCAAGATGGTCGAATGGCGTGATGCCAAGATCCACGTCTTGACCCACACCCTGCATTACGGTTGCGGCGCCTTTGAAGGCGTTCGTGCCTACAAAACAGTTGACGGCACCGCCATCTTCCGTTTGCAAGAACACACCGACCGCCTGTTTAACAGTGCCAAAATTTTGCGCATGAAGTTGCCCTTCACCAAAGAAGAAGTGTGCGAGGCTCAAAAAGCAGTGGTGCGAGAAAACAAATTGGAAAGCGGCTACATTCGCCCCCTGACCTGGATTGGTTCAGAGAAATTGGGCGTCAGCCCCAAAGGCAACACCATCCACCTGATGGTGGCTGCTTGGACATGGGGTGCGTACTTGGGCGAAGAAGGTTTGAAGCGCGGCATCCGTGTCAAAACATCCAGCTTCACGCGCCATCACGTCAACATCACCATGACGCAAGCCAAAGCGGTGAGCAACTACACCAACTCCATTTTGGCCAACATGGAAGCCGTCGATGAGGGCTACGACGAAGCCTTGTTGCTTGATACCTCTGGCTTCGTGTCCGAAGGTGCTGGCGAAAATATTTTTGTCATCAAAGACGGCGTGATCTACACGCCCGACTTGTCAGCGGGCGCATTGAACGGCATCACCCGCAACACGGTGTTCCACATTGCCAAAGACTTGGGACTTGAGATTGTGCAAAAGCGCATCACACGCGATGAAATTTACATTTGCGACGAAGCCTTCTTTACCGGCACAGCCGCTGAAGTCACGCCCATCCGCGAACTCGATCGCATCGAAATTGGTGCAGGCAGCCGCGGCCCCATCACTGAAAAAATTCAGACTGGCTTCTTCGACATCGTGAACGGTAAGAATCCCAAATACGCTCACTGGTTGACGCGCGTTTAATTCTAAGAAGGACCCTGTTCATGAGCCAAGCTATTGAACTTCTGGCCAAAGACTTAAACCCACAAGGTGGCGTTTTTTGCCCCAGCCCCAAGGCAGATATGAAAGTCTGGAACACCCACCCCAAGGTTTACTTGGATGTGGCCCGTGAAGGCCATGCCAAGTGCCCTTACTGCGGTACCGTGTACCAACTCAAAGCAGGCGAAACAGTCGGCTCATCGCACTGAACGCAAACTGCCCCACTAAGCCATGTCATCAAACACTGGGCAACCGTTAATCTCGATTGCCATGTGTACTTATAACGGTGAACGGTTTTTAGCAGCTCAGATTGACTCCATCTTAAATCAAACTTGGAAAAATTTAGAGCTAGTGATTGTGGACGATTGCTCGACAGACGGAACCGTTGCCATCGCCGAAGAACGCGGACAAAAAGATCACCGAATTCGCATTTACAAAAATGCTCAAAATTTGGGTATTAACCAAAACTTCAGTCGCGCCCTAAGTTTGTGTCAAGGCGAATTGATTGCCCCGTGCGACCAAGATGACATTTGGCATCATGACAAGCTGATGCACTTACAAAATCAGCTTGGGGACTATGTCATGGCCTATTGTGATTCCGACCTCATGAATGCGGATGGATCTCCCATGAACATGCGAATTTCAGATCGGCTTCACATGTACCAAGGAAATCAACCCGCCGTCTTTGCATTCTGGAATTGCATTTCTGGTCATGCCATGCTTTTCAAACGCACACTCTTGGAACAAGCCCTGCCAATACCGCCTGTTAAATTTCATGATTGGTGGTTAGCCTTTTGGGCAGCCACAGTGGGCGAAATTAAATATGTCGACGAAGCACTGGTTCAATATCGACAACATGCTGGCGGTCAAACCGACGTCTCTCGTCAAATCAATCGGGTTGAGGTGGGCAATCGGGCTGAGTTGTTCAAAGAGCGCTGCAGGTGGTTTTCATACTTAGCCAGCGTGCCAAGTCAGGATCAAGCCTATTTGCAAACATTGTCCAACTTGTACCAAGCACAGTCAAAGCAATGGCTGTCGATTGAATTGATTCGCCATTTGCGCCTTCGCGCGAATGATTTGCTATACATCAACAAAAAGAAGTCTTTCTTTCGTTTTGCATTGAAGCATTTTTGGGGCTTGAAAGCCAAAGCTTTTTTCAGTCCTTCTAAATATCAAATTGATTGAAATGAACAAGCCCAGCTTCTCCGTTCTCATCAGCAGTTACAACTACCAAGACTATGTCGTTGAGGCTGTGCAATCTGCTTTGTCACAAACTTATCCGCCCCTTGAAGTAATAGTGGTGGACGATGGTTCTCAAGATGAATCCTTGGCGCGTCTGACTCAAGCTTTTGACAAGCATCCCAAAGTGAGAGTTTTGACTCAGCCCAATTCGGGCCAAATGACGGCCTGGATCACTGGCTGCGCATTGGCAAAAGGTGATGTCGTTGCGCTGCTTGATTCAGATGATCTGTGGAATACAAGTTATTTGGAAAAAATGGCCGCCATTTACGAGGCCAACCCAAGTCTCGATTACGTCTATTGCAACATGCAAAAGTTTGGGGCCTCCGAAGGGCTCGCATTGAATCGAAAGCGCCACCGAAAAAGCCGCGACCTTGGCTTGTCCATCCTCATGGGCGCATTCATTCAGCGCTGGCAAGGTGTTGCAACTTCAGGCAACACACTCAAGCGGTCTCTGCTGAATCAAATACTTCAATTGCCTAAAGAACAAGTCTCTGAATGGAAGTCTCGCCCTGACGATTGTCTTTTCTATGGTAGCGACATTCTCGGTGCTCACAAATACTACTTAGCAGAACCGCTGGTAATGCACCGTGAGCATGCCAACAACGCCCTGCTTGAGTTCCGTCATTCGCCTATCAAAAATGCACGCTACGCTTTGCGTGTCGAAAAAATGTTGGCTTACTACCGAAATGAAATGGGCATCACAACGCAATGGTTGAAGCTGGCAAAATATGAATTTCGAACAAAGCTCAGGCCAACTTTTTCTGAATTTTGGATTTACTTTTGTTTCTCGTTGCAGGCACCCATTCGATGGTCAGCGCGCCTAAGTCAAGCCTTTGCCATTCTTGCGCATTACATTCAATCTTTGAATTCAAATAAATAATCCAAGCTTCATTATGCAAAGAACACGCCATTTAGATTTGGGCTGCGGCCCAGTGCCTCGCAACCCCTACCAACAGGATGAGCTTTTTGGTGTTGACATTGCACCGACTGAAAATTCTTCCCAAATTACCATTCGCCAGGCCAATTTAACGCTGCAACCGATCCCTTTTCCAGATCGGCACTTCGATTCGCTGTCAGCTTTTGATTTCTTGGAACATGTGCCGCGTGTTCTACCCACTGCGGACGGATCGACAACTCGCTTTCCTTTCATTGAATTGATGAACGAAATACATCGTGTACTTCGACCAGGGGGCATTCTGTATGCACTCACCCCTTGCTATCCAGCTTATGAAGCATTTCAAGACCCGACGCATGTCAACATCATGACTGAGAAAACACATCTCTACTTTACTGGGGCAAATCCCTTAGGCAGAATGTATGGATTCTCGGGTCAATTTGAAGCACGCAAAGTTGAATGGGTGGTGCACAAAGATGCATTGACGCCAAAGGTTCCGCTCAGTTTGAGTCAAAAATTTCGCCGGATGAACTACAAACTCAAGAATAAGTTCACTCACATCGCTTGGGAATTTATTGCGAAGTAGGTCATTCCTCTAATGAATTGAAGCGTTGGCGGATCCATTGCTTCTTGTAAAAAGCCTCTACTCGATTGACCTGATTTTCATAATTGAAATCACTGAGGTCGTAGGTGCGTTTTGCGGGACGCTCACTTAAAAATTGTTGCAGCCCCTCGGTCATTGAATGCCTGTCTCCGCACTTCAACAAGGGCCGCCCTATCAGGGCTTGAAACATTTGAGCCCCTTCGCTGGCCGTGGAAAGCACAGGCAACCCGGCTGCGAAGGCCTCTAAAAAAACAAGTCCAAATGGCTCATACCTTGCAGCGCTGACAAAGCCATCAAATGCGCTGAACCAATCTTGTGGCCGATTTACAAAACCCGGCATCAGGATATTGGCTGGCGCTTTTTTTCTCAAGGCCTTCCACTCACGCCCACCCCCGACAATAACCAAGCGAGAATTGGCAGGCGGGTTTGACAAGTAGGCGTCAATCAGTACGTCTAAGCCCTTGCTTTTTTCTGTGCGACACAAGGCGCCAATTAAAAAAGTATCTGGCGATATACCGAGTTCAGTACGTATTTTTTCGCGCGCAGAAGAATCTGCCTTTGCAATTTGTGTCCAATTGTTAATTTGTTCTGTATTGGCCAATTGATCTGGTGGAATCACTTTCATTTGCCATGGTGCAATGGCAATCAATGCGTCCATACCACGATGCTGCTGCGGTTTGTATTCAATGTGCAATGTTGCGAGGCGTAAAAATGGTGTACGAAGTGACTGGATAGCCCTACACCCTCCACTTAAATGGGCATGTGCTACATCTATTTGTAATTTTTGAACGACTTGCCGTGCCCACCAAAAAGCGATCCAACTGGGACCGCCCACAAATAGTTGCCTGACCTTTTCGTTAAACCGATGAGCGATTGAATTGGGTCGATCTTCTGCAGCTCGCTTGTGCAAAACGACTGTGACTTCATGGCCTGACATGGCTTGTGCGTTTGCAAGTTCAACCACATACCGTTCGGTGCCAGCAAAACTATGCGTCAACAGCAAATGCGTAATTTTCATGCCTTTAAGTATACGAGGCTCGGTCTACAGGCTTGCGTGAAAGTATGAATCGCTCGTAAAGTTTCCCCTATCAGTCCACAGAAGTAGGCTGCGCAGAGGACTGAAAAGATGACTGGTCTGTAGGCTGATAGTGCGCCGCCAGAGCAACCAAAACCAGCACGGGTAAACCTAGAAGGGCCGTGGCATTGAAAAAATAGACATAGCCATGGGCGTTGACAAAATCGCCCGAAAAGCCGGCAATGAACTTGGGCAGCAAGAGCATCATGGAGCTCAGCAGTGCATATTGGGTGGCCGAATACTTGATGTTGGTCAAGGAAGACAAGTAGGCAATGAACGCGGCAGAAGCAATGCCACTGGCCAAGTTGTCGGCCGATACAACGGCAATCAGGGCATGCACGTCGTGGCCATGTCCGGCCAACCAGGCAAACAACAAATTGCTCGAAGCACTGAGTAAGGCACCTAACATCAAAATGCGCATCACTCCCCAGCGCAATGCCATCACACCGCCCACAAAAGCGCCCAAAAGGGTCATCAGCACGCCATAGACTTTGGTCACGCTGGCCACTTCGGTTTTGGTGAAACCCATGTCGACATAAAACGGATTGGCCATGATGCCCATCACCACATCGCTGATTCGGTAGACCGCAATCAAACTCAAAATCAAAGCTGCTTGCCATTTGTAGCGCTTCACAAAGTCGGCAAAGGGATCGATCAAAGCGCCTTGCAACCAAGCTTTCACATTTTTAGCCGGCGGCAATTCGGTGGGCTTGGGTTCATGGGAACGCAGCACCGTGACCACACCGACAAGCATGCTGGCAGCCATGACCAAATAGGCCGTCTGCCACGCCGCATGCATGTAGCCGCTGGCACTTTCGCCCTGGACCCAGGCCGCCACCCACAAAACGCCTGCACCCGCCCAAATCATGGCCAAGCGATACCCTGTTTGATAGCTGGCCGCCAATGCTGCTTGTTGCGTGGGGTCCGCCGACTCAATGCGAAATGCATCCAGCGCAATATCCTGGGTGGCCGAACCAAAAGCCACCAACAAAGCACACCAAACGACAGGCCCTAGAGTTTGCGAAGGATCACTCAAGGCCATACCCACCAAGCCCAGCATGACCATGGCCTGCGCCAGCAAGAGCCAGCTGCGTCTGCGACCTAAAGAACGTGTGAGCCAAGGAATGGGCATGCGGTCGACCAGCGGCGCCCACACCCACTTGAAGCCATAGGCCAGCCCCACCCAGCTGAGGTAGCCAATGGTGCTGCGGTCAATGCCCGCCTCTCGCAGTCGAAAGCTCAAAGTACCCAGAACCAAAAGCAGTGGCAAGCCTGCCGCAAAACCCAAAAACAACATGCGCAAACTGGCCGCTTCCAGATAGATGCGCCAAGAAGCAAGCCAAGAAAAAGTGGGCTGATTGGAAATGGGTTTTTCTGTCATGCCCACATTATCCAAGCATCAATCCAAGTTTTGCGAGCCTTTTCCCTTGAAATCTGTGGGTGCGGCACTATGATTCAAGCATGTGTTGGCAATGTTTTTCAAATTTAAACGTGTCCCATCCCTTGGAAGCTTCCGTCATTGAAGCAGAGGGACCCTCTCGCCGCGCTTTTTTGAATCGTTTGAGTGGGACGGGTTTGGGCTTCACTGCCCTGCTGGCAAGCCATGCACATGCGCAAGTCGATGTAGGACAAGCCTCTGGTATTCGCAAACTCATACCGGCTGAAACACTGGAAGCCTCAGCGCGGCAGCAGTATCGCCAAACCTTAGGGGAAGCCGAAAGCAAAGGTGCCTTGGCCCCAGACGACTACCCCCAACTCAAACGCCTGCGTGCCATCGCAGCCAAATTGATTCCGTTCACAGCTCAATGGAACCCCGATTCGCGCAAGTGGAAATGGGAAGTCAACCTCATTGGCAGCAAACAAATCAATGCTTGGTGCATGCCCGGTGGAAAGATTGCGTTCTACACCGGCATCTTGGATCAACTGCAACTGAACGACGATGAAGTGGCCATGATCATGGGGCACGAAATGGCCCATGCTTTGCGCGAGCACTCGCGCGAGCGACTGGCCAAATCCAGAGCCACCGGCATGGGTTTGTCGGTGGCCTCCCAACTCTTGGGCCTCGGACAACTGGGGGATGTAGCAGCCAACTTAGGCACGCAATTGCTCACCTTGAAATACGGCCGCGACGACGAAACAGAGGCTGATTTGGTGGGGCTTGAAATTGCAGCACGCGGCGGATTTAAACCAGAAGCCAGTGTGCAGCTGTGGAAAAAAATGTTGGCCTCTACCGGCGCAGGCAAAGGGCAACTCCCTTTCTTGTCGACACACCCCAGCGGCAACAATCGCATCCAAGAACTAGAAGCCAACTTGCCCAAAGTGGCACACCTTTATGCGCAGGCCATTCAAGGCCGAGACGCCGCGCCACTCAATTGAGTTGAAGACGCTTGAAGGCGCTTGAAGGCCCTTGAAGGCTTAGGTCCCACCCACATAAGGGTTGCTGCGACGTTCACGACCAAACGTACTTTCGGGGCCATGGCCTGGAATGAACACCGTGTCATCGCCCATGGGCCACAAGCGTTGTGTGATGCTGGCAATCAAGGTGTCGTGGTCGCCTTGAGGAAAGTCTGTGCGGCCAATGCTGCCAGCAAACAACACATCGCCAACAAATGCACGCTGAATCTCAGGGGAGTGAAACACCACATGGCCTGGCGTATGGCCAGGGCAGTGTCGAACGTTCAAAGTGTGTGAGCCCAAAGTGACGGTATCGCCATCGGCCAGCCACCGGGTTGGCGTGAAAATTTCTGCGTCGGGAAACTGAAACATGCGACCTTGATCCGACAAACGATCAATCCAAAATTGATCACCAGGGTGCGGCCCCACAATGGGCAAATTCAATTCACGCGCCAACAACGCCGTGCCGCCTGCGTGATCAATGTGCGCGTGCGTCAGCCAAATTTGCTCCAGTTTCAAACCCCGCTTTTGGACCTCTGACAGGATTAAGTGCAAGTCACCGCCTGGATCGATCACGGCCGCTTGTTGGGTTTGGTCATCCCAAATCAAAGAGCAGTTTTGCTGAAACGGTGTGACTGGGATGGTTTGGTACTGAAGCATGCTGGTATTTCAATGGGTTTCGCTTGCAAGGCAATGTAACAAAGTTTGCCTGTGAAGCTCGTATTGTGAGGTCTTGTTCACTGACTCACACATGACCACACCCCTTTTTCGCACGGAAGTCACCCAATCCAAGCAAGCCTCTTGGATGGGCCCCATTCACCTCGCACACCATCCGCGCTTCAGCGTTGTGGCTGGTATGGCCTTGCTGCTGGCAGGTGCCTTGCTGGCTTACGGCGCATGGGGACAAGTAGCTCGCAAAGTTCGCATACCGGGCATCCTCATGCCGCAATGGGGCACTGTGGAGTTGAGTTCCGCCGTTTCAGGTGTGCTGCTCGAACAGCGCGTGAAAGAAGGCGACTGGGTTGAACAAGGCCAAGTTTTGTTTGTGGTCAACACCGACAAAATCTCGGCGGAAGGCAGCACAGCAAGCTTGCTGGCATCGCATTTGGCACAGCGCCGCAGCACGCTGTTGGCTGAGCGCCAATCCCGGCTTGCTCAAAACCGCCAACGCGAAGCCCATCTGTCAGACCGCATTCGGTCCTTGTCGCTTGAAACAGCCCAAGCAAACCAAGAACAGGCATTGGCAAAGCGCAGGGTTGAGTTAGCCCAAAAAACATGGCACCGTTTTGAGCAAATGGCCGCTCAAGGCTTTGTGTCTGACATTCAAGCGCAAGGCAAGCAAGAAGAACTCATTGATCTCCAATCGCGCTTGGAAAATACGCTGCGCAATGGCGTTGCCTTGACACGCGAACACCACTTGGCGCAAGCCGACCTGAACCACCTTCAAAAGCAGCTGGCCATCGATCTCCTCCAAATTGACCGCAGCCTGGCCAGCCTCGATCAAGAAACAGCCGAAATTCAATCGCGCAAAACCAGCAGTGTGCTGGCGCCGCAGGCAGGCCAAGTCAGCACCGTTCACTTAAGCCTAGGGGCGATGGCGCAGGCCAGTCAAACCATTGCCAGCATGGTGCCACACGCTAACCCATCGGCACACACCTTGGTTGCCGCTCTGTTTGCGCCCACTCGCACCGCCGGCTTCATTCAACCCGGTCAAGAGGTGTGGCTTCGGTTGGCCGCCTACCCGTATCAAAAGTTTGGATTGGCCAGAGGCCGCGTTCTCAAGATTAGCGGCACCCCCATTGCGCCACAAGATTTGCCGCATGGTCAGGGCACAGCCCTCATGGCTTCCACGCAAAGCAATGAACCGCTTTACAGAATCCATGTCGAATTGGCATCCCAGCATGTCATGGCTTTTGGCGAGGCACGCCCCTTGCGCCCAGGCATGACTCTCGAAGCCGACGTCATCCACGATCTGCGCGGCATTTGGGAATGGGTGTTTGAGCCACTCTTGGCCATTCATGCACGTCAAAAAATATCATGAACTTCATTCAAAGCATTAGGGCCACACACCTCAATCGTCATGGCTTCATTGACGTTTTGGTTGGCATCAATCTGATCCAAGCCATCCATATCACTTTGATCGGCTTGCTTTGCAATTTAGACGCTGGCCCTGACGATGAAGAAACCATGCCGCTGATGGCCATTGCCATTTTGATGTTGTTGGTGGCGCCTCTTTTCGAAAATTTCTTATTGATTGTGACGGCAGCCATTCACGAGAAATTGTTCAACAGACGCTTGCTGTTTGTGGTGGCGCCCTTGTTCATGGTGGCGCTTCACTTCACAACGCCACAAAACCTGCCATTCCCCATTGTGATCCGAGTCATTGCACTGTTTATCTCTTTCTTCTTTTTTTTAAAACAGTACGACTTGCACAAGTTGGAAATGGGCAAAGGCAAGGCGTATCTCTTAAGTTGCATTCTCCACTTTTCAGTGAATGCCACCGTGATTTTGGTCTTGTCTGTCTTTGATTTTTTGATCGCCGCTGAAACGATTTTTTCAGCACAACCAGGAGAATGAAATGAGAACTTTAAACATCGAAGAATTGAACCAAGTCGAGGGCGGCGGAATTGTGGCCCGATGGGCCTTCAAAATGGGTGATGCCTTCGCAAACATGTATGCAGCGTATGAAGCGGCTGGATTATTTAACTTCGACTTCTCGTCGCACGGGCCTGCAGACGCTGGGGGCTACAACCCCATGGGCGATCATGCCAACAACATGTGTGCCCGATAAATTTGGCCTGAAGCAGCCTGCGCACCGACGGTGCGCAGGCCTCTACATGCATGCATCAGAAATGAGTCTCCATTGAACCCTGTGTTGCAATTGCAAGCGTCTGAATGCGGCTTGGCTTGTTTGTGCATGATTGCCAATGCACATGGTCAACATTGGCAGCTGATGGATTTGCGGCACAAGTTTCCACAATCACTCAAAGGCGCCAACCTCAAGCAATTGATCGATCACAGCCTTGTCTTGGGATTCAATGCCCGCCCTGTTCGTTTGGAGTTGGAAGAGCTGGACCAGCTTCGTCTGCCATGCATCTTGCATTGGGACTTGAATCACTTTGTGGTCCTGAAAAAAATCAGAGGCAACAAAATCACGTTGCTCGATCCTGCATTGGGCGAGCGGCTGGTGTCGCGCGCTGAAATTTCTCAGCACTTTACGGGTATCGCTTTGGAGCTCACTCCCCAGCCCGACTTCAAAACCATTCCAGCACCCAAAGCATTTCCGCTTTCCATGCTCACCGGCAAACTTCAAGGCTTTGGCAAATCAGCACTCCAAATATTGGCCCTGGCATTGGTCCTCGAGCTGTTTGCCATCCTCACGCCCATGTTCAACCAAGTCGTGGTGGACGATGTTTTGAGCTCGGGTGACCACGAATTGCTTTCTGTGCTGGCCATCGGCTTTGCCATCATTCTTCTCATTCAATCGGCCCTGTCCTACGCGCGCAGTTGGTGGGTCATGGTGCTCAGCCAAAGCGTTTCTGTTCAATGGCTTGGCAATGTGTTTGCACACTTGGTCAAGTTGCCAGCCGATTGGTTTGCCAAGCGCCACTTGGGTGACATCTCATCGCGCTTCAACGCTGTTCACGACATTCAAAAAACCCTCACTCAAACCGCCATCGAATCTTTGCTCGATGGCTTGATGGCCATTGCCGCCCTGATCATGATGTTCATTTACTCACCCACTCTCACTTGGGTGGTTGTCTGCGCTTGCGCCTTGTATGCACTGGTGCGCTGGGTCAGTTATTCACCGTTCAGACATGCCGCCTCAGAGCGATTGGTCTTGTCGGGTCAAGAGCAAAGTCACTTCATTGAAACGCTTCGGGCCATGACACCGCTCAAATTGTTTTCAAGAGAAAATGAACGGCGCGCGCGCTGGCAAAGTCTCATGGTGGAGGTCATGAACCGTGATTTTCAAACCGCCAAATTGAACATGGGTTTCAATGTGGCCAGAACACTTATTTTTGGCCTGGAAAATTTATGCGTCTTTTGGCTTGGCGCCAAATTCATTTTGCCATCGCAAGCGCACAGCCCAAGTGCAAGTATTTTCACAGTGGGCATGCTACTGGCTTTCATCAGCTACAAAATTCAATTCACAGGTCGCATCAGTGCGCTCATTAACCAAGGCATTGAGCTCAAAATGCTCACCTTGTATCGCGACAGGCTGGCCGATATTGTGCTCACACCCCCTGAGCAAGATACACCGCTAGGCAACTTACCTTTTCACGACTTGGCCCACTTGCCCGCCAGTCTTGAACTTCGCAAAGTTTCATTTCGGTACAGCGAGGGCGAGCCTTGGCTGCTTTACAACATGGACCTTTGCATTCAAGCTGGTGAGCATGTGGCCATTACCGGCGCCAGCGGTTGCGGCAAAACCACCTTGCTTAAAATTTTGTTGGGCCTGCTCACGCCCACCCACGGCATAGTCTTGTATGGCGGCGTACCCATCAGCCAATTGGGCATGTCCAATGTTCGCCGAAAAATTGGAGTGGTCATGCAAGAAGATGCGCTGCTCACCGGCAGCATTGCCGATAACATCGCCTTCTTTGATCTGTCGCCCCAGCTTTCCAGAATTGAAGCCTGCGCCCAATTGGCAGAAATTCACCTAGAAATTGCACGCATGCCCATGGGCTATCAAACGCTCATTGGCGAGTTGGGCACTGGCCTCAGTGGCGGTCAAAAGCAGCGTCTTTTGTTGGCACGCGCGCTCTATGCTCAGCCTTGCGTTTTGGCCTTAGACGAAGCCACCAGTCATTTGGACATGCAAAATGAAAGTGCAGTTTCGAACACTCTGGCACAGCTTAAACTTACGCGAATTGTGATTGCCCATCGACTCGAAACCATTGCCCGAGCAGACAGGCACATTCACTTCAGTTTGCCCGTGATTCCAGCTTGAGCGTAAGATGGGCGGTATCAGGTACAACCCGTGCCTGCCCGATTGTCTATCTGCCAAATCACACTTCAACACCCACACTGGGCCAGAACCTCCCACTGACACACGTCGATGACGGCTATCAAACCAAGCACGAGTCCATCGCTGTTCAAGGCGTTCCGAACTTAGTCATTCGCTCCTTGCTCGACAAGCAACAGTTTTTTGACCCTGAAGGCGCTGCATTGGCTCTCGGCATTTCTTCTGCTTTTTGGTCACTGTTTGGTTTGCTCTGGCCCTCAGGCTCAAAATTGGCAGAGCGCTTGGCCATCCGGCCTGTCAGTGCACATGAGCGTATCCTTGAACTGGGCTGTGGCTTGGCGCTGGCAAGCTTGGTGGGGCATCGCCGAGGTGCCAACATCACGGCATCAGACTGTCACCCCCTGGCTGGTGAGTTTTTGAAAGAAAATTTGCGTCTCAACAACTTGGGCCCCATGAGTTACCAGCATGGTCAATGGGGCGAACACGCTGCACAACATCAAGACCCCATTGTGAACAGCAAGTTTGACTTGATCATTGGCAGCGACATTCTTTATGAGCGCGATGAACGCGGCGACCTGGCGCATTACATCAACGCGCACATAGAAGACCATGCGGAGGTTTGGGTGGTTGATCCCAATCGAGGCAATCGCTCCCACTTTCATCGCAACATGGCCGCGCAAGGTTTTGCGCTCAGTGAAGAAACCCTGGTCATGTCAGCCACGCAAACCGAAGCGGCCTACAAAGGCCGAATGCTCACCTATTTGCGCGATTAATCTAGACGCCAAGTTCACAACGTCCAGTTGTAATCGATGGTCAAAGGCGCGTGATCGCTGAAGCGCGTGTCTTTGTAGATCTCAGCTTTTTGAGCGCCGGCTGCCAATGCAGCAGTGGCCAATTGATAGTCCAAACGCCAGCCCACGTTCTTGGCGTAGGCTTGCCCGCGGTTGCTCCACCAGGTGTAGCAATCGTCAGTGGCATCAGGATGCAAGCGACGGTAAACGTCCACCAATGGACCTTCAGTGGTCATATGGGTCATCCAAGCGCGCTCTTCTGGCAAAAAGCCGCTGTTCTTGAGGTTGCCCTTCCAGTTCTTCAAGTCGGCTTGCTGGTGCGCAATGTTCACATCGCTGCACACAATGAATTCACGCTGAGCACCCAAAGACTTCAAATGTGGCCCCATGTGGTCTAAGAAACGGAACTTGGCCTCTTGCCGCTCAGGGCCCGATGAGCCACTGGGAAAATAAGCACTGACAATCGACAGCTTGCGCTTGGGTGTGTCAAAACGCAACTCCACAAAGCGCCCCTCAGCATCAAACTCCTCATGACCCATCCCCACCACCACCTCACTCGGTTCGTGCTTGCTGTACACAGCCACACCCGAGTAGCCTTTTTTCTCAGCAAAGTGAAAATGCCCTTTAAGTCCTGCCAAAGTCTCAAATTTGCCGGCCACATCGGGCGCTTGTGCTTTAACCTCTTGCACGCAAATACAATCGGGATTGTTTTGAGCAATCCAAGACTCCACCCCTTTGGTGGCCGCAGAACGGATGCCGTTCAAGTTCAAGCTGGTTAATTTAAACAAGGATTTCCCCATGGTGACTGGACACACACCCCCAACCGACACAGCGGCCTTGGCGCAAGAGTTTGTTCAATTTTCTGTCGATGCGGGTGTGCTGAGGTTTGGTGAGTTCAAAACCAAAGCTGGCCGCATGAGCCCGTATTTCTTCAATGCAGGCTTGTTTGACGATGGCGCCAAACTCGGAAAACTGGCTCAATTCTATGCAAAAGCTTTGATGGCCAGCGGGATCGAATTTGACATGATTTTTGGACCAGCTTACAAAGGCATTCCTTTGGGTGCGGCTGTGTCGATTGAATTGGCACGCTTAGGCAAAACTGTGCCCTTTGCCTACAACCGCAAAGAAGCCAAAGACCACGGCGAAGGCGGCACCTTGGTGGGTGCGCCCCTCAAGGGTCGCGTGCTCATTGTGGACGACGTGATGAGCGCAGGCACTGCTGCGCGCGAATCGATTGAGCTGATTAAAAAAGCAGGTGCAACAGCGCACGCCATTGCCATTGCCTTAGACCGCCAAGAAATGGCCACCGAAGTTCAAACCGATGGTTCGGTCAAAGACGTGCCTCACAGCGCCGTGCAGTATGTGCGCAACACATTGGGCATGAGCGTGTGCTGCATCGCAGAGCTGTCTGATTTGTTGGCTTACCTGTCGACACAAAGCGGCAACGAGATGGGCCAACACCTACCTAAGGTGCAAGCCTACCGCGATCGTTACGGGGTTTGATTTAACTTCTTCAGAAGAAGCTCATTCACCTGCGCAGGATTGGCCTTGCCTTTGCTGGCTTTCATGATGGGGCCCACCAAACCATTCAAGGCCTTGCTGTTGCCCGCCCTGAACTCTTCAACATTCTTCGGATTGGCCGCCAGCACTTCGTCAATGATGGCTTCCAAGGCGCCGGTGTCGTTCATCTGCTTCAGGCCTTTGGCCTCAATGATGGCGTCCACTTCGCCGCCTTCATTCCACAGCGCATCAAACACTTGCTTGGCGGCGCTGTTGCTGATGGTGTTGTCGGCAATGCGGCCAATCATGGCAGCCAGTTGCGCTGCACTGACAGGCGCTTGATCAATGCCCACTTCACCGGCATTCAAGCGACGTGACACTTCACCCATCACCCAATTGCTGACCAACTTGGCTTGTCCGCAAGACTTGGCTGCCGCTTCAAAGTAAGCCGCCATGGCTTTGCTTTGCGTCAGTGTTGTGGCGTCGTACTCAGGCAAACCGTAGTCGGCCACGAAGCGTGCCGCCATCACGCGGGGCAACTCGGTCATCTCCGATTGCACGCGCGCCACCCAATCGCGACCAATCACCAAAGGTGGCAAATCGGGGTCGGGGAAATAACGGTAATCGGCCGCATCTTCCTTGGTGCGCATGGCGCGTGTTTCGCCCGTATCGGGGTCGAACAGCACCGTGGCTTGTTGAATTTCAAAGCCGTCTTCAATTTGTTCAATTTGCCAACGCACATCAAAGTCGATGGCCTGCTGCATGAACTTGAAGCTGTTCAAGTTTTTAATTTCGCGGCGTGTGCCTAAAGGGGCGCCAGGCTTGCGCACCGACACGTTGGCATCGCACCTGAAACTGCCCTCTTGCATGTTGCCATCGCAAATGCCAATCCAGGTGACAATTTTGTGCAGTTCTTTGGCGTATGCCACGGCTTCTTCGCTAGACCGAATGTCGGGCTCGGTCACAATTTCAAGCAAAGGTGTGCCTGCGCGATTCAGGTCAATGCCACTTTGGCCAATGAAGTCTTCGTGCAAAGATTTGCCCGCGTCTTCTTCCAAGTGCGCGCGCACCAAGCGAACGGTTTTTTTCTCGTCGCCCACAAAGAACGACACCTCACCGCCTTGCACCACCGGAATTTCGAACTGACTGATTTGATAGCCCTTGGGCAGATCGGGATAGAAATAATTTTTTCGAGCAAATACTGACTTGGGGGCCACTTCG
>JACCDU010195295.1_pt1 | contig 56417 bp, 52 predicted proteins | sample 7446081 | NCBI WGS metagenome assembly JACCDU01 (sample SAMN15323447, study PRJNA562643) | freshwater metagenome | isolation source: river surface water | place: USA:Blue River Watershed | collected 2017-08-17 | reverse complement strand
TCACTCCAGACGCCCTAAAAGCCCTGCACAATTTAAAAGCTGCTGGCCTCATGGTCATTCCCATTACTGGTAGGCCCGTAGGTTGGAGCATTCCCTTTGCCTCCACCTGGCCAGTAGACGCCATGGTTGCAGAGAACGGTGCAGTGGCATTGCAGCACAAGCCCACAACAAAACAAGTTAGCAAAATTTACCAACAAGACGAGGCCACGCGCACCCATAACTTTGAACAGATGCAGCGCATTGCGCAAAAAGTGTTGAAAGAAGTTCCCGGTACCGTCATGGCCCGAGACTCCCCCGGCCGCGAAACTGACATTGCGTTTGATCACAGTGAGTTTCATCACCTGTCACCTGAACAAATACAGCAAGTGGTAGCGTTGCTAAAACAAGAAGGCATGACCGCCACAGTCAGCAGCATTCACATCAACGCTTGGTTTGGCGACCACAACAAATGGCATGGCGCGCAATGGATCTTGAAAGAATTAACAGGCCGAGATTTAAAACAAGAACTAGATCAATGGGTGTATGTGGGCGATTCCACCAACGATCAAGTGATGTTTGAGCATTTCACACACAGCGTAGGCGTGGCCAACATCCGGCGCTTTGAAAACGAGTTAAAACATTTACCCAAATACATTGCCAACCAAGAACGCGGTGCTGGTTTTGCAGAAGTTGTCAAAGCCTTGGTCAACCAAGGCCGGTAACTTACTCCCCCACCTCTCCCCCCAAACTCCTCAACACCCCCGCCCAAAACGCACCGCGAATTTGATAGGGGCGTCTGTCTTGCTGCCCACTGGGTTTGGCATTCACTGACGTTTGCACAATCACAATCTGGCTCGATGGTTGCACCAGCATGCTTTGCCCATGAATACCTTGCAATGCAAAGGTGCGCGACTTGTTGGGCTGCAACCAAGTTTGATAGCCATACCCAAAATACGGCGTGGCCACCCGCGGCTTAAAGCCTGGGGGTTGCCGAGCTATATCCGTTGCGTCCAACACAAACTCACGCGGAATAATTTCTAAACCGCCACTGTCAGTCGAACGAACCCCATCATTGGCCAGCAACATGCCAAAGCGTCCATAGTCACGCAATGAAGCATTAAAACCCCCCGCAGTAGCCTCTGCGCCATCGGTAGAGGCAGCATTCCAATGCGCACGGTCTTGCGCGCCCATAGGTTGCCACAACCACTCTTCCGTGAGCGAAGTCACAGACTTGCCCGTAGCGCGCCGCAACACTCTGCCTAAAATTTCTGTCTCAATAGACGCATAGTGAAAGCGCTGCCCCTGCTCTACGCCGCGCTCTTTCTTGCCATTCAAAAACTCAGTAATGCGCGCAGGCGAGTTGGCGTTGTTGGGCGCATAAAGCACCTGCCCCCACACCCAGTTGTCGTCATCGGGCGTCCAGGTGTACAGCTCCTTAAACGGCACCCCTGACGACATTCGCAGCAAATTGCGAATGGTGGTTTGGCCATACGCAGAGTCGGCAATTTCTGACCAATAGTCGGAGGCTTTGTCGTCCAACGAACGAATGTGCCCTTTGCCATGCGCAATGCCCACCAACATGGCCGTGAATGTTTTGGCCATGGAAAACGAGCGCATGGGCATGCCCGGTTTGCGGTCGTACTGATAGCGCTCGGCCACCACCTTGCCTTTGTGAATGATCAGCAAACCGGTGGTTTGCGTTTCATCCATAAAGTCGTCTACTGTTTTGGAAAGTGAATTCCACTTCCAAGATATTTCTGGAGGCGCTTCGTGGTCGGGCAAAGGCCAAGGGTAAGCCGAAGGCTTAACCGTATACCTAGAAAAAGCAGCCGCAGGCACAGACCAAGCACCCACCCGGCACTCGGGCTTAAGCAAAGCTTGCGGGCAAGCCTTGTATCCCTGCCCTTGCCCCAAAGCCAAAGCATCGGGACCATCGGCACGCATCTTGAGCACAGGCGTTTGGGCTTGTAAATTGGCTGATGCAAAGAACAAGACCAAACTCAATAAATTGAAAGTTTGAATCATTCAGTTGTCACTCCCAAATACATCGCAAACTGATTGTTGTCATGGCTCAGCAGTTTCATCAGCTTTGGATGAATGAATAGCTTTTCTTTGCCCACTGACTGCTCAACCAGCACACCCAAAGCCACCAAGTCTTTTTGATACTTAGAAGCTGCAAGCACATTCGAAATTGCTCATGTTTGATAATTGATTTTTATCGACACGTAGTCATGATGTGTCGATATATTCGGCTTTTATCGACACGTACTTGCCACGTGTCGATAATTTCAACTTTCATCGACATGTTCAGAATGTTTATGCCTTAGCCAAAATTCCATCACCCGTGCCATGGCCAACCCCACCAAAACCCCCACCCCATCCGCCACCGCATCCTGCCAATCGCCAAACCGATAACCCCCGTAATACTGCAGCACCTCAATCAGCACGCCTTGCCCTATTAAAAGCAAAGCAATGCGCAGCCTAGAAGCTTCTGGGTAAGCCAGCACCGCCAATACAGCCAACACCCCAAACGCAATGGCATGCTGCGCCTTGTCCCACCAGTTAAATATTTCTGGCGGCAAATAAGGCCCAGGAGTTAAAGCCAGCGCGTTGATGGCCATGAAGCAAATCCAAAAGGCAAATTTTTTCATGGCTCAGCCCCAGCCTTCCAACATTCGCGCCACGACCACACCTCGACGCCATTTCGCTCATCCCCCAAGGATGCTAGGTTTAAAAGTTGACCCGCCCTAGCTGTGCACATTTTGACAACGCTTTGAGAAAGCTTCAGTTGATTGACATGAAATCATTTGCAAATGTAAAGTTGAACTTTAGAATTACAAATTATTGGCGGGGCTCTCTGTGCCAAGACTCTTGGCGCTGGCAGTCTCAAAACCCCAACGGCTACTAAACCAACCAAAGAGAAAAACCCCTGGCAACACCAGAAGCTTTTGCTCAGTTACCCCTGTACAAAGGCACAGCCGCTGGCATGTAGCTGGTCTCGCGCTGGCTGCGCGGGCTGGTAGCACCAAACAACGTAAAGTCGCGGTTGAGTCTAGCCCCGCCATCCCGAGTCAGTGGGTTGTAGTTCAAGTTGGCCACATTGCCGCTGCGTGAGGTGGTCATTACGTCAAAAGGTATGCGCAGGTAAAAGCCTTTGTCAAAGCTGCCCTCACCAAACCTTTGGGCCGACACATTGGTCTTGGTAGCCCAAGCCCCTACCGACACACCATTGGCAAAGGTTTTGCCCACATCCAAGGTTACGCCCAAGTCGCCCGCCAAATAGCGGCCCGCGCTAAGCTTTAATTGGGTGTTTTGCCAGCCGGTGTCTATGTAAGCTGTGGCATGCCCTGTGGTGACTCGGTAGCCAGTTTGACTGCCCGCGTTGCTAAAGCCAAAGTACTGGTTAAAGCTGCGCTGCTGCAAGCGGTTAATGTCTACCCCAAAGGCAAAGGGGCTGTGCCACTTGCGGTACATCCATTCGCCGCCCACACCCGCATACATGCTTTCTAAGTAGCCCGCATACACGCTGTAATACTGGTTGGGTGCCAGGTCAGAAAAATGGGTAATTTGCAAATTGGGCACATTGAACTTAGTAGCCGTCATGTACTCCCGCAAATAAGTACGCACCCTGGGCATGTCGCTTGGGGCGGTGTATTTAAACTTGCCAAAGTTGTCATACAAATTCAGGCCTAGCGAGCCAGTAATGGCAATGTTGTTGGTAATTCTGAGTTGCACGGGTACAGACAAGCCCACTCTAAACAACAAGAACCCATCGGGCCCGCCTATGTTTTGTTGCCAGCTGGGCACCACGCCATAGCCAAACAAAGCGGGAGTTCGCTCCCATTCAGGTTTGTTCGGTATGTCTGCTTTAAACCCAAGGCCCGTGTTCTTTGAAGCAGTTTGAACCGGTGGCTCCACCGCCACAATGGCAGGCTCTGTCTCAGAAGGCGGCACCAGCTGGGTGTTTTGCTTTACCCAGGCTTCGCGGTTCACCACTCGCTGTGTTAGCGGCACCCTTTGGTCGTTCAAATTCAGCTCAAAGGTTTGTATGTTGGCCGGCGCATCGCGGTGCAAAATGGTCAAAATGCGGTGCAGGCGGTCATTCCAATGTGCGCCAGACAATGCTTCTATGTCTACTTGCATTACGGTGCCATGCAAGGCAATTTTTTGAACCACCCAGGTGCTCATGTCTGATACATCGGCCACCGTGCTTACCCACTCGGGCGCTTGCTGCGGGCGCGTGATGGCAATTTTGGGTGTGGGGGGTTCAGATACTTTGGGCACGCTTAAGTTGGGCAAAGACGTTCGCAGCGTTAAGCCCACCATGACGGTGTTGCCCCGCTCCACACCCAAAGACAAATCTACAGACGAGTTGGGTCTGAATACCACTCCAAAGTTGAAGGGGGTCGTTTGTTTGCGGTTGTTGGCTTGCGGCTCGTTTTGATAGTTGTTGCCATCGTATTCAGCCTTGAGCACCCAGTTGCGCCACGGGGTGTGGTACTGCACACCCCCAAACAATGCAGCTGGGCCTCTAAAGAATGATTTAAAAGCGGGGGTACCGCCCATGCCAGTTTCTGCACTGCGGGTGTTAAAGGCTGAGCTCAACTTAGACAATGGATTGCTTATGTTGCCACTAGACCCTAAGTAACCCCACCCCATTCCCAAGCTGGCATCGAAGTTACCAAAGCGCTTGTTGGCCACTACATATTCGCTAGAGAATAAACCGGTGCCGCCAAAGTCAATCATGCCCATGGCCACTTGGGGGATGTAGGCTGACTCTTGGAGCAAGCGAAGTTTGAAGTCAATACTTTTGTCTTTGTAGGCCTGAGTACCAGACAACTCAAAAGAGCCATAAAGCCGATTGCTCACATTGGAATATCTAAAGCCAGCCTCAAGCCAATCGAAGGGTTGAACAAACACATTGGTTCGCTCATACGGGTACACACGGCTCATATTGAATCGTGCATCACCCACTGGTGACATGCGTGCGCTAGGTGTTTGAAGCAAACCTACAAAGCCCCAATCGCTGGCAGTGATTGGCAAGCTTCGAGCAGCTGAAGTTGCAGCAACGGGCGCTGCAACAACACCGACACCAGAAACCATTGGCCCCGAGGCAACAGCAGCCAACAAATTTTCATAACTTTGAGTGGCTAAAAATTGCGCCAGCTGCAAAGACAACTCATTAGAAAACCCACTGCTTCGTGAAGGCGCCCAAAGCAAGGCCCCAGGCGCTATGCCATCTTGGGCTTCTTGGTTCCACGTGGCAATGCCATAGTCCACCACAGCACCATCTGGTTGAACAATGAAGGCGCGGTCTGCGCTTTCTAATTGTGAAGGCACACAGGCTTGAATGTAGTTTCTCACTTGAGCGCCATGCATATGCGGCACGGTACACAACCCACCACTTTGCAACAGCACACTCACCGTAGTTGGCCTAATGGGCAACGCTACTTTGTGGTCAGATTTTAAAACTGGGTCTTGGCTAGGGTGAGCCTGAAGCCATCGCGCATCTGCTTGGCTTAAGCGCACACGGCCGGTTACTGGCAAGGCTTCTACTAGTTTGCTTAAGTTGGCCTTGTCGGTAGAAGAAACAAGAGGCGTCACATTCAATGCTTCAAGCACTTTTCGCTTGAGCTTAGCCTGTGCATCGCGCTCACTAGGCACGTGCCACTGCAAGCCTGCTGTGTACAACAAGGCACTAGAAGGTTGGCGAAGCATCCAATCGCTCAAGCGCTCGCCATCTGTGTGAGCTAGTTGCGAAGCTTGCGCAGTTATGCCAGTGCAAGTTAAAAGGCCACACAGCAAAATAGTGAAGGGCGCACTAGCTTTGTATGCAAGCAACCGAGCAGCAAATTTATTGAACATTGTTTTCACTATCCAACAAATAGTCATTTGGCCACTGGCCAAGTTTGCCAAGAAAAGCAAAGTTCACTTGATAAACACTGCTCACCATAAACCACAAAAGTTTGACCATTCTGGGTGCTCAGGCCATACCGCGCAGAAGGCAGGCCATGCACAGTGCCTTTCACTTTTTCTTCCACCCACTTCAGTTGATTGGCAGGCAAGCCTACCAAGTTGGCATTGGTGGGAGTGCGCACACCATACAACTGCACAGTTTCAGAAATACCAAACTGGTAGGCAGGCATTTGATCGTAAGTGCGTTTAAATTCAAAAGGATGTGCACTTAAATTCAAAGCATTCAACTCTGTCCAATTTGGAAAAGGCACGTCATTCACGTTGCGCCAATCTACTTCAAGCCCGTTGGTAGACACCACGCGCCCGTTCAAAAGCTTGAGCACCTCACCCTGGCTGCTGTACCAGGTTTCAATGTTGCCTTTCGGTGAGTTTTCTGAGTAGCCCAACACCATTAGCACGGCGCGGTCGCGCACTGTCACTCTTAAATAATTTAAATTGGGGTTGAGCTTAATTGCGTCTATGTTGCTGCTTTTGCCTTTGCCAAAGGCTTCAGCCAAGGTCTGGGTCACGGGTGTTTGAACGCAGCCCGTCAACAAAGACAACAGGCCAATCACTAAGCCCACCCATTTAATTGAAAACCAATTCACAATTTGCCTAAATTTTGCAAAAAAAAACTCGGAGGAAAAAACCTCCGAGCTAGTTAGCTTCTAGCGTTGGTTAAACGCTAAGAGTTGTTTTAAATGGTGCCTGTTGTACCTGTGGTACCTGTGGTACCAGTGGTGCCAGTGGTGCCAGTAGAACCAGTAATGGTTGTACCAGTGGTGCCCAAGTTAGTAGCAAGGGCTTGGTAATTGGTAATGCTTTTGTTGGCTGCAGTTTGTGCAGCAAGGGCCGCAGTTTGTGCAGTGGTGATCAACGTATTGGCACTGGCCACTGAAGCTGATGGGTTAACAAACAAAATTTGATCGCGAAGCGCCAATGACAAGTAAATTGCGTAGTTTGCGGCATCTGCAGCAGCCACAGCAGTTTGTGCGGCTTTTAAGCTCAATGCCAAAACTTCTGCCTTGGTACATGTGGTGGCCGCCGCGCAAATAGTGCGGCTGCCATTCATTACGCCAACCACGTTTACTGTGGACGCAACAGCAAGGTCAGATGCAGCTTGAGCTGCTGCCGCTTGGGCAGCAACAGCAGCATTGTAAGCGGCCAAGGCCGCGTTGTAAGCAGAAGTAATGGAACCGTCAGGATTGGTACCAGCAGCTGTCAACAAAGAAGCAAGCGCAGAAGAAACAGCTGTGTTGGCTGATGCAGCTTTTGTGGCAGCTTCTGTAGCTGTTACAGCGGCAGTGCCAGCCACTGGGTTGCCAGCCACTGGAGGGGTAACTGGGGGCGCAACAATGGCTGCTGCACCACTGCTACCGCTGTTAATGGCAGCTACAGCAGCTACAAAGGCGGTTGCAAACACCACTTTGTCGGCAGTAATGCCACCCACCGCAGAGCTGGTAGCAGCGCTAGCGCCGGTTTGGGCTTGAGCAGACATTTGTGTGGCTGCCAAAATAGATGCTACAAAAATAGCTGAAAGTTTGTTGCTAGACATAGAAACTCCGAGTGGGATAGTTACAAAGATAATAAATTAAAACACAAAAAGCCCAGTTTGAAATGACTTTTTTGTGAATTGTTGGGGTTTTTCATAGCATTTAGAAGTGCATGGCACCCTTAAAGCCAATTTCTAGGGTGTTGTTTTTGGGCTCGTACAGCGGTGTAAGGCCCCCTAACTCAGATTGGTCCAGGTTCCAATAGGTCAAAGTGGGGCCCATAGACCATTTGTCTTGGCGCTTTAGCATGCTCAAACGCAGCCCAAATCCATTCTTCTGGTTCATGCTGATGCTTTGAATAATCTGCACTTTTTGTACCCCCGACAACAAGTGCATGTACTCCACGGTGGTGTGCAGTTGCGAATTGTCAGTTAGCTTTACCTTATGAGTGAGGCCAATAGGCAAGGTGGTGTAGTTGCTGGTGCGCTCGTAACCCAAGTCATTGAACAAATGCCTGTAGCCTAAGCCTGTGTAGGGGGACAATACATAGGTGCCCATGTCTATGTCTTTGCCTGCCAGCACACGGGCTTCGTAGAACCAGTGGGGCGTGTTGCTTAGAGTGCCGCTAATGGGGCTGGTGTAGTCTGCATTGCCCGAAAAATAGCTTAGCTCTGCTTTGTAAAACCAAGAATCAGGTTTGTTAGGCCATTTGGCGCCAGGCGCATAAGTGGTAGAAAGGTCTACGCCCAGCTTGGTGGCATTGAGCTTCATAAAGCCGGGCTCGTTGTATTTGTAGCTTGAAGCAGAAATGCCGAAGGTGTTTTCTGAAGCAGTTGATAGGCTGGTGTTTTGGGCAGTCGCTGGCAAGCAAACCGCTGCAAAGGCAAGTGCCAATGCATACACAAAGCAACTGGTGCCTTTTTTTACCCCAAAATCAAAGGATGAAAAGTTGTTTGTCATTCAGTTCTTTCTTTCACTTTGCACACTGTAAATGCTTTTGTTGGGAAAATTTGATGCTCTAACAAAACTCTAGCAGAACCCTCTGTTCAATCCGGCGCATTCAAGCGGTCAATGCAACGCTTCTTCAAATACCTGAGCAGGTGCGCGCCCAAGTGACTGAGCCTTGCGAATGTCCATCTCGATAGACCCTTGGTCTAACTCAGGCGATGCCAACTGCGCCAAAGCGCCATCACGCTGTATGAGCCAAAGTGCTTTAGCCACAATGCCAATGCCCACTCCAGGGTCATCCGCCTCCAAGCGCTGCAGGGTGGGCACCGACACCCCTATGCGCTGGGCCCAAGTTTTTAACCAGGAGATCTGGCCCTAGGATCAGGCGGGTTTTGACCGGCACGGCTGAAAACGGCCCTGCTTGCAGCCACCCTGTTAGTTACCGGTCACCCAAACCGGTAGAATCAGTTGTCGAATTTGTAAGAAAAAGGCCTTGAGATGAGCAACTGGTATTTGATCCACACCAAGATACGCCAAGAACGGGTTGCTCTGGAAAACCTCGAGCGCCAAGGCTTTGCGTGTTTTCTGCCGTTGATCCGTGCTGAAAAGCTGCGTCGGGGTGCATTACAGATTGTGCAAGAGCCGCTTTTCCCCCGTTACCTGTTCATCCGCCTGGGCACTGGGCTAGAGTCACAAAGCTGGGCGCCTATCCGCTCCACCGTTGGCGTGAGCCGATTGGTCACATTTGGCCAGACGCCGGCCAAGATTGAAGACGAGCTGATTGCCCAACTGCAGGTCAAAACCGCTTCGAACGAGGTGCAACTGCGTCACTTTGAGCCTGGCGAGCAGGTCGTGGTGACGGATGGGCCGTTTGTGGGGGTGGAGGCTATCTACCAAACGGCAGATGCCGAAGGCCGGGTGATGGTGCTGCTCAACATTCTGAGCAAACAAGTGAAGATGTCGGTGCCACCGGCCAGCATCCGCAAAGTCAACTGATCTCTACCGCAAGGCAGATGCCGGTCAGCGCCGACCGGAAGCTAGCTTCTCTTCGATCATTTTCTGCACCCAGGCGGAGACGTTTTTGTATTCGATCCGCTGGTAGCCGCTGGATTGGATCTCTTGCCAATACTGGGCGATCAAGGCCTCGATGGCGTGGGTGTTGGGTGCGGCCAAGTCCAATTTACTCATTGGCCAGCGCTTCACGCTCTAGCGCCATGTGCACCCAGTCCACAACTTCACCGTTGGGCTGGTAGCCGCTGACCAGGTCTTGGAGCAAGACGCGTATGACAGGCACATCGTTCACGCTCATGGCTATGCTAAGTGCATTGAGCTTGCCCTCCAGTTGCGCCCAGCTCGAATAATGCTCGTGCGCCTTCATGATGCGCGGGTGCTGGGTGGGCTTGGGGTTGTCGCCAATCAGCAGCTCTTCGTAAAGCTTTTCTCCGGGGCGCAGGCCGGTCACCACCAGCTCAATGTCGCCACTGGGGTTCAGCTCGTCGCGCACCGTCAGGCCCGAAAGTTCCACCATGCGGCGGGCTAGGTCCATGATCTTGACGGGTTGTCCCATGTCCAACACAAACACATCGCCACCCTGCCCCATGGCGCCGGCCTGGATGACCAGCTGCGCCGCCTCGGGGATGGTCATGAAATAGCGGGTGATTTCGGGGTGGGTGAGCGTTACAGGCCCGCCATTTTTGATCTGCTCGCGGAACAATGGCACCACAGAACCACTGGAGCCCAGCACATTACCAAAACGGACCATGGAGAAGGTGGTTTTGGCGCTGGGTGCCCTGCCCCCTTGGGCAACCACGGCTGCATTCACCTCGGCCAGCGCCTGCAACACCATCTCTGCCAAGCGCTTGGTCGCGCCCATGATATTGGTGGGCCGCACCGCCTTGTCGGTGCTGATCAGCACAAAGTTGCGCACGCTGTTGCGTGCAGCCGCTTCGGCGCACACCCGGGTGCCCCACACGTTGTTGCGCACGCCTTCAGCCGGGTTGTGCTCCACCAAGGGCACATGCTTGTAGGCAGCCGCGTGGTACACCGTATGCGGCTTCCAGGTGTCCATGATCTCTTGCATGCGCACTTCGTCGCAGACCGAAGCCAGCAAGGGCACAATCTCAATGGCTGGCCCGTCACTGTCCTCAAGTACTTCAGGCGCATCGTCCTGAACTGGCACGTTCAGGGTTACCCCTTCGCCTGCAAGCGATGCCTTCAATTCTTGGTGAATCTGATAGAGAGCAAATTCACTCATCTCCACCAACAGCAACTGCTTGGGATTAGTTTTGAGGATCTGACGACACAGCTCGCTGCCAATGCTGCCCCCTGCCCCGGTCACCAGCACGGTTTTGTGGTGGGTGTTCAGGTTAAGCAGCAAGCTATTAGGCTTGACCGGCTCACGGCCTAGCAGGTCGTCAATGTCCAGCTCGCGCACATCGCTCAGGCTCACCTTGCCGGTGGCAATGTCGCTAAGGCCCGGAAGAGTGCGCACCGCCACCTTGTGAGGCTTTAGTTCATTCAAAATTTCATGCCGGCGCTGACGGGACACACTGGGCAAGGCCAGCAACACATCGGTGATGGAGGTGTCGATTAACACCTCGGCCAAATCCGCTGGGTTGTGAATAGGCACACCATTCAACACATGGCCATGCAACCGGTCGTCATCGTCCAGAAAACCCACCACCCGAATCTCTGGGCTGTTAGCCATGGCAGAGGCGAGTTGACGGCCTGCGTTGCCCGCCCCATAAATCAGGGCCTGCGGTAAAGAAGCCTTACGCAGCTGCTGGTGATAAAGCCCACCCAACCACACCCGGGCCGCAGCGCGTGATGTACCAACCAAAAGCAGAAGCAAAATCGGCTGGATCAGGCCCACCGTGCGCGGTACGCCATCCACACCCCAAAATGTAAAGATGGCCGCAAAAGCCAGGCCATACAAAAGCATGGCCCGCCCCACCGCCAACATGGCTGGCAAGCCGCTGTAGCGAAAGATAGCACGGTAAAGACCCGAGGTGATAAACAACGGCAAAGCCAGCGAAACAGAGGCCACTGCAGGCCAAATGGCTGGACCTGACATAGGACTCAAATTGTCACTGCGCAGGTAAAAAGCGAGCCAGACAGACAAAATGCAAAGAGCAGCGTCAAGAGCAAGCACGATACCGCGCTTGATTGCACGGGGCAAAGCCAAGGCAGGCGCGGCAAAACGATTCAGAGTACGCATCATGATCTTACCCATGATGTGAAATCCCGCAAGAGTCCCGAGTGTAATGTTGTTCGATTGGATTGTTCATATTCAATATTGACTCACTGGCTGCTAACTAGCTGCAGAAATACCCTCAGCTAATCGAAAATCGGAGCTTTTGATTGTGTTCGACCCCTTAGGAGCCTTGGAAAAATCACTTGCAGTTTGTTTTAAGGGATTGATTTTTTCCAAAAAAACTAAATCCAATAATAATTCAAGCGCCTGCTAAAGCCCCATATCGGGACACCGTCTCCCCCTACCCTACTCAACCTCCCACAAGCCGAATTCCCCCGGAAATTGGCTTCGTTTTGTAAAAATCAAAATTCTTCACCCGCTGCGACGGCCCTGACTCCTTTGACCAGCTGGTTGATCGCGCGCTTTTGATAACGAAGCGCAGACAGCTGGCTGTTCTTACCCGCGCGGATCCTGCCCAAAATCGCATTCGATTCAAGCCTCAAAAAACCTTCCAAGAACTTGATCTCCTCAATGCGCTCCTTGCCCTTGAGCTTGACGGGGTAGTCTTTCTGGGGCAGCGTGAAGGTGGTCGATACCTTTTGTTTGTTTCGATGGGCCTGGGCCAGTTGCTGCAATTCAATGGTCCTGGGATCAAATCCCCAGGCCTTGATCTCATCATGCAAGGCCTTCTCATTGAAGTTTTGCAAAAAATCCTCATTGCGCTCGAAATCAATGATGCGCTTGGCTAACTCCGCGGCTTGGGCATCCGTGTGGCAATCAACCCTGATCAGCTGGGCGATAGTTTTGATTTGATCCGCAAATACCCTCTCATCAACGGGCAAGCTCAGGCCATGTTTGCTGGCATTTAGCTTGGCCCGATACTTCCCCTCCTCTGACCTCGGCCCAGAGGACTTGAGGGAGTTCGCCCTATTTGCCGTTCTTTGCTTTGCGCTGACCACGGGCCTTACCCTCTTCGCTATCAACCTGTTCAACTGCTTTGACTTCAATGGCTTGAAGGTCACGCTTCAACAATTCGTTCTGTAGCTTCAGGCGTTCTTGCATCACCGATCGATTCACCAGCGCCTCATAGGACTGCTGTAACTGGCCAAGGGACTTGACGCGAAGGGCGATGAGGGCGTCGATTTTTTGGATTTCCTCGCGCGCCTTGTTCATGGCCTTAGCCGATAGGCTCTCTGGCGTATAGCCACCAGCTTCAATGACCTGCTTCATTTTGGGATCATTCCATAGCTGAGCCTGCAGGTTATGTGTAAGAGCGTGGATTTGACTTTTAGGAGAGTGGTAAGTTGACAACAAATCAACCATTGCATTGACAACGGTTGCCTGTTTCTGCACCTCGTAGCGGCGCATCCACCACAGGCACTGGAAGATTTTTTCTGCAAGATAAATTTGTAGGTGCGTGGAGGCACCAAGTTCTTTGAGCGTGCCAGCCAACCCTACGCGATAGGCAGCTTCGGACTCGCCTGGCAGCAGCTTGATGGGGCCAAAGATTTGTGAAATTTGAGATGCGGATTTACCTTGGGAGGCTGTTTGCTCAGGTGTTTTGTTTTCGCTCATTTGACACCTCCCCTCCACTGGTTCTTAAAGACTTTTATCCGGACGGCTTGGTTTTAAGCCTCACACCAGGATTGTCGGTTGGGCTTCCAACAAATTCAACACCTGCACCCTCAAGGGCCTCTTTGATGGCAAGCAGTGTTCGAACCTGACCTGATGGCACGCCTTCCATGACCTCCATGCGTTGCAAAGTTGCGGTGCCCACTCCTGATGCTTGCGATAAATCACCAGCACTCCATCTAAGTAATGCTCTGGCAGCTCGGATTTGGGCACTTGATATCAATTTAAATTATGTATATAATGATTTAAATTAAATCATATAGGAGTTAAAGATGATCAATGATACAGCTTTCCAGACACTGAATCGGCTGCTGGTTCACATCGATGGTGCCTATGCCCCCAACACTCTCCGGGCATACAAGGCGGATATGCTGGAGTTCATCGCCTACTGCGAAAAAAATGGTGTCTGCGCCTTGCCAGCAAAACCCGAGACGGTGGCGGAATTTTTGATGCAGACCATCCCCCAAGGGATCAAATCATCCACCATCCGCCGAAAAGTCTCATCCATCAGTGCCATCCACCGCCTCTCCTCGTTGGAGGAACCGACAAAACATTCAGAGGTCAGGATCATTCAGCGAAAAATATACCGACAACTGGGTACCCGGTTCGATCAGGCTTACCCCATCACAAGAGCGTTGCTAACCAGACTGCTGGCTGCTTGCGAATATGACCTCCACGGATTGCGGGATCGCGCATTGCTGCTGGTTGCCTACGACTCGATGCGAAGGCGCACAGAATTGATATCTCTCCGTGCCGAAGACATCGAATGGATCCCTAATACTGGAGCATCCATACTCCTGCGTAAAAGCAAAACTGATCAGCAGGGTTGTGGAAAATGGATACACCTGACAATCGAGTCAACGCAGGCTCTGCATCAATGGTTATCGGCTGCGAAAATCAGTGAGGGGTTGATTTTTCGAGGCATCAGGCCGTCAGGCATGATTACCGAAAGCCTGTGCGAAAGCCGAATATCGCGCATTTACAAAAACTTAGCCAGTAAAGCTGGACTAAGTGAGCCCGTCGTCGAAGCCATCAGCGGACACTCCATGCGTGTTGGTGGCGCACAAGATTTGCTCCAGCATGGCGCCAGCTTGCCGCAAATCATGGTCAAAGGTGGATGGGCGAAAACCGACACAGTTATGAGATATGTAGAAAAATCTCGTATGTCAGCTTTCAATCTACAATAAGGCAGATAAGAATCAAAACCATTGGTCAAGTTACATCTAGATTTGTCAGTATGACAACCTATTGCGCCTTACCAACATAAAACAGGCAAACCAGAGAACCTGGATATCGAACTAGAAGCCCCAGCCTTTTGCAGCAACCTATTCCATTGCTCGAATTGGATCTGGATTTAGCCGGATTTTCTGATTCACTCCTGTCCACTTCGTGGGAGGAGGTCATCGCAGCGACGATGTGCATGTCACAAAACGACTTTGGGTTCAGATGATGAGTTCGCCCACGATATGAAAACGCAATGAACCCAAAGTCCTTCAAGATAGTTGCGGAAAAATTATTGGTCATAACGTTGCTTTTGAAGGCACTCAGAAATTATCCCTATTGAGCATTAATATAGGCATTGTGACAATTCACAATACTCTAAGTTGAACAGTGCTCATCCCATCAGGACAATTTATAGCGCGGAGCCAACAACATAAATGAAAATTATCGAAAACAGGTTAAAGGATCCAATAATTATTAATTCAATTTAAATTTTAGTTAGCTATTTGGTAATCATCAAGCAAGAGAACCCCGTCCCTAAAACTGAGGGTTATTGCATCGCTATCAACACTCGCATTTGATTCATCAACGGGCGCTACCTTGGCAGACCAAACCACAATCTTGAGATCTTTTTGGTAAAAAAATGCACCCGGGTATGGATGTGTAACGGCTCGTATTAGCCGATGAGCATCAAATACAGACCCAGCCAGGTCGATCTCACCATCCTCAGGTTTTCTCCCAGGCCAAACAGTAGCCTTCGTATTATCTTGATCCCGCAAGGTTAGTTCATCACATAAGATTTTAGGAATAACCTCGTGAATTAGACGTATATGCGCTAGTTCAACTGCCCTGTATAAGTACGTGGCGTCTGTAGTTGGCTCGATAGGAATCTCAACTTGCATGGCAATTGGACCGGTATCAACACCCTCATCCATTTTAAATAAGGTGACTCCAGTTTTTTGAATATCCTTGAGTATAGCCCATGGAATAGCAGCACGCCCCCGCCCCTCAGGTAATAATGTTGGGTGCATTCCAAATACGCCTAATCTTGGTGCGGCCAGCACCCTAGTACCTGCAATCTGAGACCATCCGACAATAAATAGCCAATCAATTTCCGCCTGCTTTATAGCTTCAACAACCTCACGGTCATTCACATGGGGAGACTTCAAGAGGGGTACTTTGTGCTGGCAACAGAACTGGTCCAGATAGACCCGGCCGGACTTACTTACTGCTTTGTCGTCAGGCAGGGTCACGGCAAGAGCAAGTTTCCCTCCAGCAGCATAAACTGCCTCCATACAACTCAAACCAAGCTGTACACAAGTGATAAATCCAAATTTCATAGATTTCAATAGACTGGGGGAGGTTTGAGTAAGTAGGAGAAAGTACCAAGGATAATCTTTAAGTCACCAGTCAAGCACTGAGAGGCGGCGTACCTACCATCAAGCTCTGCCTTCTGTATTATCGTCATACCATCGAACGAATTAATTTGGGCTAGACCGGTCAAGCCGGGTCGACAAGACAGCGCTCCACTTTTTCTGCGAGCTTCAACAAGCTCGATTTGGCTTGGGATTGGAGGACGCGGCCCCACAATGCTCATATCGCCCTTCAGAATGTTGTAAAGCTGAGGAAGCTCATCAATGTTGGTGCGACGAATAAACTTACCAATTGGGGACAACCATACCGCACCCAGCTTGTCAGAAGGGATATCCTCAGTATTCACTGGCATACTGCGAAATTTATAAAACCAAAATATAGCGCCATTCCTCCCGATTCGCTTTTGCTTGAAGATAACTGGCCCGGGGTCAAAAATTATTATTAAGAGCGCAATCAGTATGATCAAAGGCATCAGCAAAATAATTGCGATCAGCGCACAGCAAATATCCAGTATACGCTTACCAAAAAGCAAATACATCAAAATCCAATCCGAAAAATTGTTTGAAACGCTTCTGCGTAGCGTTTGCCACACTGTCCACCCCGATATGCTGCATGTCCTATTATGATTTCAGGGGAACGCGGATGAGGCTCCTGACGCATAACGCCTTTGTATTTTCTCATAGCGTTGATCTTTATCTCAAGAGACTCGGATATATCTACAAAACAGTTTGGAAAAAACTGCACCGCCTCAGATGGGAATGACCAATCAGTCGAGGAAAGAATCTCCATAAAACTGAGAGACTCCAGCGGTCTGATATCGGCCCTGCGCTGAAAATACCTCGCCGCTGCCATGCATGCCTTGGAAACATGTACGTGATCATTATTCAGGTCGGCCGGGTGATGCGTAAAGATCCGGGTCGGCTGGAAAAGTCCGATCTGAAGCTCGATAAATTGGACAAGCTCGATGTGATCAACCGTATTCATTCGTATGTTCGGGAAGCTTCCGACTACAGGCTCACTAAAGCCGAGCAACTCGTTTGCCGCACACATGTCCGCACGCAATTCATCGTTGGCGGGACGATTAGTTCGGGCATCAACATTACCGCACAAAATTACCGGTTGTACTAGTTCGCCTTTGCGCACCAGCAGGGCTCCTGTCGCACCGAAGCCAAGGATTTCATCGTCAGGATGGGCTACCACTACCAAGTTGAGAATTTTTCCGTCACGCATTACTCGATACCTTTTAAAAAATCATCTTTCAACCGATTGCCTAGCATTAGAGTACGCGGTCTCACAAGTTCGACAGCAAAAGCCATCAAGTGGTTGATGCGCAGCAAGCCACAATGAAAAATTTATCACTACAACGAAGCCTCGGCCATCGCGTAGACTTCCCTGTCAAGGCTACAAAGTAAAAGTAGAGATTTCCGATTGAAACACCCTGGGTTTGAACATGGCCGGTGGCACGTCTCCCAGGGACTCATGCGGGCGGTACTCGTTGTAATCTGTCAACCAGAGCTCAGCTGCCTCTTGAGCCTCTGACATTGTATTGAACAAATTGGCATTGAGCACTTCTTCCCTGAAACTCTTGTTGAATCGCTCGATGAATGCGTTTTGATTGGGCTTCCCTGGCTGGATGAAACGAAGCTCGATGCCTTGCTCCTTGGCCCATTCTGTGAATGACCCAGCGGTTAGCTCGGGGCCATTGTCCAGCCGAATAGCCAGGGGCTTGCCGTAGAACTCTACGAGCTCGCTCATGATGCGCGTTACCCGAAGACTGGAAATAGACCTGCCCACTTCGATACGCAAGCCTTCACGGTTTCCTTCATCGATTACATTGAACTTTCTGAAAGCTCTTCCGTCGTAAAGCGTGTCACGCATAAAGTCGATCGCCCAGACATTGTTGACTTCGCTTGGGCACACCAAGGGCTGCGCTGGCCTGCTCACCAGCCGCTTTTTGGTTCTTCGAGACATGTTCAGCTTCATGTCGCAATACACCCGATGCACCTTCTTATGGTTGTAGGGCAAGCCGTCCAAACGCATACGGTCAAAGCATTTCCAAAATCCCCAGCGCGAGCGCTTGGCGATGATGGCATTCAAAGCGTCAATGACCTCTTTGTCTCTTTCCAACCAGTTCACTTTGGGCCGGTACAACACCGAACGCGACAGGCCTACGATTCGGCAGGCCCTGGCTTTTGACAAGCGATGGTGGGTTGTCATCAACTCCACTGCCGCTTGCTTTGCGTGCGGTGTCACAACTTTCGGGACAACACATCCTTGATAGCTGCGTTCTCCAAAGCCAACTCGGCAAACATCTTTTTGAGCTTGCTGTTCTCCGCCTCAAGCTCTCGAACCCGTTTCAATTCGTTGACCGACACACCCGGGTACTTGCTCTTCCATTGGTAGTACAGGGCGTTACTGATGCCGTGCTTGCGACAGACCTCAGCCACAGGCAACCCAGCGTCACCCTCGGCCAAGATCGCCACAATTTGGCTTTCCGTGAACTTCGACTTCCTCATCCTCAGCTCCTAAAAGGACGGAAGCCTCTATTTTCATCTTGTCGCCGGTTTCGGTAAGTCTACGACTGGACAAGTAATATTATGACATCGCCCGACTCACACCCTCCTCAACAGACATAGGCGGAACCCATCCCAACAAACTACGTGCCTTCGAAATATCAACCTGTAAATTACTGCAGATTCGCTGCACCACTTCGCCCTTGCCAACGAAAGAAGCCGCAAGCTGGAGAGCCCATACTGGCACAGGCAGCAAGCGTCCAGGCACCCCAGCTCGATTAGCCATAGCTCGCAGCAGCTCAGTGGTTGATATGTCATGACCGTCACTAACTAAAAAGGTCTGGTTGGCGGCATGGGGGTTCGTGATGCAAGTACATATAAAGTCTACGAGATTGTCCAAAGCTATAAGGCTGCGCTGGTTGTGTACCGCACCCAGTGGTAAGGGCCAACCTCGCTTAACAGCACACATAAGAGAACCGAAATTACCCGGCGCATTCCTACCATAGACTAGCGGCGGCCTGATGATGACGACCTCTATCCCAGTACATTTAGCAATGCGCAACAAGCCTTGTTCAGCTTCCCATTTGGATAGCGCATAAGCGGTTTGCGGGCATGGTCTATCCAATTCAGTAAAGGAATTCATTGGTGCGGTTTCAGATCCATTCACGCCGACTGAGCTGATGAACACAAAACGCTTTACGCCTTGATCTGCGGCTTGATTTGCCAGATTTAACGTGAGATCTACATTTATAAGCCTAAATTCGGCTAAAGGATTGGTTGCGCGATCTTTAATAATATGTACGCGGGCAGCCGAATGTACCAGTGTATGAACCCCAGTCAGCGCTGATTGCAATTGAATCTGCGAAAAAAATTCACCAGTGGCGAGGTATGTCACTCCGGGCACTGAATCAGAGATATATTGCCGTGTTAGGGCAAGTACCTCGGCATCACCCAACGCCGCAAGTTGTGAAACAAGTGCTCGACCAAGAAAACCGTTTGCTCCGGTTATCAAAACTTTCACGAGATACCCATCAGACAGTTCTCAAGTACCTTCAAAAACGACGATACTTAAGTAAGCCACGAATCGCATACCCACTAAAATACCAAAGCGAAGAAATTAGGCTAAGCCTCTCCAAGTCTCGATACGCGCGCCAAACATACCTAGCTGAACGATGCTTATTACGCGAGACTGAATTTTTCAATACCCTATAACGCATAAGATCTTCGTTCAAACCAACTGCTAAATGACCACGTTTCAGTATTTGCAGCCAGCAATCAAAGTCATCGTAGTACGTATTCTTCATTCGGACGTCACCCAATACACTCCTATCAAGAATTACAGTCGAGGTAACTATCGCCGTGTTTCCAAGCAATTCATTGTATGTTAGATACAGCGGCACATTGATATACCGTCCAATCTTACTCCCATCGGATGAAATACGTCGATATCCAGTGTATATAAAAACCGCCTTATTTTTCTGAGCATGACTGATAGAGCGTTCCAGCTTATCCGGCAACCACAGATCATCACTATCCAAAAAAGCAATCCAACGGCCTTGCGAATTTTGCAGAGCAGCGTTACGTGCGAGTGCTGGACCGACGTTTCGATCCATAGCTATCAATCTCACCCTCGGTTCCACAAGCGCCCACTTACGAATTACTGCAATTGTATCATCAGGGGAACAATCATCCGTAATAATCATTTCCCAGTTAGAGTATGTCTGAGAGATTACAGAATTGATTGCCTCACCAATAAACGATGCTGAGCAAAAGGCCGGCGTAATTATAGAAACAAGATCGGAATTAACTAAATTCATACGCAATCATGATAATTTAATTTTTGTTACAACAAAGAAGTATCTAAAGTGGTTAAGTTAGGTAATTTAATAATATGAAATCAATTTTCGGGGCATTATTCATCAGTATTTGATGGTATCAATGCAGAATGAAGTGCACAATCCAATTTATAAAAGTTGAAAGGGTATTTGGAGGCAGATAACAAAGACTATTAATGACTACTTCAGAACATCGGAACCAGAATACCCACGTTCAGAACCACCCAATATCTTATTTACTAATCTACCTCCCAAAATTACTTCTAGAAAAGTACGAAATAAATATAAAATTATACCAAATGGAATCCAGTAAAACGGAAACATCTTTGTTACCATGATAATCCTATAATAGGGGTTAGACGGATTTTTAATAGACCATAAATTTGAAAATCGATGCAATATATTATTATGTGTGTCGTATGTAGAAACACCCGTGTTCGTCATATCAGCAGCTATCCTGACATCCAAATCAAGATATGCGGGGCATCCAGATTTAGTTAACCTGTAACTAAACTCATAATCAGCACAGTAATGCGGCAAACTCTTAGCATCAATTAGTCCCGAAATTTTTAGATTCCTTACAGGAAATATAAAGCATCTACCAGGCAGGAAATGCACAGGGCAAACAACATTATTGGGAAGTCTAGCGTCGGACAAGCCCGCAAATGGATGTCTGTTTAATGTTAGTCCCCAAGATTTGACTATAACCCCGCTAGAAATAGCCAGGCGATTTGACAAAGCCACTGCACCGACTTGACAGTTACCAATTAAACTCAAACGATCTGCAAGAGCAGATATAATATCAGTACGAAACTCGATATCAATATTTGCGATAGCAACCAAATCCTTGTCAGTACTAATGCTCTCAATATATTTAAGTCCACGATTGACGCTAGCACTCCAATACTCATCTGATTTACCAAAAATCTCCGTCAGTTTATAATTTACAAATCGCAAATGATCATTAATGATTACCGATGAATCATCTGGCCCGTTGGCGTTAACAATAACCACCTCGACAGACGGATATCGTACGAAATTCATAGAGTCAAGAAATAATTTAACTTTTGCTGGCTCACGGTAAGTTGGAATGCATAAAAAAACTTTAACAGACTTCTGCATAATCAAATTGAAATAGTAAAAAAACTGATTGAAGTTTTATAATAAAAAATAAATATAAAATTATGCCAATAAAGCACGCATTCGCTTTTTCAAATATAGCGCAAATTCATCATCGCTGGAAATTTTGTTATTAATGGTATGCAAAAGGGCCCGAGACTCGTGTGCGTTTCGTGGCGACATGTTAACATTTTCATCATAATAAAAATCAGAGTACGAAGTAAAGAATACCTTATTATAATCTATAAATTTCTTCTTTCTTGAAAGAATAGCACTAACTGTTAAATAATTATCAGGAAATTCAATTGGTTGTAAGCACCTGTGATCTCTATAATATTCTAACAGTTCGATGTAACTTACTCTATCAACCCATGAGTGGGTAAAATTAAACTCACGACTTTTACAGTAGCGATACTTCAAAACTGGAATTTTTAGATGAAGTGCCTCATATGTTATGTTTCCGTGATGCGTTAAAGCAATAAAATTTATTTTATCGAGGATAGATGCCGCACTTACACGAGGATTCATAGAATAAATATCATTATATTTATTAGATCTATGAACCAATTTACCATTAGAATCAATTGTACTGAGATAATTTAATCCATAATTTTGAAATAAACCCGTAACATATCTGTTGTCAATCAGTGTTTTATCAGGATGAAGATCACTTTTTATACCAGGATGAGGCTTTAAAATACATTGATACCCAAGCGATAAAAGATTTTTAATAGTGAACCGATGAAAATCATCGATGGAAATAAAACAATCTAAACCACACCTAAACTGGTCATCGGCTACAGCGTGAAGGAATAGTACAGCGATTGGCCTCTTACGATCAATCAATAAATCTATTTCACCATCAAGTTGGAGAGAACTATCAATATCAGTCACGTTGCCCGTCCATATTGCAACACCTTGATTAACCCTATTATTCAAACTAAGATTACAATCAAAAATCTCGGCTTCGGTTATATTATACAACTTAGGCGTATATTCAAAAACTCTTCCTTCGCTATAATGCTGATATTCAAACAAAACAAGTTTGCCAATATATTTGTCAAATTGATATTCAAAGAGTACTCTCTTATTTATTAAAATTCTGCGCATCATTTCATCTTTAAATGATGTCTCTTGAAGGCAATATCTAATATCTTCTGGTTGATATATACTCAACAATGATTCCAATGACCTATTAAAATTTATATAAACAATAAGATATTTTAATAAAAGCAAAAAGAAACGAGCATCAATTTTTAAAATACCATTTCCATATGCTGGGCTCCTAAGATACTCCGCAGCAACAATATCACCGATTTTCACATGATTGATGCATAGTTGTGCTAAAGATTTAGATTCCTCAAATTTAAAATAAAGCTTTAGATATACAATTAGGAGTTGAAAGAAACTCTTATAAAAAACTGAGGCCGACAATACGGAAATTAATTTTGTCCATTTATACCTTTTGTTACTCAATTCTGAATTTGAACATTCACGTAATCCAGTCAATGTCGTTTCGAAGAATTGAGCAGTAGCGACTTTTTCTAAAATTTTACATCGCAATTCGGAAATCAGCATTTCAAAAGGTAACCAGGTAATATGGCTGGTAATCAATATCTTACACCCATAGTCATTGAAATGCTTTTTCAGACACCCTGAATAAGTTAGATCCATTTCGTTTGTGCGCTTCATTTTTCCATTATGTCAGTAGAAACATACTCTATGTCATGTTGTTCAGTTTTTGCATATAAAGTTTACTCTTCAGGTCAAAGAAATGTTCTTCTCTAAATTAATTTTATGTAGAAATACTTTTAAAGTATGATTTTCCTTTAAAGTACGGCTAAATAATGCTGGCGGGCCGTCAAATACTTAATAATGAGTATCTAACAAATCATCCTCAAATAAATATTTAAGTGTTAGGTATTTTTACTTTCTTGGCCAACGCAAAATATTCCTTAATCTGATCATGTTAAAGTAAAACATCCTGCCGAAATGGTTCCTAGTTATATCACTATATCTATTAGGAGTCTGAGGCGGGGAAACCACTACTTGGAAAATCAGACGGCAGAATGAAGGACTGGTTATATATCCACCTGAATGGAAGCAATTATAAGTATCGATTGCCATTAACTGTTTTTCTTTCAAAATTTCAGCACTAGGAAGGGATTTAATGATGAATGGATGAAGATCAAATCTTCGCTGCTCCATTGCTTTCCGGGAATAATGTTTGTTGGATGGTCTGTCATTAGCAGAAATCGTGGTGAGTGGAATAAATGAGAATGCACCATCATTTATATCTTCTCTGTAACTGTAAGCATAAAATATTTTAATACCCCTATAGAATGAGTGATAAACATCTCTATGAAAGTTCTGAGAACCAATCTTCGAAGCACCATTTTGTGTTTTAATATTGCATAGCAATGTAAGTTCAAAAGAGAGTTGCGAGACATCCAATCCAAGATACTGCCCAACTTCAGGATTTGATTGCAAGATCCCCATAGTAATTTTCGTAAGACCTTCAATTTGTGTTTTTGTAGCTAAAGATTCCAGGCTTAGTGGAATATTTCCAACACAAGAAAGATCATATGCGGATTTACCAGAGATATCTATAGCGGAAATAGCATTTTGATAAATTTTTTCGAGCTGTAAATCAAGTGCAATTTGATCTTCTTGAGAAATTCTTAACCGCGCAAAACCAAATATTTCTAAATTACTCCCGACGCTTTTGTTAATCTTCTTAAGTGATGCACGATTCCACACAACATAGAACAGCCTAAATATTTTATCGAAAATGTAATTGTACGATTGTATAAAAAATGACATCGCAATTTGCCTCAGAAATAATTAATTTTAATTTTGAAGAACCGAAATGATGAATTTAACATTATGAATCTCTTTATATACCTACTTTGTCAGGATTAAAAAGGTTGACAACGTATGATGCAAGGTATTCCTCACATGACCACATAGCATCAAAAGTCGCACCGCCTATGTGGGGAGTTATGATCACATTATTATATTTTTGTTGAAGTCTCCAAAGTGCGCTCTTGTGAATTTCGTTTAGTTCATCAGCAAGCACATCCGCTGCGATTCCACTAATCCTACCTGTATTAAAAACATCAACCAATGCTTCCTCATCCCATACATTTCCTCGTGATGTATTAATAAGAAGACACCCCTTCTTAACTTTTGGTAAATTAATATGATTGAGTAAATGGTAGGTATCTTTATGCAAATGAACATGGATTGTGATAATATCGCAAGTCTCCAAAAGCTCATCCAACGAACTGTAACGCAGATATAAACTGCTGACCACAGAAGGGTCATAATATCCCACTTTCATATCAAACGCATTCGCATATTTTGCAATCATTTCTCCAACTCTTCCAAGCCCAATTATTCCAATTTTTCTATTGCTTAATTGCAAACCTCGAAATTTATCTCTATTCCAGTTACCTAAAGACACATCTTTACTGGCGGCTGGTATATTACGAATTAACGTACAAATTAATCCCCATGTAAATTCAGCAGTTGATGGAATAGTTTTTAAAAAATTTGAATGCTCTCGCAAAGAAACTAGTTCAATGCCAGCTGACTGCAGCGCTTCAAGTTCTAGATGATCAGTGCCTGTTGTTGCACTAATTATCATTTTTAGTCTTGGAAATCGTCTAAGAATAGCTTTATCGATTCTTTTTTGCAACCTAACGATTAGTATATCAATCTCATAAAATATTTCCTCAGCGCTTATTTCTTTCCAGTCTCTTTCAATGTAAATAAAGCCGCTACTCTTCCAAATTTGGGTTGCAGATGCACTATATCCCAAAGGCTCGACATTTAATATCTTGAATATCATTTATAGAAAAGTCCAGATCAAAGGATTTTATTATTTAACATCTGAAAAAGATATGATTTTGATGTTTGGATTTAATGAGGGTATTTGTCTGCGCACAAAAAATTTGAAAATACAAGACATATAAAAATAAAGATAATTTGTCACCTTGCTGTAACTAATATATCTCTCGGGATAATAAGTCTGATCGCAAATTTGTTCAACAACGGCCTTGGCGTAAGGAAGATAAATAATGTTATGAACATCGTCAGATATTCTATAATTTGAATGCAAGAGAATTCTAGAACCTTTTAACAACCGGAAACCATGAAAATGCCAGAGAATTAATGAAGGAGATGGAAATTTACGCGAATTCCAAGGGGCAAGTATATAATCAGTACGAGACAATACGTGTATTCTTTCGGGAAATAATATAGGCCACTGATCTAGATACTTTTGATCGCCGAATTTTCCATCTTCCCATCTTGCAAAACACCATTCTATGCAACGATCTTCCCACCACTGCCTCACCTGCTCACATCCGTCTCTTTTATAAATTATGAATTGGACACAAAAGCGACCAAGCAAAGTAGACTGATCATATTCTTTATCAAATGCATGCTCGGTTATTAGGATATCCTTTCCACTCAATTCAAACTCTTCAAATATAGGAGATGGATCAGATAAGAAAAACATATCAGCATCTAAATACGTAATTCTTTTCAAGCTTAAATCTGATTGAAAAACCCACTTAGGAAGATAAGGGCTTAACGTCCATATATATTCAGTTCTACTTCTTGAGTGTTTCGCTGATAAGAGTCGCCCATCTTCCCAGTCTTCAGAGAGCAACAATCGTACTTCAGGAAATGCATAATCACTCAATACATTAAAAGATTGACGGTCAAGGCAGATAATCCAAAGTATAAATCCATCAGAATGAGTCTGGAGCGACTTTAATAATGCCAGACCCTGCGGTAGAAAATAAGAGTCAAAGCATGTAAAATAATGCTCTTTCATTTTTTCATTGCGCAAATTCTTAAGTGACCGCTTTTCCCGGATGATGAAATAATATTTTGTAATGACTCTCTATTCCTCTCTCCTAAAGGAGTGTTTGACATTAATACTATATCGATAAATTTACTGCCAGTTGTAGAGATAGTGTTGTTTAGCATTGCAGAGCGAACATTATCCACATCCAAGTATCCGGGAGTGTCAATATCGGTTATTTCATACCCGACCTCTATTAGCAATCTTGTCAGGGTAGCAGGTGAAAAATAATTTAAGTGACTAGGTGGGCATATATTAGTATGACTAACACCAAGCGCCTCAAACTCAAATCCTTCAATGTTAGGGACGGTTATTACAATACTTCCGCCTGTAGTTGTAGCAGCATAGCACGCTTCAAGTGTCTCTCTAGGATTACTCAAATGTTCAAGTACTTCGAACAGCGTGATAAGATTAAACTCACACTTAATCCCAAGTGATTCAATTGGTTGGTCCAATACCATGACCCCTCTACGCCCTGCAGATTCAATCGCTTTCTTTTCGAAATCTATACCTAATACCTCCCAGCCAACATTTTTCGCCTCAGCAAGAAGCATTGCAGAAGAACATCCTATATCGAGCCATTTACCCTTGGTTGGATATTTCTCTTCTATATATGCCAACCTAGGCTTAACAATTAATTCAATCCTCTTAAGTTCAGTAGGCGCAATAATATTAGATTGGAAAAAAGCACTTGCCTTAGAGTTTGCATAATAATTAATCATATCCATCGAACTGGGTCTCGGATTAACAAAAATAAATCCACATCCATCACAACAGACAAAATTAAAATCGTATTTTTTCCCCCATAATTGTTTAGATTTCGAAAAGCAAACCGGGCATGAAATTTCATTCATATTTTTATTATTGAACATAAATTCTTTTATATCACTTTTCAGCAGCTCATTATATCTTTCTACACTTCCAATCGGCTTTAAGTCTGATCGCTTAATAACGATAGGATATAAGTTATTTGTTTTTTTTTCTTTGCTCATTTTTATCTTCCTTTTTCTTCTAAAATGTTTGATGAAATTTATCAGAATTATTTCAATCTATTGGAATCATTAAAATTACTGGCCCCCATTATAGTGATCATAATTTTACTGCCGTTTATTTAGTCATTCCTGCAAAATTAATTTTCAGGTCAGTGCCCAGCGCTGAATCACCTCTTCGTCGCGTTCGTGGGACGCATGCTTCAAATACAGCAGGGCCATCATCAAGCAGATGGGTAAACGAGGCCGTCCGTAGTTGGAGACGCCACCACCACTCACCGTTGAAACGGGGCCAAACATATCCAGATCTTCTATCTTCCTGCTAGCCTTGACTTGGCGCGTCCACCGCTGTGCCAGGGAGGCTTCGATCTCTTGCCACGGCAAGCGGTTAGCTAACACTGCCAGGGGCTGCCGCAAGTCAATCATCTGGTCCATCCGGTTAGGACAGAAATCTTCTGTCATGGCGCAGTCCTCAAAACTCCCATAATACAGTGCAATTGAATATATAATTGAAAGTTCTGAACGTTCGAATTCACCCCAAAATATAAAGTATTTATGCGGCGCTTAGGTTTATCGCAGGTTGCACTAATGATGTTTCGAAAGTAGCATTCGCTATACTTTTATTTTTTCGATTAAAAATACGCGCCATCAAAGCAGCAATTGCCAGAATTAACAAAGAGCCAAAATACATAAGAAAAACATTTACGGGGTAGTAAAATCGAACGAAATCACTAAAATAACCGAAACCAAGAATTGAAATATGGGAGTAATATGCCGAAGTAATTACGGTTAACGGTCTCCGCAGAAAAAATTTCTGGACAATGAATATAATGAAACCAACCCAAAGTGGCCCCAAAAGTACACCATACCAACCGAAGTTAGCCCACATTTCAGCAATAAATATCGAGGTAAAGTGTCCACCATATCCAATCGCTACAGCTTCTGGGCTAAAGTTATACATTAGGATGAAACCATAATCTGAAGAGGTTGACGCACCAAGCAATTCATTAAACCATATCGCCGAACTCGACAGCCCCAAGAATGGATTAACGTCTGGAAAGATTTGCATTGCATAGTAAAACCCCTTCCCCTGATCAAAGAAAATTCGAGAAAACAGATGGCTCATAATAAATCCAAATGACTGACCACCTTCAGACTTAAAAAAATAGAATACAGCAATTATTAATGAAAATACAATTGCTAATTCATATGTTTTTATTAATTTTCCGATCAATATGTATCGTAAAAAGAAAATAACTGAACAATAAAAAATAATAGTACCTGTGGAGCCACCCACAACACCATTCAAAACGTTAAATAAGGCCATGCACCAGAATAACAGTCTCCACTTAACCTCTCTTGTCTTCAAGGACATAGCAAACGCAACAAGGCTTAACAATATGACAGAATCATTTCCAAACAATTTATCATATAAGATGTTTCCTGTTCCTACAGAATACTGTGATCTTGATACAGAAATATCAGTAATGCTACCACCGGAGAGTGCTGTTTCAAGTGGATTAGTACTTGTTCCAAATATAAACGTCTGCGCGCAATAAAACACAAAATAGACGAGCAAACTATAATAAAGCTGCATTGGTTTAAAACCAAATCCTATTTCTATTTTATTAAGCGAAGAAACCTTTAGCGACGAAGCTTTGACTTTGTATTTCGGGAAAAAAATTAATTTTCCCGCAAGCGCTCCAATTGGAACTGCTATAATTAACCAGCACTGAACAATCCAACCACGAAATCTATTATGAAAATCTCCATAAATAATACCGTCAAGCTCATTATAAAATAAAATTTCATCGATCAATATTATTGCCCCAGGAAGAAAACACAATAAAATAAATATCCAAAATGACACCGACATCATATTCAAATTGAATATCGATACTCCCGAAATTTTCTTATAAAGCAGAACAGAAATTAACCCGGACAATGCAGAGAGTAAAATTACAATAATGGTTAATAGCATAATATCACTAACTGCAGCAGATTAGAATGAAACTACTATGCTTGAGAGGTGACTATATTATTCGAAAATTCGAACCATGAAAAGACATGCAAATGAAGTTCATCAGATTTCACCAGACATCCAAGCTGGAATTAATGCGCTCGCGATTATTATATCCCGTGGCTCATCGATATTTAGTAGCCAGTTGAATGGCATAATATATGGAGTTATAGGCTTCGTTACAAAAGACATGCTCTTCATAAATGCCTCCTTTCTTGTTATATAAATTGCACCATTCCTATAGTAAGCCGCAGGTATATCTTGCCGATGCGCCTTTTCATAATCGGCCATTATTGGAATCAAAGAGGAGTCACGAGACCAATACATTCTTGCAGGATGAATATCATTCATTTCTACTACCGAGATCACGGAATTAGCAGAATCATTATCAACCAATAACTGCACGGCTTCATCAATATTTTTAGCAGTTCTTATCGGTGCGGTAGGTTGAAGTACCATTACAGCATCTAAATCTTCATCGGCAATGATTTCTCGAACTGTTTCGCTTACTGGGCTTGTATCAGTAGCCATCGATTCCTTTCTTTTATGCACTATGACTCCATTATAATTTTTCGCAATCTCAATAATTTCTTCATCATCGGAACTTACACAAATTTTACTTAATACATTAGACGAAAGAGCAGCCTCAATCGTGTAACAAATGAGCGGCTTACCTGCTATAGTTTTTTTATTTTTGTTTGGAACACCCTTTGATCCCCCTCGCGCAGGAATAATAGCTATGATTTTCATCAGTATGTAATAGTTTTAGAATATTTAAGTGGAACTGAGGCCAGCACGTCGGCAATTTTCTTTCCAGCATTACCTTCCCCGTATATTCCAGACGAGATTAATGGTGGCTGTTTTTTAATTCTTTCAAACACTTCGACAATAGCTGTCTGATCATAGTCGACATCTATCACGTTGCCTCCCCTCTCTCGCATGTTCTGTCGGGTTCCAATATTTATGACTGGAACACCAAGATAAGAGCACTCACGTATACCCACACTCGAATTTCCGATAAGACACAGTGAATTCTTTAGTAACTTGAGGAAATCTCGTGGCTCCATATTCTTAAAAAAGTGAACATTTCGTAATCCTCTCTTTTCGCGGAAAGCCCGTATACCATTAGAAGTTCCATCAGCACCAGCGTCAACGTTTGGCCAGAACCACAATGTTGGTATATCTAATTTTTCGATTGCATGCAACGTTTCCTCAATATGTTTTCTTGACTCACTATATTCATTGGTGACAGGATGCTGCATTACAACAACATAACCTCCAGTTATACTAGGTTTTTGACCTACACCACCATACTTTTCATATGGATCGAAATCCAGTGAATGGATGTCAACAGCCAAATCAATCGAAGGACAACCGGTAATAAAAACAAAATCGGCACTTTCCCCCATTCTTATTACCCTTTTTGCTGCTCCTTCACTTGCAACGAGATGGTAGTCAGCGAGTTTAGTAATTGAATGCCTTACTTTTTCATCAATATTACCTGTAACCTCACCTCCCTGTATGTGTGCAAGTGGAATATTCATAAATGACGCTGTAACGGCAGTTGCAATAGTTTCGAAACGATCAGCCACTGTAACTACAATATCAGGCTTCATGTTATGAAAGACAGTGCTTAACTCCATGATTCCAATACCTGTTGTTTTGGCAGCTGATGTAAGATTTTCACCTTCAAGCACGCTATATATTTTTGCGTTAACCATAAAGCCGTCTTTTTCGATATAATTGACTGCAGATCCATAGCGATCTATCAGTGCAGACGCCATAACAATCAATTGCAACTCAAGCTTTTCATGATCTACAATTGCCTGCAATGCCGACTTCACTCGACTATATGATGGCCTGGCAGTAATTACAACAGCTATTTTTCTCATATTAATAAAAGTCGCTTCCAACTATATTATAGCGCCCTAGCTTTTCTTCAATTAATTCAAACGTAGATCGATCAAACTCCCTTTCCCATGTAAATCTATACTCTCTTTTGAAATTATTTTTCAGGAATCTTACATTGTTGGTTCTTCCGTCAACTAGAATAAAAGTACCAGGAATAAACGTACTTTCCAACAACAAAAGATCACCACTAATAATGGTTCGTTCAGGACATTGAAACGATAGTCCGTTGATACTTCCTGACACATCTTTTGGGTCGGGACCATCAAGATAAATAAAGTCAGCAACAACATCAGGTATATTTTCATATAGTGCGCAGACTTGCAGATCTCCTAACATAGCCATATACGTTCGGCTATAGTTAAAACTCACAAAAGGAGTTAATTCCTCAGGGAAATTTGATTTTGTGTTATTAAGCCAATACTCATTTGTATCAACAACATAGTGCGAAAAACATTTAGTATTTCGTATTGCAGGTTTCTCACTCAAAGCATCGTATTCTTTCTTGTTGAGCATCAAGGCATGTGTAATCGCAAGGGTAGAAAAGCCGACGCCAAACTCAAGCGTAGTAAATGGTTTTCTTTTACGAACTAGTTTGTGTATATTGCTAAGATCGCTCTCACTGTACATCACCCGCTGAGCAGGTTCGATCTTTTCAATAAATTGATCAAGAATTTCTTTTAATCCGCATTCAATGATATATTTTTTATCTTCCATATTTTTTCCTTTTCTTTTTTATAAATAAATACATTTTTCAGCACTCCATAGGTTCTGGATGGTGTTAATGGGTATTAGGCTCCATAGCTATAGACATACTGTTTCACCAAGTATTTCACTAAGCGCCATGCACACTATGTCCTGCTGTACTGTTGTTAAAGAAGGATACATTGGAAGTGAGAAAATTTGTTTTGCTGCTAACTCAGTGATTGGCAAGTCGCCATCTAAGTAGCCTAGATGTGAAAAAGCCTTCATTGTATGAATTGGCCATGGATAACTAATATTAACAAGAATGTCTTTTTTCTTTAACTCTGAAATTATTCTATCCCTCTCTGAATGCCTAACAACGAAAACGTAATAGGCATGAAAGTTTCCAGGCCGTTCAACTAACATTTCCAGCGAAGTGCCGCTCAGTATTTTCCTATATCGCTCTGCCAAAGCACGACGAGTATTTATGTAGTAATTCAATCGTGGTAATTTAGTGCGTAGAATTTCAGCGTGAACTTCATCTAGTCGTGAGTTAAATCCGAATTCTTCGGCATTGTAAACTCCTCTCATTCCATAGAATCTTAGACTTCGCAATCGAGCATCAAGCTCCTCCGAATCAGTAGTTAGTAAACCACCATCACCGTATCCGCCTAAAATCTTGGTCGGATAAAAAGAGAATACACCAATATCACCCATTGAGCCCACTCTTTTTCCGTGGTGGGAAGCACCGTGTGCTTGTGCGCAGTCCTCCACCACACGTAGGTTATGAGTTTTCGCAATCCTCAATAGAGCCGTCATATCAACACTTTGTCCATATAGATGTACAGGAACTATGCAACGCGTATGCGGCGTAATTAACGACTCAAGTTTTGTTACATCCATTAATCCAGTCTCGGGCTCAATATCAACAAAACGCGGTGTTGCTCCAGACTGTAGGATTGCGGATACAGTGGGTACGGCCGTATTTGAGACGGTTATAACCTCATCGCCCTCACCCAATCCAAGAGCTTTTAATGCGAGGCAAATTCCATTCGTGGCGTTATCTACGCCAATGCCATACTTAGAACCGCAATACTTTGAAAATTCACTCTCAAAAGACTTCACAGAATTACCTAAGATAAGTACTCCTGACTGAAAAACACGGTCTACCGCTCCCAGAATTTCTTCTCGTTCACTTTTATACTCATCAATATAATCCCATACTTTTATAGCCACTTCAACTCCTTCATCGTTCGTTCTGCAAGAAAGAAAATATCACTGTCTTTTTTCAGAATATCAGTCCAGCTATTGAATTCATTTTTCTCCAAGGAGAGCATAATCGAATTTAAAAATTCACTGAACATATCACATGCCGGAATAACCTGATTTCTTGTTTCATTGCTTGTACGCATGGTAATATTCGTTTCAACCGTTGGCCTCGCAGTAAATGCTGGATTCAGCTCAGCCATCATCTTATCGCCCATAATTAGCATACTATTTCTATATTCCGTTCTAAAACTGAAAAACCCTTGTGAAATTTTTCCATCAGCATAGAATGCTTCAAATACAAATCCACTATTCAATTTAGTATGAGGATCCCGAGTTGTAACTCTACAGCGCAGGTCTACTGGTGGAGCCTCAAAAAATATTCGACCTACAGAAACTGCATAAGCCGCAAGGTCGTTAAAAGCACCTCCGCCACTGGCTGGATCATTTCTAAAATTAGTAAGAGGCATCGGTGGAATCGAAAATACGCTCTGTACCGCGTGTATTTCTGAGCCTGTCGTCTGAATTATTCCCTTCAATACACTAATTTGTTCGTGATATGGCCAAACCAACGCTTCGGCTAGACAAAGGTTCTTTTTCTTGGCAATTGAGAGCGCCTCATCACGATCTAACTCTGATAAAAAAGCGGGTTTATCTACGACTACATGAAAGCCATTTAATAGTGCTTTCTTAACCCAATAGCCATGGAGGTGGTTTGGTAGAGAGATATATGCAAGACAAGGATTACACTCATTTAATGCCGCTTCGTATCCATGTATAATGCTCCCCTTCTTGCCTAAAGGGATGTCAACTTTCAGCCCAACTCTTCCTGTAGCTACGTGAATCTTCCTAACGCCCTCAATATCTACTAATGCAGGCAATACGCGACGATGTACGATATCTGAATACCCTATGATCAATACATCCATTTATTCTTCATCTTTGATTAAAGGGGACACACAAGACATAATACTTCGCATCTCTATGTTTAGATGCGTGGTATAACGACCGAATTCTTGCAACTGACGGATTGTCATCCAGCAATAGTTCGGTTCTAAAGTAATGTCTTGGTCGGCATTGACTTCGACTATAAGGTGTCGCTGTTGGCTTTGGAAGAAGCGGCCGCCTTCTTCTGACAGGATTGAATCGAAGACTACTTTCTTCCCAACTCCTCCACTCCGAAGTAGCTCAACGTATGGGGGCACATCGTCTGAATAATTCTCAGGGGTGTATTGCACCGTTGGAGCTAACTCTACGATATCAATCAATCCCGGCTCTGCAAGTCCCTGCACTAAAACATGGAGGAAACCAGAACGCATCTGGCAGATTAATCCAATAATTCCACCGTCGTTTGACTTTACCAGAGGCTGCATCCAGTTTGAAACCTCTCGGTTCTCTGCGTTTACAGATACCCCAATGACAGAAAAATATTTATTATCTTTACGACGAATCTCGCCGCAGTCGAGCAACCATCCCTTTACATCGCGCATCGGAATGAAGCTAGCTCTTACCTCCAGAGTGAATTTTATTCCTGCAAGCCAGCTTAATATTCGTCGTTGATCGTTCTCTCCGGCATTCAGATCACTAGTTAATGAATCAAATACCCGTGCACCAAAGCCTACGTTTGCAGGCTTTGATAGCCGGACAGCACCACCGACGGTATAGTTTAGTCCACCCAAAATTGACCGACAATCCAAATGAACGAGATTTTCATACCTTGTGAACCTCTGAATCTGGCCAATTGTCATCCATATAAAATTTGGATTTTGCTCTAATTCAAATTTTTCGGGAATTTCTACGATTATGTTGCGATTTCTTTTCTTAAAATAACGAGTCCCTTGCTCTGATTGCAACTGATCATATAAAATGATCGGTCTTTTGTCTATAAGAAAATACTCGATGTAAAGAGGCTTCTTCCCGCCATGCACCATGGTATAGTTGCTGCGCGTCGCTTGAACGGTCGGCGATAGCTGTACCATATTCACATTACCCGGCTCCATTTTCGCTTGCACCAAAACATGAAGTATACCGTTAATTTTTTTACCAATAAATCCGAGGACTCCAATTTCCGGTTGATCTATAATAGGCTGTTGCCATTCTTTATTTAATCCGCCGCTAATTTGCACATTAAGCCCGCGAATGCTAAAGAATTTACCTGACTCATGTACAATATCACCTGACTTTGCGCTTACTTCCCACCCAACCAAAGCGTCCAACGCCACTTTCCTCACGTTATAATTGTATTTTTTTTGCATTAGGGCCAACCACTGCATTATCTCCTTCTCACTGTTGACACCAGCCTCTTGGCATGCTGACGCAAATAAATCATCACCATAAATGTCCATTATATTTGCCCCTATTTTAATGAAGCTGCTTTTTTAATTAACGGGCCGCCCGTAAATTCAGCTATTTTTGGAAGCTTCCGCGCTTCCAGATAGCTATCCCAGTCTCTAATTGATCTAGATCTGTCGTAATGTGTGTTGGCTAAAACCAGGCATACCGCCCCTTGTGAAAAATCAGTTAGTGATACCCATATCATCCTTGGCAGGAGGATGCCCGTTGATGGATCATCTAGGATAACTTGTCGAGAATCGGTGCCATCTGATACTACAATACGTACAGCTCCTGAAACAGCCACCGCAAGCTGGTCTGTTTCACGGTGGGCATGTCCCCCGCGCACCCCCCCCTCTGTAACGTTGCTTATGTAAAATACACGTCTTATTTCAAAAGGAACGTCATTGTTAGCCTCGATTGCTGTTAGCTTGCCACTCGAATCTGCGTTTGTATTCAGACGCATTAACCGCACATCATTTAGGTTCATTTATTTTCGAAATTTATATTGATTAATAGATTTTATCGTATACAGAACAGAGGTTTCTAGATTCCTAGATTACATCTTCAATGTTTATAAAATCCCATCTTTTTTTATCAACACACAGGCTCCTACCCAATATATCCCTGTATAAAGCTGCATCTAGCCCTTTATTCCTTGGCTTTTTGGCTTCGAGATCTTCAAGAGTCAGCACATGTCCGATCTTAAGTTCTTTATTTACGCATAATGATTTCCCAAAAATATTCTTTAGCTCAATAAATCTTTCGTTGTTGTCTTTATTGATATTTTCTGACCGCGCTTCTTCAATTTGCCGCACACCGGCGACCAGCTGGGCAATCTGATCAATTGTCAAGGACGCCTTAGCATCAGGTCCAAACATTTTTTTATCGAATACTGCGTGAAACTCCAACAGTTCAGCCCCTAATGTCACTGCGGCAAGACAAGCATAGATATCACCAGAATGATCAGAAAAACCAATAGGCAATTTATACTTATCCTTCATCTCTTTTATTACATTCAAACCCCACTCCTTAGGTTTTGTGGGGTAATTGGTCGTGCACTGCAAAATAGATAATGGATTCTTGTAAGCTTTTATCCAATCCGTTGCCTTATCTAGTTCATCGTAGGAACTCATACCGGAAGACAGTAATATTGGCTTTCCTGTTTTGCATATTTTTTCAATAATCAACCGGTTTTCAACCTCACCTGAACCAATTTTATACCTTTTCACGCCAATTTTTTCAAGTAGATCCACAGCTTGGCAGGAGAATGGGGAGGATATAAATTCCAGGTTTACATCTTCGCAGTGGTTCTTTAGGCCTAGCCATTGGTCATGAGTAAACTCCATTCTTTTCCAATAATCGAACCTGCTATCATCTTCATAGCTAAATTTTGTTCTGAACGACTCATATTGGCTACTTTCAGCTTCAGCAATATGCGTTTGAAATTTTACTGCGTCAACGCCCGTACCAGAAAGGGCATCTATATAACTATGGGCTATACCTAAACTCCCGTCATGCGCCTGAGCTATCTCGGCAATGATAAATGTCTTTTTTATCATGAGGATTCTTTCAATAGATATGTTTAATAATTACTATCATTATTCAAGATTTTTACACATGTTTGAGGTTGCATGGATTTTGCTGGGATTACTAGCTGAAATTTCTCAGAATACTAGAAGCAAGTAAAGGCGCCCGGTTTTTAAAAGTATGATCTTTTAATACTCTTTTTTGCCCGGCCTTTCCGATCTGATCGGAAACCTCGGGATGGTTCAGTAAATATACAGCCTTTTCCATCGCTTCTGGTATGGTCTTATAGGACACTACCTCTCTATCATTATCGAAGAATTCTCCCAGGTTAGACTTATGATCAGTAATCAATGCTGCACCGACGCCCGTTGATTCAAATAAGCGCATATTGGCAGCCTCATCCCTCGCAGCGCCTCCATGATTGTTCAGCGCTACTGCGTGATTCCCCATTACGGAAAAAAACTCTAAGCCATATATTGGTTTTTTCGAAAAATTATATAGCGTTCTATTGACTGAATTGTCTGGCACGCTTTTCCATGGTAATGCCTTTTGAAATATAGGCATTTTGTTTAGAATTTGATCGTGCATCCCCGCTTCGCGAAGTATTTTAATTAGATAAAATAGGCTTTTTTTGCCGAGCGCAGTTGCATAGCCCTTAACATAATTATGGTTTGCAATCTCTGATAATAATGTTATTGGTATTCGATTGTGAATAAAGTTTAATAACAATCTCTCTCTGTCATCGTGCCATTCCTCACCTTTAATAACCCCCCCTGCAAAAATTATTTTATTATTTTTTTCGAGAGATTTTTTTGCCTCAATTCTCTCTATAATATTTGAGTTAAAGCAATGAGGTAGATAAACAGCAGGTTTACCATAGCTTTTAAACATTTCAACAAGTCGATGTAGACATGTAAATATTCCATCGTACTCACTGACATCATCACGCAAATAGTATGGGGAACAAACGTGAGCGTATACATGCTTTACATTCGTTTCCTCTTTAATCTGCCGAATAAATGGCGACTTTAATATATTCACATCAGTATTCAAAACTGCATCAACCTTATATACCTTTAGCTGCTGTAGGATTATATCTAAGATCCCACTATTTTGTTTCAAATTATTTTCCAAGCACCAGTAAGCATTGAGTATATCGAAATTTACATACAACTCCACAACCTCAATGCCGTAATCTTTCAAATGCTCTCCCCAACATCCATTCCAAGAAAAGGAGTCATATTGGAGTAAGTTCAAACTAGACTCATAATCTTTTAATTGTGAAAAATTTTTCGACTGAAAATCATTGATATAATTTTCATATAGATTTTGAATAATTGCTAATCGCATCACCGTCTCCTAGTTAAGTGCTAGCAAATTACGTTTGCGCCCTTACTATTTTAAAAATCTGAATTATTAAATCTCGTATCGCAAATATCACTTGCATCAATCAATATGATGAGAATTTCGTCTCCTTGAGCGCATCTTCAGTCCGCTATGAAACCATTAATTTAGAATATTCCTACATTCCCTTAAGCCTGTCTCGATAGGAGCATTTGGTTGCTCCAGTCGAGCCCTGATAGGGATGCAATCGTGGCAGGCGGTTCCTGCCGTGAATACGGTTTAGGAAGACGATGGCTGGCGTCTACCTGATGAGTTGTGGTCGCGCATGGAGGTCTTTCTGCCAGCGGCCAAGCCTCATCCGCGGGGATGTCATCGCCCCTGCGTGCCGAATCGATCGGCCATGGACGCCATCTTTCTGTTGCTGCGCACGGGCATGCAGTGGAAGGCGCTGGACGCCACCGGCATCTGTTCTTCATCCTCTGCATGCCGGCGGTTTCGTGAATGGATGGAAGCAGGTGTCTTCACGACCTTTTGGAAGCAAGGCCTGCTGCAATGCGAAGAGTTGCACCGCATCGACTGACAATGGCTGGCACTAGATGGCACAGTGACCAAAGCACCCTTGGGAGGGGAAAAAAACGGTCCCAACCCTACCGACCGAGGAAAAAGCGGTGCCAAGCGCAGTCTGCTGACCGATGGTGCGGCTTTGCCTCTGGCGATCGTGGCAGCGCCGGCCAACCGGCACGATGTGACGCTGGTGGCTGAGACACTGGCTCACTTGGCCATCGAAAAGCCTTGGCAACGCAAGCCGCGACCTAGTTTGTGCATGGACCTGGGCTACAACTCGCAACGAGCTCTGTACTGCGCTCGCTTGATGCTCTGACAGCCGTGCCTGCCACGTAGAAAGAAACCACGCACTGGCAAGACCAACCAGAAGGATTGGGATTGGCTGGGTGGATATAGCGGCCGCACCCCGAGTTGGGTGGTTGAGCGCTCCCACAGCTGGCTCAACCGATTTCGGCGGCTGCAGGTACGTTGGGAAAAGCGCGAGGACACCTACTTGGCTATGCTGCACTTTGCCTGCGGCCTCATCACCTGTCATGCCACCATATCGAAATAGGCTTTTAGTCACTGTGGTTGCTCGTTTTAGGCAGGTTTACTAATTAACTTGAAGCGCCTGGACTAATGCAAGCACGATTTTCTTCTGCGCTTGCATATCAATATGCGGGCTCATCGGCAGACTTATCACCTGCCCTGCTACTTCGTCACTGACGGGCATTTGGACGCCAGCGTCAGCGACTGCCGGCTGTTTGTGCAACGGAGTCGGGTAGTGCACTGCCGTTACGATGCCTACTTGCTTGAGTTTTTCTTGCAATGCATCTCGGTTTTGAACGCGCACCGTGTACTGCGCCCATGCGCTAGTGTTGTGCGCCTCTATGTGAGGCAGCCGGATTTCCGTGTCGCCCTTGGCTCCTCGCATTAACGAAAACAAGTCGTTGTAATGGGCAGCTACTTTCTGACGCATGCCAAGTTCTTCGTCAAAGATCGCCAGCTTTGGCAGTAAGATGGCGGCTTGCAGCGTGTCCAGTCGGCTGTTAACGCCAACACGAATATGGTGGTAGCGGCGGTCTTGCCCATGGCGGGCGATCTGGCGCATGACTTTGGCTAGCTCATCATCGCTAGTAAAGATGGCTCCGCCATCACCATAGCATCCTAAGGGCTTGCTGGGGAAGAAGCTCGTACAGGCTATGGTACTGAGGTTGCAGCTCTTGCGGCCATTGAAGGTGGCGCCAAAGCTTTGGGCCGCGTCTTCAATCACCGGGATACCGTGTTTGGCGGCAATGGCGTTGATGGCGTCCATATCAGCGCACTGCCCATAGAGGCTCACCGGGACAATGGCTTTAGTGCGAGGGGTAATGGCTGCCTCAAGCAACGCCGGGTTAAGATTGTAGGTGCGTTGGTTGATGTCCACATACACCGGCTTAGCCCCCAGCAGTGCTATGGTTTCAGCGGTTGCAATGTAGTTAAAGCCGGGGGTGATGACTTCATCACCAGGGCCAATGCCAATCGCCATTTGTGCAATTTGCAGTGCGTCGGTGCCGTTGGCAACGCTAATGCAATACTTGGCACCAGTGTAGGCCGCCAGCTTTTCCTCCAGTTCAGCGACCTCGGGGCCGAGAATGTATTGCCCGTGGTCAAGTACGCGCTGGATACCTGCGTCAATTTCGAATTTTAGCCGTTGATACTGGTTTTTGAGGTCGCAAAATTCCATCTTGTTTTCCCTAATTTCATTCTTGAACGCTGCAGTCGCCATTACGAAGCACATATTTCTGCCCCGTATGTGGGCATAGTGTTTCGGTGTTGCCCGCTAACGGCAAATCCAGCCGTTCGCCAAACTGGCTCATCCAGCCAATCTGCTTGGCAGGTACGCCTGCCATTAATGCGTATGGTTTGACATCTCGATTAATTACTGCACCAGCCGCCACGAAAGCGTATTCGCCCAGAGTGGTGCCACAGACGACCGTGCAGTTGGCCCCCAGGGTAACGCCTCGCTTAACCAGTGTATTGCGGTATTCGTCCTTACGACTTAACGCGCTGCGTGGGTTATACACATTGGTAAACACCATGCTGGGGCCGCAAAACACGTCGTCTTCAAGCGTGACGTTGTCGTATACCGACACGTTATTTTGTATCTTGCAGTTGTTGCCGATCACCACGTGGTTGCCAACAAATACGTTTTGGCCAAACGAACAATCACGGCCTATTTGGGCACCACCGCTGATGTGTACCCAGTGCCAGACGCGGCTACCGTCACCAATATGGGCACCTTCGTCGACGATGGCCGTGGGGTGAATGGTGACGCTCATGTCAGTATTCCAGCGGCAAAGCAACGCGCTTGCCGTCACGCGACGACAAATACATCGCGATGAGTAACTCAAGTGTGATGAGCCCCTCGCGGCCATCGGTTTCGGGTTCAGCGTCGCCGCGTAAGGTGTCGATTACGTTGCGATAGTAGAGCGGATGGCCCAAGCCGTAGACAGAGGTAGTTTGGTAATTGCTGGCAGCTACTTCTGCGTCTTCAGGGCGGGCATCGGCAAATTCCCAAGTTTCAATCTCATTGACTGCTACACCACCGATGCGCACCGTGCCTTTTTCGCCTAGGATGGTAATGCTGCCTTCCATATTTTTGGGATAGGTGAGCATGGTGACATTCAGGGTACCCATAGCTCCGCAGCGCCAGCGGATGGCCGCTACGCCACTGTCTTCAACTTCGATGGTGCGTGCCAGGGTGGCGGTGTAGGCCATTACACTTTCAACCGGGCCAATCATCCAATGCAGCAGGTCGATGTAATGGCTGGCCTGGTTCATGAAGGCTCCGCCATCAAATTCCCAAGTGCCGCGCCATTTGGCGCTGTCGTAATACTCCTGCGGGCGTGTCCAGAACACGTTCATGGCAACAGAGTAAATTTTTCCAAAACGATCTTGCTCAATGGCTTTCTTTAGCAACTGCAAGGTGGCGTTTCGGCGATTTTGCTTGACCACAAACAGGCGCACACCTGCTTCATCGCACGCTTTGACCATCCGCAAACCGTCATGCCAGCGTGTGGCCATGGGCTTTTCGGTCATAACATGCAGCCCCGCCTGTACGATTTGAATAGTCTGCTCGGAGTGCAAGCCGCTCGGGGTCGTAAGTACCACCAAGTCAGCCGTCGTAGTTTTGAGGAGATCTGTCAGGCTACGGTGGCCTTGTGCCTGGGTGCGTGCCACAGCTTGTGCTAGGGCTGCCTCATTGACGTCGCAAACGTCAACTAACTCGACGCTGTCAGAATGGCTTTCAATGGATGAAAAATGGTTATTGGCGATGCGCCCGCAGCCGATCAGGGCCAGGCGAATTTTGCGGTCAGTAATGCAGGGGTAATTGCGCATGGTTTTCTTTTTTCGTTTACAGGCGAAATACAGTAAAGCCAGCGGCGGCCAGATCGTGCCGGTTGTAAAGACTTTTAACATCTGCGAGTACTGGATGGCTGCCACGGCACAACTGACGTAAGTCAGCGGGGGAGAGGCTTCGATATTGACGGTGTCCAACGGCCACCACCAGCGCATCTACTTGGTGCTGCGCGTCGATAGTGCCAAATGATAGACCGTACTCATACGTGAATTCTGCCTCGTTGGCCCATGCATCCACAATGACAACGGTTACGCCCCACGCCTCAAATTCGCTCACTAAATCGACCACTTTACTGTTGCGGATATCAGGGCAGTTTTCTTTGAAGGTAATGCCCAACACGCCGACGCGGCAGCGGGACACGTCCATGCCGTTTTTCAGCATGCATTTGATGGTGTTGCGTGCCACGTACCGTGCCATGTTGTCATTGATTCGACGCCCTGCCAGGATAACTTGGGGGTGGTAACCCACTTCTTCGGCCTTATGGGTGAGGTAATAGGGGTCTACGCCAATACAGTGACCGCCGACCAGTCCGGGGCGGAAGGGCAGAAAGTTCCACTTGCTGCCGGCGGCCTCCAGCACGTCGAGCGTGTCGATTCCTAGCCGCTCAAAAATGACAGAAAGTTCGTTAACCAAAGCGATGTTGAGGTCGCGCTGTGTGTTTTCGATCACCTTGGCGGCTTCGGCCACTTTGATGCTGCTGGCCTTATAGGTACCAGCTGTAATGATGCATTTGTATAGCTGGTCAACGGTTTCCGCCACCTCGGGCGTGCTTCCGCTGGTGATTTTCTTGATCTTGGTTAGTGTGTTGACCTTGTCACCGGGGTTGATGCGCTCGGGGCTGTAGCCGCAGGAAAAATCGACGTTAAACTTTTTGCCGCTGAACTTTTCAAGTACGGGTACACACACCTCTTCGGTAGCGCCGGGGTATACCGTAGATTCGTAAATGACGAGGTCACCTTGCTTGAGCACCGTCCCCACCGCCTCGCTGGCCTTTACCAACGGTGTCAGGTCTGGACGGTTGGCCTTGTCGATGGGGGTAGGCACGGTGACGATGAACACGTTGCAGGCTGCCATCGAGGCAGAGTCGGTGATGAATCGCAACTGAGTGGCATTTGCCAATTCTTCAGGCGTGGTCTCAAGCGTTCGATCCTGGCCGGAGCGCAATTCTTGGATGCGCTGGGTGTCGATGTCAAAACCCAGGGTGTCGAATTTCTTGCCGAATTCAACGGCAAGGGGCAGACCGACATAGCCCAAGCCAATGATGGCGATTTTGTGATGCTTGTCTTTCATTTTTTTGAGGGTCGAGTAGCTGAATCAGGTTGAATGCGGGCGGCTTACTGCGCTAGCCGTCATTGAGGAGCGCAGCGACGCGGCAATCGCAGTTGCTAACGCAAGAATGTCAGAACAATACCTTAAATTTGGCATTTTCATGCCCGCTTATCCGCCTGTTTCACCACCGGATGCACAGTAGCGAAAATGATATTAAGTTTTTTCATATCGCCCGGGCCATTCTGCAGAAGCTGGGGCTGCACTCGAGTAGTTGCTCGTACGTGCCTTGCGCCACCACCCGCCCGTGTTCCAGTTCCACAATAGTGTCGCAGCGCCGCACGGTGGTGAGCCGGTGGGCGATGAGCACGATCGTGAGGTCGTTGCTGAGCCCTTCGATGGCGTCCATTACCGACTGTTCGGTGGCGTTGTCGAGGGCGCTGGTGGCCTCGTCGAACACCAGCACGCTGGCCTGCTTGTAAAGCGCGCGGGCGATGCCGATTCGTTGGCGTTGGCCGCCGGAGAGGCGGATGCCACGCTCTCCCACATAAGCTTGGTATCCTTCTGGACTGCTTTCAATAAAATCCGCAATCTGTGCTTGACGTGCTGCCTGCTGCACCCGATCCAGATCAATGGAGTCGGGCGGCAAACCGAAGGCGATGTTCTCGGCCAGAGTGGCATCGGCCAGATAGATGCTCTGCGGCACGTGAGCGATGCTTTGCTGCCAAGCTCTGAGACGGTTGCCGCTGAGGGGTTGACCATCCACCAGAAGTTCACCCTCGGTTGGCTTCAGTAATCCCATCAGCAGGTCCAGTGTAGTGCTCTTGCCACTGCCAGTGCTGCCCACGAAACCCACCCGCGCTCCCTTTGCGATTACTAAATTGAGGCCATCCAGCACCCAGGGGCCGTTGTCGATGTAGCGGAAGCGCACGGCGTTGAAGCGGATTGCGTTCTGAATGAGTAGCGGCGCGCGAGCGGATTGCAGTAGCTCCGTCGGCAGGGGCTGATCGAGGAGTACGATGGTATCGGCCAGTGAGGCATGACTGCCGACAATATTCGCCCAAGCTCCATAAATCTGTTGCAGGGCCGGCAGCAGGCGTTGCGCGCCGAGTGCCAGCGCACCGAGCACCGGCAGGGCTGTGGCAATGCCCCCTGATTGTCGGCTAAGGGCATAGGCCAAGCTGGCGATCAGCACCATCCCCAACGCCTCCATGGCAGGGCGTGGGCTCCCGCCAATAAAGACATTACTACCTTGCGCGCGCCGTAATGGGTGGTCGGCCTGGTGGTAAATATCGCAGTAAACCGGCTGTGTACCATCCAACAGGACATCGCGAATGCCGCCCAAGCCTTCTTGTAGAGCTTTAATGACTTGAGTTTGTTCGTAAGCGATGCGCTGGCTGTTGCGATACAGCCTTCGGCGGGACATCCAGGTGATCAAGGCGTAACTAGCACCGAAACCGACAGCCGACAACGAGGCCACCATCGGATCAATGACGATCAAGGCGAACATGATTGCCACTAGCAACAATGTTGAACTGACCAACGTCAACGATGGCAACAACACCCCGAATACCACGCCGTTGACCTTATTGATGATTCCGCTGATCGTCTCGCTGCTGTTGCTGGCCACATGCACGTGGTAGGGCTGGTAGAGGGTGCGTCGATACACATCGATGCTGAGATCTGCACCGCTAGCAACCGCGAGCCGGGTGCTGGCCCATAATAAGAGGATGCGGATTGCTCCCGCAATCAGGGCTGCCGCGGCAAACGCGACTGTGAGGGGCAACACCAATTGATCGACCGAGATGATGCCCAAAGCCTGCGCCATACCTGCGCCGATAGGGTGGCTGAGCACCCGATCGGGCGCGACGAGTATTCCGAGGAAGGGCAACACAGCACCCAGGCTGACGACTTCTGCAAACGCGCTGATCAGCATCAAACCTATTAACAGCCAGAATTGACACTGGCGACGCCGGCTGAGGTGATGCCAGAGGCGCATCAGCAAATTTGGGAGGGCGGTGATGGGAATCATTTCAAGATTCAAGGGGCGAGGGTTACTCCACGCTCACATTCACTTGGTAGCCATGATTCTTTAGCAACGCTTGCTGCTTGGCCTGGGCAAAATCATGAGCGACCATTTCATGGCACATCTCTTGTGCGGTGATTTCTGGGACCCAACCTAGTTTGTGTTTGGCTTTAGCGGGGTCACCGAGCAGGGTTTCGACTTCGGTGGGGCGAAAGTAGCGGGGGTCTATGCGAACCACGGGTTTTTCATTCCAATAAGCCACCTCTTTAACGCCCTCGCCTTCCCAGCGCAGTTGCATGCCTAGGGCCTCTGAGGTCCAGTCGATGAACTGGCGTACGCTGTATTGCACCCCTGTGGCTATTACAAAGTCTTCGGGTTGGTCTTGCTGCAACATCATCCATTGCATGCGCACGTAGTCTTTCGCGTGGCCCCAGTCGCGCAGGGCGTCAAGGTTGCCCATGTACAGGCAGTCTTCCAATCCTAGGACGATGTTGGCCAGGCCACGGGTGATTTTGCGTGTAACGAAGGTTTCGCCCCTACGAGGGCTTTCGTGGTTAAACAAAATACCATTGCAGGCGTACAAACCATAAGCTTCACGGTAGTTCACCGTGATCCAGTAGGCGTACAGCTTGGCCACCGCATACGGGCTGCGCGGGTAGAACGGTGTGGTTTCCTTCTGCGGAATTTCTTGTACCAGTCCATAGAGCTCGGAGGTGGACGCCTGGTAAAACCGCGACTTTTTCTCCAGCCCCAAAATCCGGATGGCCTCCAGAATGCGCAGCGTGCCGATGGCGTCCACATCGGCCGTGTATTCCGGCGACTCAAACGACACCGCCACGTGGCTCATGGCACCCAGGTTGTAAATTTCGTCCGGCTGCGTTTCCTGGATGATACGAATCAGGTTGCTGGTATCACACAGGTCACCGTAGTGCAGCTTGAAACGAGCGTTGTCTATGTGTGGGTCTTGGTAGATTTGGTCCACACGCTGCGTGTTGAAGAGCGAGGCGCGGCGCTTGATACCGTGCACCGTGTAGCCCTTCTCCAGCAACAACTCCGCCAGGTACGACCCGTCCTGCCCGGTGATGCCGGTGATCAGTGCAACTTTGTGGGGGTGGCTCATGGTGTGTGGTGTTTCAAAAAATCCGCATACGCGCGCTTCAACCCTTCGCGCAAATCCACGGTGGGGGCCCACCCTAGTTCGCGCAGGCGCTGGCTGTCCATCCACTTGCGCGGCGTGCCGTCGGGCTTGGTGGTGTCAAAGGTGATTGTACCTGCATAGCCCACCGTCTCGCTAACGGCCAGGGCCAATTCACGGATGGTCACATCGTCGCCATAGCCCACGTTGATATGACTCAGCATGGGCTGGGTGTGCTGGTCGTACACGGCCTTGCTGAGGTTCATCACGTGCACGCTGGCAGCGGCCATGTCGTCCACATACAAAAACTCACGCCGCGGCGTGCCCGTGCCCCAGATGGCCACGGACGGCACGTTGCTCACATTGGCCTCATGAAAGCGCCGAATCAGCGCCGGGATGACGTGCGAGTTTTCCGGGTGGTAGTTGTCCCCGGGGCCGTAGAGGTTGGTGGGCATTACGCTGCGGTAGTCCGCGCCGTGGCTGGCACCGTACTGGCGGTTGTAGCTCTCGCAGAGCTTTATGCCCGCAATCTTGGCAATGGCGTATGGCTCGTTGGTGGGTTCCAGCGTGCCGGTGAGCAGCGCGTCCTCGCGCATGGGTTGCGGCGCCAGTTTGGGGTAGATGCAGCTCGAGCCCAGGAACAACAATTTGCGAACGCCGTTGCGAAACGCCGCGTCCACCACATTGGCCTGCATCATCAGGTTTTGATAGATGAACTCGGCGGGGTAGGTGTTGTTGGCATGAATGCCGCCCACCTTGGCTGCGGCCAGGTACACCTGGTCGGGCTTCTCGGCGGCGAAGAAGGCGCGCACAGCGGCCTGGTCTGTCAGGTCCAACTCGGCGTGGGTTCGGGTCACGATGTTCAAGTGGCCCGCCGCTTGCAGCGTGCGCACAATGGCCGAGCCCACCATGCCCCGGTGGCCTGCCACGTAAATCTTGGGGTGGCTCACTTAGGTCTTTCGCCCGTAGTGGTCTTCAAAGCGCACGATATCGTCTTCGCCCAGATAAGAGCCCGACTGCACCTCGATGATTTCCAGCGGGATGCTGCCCGGGTTGGCCAGACGATGCACTTCGCCCAGCGGAATGTAGGTGGACTGGTTTTCACTCAAGAGCAGCTTCTGGTCGCCGTTGGTGATTTCCGCCGTGCCCTTGACCACCACCCAGTGCTCGGCGCGGTGGTGGTGCTTTTGCAAGCTGAGCGAGGCGCCGGGCTTCACTTGAATGCGTTTGACCTTGAAGCGTCCACCCTCGTCAATGCTGTCGTACCAACCCCAGGGGCGGTGCACCTTGCGGTGCAAGGTGTGTTCCTCTCGGCCCTTGTCGCCTAGCGCCTTCACAATGTGCTTCACATCTTGGCTGCGCGTGCGGTCGGCCACCAGCACCGCATCGGGCGTTTCAATCACAATCAAGTCGTCAACCCCCACCAGGCTCACCAGTCGGCTCGTGGCATGCACCAGGGTGTTGCGGCTGTCGGTGCACAGCACATCGCCCATGTGGGCGTTGCCCGCCGAATCCTTGGGCAGCACGTTCCACACCGCGTCCCACGCGCCCAGGTCGCTCCAGCCGGCATCAAGGGGCACCATCTTGACGGGCAGACCGGCACCCGGCGCGTGTTCCATCACCGCGTAGTCAATCGACTCTGCCGGGATGGCCTTGAAAGCGTCCGCTCCGGGGCGGATGAAGTGGCCGTCTACCTGGCGCTCGTCCCAGGCGGAGCGGGTGGCTTGCAGAATGTCCGGGCGGAATTGCTCCAGGGCCTTGAGCCACACCGAGGCCTTGAGTACAAACATGCCCGCGTTCCAGAAATAGCTGCCAGCCTCCAGGTAAGACTGCGCCGTGGCAGCGTCGGGCTTTTCTACAAAGCGTTGAACGGGGAGGGAGGAGGCGCTGCCCCCGTGTTCATTGGCCTGGATGTAGCCGTAGCCGGTTTCCGGCCGGTCGGGCGTGATGCCCAGGATGACGATCGTGCCGCTGGCAGCTTCGTAAATGGCCTGCTGCATGGCCTGGGTAAAAGCGGCGCTGTTGGCCACCGTCTGGTCGGCCGGGGTGACCACCAGCACCGGGTTTTGGCCATCCGCCTGTGCGGCCAGTGCCGCCAGGGTGAGGGCTGGAGCGGTGTTGCGCCCGGCGGGCTCCAGGAGGGCGTGGCCGAGCGGAATGTCCGCCTCATGCAGCTGCTCGGTCGCCAGAAATCGGTGGTCTTCACCGGCTACCAGCAGCAGCGGGGAAACAGTGACGTCAGTACTGCCTAATGTGGAGAGGCGCGAGGCGGCTTGTTGAAACAGGCTGTCCTGGCCGGTGAGGCAAAGAAACTGCTTGGGAAAACCGGTGCGCGACAGCGGCCAGAGCCGGGTGCCAGAGCCTCCGCAGAGGATCACCGGACTGACGTTAATATGATTCTTTTCTAGATTCAATCGAACTCTTAAAAATAGTTAGTGGCTTGGATATGTGCCAGATGTAAGGAGTCTCTGGAAATATTCCACAGTTTTAATCAAACCTGTATCAAGTTTTACCTTAGGCTCCCAATCGAGCAGTTTTTTGGCAAGACCGATGTCTGGCCGCCGCTGTTTAGGATCGTCCTGAGGCAGTGGTTTTTGCACAAGCTCCGAGGTAGAACCCGTGATGGCTTTGACCTTTTCGGCTAATTCGATCATGGTGAATTCGCCGGGATTTCCCAAGTTGACTGGCCCCGTGAAATCACCTGACGACTCCATTAGCCTAATAAAACCCTCGATCAGATCGTCCACATAGCAAAAAGAACGGGTCTGACTTCCGTCGCCGTAAATGGTGATGGGCTCGCCTTTGAGCGCCTGAACAATGAAGTTACTCACCACTCGGCCGTCATTGGGGTTCATATGCGGACCATAGGTGTTGAAAATTCGCGCAACCTTAATTTCCGTTCCGTACTGACGGTGGTAATCGAAAAACAAGGTCTCTGCGCAGCGCTTGCCTTCGTCGTAGCAAGAGCGCAGGCCAATCGGATTGACATTGCCCCAATAGCTCTCAGGTTGCGGATGGACATGGGGATCCCCGTAGACTTCGCTAGTAGAGGCCTGAAAAATCCGAGCCTTGGTGCGCTTTGCAAGCCCCAGCATATTGATCGCACCATGCACACTGGTCTTGGTAGTTTGCACCGGATCATGCTGGTAGTGAACCGGAGATGCTGGGCAAGCAAGGTTATAGATTTGATCGACCTCAATATACAGCGGAAACGTCACATCGTGGCGCATCAACTCAAAGCGCGGGTGCCCCAACAAATGGGTCACATTGTCTTTATTCCCGGTAAAGAAATTGTCAACGCAGATCACATCGTGACCGTCGGCCAAAAGTCGCTCGCACAGGTGCGAGCCCAAAAAACCGGCACCTCCTGTAACCAACGTTCTGCAATGTTTGTTGTAGTTTTTCATAAAGAATTCCGACTCTCCTTGGATTGATCAGACCGACTCAATTCAGTTGTCATTGCTGAAAATGTCTCGACTGTAGATTTTCTGCGCGACATCCTCGATCTCGGGATTCGAGCGGTTGGCGATGATCAAGTCTGCTTGCGCTTTGAAAACGGCCAAATCGCTGACCACTCGCGAGTAGAAATACTCGGCCTCTTTAAGCACGGGCTCATAAACGATTACGTCAATGCCCTTGGCCTTGATCCGCTTCATGACGCCCTGAATGGCACTGGCCCTGTAATTGTCCGAGCCAGCTTTCATGATGAGGCGGTACACCCCCACCACAGGCTTGGTGCCCGTATGTTTGGCTCGGGCCAGAGCCAAACGAACAACCTCGGCCGCAATGAAGTCTTTACGCGTGGTATTGGCCTTCACAATGGCCTCAATCAACGATTGCGGCACATCCTGATAATTCGAAAGCAGTTGCTTGGTGTCTTTGGGGAGGCAGTAGCCCCCATAACCAAAGCTGGGGTTGTTGTAATGAGCCCCGATGCGAGGGTCGAGACAGACACCCTCAATGATCTGGCGGGCATCCAAACCGTGCGTTGCAGCGTAGGTGTCGAGCTCGTTGAAATAGGACACCCGCATGGCCAGGTACGTGTTTGCAAAAAGCTTAATAGCCTCGGCCTCAGTGCTATTGGTGAATAAAATAATGATGCCGTCCTTAACCGCCCCTTGCTGCAATAACTGCGCAAACTTCCTGGCCCGCTCGCTTTGCTCTCCGACCACGATGCGGCTTGGGTGGAGGTTGTCGTGAAGCGCTTTGCCTTCGCGCAGAAATTCGGGGCTAAACAAGAGGTTTTGCGTCCCAAATACTTCACGCATTTTCGCCGTATAGCCCACAGGAACAGTGGACTTGATCACCATGATCGCTTTTGGGTTGATGGCCATGACATCTTTGATCACGGCTTCAATGCTGCTGGTATCGAAGAAGTTAGTGTCGGGATCGTAGTCGGTAGGCGTTGCAATGACGACAAAATCAGCCCCCTCATACGCTTCCTTAGAACTAAGAGTGGCTCGAAAACTCAACGTTTTATGCTTTAAAAAGTATTCAATCTCATCATCCTCTATTGGGGACTCTTTGCGGTTGAGCATTTCTACCTTGGCGGGGACGATATCAAGACACACGACCTCGTTGTGTTGCGCCAGAAGGATGCCGTTTGACAATCCAACATAGCCCGTACCAGCTATTGCTATCTTCATTTGTTTTAGATTTTTATTATTCAAGGTCTGCTAAACCCCAATATCGGGATTGCATTATTTCCACAGCTTTTCACTTGAAAGTCGTTTTTAAATTTACTTAGTAACATCAAGCACGCCCCAAGGCCCTGCGCCAAGAGTTCTTAATATTCGACATCTTTTGTGAAGACTCTGAGTCCTGGCCCGCATTCGAAAGCGCTTGCCTCAAGAACACAAAGAGAAGCAACGCAAACCCAGAGGCAAGCGTTGCGATGATCGCAATCATGGCCTTCTTAGGTTTTGATTTCATCTCAGGGGCCAGCGCCGCATCAAGCACCTGAATCACAGCACCTTCACGTGCCTCGTCTACCTTAGCCAACTCGAACTGTTTACTGAAGAGCTCAAACAATGTCTCATGGTATTTGAACTCACGGTACTTGGTGATGTAGTCGCCCTCTGTGGTGGCTTTGCCAACTGTTGCCGGCGAATCCTTTTCTTGTTTGGCCAGCTGGCTTCTTAAGTTAGAAAGCTCACTCATCGCAAGCTTAAAATCTGGCGCAGATTCGGCCAAGTAGCCGCGCATGGCACCCAGCTTCACTTCTTGGGCAGTAACTGCTGCTTGAAGACCAGCAACAGCAGCCACAGCAGATGCTGGGTTAGATTTCAAAACATTGCCAGAGACGCCAGTAGCTTTCAAGGCAATTTCAGATTGAATGAGTTTGTCTTTGGCAAGTGTCAACTGCTTTTCAAAGAAGAGGCGGCGTTGTTGGGCTTCTGTGGTGGCTAGCTTACCAAGAAGCTTACCTAGCTCCTCAACATGCGCGTTTGCAAGTTCGGCTGCAAACTTAGGGTCTTTATCGTCAACTTCAACAGAAATTAAACCGTCTTTACCGGATGCAGTTCTAACACTGCCAGTCAATGCAAGACGCGCATCTGTTTTTGTTTTAACCTCATAACGCTCTATTAATTTAAAGCGCTCAATAAGTGAGTCTTGAAGCGTGACGCTTTTCATGTAAGCAATGAACTGATCCGCAGGATTCTTTATGCCACCCACAGCGCCAGCCAATCCTCCCAAGCTACCCAAACTAGCCAACATACTGGCCGCAGCACTTTGCTGCTGCTGAGGGGGCAAGAACTGAGTTTTGGCTGTGAAAGTCGGTGGTATTAAAAAGCTAATGCCCAATGCCGTAAAGCCCACTGCCAAAGGCCCAAGTACCAACAACCTCAGGTTGTCCACAATGGTTTGAAGTAAGTCGAGCAGACTTATTTCATCGTCATCTTGCATGCCCATGGGCATATTGTTTTCAGCGCTTTGGTTGTCGTTCACAGATTGCGACATATCAATTCCTCAGCGTCTTGATGGCCGCAGCACCAATGCCCAAGTTGCTGAAAATCTGCGTCCAGTCTCTAAGGCCTCGCATGATGAAGTTGTAGCCACTTTCACGGTCTACTTTGGAGGGCACCACCACGGTGTCGCCTGGCATCAGTTTGGCGCTTTCAAAGCTGGTGAACCAGCCTGCGGTTTTTCTGCTAAAAATAGAGCCGTCTGCGCGCAACACAAAGGCTTGTGAAAGTTCTGAGTCTTCGTTCACACCTGCAGAGGTAATTACATCGCCCACAGTTTTGCCCTGCCGGAAAATAAACACATTGTCGTTGTTCACGCTACCGGCTGCAGACACAAAGGCTGGTAGGGTGGGTATCAATATGGTGTCGCCATCTTCTAAGGGCAGGTTGGGCAGGTTTTGTTTGTCGGGGTCTAGTTCTAAGCTCACTCGGCCTTTGCTTTTCAAGGCTCTAAGGCGTGCAATTTGGGCTTGCATTTGTTGTTGCTGTTGCTGCTGCAAGGTGGCGGCTTGTGCTGCTCGGTCGGCTGTTAGGTTGGCAGCCAGCGTAGCGCCGGCAGTTGCGCCTTGGGCTTCAAGACGGCGTATCACCTGGTCTAAGCTTTCTTGCTGTTGCTTACGCACGCTTTCGCGGGTGAACTCGGTGCCATACAAGTAGGCTTGGGGGGTAAGGCCACCCACGCGCTGCAGCAGTTGGGGCAATGTTTCGCCGGGCTTGGCTTGGTACACACCTGGGGCGGCCACTTCGCCTTCAATGCGCACCAAGCGGGTTTTGCGTTCGGCTGGCAGCTGCATATCGGTGCTGCTCATGATGGTCACCACGTCGCCTGGTTGCAATGAAAGGTTGTGTGCTGGGTCTTTTTGTACCACGGCTTTGCCGAGGTTAAAGGGAATAAGTTCTACCCGTAGGTCTTGGGTGTTAAGGCGCTCAACCACAGCGTAGTCCCAGTTAATTTGGTCCACCATGTTGTTAATGCGCTGGGCCACTTCTTTGCCAGCGTCTTTGGTGTCTTTGAGTTTGCCCGGTTCTTCGGGCAGGCCGTCTTTGTCTAATCCTGTAGTGCCATCTTTGCTGGCTTTGGCATCGAATGTTTGAACCAGTTTGTTTTTGCGTTTGTAATAGTCTGGCGTAATGAGCGCTTCACGGTCTGGAATAAGGTCAGACACGCGCATGTTGGCGGTCCATGGGTGTCGCAAGGGTTGGGCCACGGTGCCTTGCAAGGTAATGGCGTTGGCAAAGGCTGGGCTTATGGGGAGCAGCACCAACACGTCGCCGTCTTTCAGATCAACGTCTAAGCCTTGAGCAGTGAGGGTCAAGTTTTGAACTTGGCGGTTGGCCGAGTTGTTGGCTTGGGTTGATTGTGAGGCTTGCACGCCGATTCTTTCTAGCAAGGCTTTTTGTTGGCTAACCAGGGCAGACAGGCCGCCGCCCAATGCCAATACGTCTTTCACTTTGGCGCCAGCTTTGAGTTCATAAATAGCGCAATGGTCTGTGGCGCCCACCAAGGCCATGCGGGGGCCGGCCGGGGGAATCATGATGACGTCGCCTGGCTGCAAGGCGGCATCTTTGCTTTTGTCGCCTTTGGCAATAAAGTCGTACAGGTCTAGCGTAGTAATGGTTCTGCCGCCGCGCTTCAGTTCAATTTGGCGCATGCTACCGTTGGTGTTGGGGCCGCCGCTGGCAAACACCGCATTGACCAAGGTGCTAAGGCTGTTGAGGTTGTAGGTGCCGGGCTGGTTGGCTTGGCCCACTACATAAACAGTAATGCCGCGCAGTTTGCCCAGGGCAACGTTTACGTTCACGTTGTTAAACACGGTGCCTATTTGTTTTTTTAGCACTGACTCTAAGTCTTTCACTTGCACGCCACCCAAGCTGATGGCACCAATTTTGGGCAAGTTAATTTGGCCGTTGCGGTCTAGGGTTTGGTTGCCTGCAAAGTCTACGGTGCCCCATATTTGAATGCGCACTTCGTCGCCTGGGCCCAATACATATTCTGAAGGGGCAGGCGCAGCAGCGTCGGCTGCGTAGGCCATGGGGTTTTCAAACAGGCTGGCACCAAACAAAGGCAGCAGTTTGCCTGTGCTTTCTTGCACAAACTTTTGAAATTGACTGGGTTGTGGCAGCCTGGGTGCGCGCAATGGGCTCAGGTTGTTGCGCTGGGCGTCTTGGGCGCCAAAGTCTGGGCGGGGGGGGATGGTGGGGGCTAGTAGGCCGGGTTGTTGCAGGCCAGGTTGGGCCGGGCCTGTCATGGCGGCTGCGCCTGTACCACCGGCGGTGGGGGTTTGGCCTTGAGTTGCACCGAGCAAGGCGGCGTTGCCGGTGTTTTGTGTTTGTGCCAAGGCCATGCACAAGGGAGCAAAGGCAAAACCACTGATTAGAAGCACCAAGCCCAATTTGCGGGCGTTAGAAAATGAATTCATTGAATGAGCTTTTTCTGGGAATAAGGGTTGCGCAGGCTACCGCAATGCCCATTGTATGAATGACATACAGGGCAAATATGGGATTTTAAAGCATGCAGGCCCCGAATAGGGGAAAACCCATGTCTCCAAAGGTAAAACATTTGGATTATTCTGATTTCTATAATTTTACGCCACAAAAGAACTGTCTGGCGAGTTTTAGAAAAAAAAAAGCACTAGTTCGAATGTGAACAAACAAACGAGTAAGTTGGTACTGCTTTATGAGGCAACTTATTTTTTTAATCCGAGGCTTCTACTTGGTGGTGGTCCACCTGCACCAAAGTGGGCCTGCCTAAAATTTCTAACAACACAGCCACGCGCTTGGCAGACACGCTTTGCACCAAGCCTTCTAAAGCACCCAAGCCCACGTGCTTGAGCTTTACTTTTTGGCCAGCTTTGAAGTTACTCATTTCTTGCAAGGTGGCTTGGTGTTGTGAGGCTTCAAAGGCTTGAATGGTGGCCACCATGCTGCTGCTTACCACGCCAGGCTCGAAGCCAAAGCGCACCACGTGAGAAATGCCTTTGGTGCTGCGCACGGTTTCAATGCTCTGCTCGGCTTTGCTGGGCCTGAACAAGATGTAGCGCGGAAACATGGGTTCAAACACCGGCACGGGTCCGGTTTCGGTGTTTTTAAACTTTTTGTAGCGAGGCAGGTAGGCCTCAAAGTTTTGACGCTCTAGGTTTTGCAAGGCCACCAGCTCTAGGCGTGGCTTGGTGTAGGCCACCAGCCATTTGTCTTGCCATGGGTTGTGGTTTTCTAGTTCGCTGTCTCTGTTTTCGTTTTGCATTGTTGTAATTATTATATTTGCAGACACTTGCGCAGCGCTACGCCTGTGTGGGTGCCCAGCCTCACCACTTGCTCGGGCGTGGCGCTGGCCACCACTTGGCCGCCGGCTTTGCCGCCTTCGGGGCCTAGATCTAGTATCCAGTCGGCTTCGGCTATCACGTCTAGGTCGTGCTCTATGACCAACACGCTGTGGCCCGCGTTAACCAAGCGGTGCAGCACATGAATGAGTTTGTCGACATCGGCCATGTGCAGGCCCACGGTGGGTTCGTCTAGTACGTACAAGGTGTGCGGCGCTTTGTTGCCGCGCTTGCCTACTTCGTCTCGCACCTTGGTGAGCTCGGTAACCAGCTTAATGCGCTGCGCTTCGCCGCCGCTAAGGGTGGGTGAGGGTTGGCCTAAGGTGAGGTAGCCCAGGCCTACGTCTTTGAGCAGCTGCAAGGGGTGGGCTATGGAGGGCATGGTTTCAAAAAAGCCCACGGCTTCGTCTACTTCCATTTTGAGCACGTCTCCTATGCTTTTGCCGCGCCAGGTAACGGCCAATGTTTCGGGGTTGAACCTTGCGCCGTGGCAGGCTTCGCAAGGTACTTTCACATCGGGCAAGAAGCTCATTTCGATGGTTCTTAAG
>JACCDU010270775.1_pt1 | contig 56648 bp, 50 predicted proteins | sample 7446081 | NCBI WGS metagenome assembly JACCDU01 (sample SAMN15323447, study PRJNA562643) | freshwater metagenome | isolation source: river surface water | place: USA:Blue River Watershed | collected 2017-08-17 | reverse complement strand
GATGCTGTCATTACTTTCTCAAATTTCAGTCAGTGGATTCCGAGCTTGATTGGAATCAGCTGTGGCTTGTTGCAGCCAGCGCGCGGCGCGCAGCGATCGCATTGCCGGCCCGGCTGACGGCCTTGCTGCCAAGGTGGTTCGAGATGAACTGGCCGGCATCGACCACCGCATCCAGATCGATGCCGGTGCGTATGCCCAGTCCATGCAGCAGGTAGAGCACGTCTTCTGTCGACACATTGCCGGTCGCGCCTTTCGCATACGGGCAACCGCCCAGGCCTGCGACCGACGCATGGAAAATCGATACCCCCACGTCGAGCGCTGCCAGGATATTGGCCAGCGCTTGCCCGTAGGTGTCATGGAAATGGCCCGCCAGCTGCGCGAGCGGGAATTCGCGCGACACGCGCTCGAACACCTGCTTCACCTGGCTGGCGGTACCGACGCCGATGGTGTCGGCAATATCGATCTCGTCGCAGCCGAGGTCGCGCATGCGGCGCACCACATTGGCCACCGCTTCCGGCGTCACCTCGCCCTGGTAAGGACAGCCGAGCGAACAGCTGACGCTGCCGCGCAGGCGCAAGCCGTGCTGCTTGGCTGCGGCGGCGACGTCGGTAAAGCGCGCGATCGATTCTTCGATCGAGCAATTGATGTTCTTTTGCGAGAAGGCTTCCGACGCCGCACCGAAGATCACCACCTCGTCGGCTTTCGCAGCCAGTGCCGCTTCGAAGCCCTTCATGTTCGGCACCAGTGCCGAGTAAATCACGCCCGGCCGGCGCCGGATGCGGTGCATCACTTCCGTTGACGTCGCCATCTGCGGCACCCATTTCGGCGACACGAAGGATGCGGCTTCGATGTTGGGGAAACCGGCGGCTGTCAGCCGGTCAACCAGCTCGACCTTCACGTCGGCCGGAATGGTTTCCTTTTCATTCTGCAGCCCGTCGCGCGGGCCGACCTCGACCAGCTTCACGAATTCCGGATACGACATCACGCAGCCTCCGCAGCCAGTTCGAACGACAGCAATTGTGCGCCTTCGGCCACCTGGTCGCCGACGGCATACAGCAGCTCGGCCACCTTGCCATGGCCGGGCGCGCTGATCGTGTGTTCCATCTTCATCGCCTCCATGATCAGCAGCGGGGCGCCCTTCTCCACCATCGCGCCGGGCTGCACCAGCAGCGCGACGATCTTGCCCGGCATCGGCGCGGTCAGCCGGCCGCCTTCGGATTCATGCTCGCCTGCATGCGCAATACGGTCATTCCAGTCCAGCTGCCAGTGGCGACCATCGACGAACACATGGAAGGCATCGCCGGTGCGCACCACATGACCGCACACGCGCTGCTCGTCCAGCATCAGGCTCAGTTGCTGGCCCTTCGCTGCAAAGCCATGCAGCAAGGCTTGCTCATCACCTCGCTGCAGCAGCCAGCCATTGCGCTGATACGCCAGCGTGACTGCCACCTCGGCTTCGCCATCACTGAACACCAGCGTGCGCGCATAGCCCCCGTGACGGGCATTGGCGCGCCAGCCGTCATTCGCCGCCCACGGGTCGGCCCACGAGTCCGCGGTTGCCGCCCCCTGCGGCGCGACCGCGCCTGCCAGTTGTGCAACGGCCAGCGCCAGCGCCTGCATGGGCACGGCCGGCGACGGCGGGAACAGCGTGGCGTGATGGCGCTCGATCAGGCCGGTATCGAGGTCGGCTTTCGCAAAGGCGTCGCCGCGCACCAGCCGGCCAAGGAAGGCGACATTGGTCGCCGGCCCCACCACTTCACAAGCAGCCAGCGCCTGCGACAGCCGCGCCAGTGCCTGTGCGCGATCGGCGCCGCGCACGATGAGCTTGGCAATCATCGGGTCGTAATACGGCGAGATCGCATCGCCTTCGCGCACGCCGGCATCGATGCGCACATCGCCATTCATGAATTCGACCGCGGCCGGCAGTCGCAGGTGCTGCAGCAAGCCGGTCGAGGGCAAGAAGCCCTTCTCCGGATTCTCCGCATAGATGCGCGCCTCGATTGCATGGCCATGGATGTGCAATTCATGCTGCAGCAAGGGCAGGCGCTCGCCGGACGCAACGCGTAGCTGCCACTCGACGAGATCGGTGCCGGTGATCATCTCCGTGACCGGGTGCTCGACCTGCAGTCGCGTATTCATCTCCATGAAATAGAAACTGCCATCCTGGTTCGCGATGAACTCGACCGTGCCCGCGCCGACATAGCCGACCGCCTTCGCCGCAGCGACGGCAGCCTCGCCCATCGCACGCCGGCGTTCCTCTGTCATGCCCGGCGCCGGCGCTTCTTCCAGCACTTTCTGGTGGCGGCGCTGCACCGAGCAATCACGCTCGAACAAATACACGCAGTTGCCGTGCGTATCGGCAAACACCTGGATTTCGATATGACGCGGCCGGGTCAGGTATTTCTCGACCAATACCTTGTCGTCACCAAAGCTGGCCGCCGCCTCGCGCTTGCATGAGGCGAGCGCGGCAGCAAAGTCCCCGGCTTTGTCGACGATGCGCATGCCCTTGCCACCGCCACCGGCGCTGGCCTTCAGCAACACCGGATAGCCGATGCGGTCGGCCTGCTGCTGCAGGAAGCCCGCATCCTGTTCATCACCGTGATAACCGGGCACCAGCGGCACGCCGGCCTTTTCCATCAATGCCTTTGCTGCCGACTTCGAGCCCATCGCATGAATGGCCGAGGCCGGCGGGCCAATGAAGACCAGCCCGGCGTCCGCGCACGCCGCCGCGAACGCTTCATTCTCGGACAGGAAGCCATAGCCCGGATGCACCGCCTGCGCACCGCTGGCCTTGGCCGCGGCAATGATGCGCTCGATGCGCAGATAGCTGTCCTTCGCCGGCGCCGGCCCGATCGCCTGCGCTTCATCGCACAGCGCCACATGCTTGGCGCGGGCATCGGCATCCGAGTGCACGGCGACCGTGCGCACGCCGAGGCGGCGCGCGGTCGTCGCTACGCGGCACGCGATTTCGCCGCGATTGGCAATCAGGATAGTGGTGAACATGTCTCGCTCCGATGGTTTTCGCTTTTTTCAAGCGTTATTCTGATTGGCGACCTTGTCGATGACGGCCAGCGTGCGCTCACCCAGCATCGCAATGTCGTCGTCCGTCATCACATACGGCGGCATCCAGTACACGGTCGTGCCTATCGGTCGCAGCAGCAGCTTCTGCGTCAGTGCTTCGGCGAAGCAGCGGCGCGAAAAGCCTTCGGCTTGCGCCGGCAACACATCGAACGCCGCGATCATGCCGCGCTGGCGCACATTCGTGACCCGTGGATGCGCGGCGATCGGCTGCAAGGCGTCGGCGATCTTTGCGGCACGCGCGCGGTTGGCGTCGATCACGCGGTCTTCATCGAAGATCGCCAGCGTCGCCAGCGCCGCCCGGCATACCAGCGGATTGCCCGTGTATGAATGCGAATGCAGGAAGCCGCGCGCAAGCTCGCGATGATAGAAGGCCTGATATACCTCGTCGGTAGTCATCACCAGGGACAAGGGCAGGTAGCCGCCGCTGATGCCTTTCGACAGGCACAGAAAATCCGGCCAGATGGCGGCCTGTTCGCACGCAAAGAAACTGCCGGTGCGGCCGCAGCCGACTGCAATCTCGTCGGCGATCAGGTGCACCCGGAATTCATCGCACAGCGCGCGCAGCGCGCTCAGGTAACGCGGTCCGTACATCAGCATGCCGCCGGCACACTGCACCAGCGGTTCGACGATCACTGCTGCGATACGGTCGCCGCGACGCTCGAACAGCGTGCGCATCGCCTGCAGCGCGTCATCGATACGGTCATCAGCGCCTGCCGCCGACGCCGGCGACATCACCACATGCGCACGCCGAACCATGCCGCCATAGGCGTCGGTGAAGATCGGCACATCGGTGACGCCAAGTGCGCCGACGGTCTCGCCATGGTAGCTGCCGGACAGGCACACGAATTCCTGCTTCGCCGTCTGGCCGTGGTTGCGCCAGTAATGGAAGCTCATCTTCAGCGCAATCTCGACCGCCGATGCGCCATCGGACGCAAAGAAACAATGGCCAAGTGCATGCCCGGTGCGCGCGGCCAGTTGCTCGGACAATTGCACCACCGGCTCATGCGTGAAACCGGCCAGCATCGCATGCTCGAGCTTGTCGAGCTGGTCCTTCAGCGCCGCATTGATGCGCGGGTTCGCATGGCCGAACAGATTCACCCACCAGGAGCTGACGGCATCCAGATAGCGGCGACCCTGATGGTCGTACAGCCAGACACCCTGACCATGGCTGAGCGCGACCAGCGGCAAGGTCTCATGGTGCTGCATCTGCGTGCATGGATGCCAGACGCTTGCGAGGCTGCGCGCCACCCAGTCGCCGGCAGTATTCATGTCGTTCATGCCTGTCTTGCTTTCTGCTTGTCTTGCTTTGTAAGTGGCCTTACATCCTGAACACGCCGAACTTCGTGTCCGGTATCGGCGCATTCAACGCAGCCGACAGGCCGAGCGCGAGCACGCGCCGGGTGTCGGCCGGGTCGATCACGCCGTCATCCCACAGCCTTGCGCTGGCGTAGTACGGATGGCCCTGCGCTTCGTATTGCTCGCGGATCGGCGCCTTGAACGCCGCCTCCTCTTCCGCGCTCCAGCTGCCACCTTTGGCCTCGATGCCGTCGCGCTTCACGGTGGCCAGCACGCTCGCGGCCTGCTCACCGCCCATCACCGAGATGCGCGCATTCGGCCACATCCACAGCATGCGCGGCGAATACGCGCGGCCGCACATGCCATAGTTGCCGGCACCGAAGCTGCCGCCGATGATTACGGTGAACTTCGGCACCGCCGCGGTCGCGACCGCGGTCACCATCTTTGCGCCATGGCGCGCGATGCCTTCGTTTTCGTATTTGCGACCGACCATGAAGCCGGTGATGTTCTGCAAGAACACCAGCGGTATCTTGCGCTGGCAGCACAGCTCGATGAAATGCGCGCCCTTCACCGCAGATTCCGAAAACAGAATGCCATTGTTCGCGATGATGCCGACCGGCATGCCATGCAGGTGCGCGAAGCCACAGACCAGCGTATTGCCGAAGCGCGCCTTGAATTCATCGAACTCGCTGCCGTCGACCAGCCGTGCGATCAGTTCGCGCACATCCCAGGGCTTGCGGGTGTCGGTCGGGATCAGACCATAGATCTCGCGCTCGTCATATTTCGGGGGTACCGGATCGCGCAACACCAGGGGCTGCGGCTTCGTGCGGTTCAGGTTGCCGACGATGCTGCGCGCGATCGCGAGCGCGTGCGTGTCATCCTGCGCCAGATGATCGACCACGCCCGACAGGCGCGTGTGCACATCGCCGCCGCCACGGTCTTCGGCACTGACCACCTCACCGGTCGCGGCCTTCACCAGTGGTGGGCCGCCGAGGAAGATGGTGCCCTGCTCCTTGACGATGATGGATTCATCGCTCATAGCCGGTACGTAGGCACCGCCGGCGGTGCAGGAGCCCATCACCACCGCGATCTGCGGTATGCCCTGCGCGGACATATTGGCCTGGTTGAAGAAGATGCGCCCGAAATGGTCGCGATCGGCGAACACTTCATCCTGGTTCGGCAGGTTCGCGCCACCGGAATCGACCAGATAGATACAGGGCAGGCAATTCTGCTGCGCGATCTCTTGCGCGCGCAGATGCTTCTTGGCCGTCATCGGGTAATAGGTGCCGCCCTTCACGGTGGCGTCATTGCACACGATGACGCATTCCTGGCCCTTCACGCGGCCGATGCCGGTGATGATGCCGGCCGACGGCGCCGCGTTGTCATACATGTCGAACGCTGCCAGCTGCGAAAACTCGAGAAAGGGCGTGCCGGGATCGAGCAACTGGTTCACGCGTTCGCGCGGCAGCAGCTTGCCGCGTGCGATGTGCTTCTGTCGCGCCGCTTCACCGCCGCCTTGCGCAATGCGTTCGCAATGCGCTTGCAGGTCATCGACCAGCGCCTGCATCGCTGCAGCATTGGCAGCGAATTCCGGCGAGCGGGTATTGATCTTCGATTCGATGACAGGCATGAGACTCCCTGAGGCTATTTGTCGTTGTTGTCTTTGTGGTCGTGCTTGTGGTCATGACCGTGCGGCTGGCCATGCCGGTGATCATGCTGATGCTCATGGCCGTGATCGTGGCCATGATTGCACCACGGACCGTGGACATGGCCGCCGCCATGTGTATGCGTATGCGTGTGGGAATGGGTGTGCGCATGGCTGTGACCCGGGCCGTGCTCATGCGCATAGTCATGTGCATGATCCTGCGCTGCTGCACTGCCGCGCTTGTCGACGAATTCGCCATCGACATAGAACCACAGGCCTTCTTCAAACACGAAGCGGCTGATCTCTTCCAGCCGTCGTCCGCGTCCGCCTTCACGGCAGCGCGCGACGAAATGCACGGTGCCCTGCTCGCCATGCTGCGAGCTCGCCTTGATCTCCAGCCCCAGCCACTTCAGGAACGGCGAGGTCAGCGCCTCGTCATCCGGCCGCGTCGATGGATGCCAGGTCGCACGCAGGTAATCCTCGTCCATCGTCACGTAGGCGCTGTAGCGTGCGCGCATCAGCTTTTCCGGGGTGTCGGCCACTTTGGCGCCCGAGTGGTAAGGCCAGCAGCAGGTCGCGAACACCTTGCCACCGCAGGGGCAGGCCTTGTCGTCATGTTTCGCTTCGGATTTCGCCATGGGTAAGGAGGAGTCGGGTTTCAGTGTCAGGAAAATCAGCCGCTGCCTGGTCAGGCCAGCGCGCGGCCGATCAGGATTTTCTGGATATCGCTGGTGCCTTCGTAGATCTGGCAGACGCGCACATCGCGGTAAATGCGCTCGACCGGGAAGTCCGCCAGATAGCCATAGCCGCCATGGATCTGGATTGCATCGCTGCATACCTTCTCGGCCATTTCGGTGGCAAACAATTTCGCCATCGCCGCTTCCTTCAGGCAGGGCTGGCCGGCATCTTTCATCGCCGCCGCATGCCAGACCATCTGTCGTGCCGCTTCGATCTGCGTCGCCATGTCAGCCAGCCGGAATTGCACGGACTGATGCTCGAACAGGGGCTTGTCGAAACTCTGCCGGTCTTTTGCATACGTGAGCGCCGCGTCGAAGGCCGCGCGCGCCATGCCGACCGCCTGCGATGCAATGCCGATACGCCCCCCCTCCAGCCCGGACAGCGCAATCTTGTAACCCATGCCTTCTTCCGCAATCAGGTTGGCGGCCGGGATGCGGCAATTGTCGAGCACGATCTGCGCGGTGTCCGACGAATGCTGGCCGAGCTTGTCCTCGATGCGCGCCACCACATAGCCAGGCGTGTCGGTCGGCACCCAGAATGCGCTGATGCCGCGCTTGCCGGCTGCCTTGTCCGTGACCGCCATCACGATGCAGACATCGGCGTTCTTACCACTGGTGATGAATTGCTTCACGCCGTTCAGCACGTAGTGCTCGCCGTCGCGCCGCGCGGTGGTCTTCAGCGCCGATGCATCGCTGCCGGCATGCGGCTCGGTCAATGCGAACGCGCCGAGCATGCGGCCGCTGGCCAGCGGCTTCAGCCATTGCTCCTGTTGCGCGGGATTCGCATAGCTCATCGCAATGCTGCACACCGGGCAGTTGTTGACCGAGATGATGGTCGAGGTACCGCCGTCGCCGGCAGCGATCTCTTCGATCACCAGCGCCAGCGCCAGATAGTCGAGGCCGGCACCGCCCTGCGCTTCCGGCACCGCGACACCGAAGGCGCCGAGCGCGGCCAGCTGCTGCAGTGCCTCGGTCGGAAAGCGCCGCTCGCGATCCCACTGCGCGGCATGGGGCGCCAGCTGCTGCTGCGAGAAGTCGCGCAGCGCGTCGCGGATCATCTGGTGTTGTTCGGACAGGATCATCGGATCAAAAGCGCTTCATGGTTCATTCAGGTCACGGGGATTGCTTCTTACCAACCCATCTTGCGCCCGTCATAGCTCTGGAAAGAGCCGCTCTCGGCCGGCGTCATCGCATCGATCACGCGCCGCATGCCAGCGACACTGTCATGCACCGAGGTCGGTGCGCCCGGGCCGCCCATGTCGGTCTGCACCCAGCCCGGATTCATCGTGACCAGCGTGAAATGCGGATAGTCATGGCGGGCCGAATGCACCGCCATGTTCAGCGCCGCTTTCGATGCGCGATACACCCAGCCCATGCTGGACTGCGCATCGGCAATGCTGCCCATGCCGCTGGTGATGAACGCAAACTTGCCTTTCGCAGCCTCGACGAAGGGCGCAACCAGTGGCAGCACCTGCATCGCACCGCGCACGTTTGCATGCAGGACGGCGTCGAACACATCATCGGTCGGCGGGTGAAGAGCGCCGGCTTCATTGCCAAACACACCGGCCACATACACCGCGAGGTCGAGCTTTTCGCCATCCAGCAGCCACGCGAGACCGGCCACGGACTCGGATGCCGTCACGTCCAGCTTCAGCGGCAATGCGCCTTCGGCCTTCAGCGCTGCCAGCGAAGCGGCATCGCGCGCGGTTGCATGGACTTTCCAGCCATCGGCCAGTAACTGGCGCACGAACTCGCGGCCGATGCCGCGTGATGCGCCGATGATCAGGGCTGTCTTCATTCGCCGCCCATCCTCAGAGCATCTCGACAGCCATCGCTGTCGCTTCACCGCCACCGATGCACAGCGACGCGACGCCGCGCTTGCCGCCGGTCTTCTTCAACGCGCCAAGCAGCGTGACGATGATGCGCGCGCCGGAGGCGCCGATAGGATGGCCGAGTGCGCATGCGCCGCCATGGATGTTGATCTTCTCGTGGGCAATGCCATGGTCGCGCATGGCCGCCATGGCCACTGCCGCAAAGGCTTCATTGACCTCGAACAGATCGACTTCCTTCGTGCTCCAGCCGGTCTTCTTGTACAGCTTCTCGATCGCGCCGACCGGCGCGGTGGTGAACAGGTTCGGTGACTGCGAGTGGCGCGCATGCGCAAGGATCCTTGCGATCGGCGTGGCGCCCAGCTGCCGTGCGGTGGATTCGCGCATCAGCACCAGCGCAGCAGCACCATCATTGATCGACGACGACGATGCGGCGGTGATGGTGCCGTCCTTCATGAACGCCGGCTTCAAGGTCGCAATCTTGTCGAGGCGCGCCTTCAGCGGACCCTCATCCTTGTCGATCACAACCTCACCGCCCTTGCCGGACACGGTGACCGGCGCGATCTCCCACTGGAACGAGCCATCGGCAGTGGCGGCCTGCGCGCGCTGCACGGACGCGATCGCATACGCATCCTGCGCGTCGCGCGTGAACTGATAGGTGGCAGCGCACTCTTCGGCGAAGGTTCCCATCGAGCGGCCCTTGTCATACGCATCTTCAAGACCGTCCAGCATCATATGGTCATACATCATGCCGTGGCCGATGCGGTAGCCGCCGCGTGCCTTCGGGATCAGGTAAGGCGCATTGGTCATCGATTCCATGCCGCCGGCAATCACCACGTCATTGGTACCTGCGACCAGCGAATCAAAACCATAGATGGTGGCCTGCATCGCGGAGCCACACATCTTCGACAAGGTGACCGCACCGGCCGATACCGGGATGCCGCCGCGAATCGACGCCTGCCGCGCGGGCGCCTGACCCTGACCGGCCATCAGGCAGTTGCCGAAGATGACTTCATTCACCGCGTCCGGCGCAATGCCGGCGCGCTCGACCGCCGCGCGTATCGCGACCGCGCCGAGCTCATGCGCGGCCAGCGCAGAAAAGTCGCCCTGAAACGCACCCATCGGGGTGCGCGCTGCGCCAACGATGACGATAGGGTCTTGCATCTGTCTCTCCTGTCTTGAATCCGATGTTGCTGAATCTGTGGTTGCTGAATCTGTGGTTGCCGATGCTGATTGCCGATGCCGCGGGTTCACGCGGCCCTGGCGGAGGTGGACGACGAGGACGCTGCGGCCGTGCCGGTCTGGTGGATGAAGCGCACCTCCTGCGGATACGGGAAGGTGTCCGGCACCTGACCATCGACAATGCTCTGCTTGCGCTGACGCCAGTAATCGGCGGTCAGCAGCTCCGCATGGTGTTTCATGAAGTATTGCCGCACCTTCGGGTTACCGAGCAGGAAAACGCCAAACTGCTCGGGGAAGACATCATTCTTTGCGATGTGATACCACGGTTCGCTCGCCATTTCATCTTCTTCATTGCGCGGCGCGGGAATGTCGCGGAAATTGCAATCGGTGATGTATTCGATTTCATCATAGTCATAGAACACGACGCGGCCCTGGCGGGTAACGCCGAAGTTCTTGTACAGCATGTCGCCGGGGAAGATGTTGGCGGCGACCAGGTCCTTGATCGCATTGCCGTATTCGCGCACGCCATGTTCGAGCTTTTGTTCGTCGCCGGCTTTTTCAGCCTCGGTGAGCCAGATGTTGAGCGGCGTCATGCGGCGCTCGATGTACAGGTGCTTCACGATCACCTGGTCGCGATCTTCCTCGATCAGCGAGGGGGCGACTTCTTTCAGTTCAGCCAGCAACTCATCGGAGAAACGCGAGCGCGGAAATGCGACATTCGAGTATTCGAGCGTATCGGCCATGCGGCCGACGCGGTCGTGGTATTTGACCAGCAGGTATTTTTCCTTCACCAGCTCGCGCGTGGTTTCTTTCGGCGCCGGGAACTGGTCCTTGATGACCTTGAACACGTAAGGGAAGGATGGCAGCGCGAACACCACCATCACCAGCCCGCGAATACCCGGCGCAATTGCGAAGTTGTCGGATGAATTCGCAAGATGGTGCAGGAAGTCGCGGTAGAACGCGGCCTTACCCTGCTTGTGCAGACCGAGCACGGTGTAGATCTCGCTGCGCGGCTTGTTGGGTAGGATGGTGCGCAGGAATTTCACGTAGGCGGACGGCACTTCCATATCCACCATGAAGTAGGCACGCGTGAACGAGAACAGCAGCGTGAGCTGGCTGGTGTCGGTGAGCACGGTATCGAGGAACATCTCGCCGCTGCGGTTGTGCAGTACCGGAATCACGAAACCATGCAGCTGGTTGCCATTGATCAGGCGGCCAATGATGTACGCCCCCTTGTTGCGCATGAAGGGGCTGGCCAGGACCTGGATCTGGTGATTGGCTTCGGGTGCATGGCCGCCGAGCAGCAGGTGCAAGCGCGCCTCGACCAGCGCGATGTCGCGCTCGAGATCGGCAAACTCGCCCTTGAACTGGAAATTCGTGACCACGCGGCGCAGCGAGCTGCGCAAGCCATCGCGGCCCGGGTAATACACGCGGTATGCGGGCACGCCTTCGCGCGGCTCGATGTACTCGGTCGAGATGGTCGGCCAGACGAAGATGAAATCGTTGTTGAAATACGTGCGGTGCAGGATGTTGCAGCAGACCGAATTGAAGAAAGTCTCGGCCAGCTCTGGCTGCCGATGCTCGGTCAGCATGCCGATGTAATGCAGCTTCACTTCACGCCAGACGGCATCGGTCAGTTCGGCCTCGTCGTACTCGTCTTCCAGCGCCTGCACGCATTCCTGCACGCGGCGGTCATAGAAGGCGATGCGCTCGCGCGCCTCGGCTTGTGCCTGCTGCCAGGTCTGGTTCTCGAAGTGCCGGCGCGCGGCCTGGCTGGACTGGCGGAACAAGCGGTAGTGCTTGTCGAAGCCATCCATCAGGATGCGCGCGATGTCGAACGCGATCTGCGACGACAACAGTTTCGGAAAATGCTGCATGGAGTCCTCTGGGTTCCTTCGGCAGTCTTTCGGCAGTCTTTCGTCAGCCGGTGCGGCTTGCTTCGTGGCCGTGTCCGCGTTCGGGCACGATCAAGCGGTGTCAGGCGGTTTCGGCAAACAGCTCGCGGCCAATCAGCATGCGGCGGATCTCGCTGGTGCCGGCGCCGATTTCATACAGCTTTGCATCGCGCCACAGTCGGCCGGTCGGATAGTCATTGATGTAGCCATTGCCGCCCAGCGCCTGGATCGCCTCGCCGGCCATCCAGGTCGCCTTCTCGGCCGAGTACAGGATGGCGCCCGCGGCATCCTTGCGCAACGCGCGCACCTGCTCGGGCGCAGTCGCGCGGTCGCAGGCCTGGCCCACTGCATAGACATAGGCCTTGCAGGCCATCATGGTCGAGTACATGTCGGCGAGCTTGCCCTGCATGAGCTGGAACTCGCCGATAGGCTGGCCGAACTGCTTGCGTTCATGCACATAGGGCACCACCACATCCATGCACGCCTGCATGATGCCGAGCGGTCCGCCGGACAGCACGGCACGCTCATAGTCGAGGCCCGACATCAACACATTGACGCCGCGACCAAGGCCGCCGAGTACATTCTCGGCCGGCACCTCGCAATCCTGGAACACCAGTTCGCCGGTGTGCGAGCCACGCATGCCGAGCTTGTCGAGCTTTTGCGCGACCGAGAAGCCCTTGAAACCCTTCTCGATCAGGAAGGCAGTGATGCCGCGCGTGCCCGCCTCGATGTCGTTCTTTGCATAGACCACCAGCACATCGGCATCGGGACCATTGGTGATCCACATCTTGCTGCCGTTCAGCACCCAGCGGTCACCCTTGAAATCCGCGCGCAGCTTCATGTTGACCACATCGGAGCCGGCATTCGGTTCCGACATCGCGAGTGCGCCCACGTGCTCGCCGCTGATCAGCTTGGGCAGGTATTTCTGTTTTTGCTCGTCGCTGCCATTGCGACGGATCTGGTTCACGCACAGGTTGGAGTGCGCGCCATACGACAGGCCGACCGACGCCGATGCGCGGGAAATTTCTTCCATCGCGATGATGTGCGCGAGATAGCCGAGTGCGCTGCCGCCATAGGCTTCCGGCGCCGTGATGCCGAGCAGGCCCAGATCCCCCATCTTGCGCCACAGGTCCATCGGGAACTGGTCGCTGCGGTCGATCTCGGCCGCCCGCGGCGCGATCTCGCTGTCCGCAAACTGGCGCACCGCGTCGCGCAGCGCGGCAATGTCTTCGCCGTGGTCGAAAGTGAGTCCGGGCAGGTCAATCATGGTGGGTCTCCGATAGCATGCTTGTTGCTTGTCTTGTTGCCTGTCTTGTTGCTTGACTGCTTGCTTGATGGTTAGCCGGCTTGGCTTGGCTGTTGCCGGGCCTATCGTTGTGCAGGTTCCGTTCTTTTTCGCTGACGCGCGTCGGGCCGGCAGCGCTCACGCGGCGTGCCGGCTGCGCGCGCCACTTTTCTTCGGGCGGTCGTCCGAGGTCTCCAGCATGCGGCGGCATTGCTCTTCATGCGCGGTGATCTCGGCCAGCGTGACTTCGATATCCTCGCGCTGCTGTTCGAGGGCTTCGCGATGACGCGCGAGCACCGCGAGGAAGCTGGTCAGCTGCGCGGTCGAGTCTTTCGGCGATTCATACATGTCGACCAGATCCTTGATCTCGGACAGGGTCAGGCCCAGGCGCTTGCCGCGCAGCGTGAGCTTGAGCCGCGTGCGGTCACGCGCGCCGTACACGCGCGTGCGGCCGCCGGCACCCTCGCGGCGCGGGCTGATCAGCCCCTGGTCTTCGTAGAAACGGATCGCGCGCGGCGTGATGTCGAACTCGCGCGCCAATTCGGTAATGGTGTAGGTGGCCATGGTCTCCGTCGTCGGCCACCGGGCTCGCAAGCCGATCCGGCCCTGGCGGCCGTCGGCAGTGCCCGCCCGGGGCCTGTAGAATGAACGTTTACGTAAACGTCAATCAGGTGGCTATTGTAGGCGGGGTGCGCGCAATTGCAAACCCTGCGCGGCAGCCCCGGGGACCGGGTCGACTGGCATTTGCTCGCATTTGCTGGCGTTCGGACCTTTGGCTGGCGATGGCTGGCTTCGCCGACCACCGCTTGCCAGCCTGCCCCGGCCTGCCGGTCAGCCGAGCACCGGCCCTACCGGACACCGAATTGAGCTGCAAAACCAGGATACGGTCCCATGAATCCACAGGAATCCGAGCTGCATTACCCGCTGGGCGACACCCTGCCCGCCACCGGCCAGGCTGTCGAATTGGCAACTGGCGTGCGCTGGCTGCGTATGGGCCTGCCGTTTGCGCTGAACCATATCAACCTGTGGCTGCTGGACGATGGCGACGGCTGGACCGTGGTCGATTGCGGCATTGCGACCGACGACACCCGCGCCGCATGGGAACAGGTGTTTGCGCATGAGCTGCGCGGCAAGCCGGTGACGCGCGTGATCGCGACCCATTGCCACCCGGACCACGTGGGCCTGTCGGCCTGGCTGTGCGATCGCTGGCACGCGCCGCTGGCAATGACGGTCGGCGAATACGGCTTTGCGCGCATGATGGCGGCCGGCCTGCCCGGCGCCGATGGCCCGGCAATGATCCCGCACTTCCGTCGCCATGGACTGACCGACCGCGACAAGCTGGCGCAGCTCGACGGCCGCAAGTCCTATTACCCGTCGCTGGTGCCGAAAGTGCCGGAGCATTTCCTGCGGCTGGAGGAAGAACGGCCCTTGCAGATCGGCGGCCGCGCGTGGCAGGTAATCACCGGCACCGGCCATTCGCCGGAGCATGCGGCGCTGTATTGCAAAGAACTAGGGATCCTGATCTCGGGCGACATGGTGCTGCCGCGGATTTCGACGAATACCTCGGTGTTTGCGATCGAACCGGAAGCCGACGCGGTTGGCCATTACCTGGCGTCGCTGGAGAAATTCCTTCCGCTGCCGGCCGACACGCTGGTGCTGCCTTCGCATGGCAAGCCCTTCCGCGGGCTGCACCAGCGCATTGCGCAATTGCAGGCACATCATGCGGAGCGACTGGATGAAGTGCGCGTCGCCTGTGCGACCCCGCAATCGGCGGCTGACATCGTGCCGCTGATGTTCAAACGCGAACTGGACATGCACCAGCTGACCTTTGCGATGGGCGAGGCGCTCGCGCACCTGCACCGGCTCTGGTATGCGGGTGAATTGACGCGAACCGAGGGTGAGGACGGCGTGCTGCGCTTCGTGCGACGCGCCTGAAAAGCACGCAATCAGCCGAATTCAGACCTGTCCCGACATTTTCCTGGATCTGCGTATCGCTTAGCTGGCAGCTAATTCGCGCAGATAACGCAAGCCCGCAATCGCGCGGCTGCCATACCAGGACAGCATTTCACCATCGACCAGTCGTACGGGTTTGCCAAGCTGGCGTTCGAGCGCATCGGCATGCGTCTCGGTGAAACGGTAAGGCTCGCTGGACAGCAGTACTTCATCGATCTGGTTCACGACATCGTCGCTCCAGCGGAATGACGGATAGCGCGCGTCCGACGGCGCCTGCCACTGCTGCCAGCCGACCAGTGCCAGCATGCGCGCGATATAGGTGTCGCGCGAGACGGTCATCCACGGATCCTGCCAAATGCAGTAGAGCACACGCTTCAGGGGCAACGCTGCCTGCTCGATACGCTGCACGCCGTCCTGCCCCCCTGCTGGCGCACCCGCCTGCGCTGCTGCATCACGCGGCAAAACCCGTGCGCGCGTCAGTGCCAGCTCGGCGTCGAGCTGCGCGCACAAGGCTTCGGCACGCGCTTCGGCCCCGAAAATGCCTCCCAGCAGACGGTACAGCGCCAGGTTGTCTTCCGGCGCCAACGGATGCGTGACAATCAATTGCGGTACGAATGTCGCGATCTGGTCGGCGGTCGGCTTTTCATTCTCGTCGATGTTGACCACGACATGCGTGGGCTGCAGTTTGCGCAGCTTGTCGAGATTGACGTCCTTGGTGCCGCCGACCTTCGGTATCGAAGTCAGCACCTCGGACGGATGGATGCAGAAGCCGGTGCGGCCGACCAGCCAGTGAGCAAGGCCGAGGTCGCAGATCAATTCGGTCACCGACGGTACCAGCGACACGATGCGCGGCGTGTCGCCCGGGCGCACTGCAGCGTGCACGGTGCCGAGCGCATCGACCAGCGCGGTGGCGATCGTGTGCTTTGCTGATGCGGGTGCGGGTGTCAATGCCGGTTCCGGTGACTGTGACGGTGCCAGTACCTGCACAGGTGCTGCGGGATGCGGTCGGGCGCTGCCGGCGCTCATCGGGGTGTATGGCCTTCGATGTCCTGTACCGAGGGCTTGTGCGGCGCACGCGCGAACGCCGCGTCAAACAAGCAGTTCGGCATGCATCGCAACACCCAGGACACGATACGCATCGGCCACGGGATCACCGCATAGCTGCGACCGGCGTCGATCACGCGCACGGCGCTGCGCGCGAAGCGCTCGGCCGGCATCAGGAAAGGCATGCGGTAGGTGTTCACCTGCGTCATCGGCGTGTCGATGTAACCGGGCGCAATCGTCACCACGCGGATGCGATGGCTGCGCAATTCCACGCGCAGCGATTCACAGTAGCTGATGACGGCCGCCTTCGAGGCACTGTACGCTTCGGCACCCGGCAGCCCGCGTATGCCAGCCACGCTGGCAATACCGACCAGCCGCAAGTCTTGCGCGCCGGCGGCGGCCTGCGCCTTCATCGTTGCGATGAACGGCGCGAAGGTGGCCGCAGTCGCCACCACATTGGTTTGCAGGATGCGCTCGATGACCGCGATGTCGCCGTCGCGCCCGGTCAGCGTGCCGAAGGACACACCGGCATTCGCGATCACGACATCGATACCGCCGGCGTCGGCGATGAATGCTTCAGCGGCGGTGGCCAGCGCCGCATGGTCGTTCACATCGACCGCATAGCAGCGATGCAGCGCCGGATTGGGCAGGCTGGCGACCAGTGCCTGCAGCTTGTCGGCACGCCGCGCCAGCAGGCCGAGACGCGCGCCGCGCGCGGCATACTCGCGCGCCAGCGCTTCGCCGAGGCCGCTCGATGCGCCCGTGATGAAGACGCGTTTCAACGCAGACCCGGCGATGCGAGGAAGGCCGACAAAAGACGCAACGGGATCACGGCGCGCGATGGACCAGGCTTATTTCTTCTTCGCGACCAGCGCGTCCATCACCTGCAGCGTTGCTGCATTCATCTGCGCCTCCGATGCGCCGCGCATGGTCTGGCCAACGATGGACGGCGAGGTGATGTACTGGCCGTCGATCACGACCGTCGGCACGCCATCGATGCGGAAGGTTTCCTGCAACTGACGCACGCGATTGACCTTGGACTGCACGGTGAAGGAGTTGTAGGTGTCGGTGAACTTCTTCATGTCCACGCCCTGCTTCTCGATGAAGGCCATGATCTGCTCTTCGCGGTCCAGTTTCTGGCGGCCGGCATGGATGGCATCGAACACGGCACGATGCAGGTCGAAGCGGTTCATCGCTTCCAGCGTGTAGTAGAGCTTTTGCTGCGGCACGAACGATTCGCGGAAGCCGACCGGCACGCGCTTCATCACGATACGGTCACCCTGCTTCTTCACCCAGTCCGCCAGGTAAGGCTCGAACTGGAAGCAGTGCGGGCAGTTGTACCAGAAGAATTCCAGCACCTCGACCTTCTTACCGGTGTCGGTCGGTACCGGCTGCGACAGGCGGGTGTACTCCTCGCCCTCGACCGGCGCATTCGGTGCAGCAGTGGCAGAGATGGCAATCAGGCCGAAGCAGGCAATGGCAAACAGTCGTTGCAGGAGTCGCATAGGGGTCCTCTATCCGGGTTGTTCGAAGGGTTGTTCGAAGATCTGTTGTCGGTGATGCAGCGATTGGTCTTTCAGCGATTGGTTTTTCAGCGATCGGGCTGGCAGCCATTCTGTTGCGTTGACATGTGCTCGATGTCGCGCGTTACGATTGTTTACGCTCGGCCCGCCGCCTCGCGGCCTGGCCGCAGCATTTATCGGGGCACGCGCACCACAGCGGCATCGACGCCATTGTCGGACAGGCGCACGCGCGCACGATTCATGGCCTCGACATCGGCGAACGGGCCGACACGCACCCGGTACAAGGTTCCGATCTCGGACTTGCGCTCGGCGATCGATGCGGCCACGCCCATCATCGCCAGCCGCGCCTTGGTCGCTTCCGCATCCTGCAGTTCACGGAACGCACCGGCCTGCAGATAGTAGGTGAACGCATCGCCGCCCGTTGCCGCTGCAGCGGGCGCCGTGCCCGCGGCCGGGCCGGCATTCGAGCCCGGTGCCGGGTTGGCGGCTGCCGATGCAGACGGCTTGTCGTTGCGCGCGCCGGCGTTAGCGCTGGCTGCGCCGCTCGGGCTGTCCTTGCCGGGTGCCGTCGCAGCGGGTGCGGGTTCGACCGGTTTCCTGCCGGTCGATAGTTGCGGTGCCGGCAATGCAGCCGGGGCGGCCGGCACGGTCGTCGGTGCACTGTCGTCATCGAGGCGTTCGCGGCGCTCGCGCGCACCGCCCGGCAGCGTCTTGTTCGGGTCGCCAAGCTCGCCGGCTGGCTGCGTCTGCTTGCCGAGCTTGTCGACGAAGGGCAGCGGTGTCTTCATGATCGTCATTGCGACGCCGACTGCGACCCCGAGGCCGATGATCAAGCCAATGATCAGGCCGGCCAGGGTGCCACCTTGCTGCCGACGCCAGCGCAAGCGACGCTGCAGCCCATGCATGGAAGACAGTGCGGTCATTACATCCTTGCGGGCGCCGAGACGCCAATCAGTTGCAGGCCATTGCGCAGCACCTGGCGCGTGGCCAGCAGCAGCGCAAGGCGCGCCAGCTTCAGTGCGTCATCATCGACCAGCACGCGCTCGGCATTGTAGTAGCTGTGCAGCTCGCCGGCGAGATCGCGCAGATAGAACGCGACCTGGTGCGGTGCCATTTCCTCGGCAGCGCGCGCGAGCATCTCGGGATACTCGGCAAGCCGCGCGAGCAGGCTCGCTTCACGCGGCGCCACCAGCGGCGACAGATCGACATCCTTCAGCAGCGCCTCGTTGCCGCCGGCTGCGGTCCATTGCGCGAGCACCGAGCAGATGCGCGCATGCGCATACTGCACGTAGTACACCGGATTTTCGTCGGACTGCGCCAGCGCGAGATCGACGTCGAACACGAATTCGGTGTCGGCCTTGCGCGAGATCAGGAAGAAGCGCACCGCGTCGCGGCCGCGCGTCAGGTCGCGCTGACCGTTGGCGTCAGCGCTGTTGGCGGCGTCGCCGGCCGACCATTCGATCAGGTCGCGCAGTGTCACGTAGGAGCCGGCGCGCTTCGAGATCTTCACCTCTTCGCCGTTCTTCATCACGGTGACCATCTTGTGCAGCACATAGTCCGGGTAGCCCTGCGGTATGCCGGCGCCCACGCCCTGCAGGCCGGCGCGCACGCGCGCAATGGTGCCGTGGTGATCGCTGCCCTGGATGTTGATGACCTTGCCGTAACCGCGCTGCCATTTGGTGATGTGATACGCGACATCCGGCACGAAGTAGGTATAGGTACCGTCGGACTTTTTCATCACGCGGTCCTTGTCGTCACCGTAGTCGGTACTGCGCAACCACAGCGCACCATCCTGCTCGAAGGTCTTGCCGGCCTTTGTCAGCGCATCGACGGCGGCCTCGACCTTGCCGTCGGTGTACAGCGATGATTCGAGGTAGTAGTTGTCGAAGCGTACGCCGAAGGCTTGCAGGTCAAGGTCTTGCTCATGCCGCAGGTAAGTCACGGCAAAACGGCGTATCGAATCGATGTCATTGACGTCGCCGCTGGCCGTCACCGGTTCGCCATTGGCGGCGGAGACTGTCCGCTTTGCGAGAAAGTCGGCCGCGATGTCAGCGATGTAGTCGCCGTTGTATGCAGATTCGGGCCAGTCGGCATCACCCGGCTTCTTGCCGAGGGCGCGCGCCTGCACGGAGGTCGCCAGCGTTGCAATCTGCACACCGGCGTCGTTGTAATAAAACTCGCGCAGCACTTCATGGCCCTGCGCCTCGAGCAACGCGCAGATCGCATCGCCGAGTGCGCCCTGGCGACCGTGGCCCACATGCAAGGGGCCGGTCGGATTGGCCGACACGAATTCGACCAGCACTTTGCTGCCGGCGCCGTCATTCGACATCCCATAGCACTGCGCATCGGCGAACACGCGGCGCACCACATCCTGTTTGGCTGCCAGGGCAACACGCAGGTTGATGAAGCCGGGGCCGGCGATCTCGACGGCGTCCAGCAAGCCCTGGCGCGCCGGATTGGCCATCACCGCGTCTGCCAGGCCCTGCGCCAGTTCGCGCGGGTTTTTCTTCAGTGGTTTCGCCAGTTGCATCGCGATATTGCACGCGAGGTCGCCGTGCGACGGATCACGCGGGCGTTCAAGTGTGATCACGGGTGCGGCAAGGTCGGTACCGGCCAGCATCGGCGCAACGGCATCGGCAAAAAGCCGGACGATGTGTTCTTTGTGTCTGGATTGCATGGAGTGGGGAATTCGGGGCTGCCGCGCGGACAGGCGGCAAAGCAAGGATTATAGCCGCCGGCCCCCTGTTGCGCCGGGGCACGCGAGCCGGATGGCGGCGGCGTATCGAGGCGGTATCGGCAAGCTGCCGCCTGAACTTTGGTCGGCACCGGCACTCCATCCCTCGATGGAAAGACTGACACGACTCAAGCCCTATCTGATGATGCTGGCACTGGTCGCCGGCCTGACCGGGCTGAGGCTACTGTTGCTGCCAGTGATGAAATACGTCGGCCCGGTGGCGGTGTATTTCCTCGCGACGGCCATCTCGGCGCTGTATGGCGGCCTGCGGCTCGCCATGTTCACTTGCGTGATCTGTGTACTGCTGTCGAGTTACTTTTTCATCGAGCCGGCGTACAGCTTCAAGATCGGCCGCCCGGCGGATCTGGTCCTGATGGTGATCTTCATCGTCGATGCGGTGCTGTTCGGCATCGCCGGTGAATCCTTCAAGCGCGCGCGCGACCGGCAGGTAGAACTGATGGGCTCGCTGGAGGAGGCAAAGCGCAACATTGCGCTCAGCGAACACACGATGCGCGCGATGCTGGAATCATCGTCGCAAGGGATATTCGGTGTCGATATGGAGGGCAGGATACAGATCGCTAACCGAGCCGCGCATACGATGTTTGGCTATGCGCCGGGTGAATTGCTGGGCCAGCCCATCGATATCCTGATCGACGTGCCACAGCGTGCGGCGCACGCGCGCCACCTGCGCGAATTCTTTGCACACAGCGGCGACAAGGCGCTGCGCCACGGGCTCGATGTGAAGGGACGGCGCAAGAACGGCGAATTGATCCCGATCGAGGCGGCGATCACGGTCACCGATACCGCAGATGGCCGCATGGGCGTGACCTTTGTGTCTGACGTGACCGAGCGCAAGCGCGCCGAAGAAAAGCTGCGGCACGCTGCGCAGCACGACCCGCTGACCGGGCTGCCGAATCGCGCACTGGTGTATGAGATTGGCGCGCAGCTGATCGGTGGTGCGCGGCGGCACCAGCACAAGCTGGCGGTCATGTTCTTCGATCTCGACCGCTTCAAGCCGATCAACGATACCTACGGACACCGCACCGGTGACCTGATGCTGCAGGAAGTGGCGCGACGGCTGAAGACCTCGGTGCGCTCGAGTGACCTGGTCGGACGGCTGGGCGGCGATGAATTCGTGGCGGTGCTGACCGAGTTGCATTCGGATGCGCACCTCGAGAGCATTGCGTCGCATTTGTTGAAGCGCCTGTCCGAGCCGTATCGCATCGAGTCGCTCGAGTTGCATACCTCACCGTCGATCGGCATCAGCCTGTATACCGATGATGGCAATGACATTGACCTGTTGATACGGCGCGCAGATGCCGCGATGTATCACGCGAAAAGTCGGGGCCGCAACAATTACCAGTATTTCTCGGATGAGATCCGCAGCAATACCGCGAATGTCTTTGCGCTGGAGCAGCGCCTGCGGCGCAGCCTGCAGCAAGAGGATTTCGAGCTCGCATACCAGCCCGTGATCGACATGCGCAGCGGCAAACTGGTCGCGGTGGAGGCGCTGATCCGCTGGCGGCAGCCGGATGGTGCCGAACTGATGCCGGGCGATTTCATCGCTGCGGCCGAGGCCAGCGGCCTGATTCACCAGATCGGCGAATGGGTGATCCGCGAAGCCTGCCGGCAGCATGAGCGCTGGCGAGCAGGCGGCATGCCGGCGGTGCGCATCGCGGTCAATGTATCGCCGATGCAGTTTCGTTCGCCGGATTTTCGTGACCGGCTGCTGGCCGCGCTCAACAGCAGCACGATGGACCCGAGCTGCCTGGAGCTTGAAGTCACCGAAACCACGGTGATGAGCCGCATTGAGGAAGCGACGCGCACCATGTCCTGGCTGAAGGAGCTGGGCTTGCGGGTCGCGCTCGATGATTTCGGCACCGGCTATTCCAGCCTCAGCCATCTCGCACAACTGCCGATCGACAAGCTGAAGGTGGACAAGGCGTTCGTCACGCACATCGATTCCGACCAGCGCTCGCTTGCGATTGCAGAGACCGTGCTTGCGCTCGGCCAAAAGCTCGGCGTCGAAACCGTGGCCGAGGGCATCGAGAATCCCGGTGCGTTCAGCATGCTGCGCGATCTCGGTTGCGGACTGGCGCAGGGCTATCTGATCGGTCGCCCTATGCGTGCCGAGCAATTGCGCGACTGGCATACCGCCCGCGAGTCGGCGATGCGCGTGATGCCGGCCTGAAGCTCCATCCAGAAGCCAACCAGAAGCCACTTTGAAGCCACCCTGAAGCCGCCTGAGGTCGGCCTGGGATCGGCCTGAGTCCGTCCTGACCTCGGTCTGAACCCGCGTTTGCAAACGCCGGCCCGGGAAAGCTTGTGGCCGCGTAAAGAGCGTGCACACAGCCTGCGCAGCGGCGACCCGCGCTTGTCAGCGCTCAATGAAGCGCGCACCCCCTTCCCTAAGTTCTCGTAGAGCCATGCCGGCGAAGGCCGGCGGCCCATTCGATCAGGGATCAAACGGGGAGCGAACATGAGAATCTGCATTGACAGAAATACCGGAGTGGCCTTGCTATGCTTGCTGATGTTGCCGCCCATGCTGCTGGGAGGCTGCGGCAGTGGCGATGGCGGTGGGCCGGGCGGCGGCAGCGCGGTCCCGTCGGAGCAAAGCAGCACCACCACCATGAACTGCCCCGAAGCCGGTTCGCAGTGCACCGGGCGCAGCCAATTGCGCACTGACAGCGGAATCGCCGTCACGGCATCCGGCGTGCAGGTCTATGCCGTATCGACCAATGATCTTGAAGTGCCGAACACAACGCCGGCGGTTGCGTTCGGATTGCAGCCGGCCACCGGCGGAATCGCCGATATTCGCGTCAAGCGCGATGCAAACGGACTGGTGAACCACGTCGCGCTGGTATTGAGCCAGCTCGGGCTGTCGTGGGATGGCCAGAACGAGCGGCCGACCATCATTGAGACTTTCCTCGTGCAGCCCGGACGGGTGCAGATGGACGCGAGCGGCAACATCACGACCGCAGTGCTGCCGCCGTCCAGCGACCTCGGGTTTTTCGACGTCGCGCGCAAGGGCAAAGCGGGCACGCAGGCGCACTATGCGAACAATGCGTATTTCCCGCGCGATGAGCCGATTCGCTGTCCGTCGGATGCCATGCCGTGCCCGCAGAAGGAAACCGACGGCATACAAAGCTTCGCCGGCGACTGGCGCAATGGTGGCATGCTGCCTGACAATGCGATGGGATCGCGATTGCACGAAGATGGCGCAACCGAAGCCGGCGACAACGCCGATGCGAATGGCAACCCGATCGCGCCGCCGCAGGGTCGCGGTGTGCCCCACCCCGGCTTCAAGGGCTTCCGCAACTTCCACAACTGGAGCTACCAGTACGCGAACCTCGCCTCGTGGATCACGCAAGACACGGTGAGCATTTCCGAGTGGGGCGGCAGCTTCGAGCACAACAAGGCGCGACGCGGCTTTGCTGCGTTCGGACAAGTGACGGCGCCAGCCTCGGTACCGGGCACCGGTACCGCACGCTACATCGGTTATCTGAAAGGCTGGTGGAGCTATGAGCCCACGCTCGACTCCTACCCGATTGCCGGCGATGTCGAGGCGGTGGTGGATTTCGCTGCGCGCACGGTCAAACTGACCGTCACCTCGGTGCGCATCGACGAGGGTGCGCAAGAGCCATTGCCGCTGAATCTGACGACGACGGTCAGTATCAGCACTGCGCAATTCGCCAATTATTTCAGTGGCGCCGCATCGAACGACACACTGTCAGGCGCGCTGTCGGGGCGTTTCTTCGGGCCGGTCGCTACCGGCGGCAGCGGCAATGTACCGCCCGAACTCGCCGGCGCGTTTCGTCTGCTGGCGGCCAACAACGGCCCGGTGGCAATCGGTGGCTTCTTGTTGAGGAAGGCCTGACGCACACCGAGGGCGGAGCTGCGCGCTTCGTCACGATTCGTCACGGTTGTTCACGGTTCGTCACGATTCAGCGCGATTCCTCACGCCACGCAGACCGGAGCCGGGCAGTGCGCCAGCGCGCTGCCCCGCATGGTCGCGCACGCCATTACGCCCACTATCGCGAACGCTTTGTCGCTCACCATCGCGCACAAAATTCGGTGCAGCCGAGATCGTTTTGCCAACTTGCCTGTCCAATGCTGTTCAGGCATTTTCAACAAGACGATACCGACGGAAACCGACAATGAAAGCATTTGAAATTCATCGCGCAACCAAGTGCCGCGCGAAGCTGCGGCTGGGCATGTCCGGGCCTGCAGGCAGCGGCAAAACCTATTCCGCGCTGTTGATCGCGCATGGACTCGGCGGTCAGGAGGGTTCGATCGGCCTGATCGACACCGAGCATGGCAGCGGCGACCTGTATGCCGATCTGCTGCCCGAAGGCTATGACGTGCTGCAACTGACACCGCCATTCACGCCGGCTCGATACATCGAAGCGATCCATGCGCTGGAAGACGCGGGCGTGCAGACCATCATCGTCGATAGCCTGTCGCATGCATGGACCGGCGAAGGCGGCTCGCTGGACCGGCACGGCAAGATCGCCGACCGCTCGGGCAATAGCTGGCAGGCGTGGCGGCAGGTGACGCCGGAGCACAATGCGCTGGTCGAGGCCATGTTGCAAAGCCCATGCCATGTGATTGCGACGATGCGCGCGAAAACCGACTATGTTCAGGAAAAAGATGAATGCACCGGACGGCAAGTGGTGCGCAAGATCGGCCTCGCACCAGTGATGCGCGACGGTATCGAATACGAGTTCACGGTGTTCATGGAACTCGACAGCCAGCATCTCGCGCATGTCGGCAAGGACAGGACACGACTGTTCGACGGCATGATCCTGCGCCCCGACGCCCAGATGGGACGTGAACTGCTGGCATGGCTCGACAGCGGCGCGCAGGAGCCGGTACGCATCGGGCTGCATGAAGCACAGCGTCAGTCGCTGCTGGACGCGGTCGAGCAGGCCGATACGCTGGAGGCCCTGTATCGCGCATTCGCGCATGCATACCGCGCGGCCAATGCGCTGCAAGACCTGGCGGCGCTGGATGCATTCACACAGGCGAAAGACCGCCGCAAGGCCACACTGGAAAGCCGGCATGAAGGCGAGCAAGCGCTGCCAGCCTGAGCATCGGCATGCTGCGCACCGAGACACGATGAAAAACCAGGGACATCATGATGACAGGAACACTGAACAAGGCTTTGCTGATCGGGCACCTCGGGCATGACCCGGACGTGCGCACCATGAACAGCGGCGAGCCGGTTGCCCACCTGTCGGTGGCTACCAGTGAAGCATGGAAAAACAAATCCACCGGCGCACGCCGTGACGCGACCGAGTGGCACCGCGTCGTGCTGTACAAGCGACTGGCGGAGCTGGCACAGCAACACCTGAAGAAGGGCGCGCTGGTCTATATCGAAGGCCACCTGCAGACACGCAAATGGACCGGCAAGGATGGGGTCGAGCGCCACACCACCGAAATCGTCGGCGATGAACTGCGCATGCTGCACCGGGGTTCAGACAGCCGGCCACCGCTGCAATTGCATGACGACCCGGTGCCGGATCGTCAACTGGTACAGCGGGAACGCACCGCAGGACAGGGCATTCCGTTCTGAGCAGCGAAGCGTCCGCGCTCAGCCTTGCATCCAGCGCAAGCCTTCGACCGTCCCGGCGCGCGGACGGTATTCGCAGCCAACCCAGCCGTCATAGCCGAGCTCGTCGAGCAGCTGAAACAGCCACGGATAGTTCAGCTCGCCCTCATCCGGCTCGTGCCGCGCCGGTACGCTCGCGATCTGCACATGGCCGACGTCCTTCTGCCAGCGACGGAAGCGGGTAGCGACATCGCCTTCCATGATCTGCACATGGTAGAAGTCCATCTGCACCTTCAGGTTGGGACGTGCGACGCGTGCGCGCAAGTCATGCGCATCAGCCTGCAATGAGAGCAGATAGCCCGGCATGTCACGCGTATTGATCGGCTCGACCAACAGCGTGATGCCAAGTGGCGCCAGCTTGTCACATGCGTACTGCAGGTTGGGCACGATGGTGGCGAGGTAGTCATCATCGCTCATGCCCGGTGTGCGCACACCACTCATTGCGTGCAGGCGCGGTGTGCCGAGTGCCTGTGCATACGCAATCGCGGTATCGACACTGGCGCGAAACTCGGCTTCGCGCCCCGGCAAACCGGCCAGTCCGCGCTCACCCTTGCTCCAGTCCCCCGGCGACAAATTGAACAACACGTTCTGCAGGCCGCTGCTACGCAGTGCCGCTGCGACGTCATGCGGCGCATGCTCGTAGGGGAACAGGAATTCACAACCACGAAAACCGGCCTGTGCTGCCGCATCGAAGCGTTGCAGGAACGGGACTTCATTGAACATCATCGTCAGGTTGGCGGCAAATTTGGGCATCGCAAAGACTTCCTTCAGCATCGCAAGAGGGCAGCGTCGAATCCGGGGAGACGACTGCGTTTTGGCTTGCCATCATACTCGCGCAGCCGCTATGCTCGACTGGCCGTGGCATGCGCGACCCGACCGATGGCAATGCATCGCGAAGCGCGACCATCATTCGCGCACCATCGCATGACGTCACACGCAAGCGCATCGCGCGGCGATGGCGACATGGCCACGCAGATAATCAACGACATCGGGGACAAAACATGGAAGTGCTGATTACGGGTGGCGCAGGTTTTCTGGGCATGAAGCTGACACGCGCCCTGCTCGCGCGCGGCACGCTGGCCGACGCCGATGGCCAGGCACGAGCGATCTCGCGCATCGTGCTGCTGGATCGCGTCGAACCGCAAGGACTGGACGACGCGCGTGTCAGCAGCATTGCCGGTGATGTAGCCGATGCTTCGGTGATCGCTGACGCACTGACTGCTTCCGTGCATTCGGTGTTCCATCTGGCCGCCGTCGTCAGTGGCGAGGCCGAAGCCGATTTCGATCTGGGCATGCGCATCAATGTCGATGCGACGCGCGTGCTGCTGGAGCGCGCGCGCCAGCTGGGCACGCGCCCGCGCGTGGTGTTCGCAAGCTCGGTCGCGGCCTTCGGCGGCGAACTGCCGGACCCGGTGCTGGACTCGACCGCGCCGACGCCGCAAGGCTCGTATGGCGTGCAGAAGGTGATCGGCGAATTGCTGGTCAATGATTACCATCGCCGTGGTTTCATCGACGGCCGTTCGATTCGTCTGCCGACGATCACGGTACGGCCCGGCAAGGCGAACAAAGCGGCATCCAGCTTTGCGAGCGGCATCGTGCGCGAGCCGCTGAATGGCGTCGAGGCCATCTGCCCGGTGCCATCCGAGACGCGGGTGTGGGCGATGTCGCCACGCAGCGCGATCGCCAATCTGATTCATGCCCACGAGATCAGCGCGCAGGCCATCGGCACCGGTGGTGCGATCAATTTGCCGGGGCTCGCGACCACCGCCGGCGACATGGTCGCAGCGCTGGCGCGCGTGGCCGGCGACGAGGTTGCAGGCCGCGTGCGCTGGCAAAAGGATGACGCAATCACGCAACTGGTCGGCAGCTGGCCCGGCAGCTTCCTGACGCCACGCGCGGACCGCCTTGGCTTCGTACGCGATGCCAGCTTCGACGACGTGGTGCGCGCTTACATCGACGACGAGCTCAAGGGTTGAAACCGTACATTCGGCCGCTCTCACGACGGTCATCTCGACCGGCGACACATCGACTTGAACCGCCACGATTGCTTTTGCATGGGAAAGCTGTTTTCCCTTGAGGCGATCGCCGGTGAAAACTCTCACATTTCCTTAGACAAGACGTGCTGCAGCCTATAGATTTGCGCTCCTGACCTGTGCAATGCGGGTCACCGAAAAATGTAATCAACAGCGCAACAGAGAACGACACAGATAACGCAGTAGCGACGGGGAAAAGACTATGGCAGCGAACGGGTACGGCAACCTGATGGTAGGCGAAGGCGTCACGATGAATGGCACGATGACCGTGCCCGGTGAAGCCGTGATTGATGGCGCCGTGGATGGCACGCTCACAGCCAGCACCGTGCACGTCACCGAAAACGGCAAGATCAATGGCGTAACCACCGCCGAGCATGTGCGCATCGCGGGCAAGGTGGTGCAGACCACGGTCGCGAAGAATACGCTGGTGATCGAGTCGACGGGCACCGCCACCGGCAGCGTCGCGTATGCCAACCTCGAGATTGCCAAGGGCGGCAATATCCAGGGCCAGATCTCGATCCTGAAGTAAGCCGGAGCCGGCGATGATGTCCGGGACGACGGGTGGTCTGCTCGACGATGCGCATCACGACACGCGTTACCACGCGTCGTCGCCGCTGCAGCCGCAGCCATTTCCGCATCAACATCAGGATCGACCGTCGGTGCGCACACTGCGCCTCGAACTGCTGTGGCAGTATTCACGCACGCTGATGCTGCTGGCGCTGTTCGCAATCAGCGGCGGCAGCCTGCTGATCTATGCGGCGTTTCGCATGACCACCCGCCTGCTGTCCTGACGATCGATGTCGGACCTGAACCGGTATCGCAAGGAACTGCAGGAATTGAAGGAGGCGCAGCAGGCGCTCGCGCACCTGAAGCATGACCAGGAAGCGGTGCAACGCCGCGCGCGCGAAATCCGTGACACCGAACGCCGCATGCAGCATTACTACGGGCTGGGCGTGGTCGCGATCTGTCTGGTCGTGATTGCCGTCATCCACATCGTCTTTGACTGACAACAGCTGAATCCCGGCGGGGTTTGCCGCGACATCGGGATACCGGAAATTCGGGAATCGGGTGCTGGGGTGCTGAGGTGGCGCGGCTGGCGGGGATCGAACCCACGACCCTTGGCTTCGGAGGCCAATACTCTATCCACTGAGCTACAGCCGATTTACCTTAAAAATCATTAGCTTACGCTTATCTCGTTCTTGCCAATTCCTTCGCTGTCACCCTGCCGTCACCGAGGAGTGCATCGGCATGGCAACCGTTCGACAAAGAAATGGCCGCTGGCAGGCGATCGTCAAAAGGAAGGGGCATCCACTTCTATCCAAAACTTTTAGTCTTAGAGGCGATGCGGAGAAATGGGCGCGACAACAAGAGCGGCTAATCGATACCGGAATCTGGCTAGACTACTCTAGCGCCTCAAGATTGCTACTTCGAGACTTGCTGGAGCGCTATCTCCACGAAGTCACTCCCAACAAAAAGGGCAACTTGGTCGAGGGCTGTCGCATCCGGCTCTTTATGCGCTCTGCGTTGGCAGACTACTCTCTTACCAGCCTAAGCAGTTCTGTTATTGCCTCGTGGCGGGATGCTCGTCTTAAATCTGTTTCTGGGAGCACTGTCGCTAAAGAGCTGGCACTCCTCGGACACGTTCTCTCGGTGTCTACGAAGGAATGGGGAATACATCTCCCTACAAATCCAGTTCGAGACGTGCGAAAGCCGCCCCAAGCTGCACCAAGAAACCGCGTTCTAAATGATTCAGAGCGCGCCAAACTACTAACTGGCTGCAAGCAGTGCAAAAACCCTTGGATTTTCCCTGTTACTGCCTTTGCCCTAGCAACTGCCGCTCGTCGAGGCGAGATACTCAATCTGAGCTGGCCAGACGTTGATTTAGTGAATAAGACTGTAAAACTCAAAGGCAAAACCGGCGAGAGATCCATTCCTCTATCGCCCTCTGCTCTTTCGGTGCTTACAGCCCTGGCGACTGGAGACGATGAAAGAGTGTTCCCTGTTTCTGTCGAAGCGCTAAAGCAAGCGTTTGAGAGAGCGGTTAAGCGTGCAGGAATCGCGAACCTTACTTTTCACGACCTTAGACACGATGCACTCACTCAGATGGCTAAATTAGGCCTGAACATACTTGAATTGCGAGCGATCTCAGGACACACCTCAGCCAACATGCTTCAGAGATATGTGAATATCGACGTGGCTGAATTAGCGAAAAAGCTAGTCTAAAAACCTATAGGGCAGAGTCCTTGGTTATCTGTATTTTTTTAGTGCGGAAGAAGACACACCTATTGAAAGGGTTTGATGTACGCGCTCGTCTTAAATTTCAATTGTGAGGTGAAGAATCCTCCACACTCTTCACGTTTTACACAAGTCGCACATGCGTCCATGTATTCATTCTTCCAATCGCTTATCGATTTCCGATAAGCAGAGAGAATGTCGTCGTTCACTAAGCATCTTTGATGGTTGTATACGGAAACATTCATTCCGTAGGCCTGCAAGATCTTAACTGCTTCGCTTAATTTGTCTTTGTATTCAAAGGGATCAATCCACAGCAGATCCAAATTTGCCCTTGTAAATCCCGTAATTTCCAGACCCATAAGCGCAACATGGTCGACAAATAACAAGTTTCGAGCTAGATATTTCGCAAGAGGCACAAGTCGATCGATAGTTTGCTTGTGGAGTACTACTCTGATTTCCACCCTTTGGCCCAAGCTCTTTAGGTTTAGGACTCCCCGAATAGTTTCATCAAACGCTCCATCTGCTTGAACCACGTAGTTGTGGCGGACTGGATCATCAGAGTAAATAGGAATTCCGACCATCACATCTTGCAGCTGAACTTGGGCATACCTCCGTGCAAACTCAATATCTTTAAATCGCCTTCCATTCGACAAAATATGGACTGCAGTATTTGGCAGATATGATTTGACGAGAGACAACAGCTCTATGAATCCGTCTCCGTACAAGGTTGGCTCACCGCCAGTGAAGCCAATTTCTTTTGTATCTTGAGGAATTAAGCGAATTAACTCTTTTGTTTCCTCCAAAATCCATGAGTCATCAATATTTTTTGGAGGCTGGGAACACATCAAACAATAATGGTTACAACGCTCCGTAAGCAATATTGAATTGTGGTTCGATTCTTTCCGAAATAAGACTCTGATTCTTCCCGATTCGCTGTCTAAAGCGATGACATCCCCATCTGTAAGATGATTAAGCTCTGCTGGTAGGCAGTACAAAGGCGAACCACTGGTTGTTTGGGGAGCGCCCTTGATCAATACAGCTTTATAGCCCGAAGGGATCTGGCCAACATCGGATGACAAAACTAGACCGCTACGCTCTGCGAGCGGACGAGGGAGATTGGGATTTGTTGTTATGGTGAGCAGCCCCAGCCTTTCACTCGCGGCGACTATTGGATCCGCCTTGCCATGTAACGCAATCATGCGCGATTAGCCCATTCCATAAACAACGTCCTACAGTAGCTGTCGCGCTCCATGAGATCTATCAATAGCTTGAAGATTGTCATGTTTCGCTTGCAGAACTCGCTGTCCGGCTTTCTTCCGACAAAGTCTTTATGAATTGCGTGATGGTAAACCGGGTCCGCCCCGCAATATGGCTCAAATGCGCAGTCATTGCACATGGGAACACTGCCGGTAAAAGACTCTTCTAGAGGCTCTAGTAAGCTATTTGAGGAAAAAATCTCTTCATACGTGTTGTCTGAGACATGCCCTAACCTAAAGGTGTTATCACCCATTTCGGCAAGCATTCGACTTTCATCGGAAGGGTGCACTGAGCCATCGTAGTTATATACCACCGCTGCGATTCCAATCCCTGCGGGGCTCATTAAATCCACGTAACCAGGTTCTTGGCTCGTCAAAATCCGCTTCAAAATTGTCGAAGCGTAGTATTCCTGAAATTTAATCCCTGCCTTGTTTAGCTCAATGATGTATAACAGCCCATCTTCATAGAAATTTAACCACCGATCCGTGGAATAACTCGCAAAACTTTTAGTTTTTATCGCAAAACCATATGGTGACAAGTGGCGAAGAAATATGCCCTGAAAACCCTGACGGAGATATTCGTCGATGATTTCTTTCACCCTGCTCAGGCTTGCTTCAGTTGTTGTCATCAAGGCAGAGACTTGATCTCTTCCTAATTCCAACCTTGCCTTGTTTATTCCTTCAATGGTTTTTTCGTAGCTGTTGCGGCCAGGCCTCGGGCGATTTTTATTATGGAGATCCTCTGGTCCGTCCAATGACGTTGAGATATGTACACCGTTATCTTTGCAAAATTGGAGTACGTCTTGATCAATTAGCGCCAGATTTGTCGCGATTACGAAGTCGAGGTTTTTCTTGAAATGTTCGTTTCGGGACTTGGCTAACTTTACGATGTGCTTGATTAGTCCGAAATTTAAAAGAGGTTCGCCACCTTGAAACTCGATTTTTATGGCGGGCGATGGCGACTTGAACACAAGATCCAGCGACGCCTCAGCCAAGGCTTCGGTCATATCGAATGCGCCCTTGTCCTCTGATTGGCGGGACACTTGGCAATATGGGCAGCTATGCTCACACCTCAATGTCACTACGAAGATGTGCAGCGAAGTGAACTGAGATAGATTGCTTACTTTGGTTCGAAGCTTCAAAGCCAATAAATCGAGAGAAACCTTGTCCGTCTCCTCGAAGAAAAAGTGCTTCGATTTTAGATCCAAGTAATCAGGATCCTCAGCCGTTAGTTTGCGGCTGACCAGTTTCTCAAATGTTTCCCTAGGGGCGACGTGATACTCACCTACCAGATTCGTCAGGATGGTTCTTCCATCGCTTTTGGAGTGAAATCTCAGCGGTAATAAATGATAGTTGCCCGTGGAAGCTTGAGAATAGAAAGTTATAGGCTGGAATTTACTCATTCCTGATCAGGGTGGTTCGTGAAAACACGTGCGACAAGATCAGGTTTCGATATGGCTCTGTTTGAGCCCTAATGCTTATCCTCAAGTCTTGATCAAGAACCTCCTTCCGAAAGTCCTCGATCGTCGCCTCGATCCCTGCATTACTTTTTGATTCTGAAAAACGAAGAATCAAAAGATATGAGTTCGGCTCATTAATGATCTCCGCAGAGAAGCTATTGATGAACCGATACGCTCCCTTCTTTATCGCATCAAGGCTGTACGCAGACTTGTCGAAACGGACCTGCTTTTCAACCACGATTAATAGCGGCTTGAGTAGTGAGACGCATGTGAAGCATGTGAGGCATGGGAGCGGTGCGAATGATGGCCTGCAATGACTGTTCCATCCTTGCTTCTCTGAAGCAGCAGACCGTGCAGCTCCTCTCCTTGCTTGTAGGTAGCAATCATGGTCGCCACATCAACCGACTTCGGTAAAACTTTGGCAACCCCATCTGCAGACAGCGTCGAGCTAAATTCTGGGGTGACGCTTTGGCCAGCCTGAGTTTGGGAAGTAAGAACGGCTAATGCGGCAGCTACGGGCACGAGAAACTTCTTTTCGGATATAGACATAGCCCCTCCTGAAATTTACGGTTAAAAGAATACCAGATCCGTTCTGAGTGCTATAACTTTTGGCTCACCTTTGGGCCCGATGTTGCCCATTAAAGTTTCATTACAGCAACGATTTCCTTTTATTGCTCATTTAGAGAAGAGCAGCCTCCGCTTTTTTGAAAATATACGTTAGACGATTTAATTTTAGCCTCGTCAACTAATGTTTCCCGGTGCGCTGTTGCTTTTTTGTTGCCTGACCTTGTGGTCTTGCAAAACAATAGCAAAAAGGAAATATATGGGTAATGTCACAGTTCACCCCGAACATTTCGCGCGTGCAATGAAAACGCATTGGGAGACGCGCTTGGGGAACGTTGCAAACGAATCCCTGTTCTCGCTGTGGGAGACAATGGCAAAAGCATTCAATGCCGCTATTTCGCGACAGGACAACAGATGGGCAGTCCTTCAACCTCCGACTGGTACGGGTAAAACTCAAGGGCTGATGGTTTATGCTGCGATGCTGGCAATGCAGAACCAGACTGCCGAAAATCCGGTAGGCCTACTTGTTGTAACCCGACTCATCGATCAGGCAAATGAGCTTTGCATCGGCATAAATCAGATGGCCAATTTCGAGTGTGCCATCGCTAAGCATTCTGAGGAAAATGCTTCGGTTAGCGACATTCAACAGCATGATGTTCTGATAGTCACACACGCTTCTTACGTGCGAGCATTGGACGGTCTATGCCATAACGACGCATCTCGTTGGACCAAACTGATCGAATGGAAACACGGTAAACGAGGATTGACCATTGTTGATGAGGCATTGACTAACATCATCGATGAGTACCAGGTAAAAGCTGAAGACATTCGGCAGGTACTTTCATTCATCACTCCTGACCTTCGCCTCCAATATCCTTCTCAAGTTGAGACACTGGAATCGGTGTCCCGTACTCTTGAGATATTGGCCAACCCAAATCAACACATTGGATCGAATTTGGCTCCTTCACTGATCCATGCTCAGGTAATTTCGCCGGACAAGGTGGGAAGCACACTCCGGCTTCCCCACACAGTTTCGATGGAATCCCTCAGAGGTGAGCTGGCAGGGCTTCCCTTTGACCGACTCGTACTTCGAAAAGAGTCCGCCTCAGACAGAAAACGCATCTCGGCCATCGTCGATAAAACCTTGAGAGATGTTGATCGGATCCTTGCCAAATGGGCATATTACGTGCAGAAAGGAAAAGAACACTCCATTAATGCGTCTCAGCTTTTGATTCCTGTCGACCTCCCTTCGCCCGTAGTCTTGGACGCAACGGCCAGCCAGAACTTTCTTTGGGAACTGCTGGAAGATCGGGCCGACATCAAATCTATTCCGCCGAACACGAGGAACTATTCAAACGTAACGCTCCATGTGAGTCGCGCCTCAGCCATTGGAAAGTCGGCAATGACGAAGGACGGTCAGGTTCGCATCCCACGAGTTCTGTCTCATCTGGAGCAGGTGCTCGGGGAGGATAGGCGTATTTTTATGTGTGTTCATAAACGAGTGGAGCACATCGCTATGCAATACGCCCCTAAATTCAAAGATTTCAAAATAGGGCACTGGGGAGCTATTGATGGGCTAAACGAATGGAAAGACTTCGACGCAGCCGTGATCCTTGGTATTCCATATCGAGACCAAATCTGGGCTACTAATGCCTTCTTTGCGGTTCAAGGCCTGCAGACGAACGCTTGGTTCAGTAACCCGAAATGGAAGTCTTATGCAGATGTTCGGGAAGAGCTTCAAACAAAACAGGTCTCAGTGTCGATTATTCAATCGATAAATCGGATCAGATGTAGAAAGGTCATCGATATCGATGGCCATTGCAGTCCCTGTGACATCTTTATCGTATTGCCCGTAGGCATAAAGGGTGATCGTATTCTTCGGGCGATTCAGGATGAGATGCCTCATTTGAAGATCGAAGATTGGGAATTCGACATAGACGGAGATAAAGCTCGGGTTCGACGAAACACGAGTCATGAAGCTCTTGTTTCATTCATGGAGAACCGCCATTCCGGAGAAACCTCCTTTGGTCAATTGGAGAAGGAATTGAACTTGGGCAAAGAGGGAATCAAATCTTTGAAAGCCACTCTGAGAGACCTAGACCATCCCCTTCCAAGACATCTAAAGACGATCGGCGTGTCATACATGAGCACGGGGTACGGTAGGGGATCTCGATCTTACCTACTGAAGATCTAAGATTTAGGGGGTACTGAGTTATTTCTCTTTTTAGAGACTCAACCCCCGATAAATCTCTGAGGCGCTCATCACGGGCACAAAAAGAATCAGCTGCAAAGATCTAAGGGCCCTTCCGAGCAGACGATTGTCTTCGGGTCTCCCCGTAGGGGCCCTGTCTGCCTATGGAGGGCGGCGGAGAGTCTTCTGGGGAGTGCTACACTCGATGTCGTTGGCACCTTTACGTCACCCAAACTTTCGTTAACAAAGGTAGGGGAAGCTAGAAGGACGGCTACGAACGAACTATAAGTCGCTGATCTGAAGGCAACTTTCGGAAAGGCTGGCGCGGCTGGCGGGGATCGAACCCACGACCCTTGGCTTCGGAGGCCAATACTCTATCCACTGAGCTACAGCCGCGCGGTCCGGAGTCCGGAAGAGGCGCAAGGATACCGGGTTTCCGGGGGCCAGTCCACGCAAAGACCGGTGTTGCGGGGGAAAACCGCGTCGTTTCGTCTATAATCCGAGGCTTTGCAAGCACTTCAGGCATTTTGCGCCGAACCGATCCGAGGACACCATGAGCGACGCCCACAACGAGCACGATTCCGTCATCAAGACCCCGAGCCAACTGATTGCCGCCGTGGTGGCAGGTTTTGCGGTCCCCATCGTCATCATCGTGATGCTGGTGGCCTATGTGGGCAACAATCCGAAGACCGGCGCTGGTTCGAACGCCCAATCGCCGGAAGCGATTGCCGCGCGTCTGAAGCCGGTGGCTGACGAAGGCTTCACGCTGGTCGATGCCAGCGCACCGCGCCAGCTGAAGGCCGGCGCCGACGTTTATAACGCTGCCTGCGCTGCCTGCCACAATGCGGGGGCTGCCGGTGCACCGAAGTTCGGCGATGCCGGTGCCTGGGGCGGCCGCCTGAAGCAAGGCTATGACACGCTGGTGTCGCATGCGATCAAGGGCATCCGCGGCATGCCGGCCAAGGGCGGCAACCCGGACCTCGACGATATCGAAGTCGCGCGCGCTGTCGTGCACATGGCCAATTCGGCAGGTGCCAGCTTCAAGGAGCCGGCCGCACCGGCACCGAAGGAAGCAGCAGCGAAAAAATAAGCGCTGAAGCGCAGACGGCTGCAACGGTCGATGGGTAGTGGACAGCACCCGAAAAAAATCCCGGCTGAGCCGGGATTTTTTTCGCCTGTGCAGCGCGCCGTCGCACTGCCCGCTGTCGCATCGGGCTAGGCCGGCGGCGCCTGGTCCTGCCCGCTCTGCGGGATGCTCTGCTCACCGGGCTGCCGGTTGTCTTGCTGCCCGGCGTCATGCGCATGGTTCGGTGGCGCATCATCACGCCAGCGCTTGATCGCTGACCAAGCCGCCGCGACGCCACCGGCGACCAGCATGCCGCGCTTCAGCAAACGCGCGACCCGGCTCGCGCCCAGCACGGCCGGCAAGATCGTCGCTGCGAGGCTCAGTAGCGTACGGCCACTGACAGCGCGTACCAGACCCGCCGGCCCACTGCCAGCGATGTGGCTCAGTTCATCGCTGATCGCGCGCCGCGCTTGCACGCATTCGAAACGATGCAGCGCACCTTCGGCCAGCAACAGCTTTTTTCTTTGCTCGCGGGTCATGTTCATTCAGGCTCACCCTTGCAGAGCGCGTCGCGATCCTTGCGCAATTCTTCCATCGTCGACTGCAGGCCGATGCGGCCACTGGCAACGATGGCGCGCGCACGCTGCAACAACAACACGGCCACACCACCATAGACGAGGAACAGCACCAGCAGGATGCCCCAGCCCAGCGCATCCCAGAACAGCGCGACGATCAGTGCCGACAAACAGCCGAGCGCAAAAGCGGCGAGCAGCAACGCGGCGACGCCGATGAACAGCACCCGCAACAACGCATCACGCGCATCGGCCAGTTCGAGCACGGCCAGTGACGCGCGTGTGCGCAGCAGCGCCGCAAGGTTGATGAGTAGCGTGCGCGCGTTGGTGGCCAGCCCGGGCGCTGCCGGGTCGTGTTCTGCCACGGATCAGCGGCGGGCGATCAGCATGCCGATCAGCACGCCGACGGCGCCGGCGATACCGATCGCGCGCCACGGATGTTCGTGCACGTAGGCATCGGTATCATGCGCGATCTGGCGGCCGCGCTTGATGGCGGCATCCTGCAGCTCATGCGCGCGATGCAGTGCATCGTCGAGCATGCGCGACGCCTTCGAGCGCAGCTCGTCGGCGCGCGCGCCACCGGCGCTGGCGGCTTCGTCGAACAAGGCCTGCGCATCGCGCACCAGGGACTTCAGGTCATTGCGGACGGTCTCGATGTGGGATTCATGCATCACGGCTCTCCTGCGGTGACGTGGGCGAATCTGCCGGGACCGGGCCGGACGGCGGCGGCAACCTGGCAGGCGTATAAAAATCATAACGCAGGCCCTGCCAAACCGCAGGAAAAACCGTGTCCGCTAGTCAAGCAAACCATAACGCAGCCGGTACCAGACCAGGCCTATCCATTCGTGCAGCGCGTAATGGCTGTCTTTCAGCGCGCTGGCATTGGGTATATAGCTGGCGGGGGTGACTGGTCCGCGTTTCTTGAACCCGGTCGGCGCCGGTACCACCTCAAGGCCGGCACGCACGAAGATCTGCTCCGCACGCCGCATGTGGATGGCATCGGTCACCAGCAGCACACGGACCACGCCGGCTTTCCTGAGCATCTCAGCCGAGTGGCGCGCATTCTGCGCAGTGTTGTCGGACGTGTCCTCGACCCAGCGCACCTTCACGCGGAAGTCCTCTTCCATCGCGCGTGCCATCACGATGGCCTCGCTTTCGCCTTGTCCATCGGGGTTGCCGCCACTGACCAGCAATGGCAATCCGGTTTGCCGCTGCAGGCGCGCGCCGTGACGCAACCGCATCAGCGTCTCCGAGGACGGCCGGTCGCGGTTTGCATCCTCGGGTGACAGAATGTCGCGGCCACCGCCGAGCACGACAATCGCCTTCGCACCCGTCGTGGCAGGATCGTGCACCGGGACATAACGATCTTCAAGCGGCTTGACCAGCAAACGTGATCCGACACTGGTCGACAATCCGAGCAATAAAAAGATCGACAGCACAAGCAGCGTGGTTCCTGATTTTTTGTGTCGACGCCGCAGCAACAGGCCGATTACACCCAGCAGCACCAGCGACAATGGTGGCAGCAAGAAGGCGGCAACGGCATTCGTGATCAGCCAGCTCAGGCTCATGAGGGTTCCGTGTTTGCTCAGTGTTGTCGAGCAGGGATTGTAATCGCGTCATCGGATGCTCGACACATGGCAATGACTTCGGTAGAATGCGCGGCTTCCGGTGGCTTTGGCGACCGGTCTGGAGTGGTAGTTCAGTTGGTTAGAATACCGGCCTGTCACGCCGGGGGTCGCGGGTTCGAGCCCCGTCCGCTCCGCCAAATACAAACGCCTGCGTCAAGCAGGCGTTTTTCATTTTGGGGCATGGACGCTAGAAGCGCGTCGCCGTGGCCGAGTCCTCGCAGCCTGTTGCTCGCTTCCCACAATCTTGTCGCCGCAAGCGCTGTCGGAACCTGACAAGCCAGCCGACGAGCACGCATGACGGCATCAATGCCGAAACAGGCAGCAGAATCACGACTCGACGCTGCTCAGGTAGCATGACGTGACGACCGTATGCCGCTGCCATTCCAGAAAAAACTAACCCCGGGTTCATCACCAATCTCGTCGGAGACTGGGAGAGGAATAGCCCGGGGACTGCGAATGCATGCTAGCACGTGCGGAGAAGCACAGGCACTGCATGCGCCAGACGATGACGCAAATGCGACACAGCTCAAGCTGATTCCGGCACGGGGGTCCACTTGCTGCACGACTTGAGCATGCGGTGGCCGGGGATCGCACGAGCAATCTCGACCGAAAGACTGCACCCCTATCTGCATCGGACTCAGGGCGATCGGGATCGCGCACTAGGCATCTATTTGTGGAACATCTCGCTTTGTGAAAGTCTTTATCCGCTGCTGAACTTTACTGAAGTGACGCTTCGTAACTGTCTGCATCAGGGATTGACGGACCTGTTTGGGCGACGTGACTGGTTTGAGCTTGAATGGCTTGATCTGCGCGATGCTGCAAGAGTGTCTGAAGCAAAACTGAAAATCAGCAAACGTCATGGTCGGGCGTCGGCCGGCAGCGTGGTAGCCGAACTGAGCTTTGGCTTCTGGACTAGCTTGCTGGACGTTCGCTATGAGCGAACGCAAATACTATGGCCCGGCTTGGCGCGAAAAGTGTTTGCATCCGCGCCCAGACGATTACGCACCCGCAAAGCGCAATCCCGGTATGCAACAGCTACCCGAGCATTACGCAACCGTGTTTTTCACCACGAGCCCGTCTGGCACTGGACGCATCTTCCTGATGTCGTCAATGACGCGACGATCTGGCTGGGTTGGCTGAGTCCGGAAAGCGTCGACCTGACGGCGCAGATCGATCGATTCCGCGAAATTTTCGAGACGGGTCCTGAAACCATCCGACAAAAATCCGCTCCGCTGCACCTCCGAAAACGCGGCTGATCAGGCCGCTTGCTCGATCTGCTCGCCGCCCAACGCCGCCAGCAGGTCATCGAGTATCTGCGCCAGTTCCCCGGTCATCAGCTGGAAGTCTGCTTCGAAGCGCTCTGCTTCGGCCACCGATGCACTTTCACTGCCCTCCTTCAGCACATCGAGCGCCGCTATGCGTTTGACGGCGAGCGCTTCGGTCAGCACCAGCGATACCTTGTCGCGCCAGGTCAGCGCGACGCGTGTGCACTGCTTGCCGGCGCTGATATGACGGCGCACTTCGTCTGGCTCTACCGAGTGGCGCACATAGCGCACGGTTGCATTGCCATGCGCGCTGGAGCGCAGCTCGAGCTCCTGGTCGATCGTGAAGCCATGCGGCGGCTCGTCGGACAACAGCCAGTTGGTCATCGCGCCGACGGGTGATTGCGCGGTGCGCAGAGTCGCCAGCGGGAATTTGTCGACGGCCTTGACCAGCAACTTGATCGCCTCTTCCGCACGTGCAGCGCTCGCTGCATCGATCACGAGCCAGCCATTCACGGTGTCGATCCACACGCCGGTATCGGATTGCAGGGAGAACGCGCGCGGCAGCAAATCATCCGCGACTTGCTCCTTGATCTCCTTCATCTGCTTGCGACCACAGCGGAAGCCCTGCTGCTCGGCCAGCTCCGCTGCTTTCTCGCGCGCGACCTGATTGATCACGCTGGATGGCAGCAGTTTCTTTTCGGTACGCAACTTCAGCAGGAACTGGCGGTTGCTGGCGAAGACCAGTCGACCGTCATCCGCCGGCGCGATCCAGCCCTGGCTCAGCAGCTGGATGCTGGTGCAAGGCACGAATTGCTGAGGCGCGAGCGCGGCTTCGAGGGCGTCGGCCGTCATCGGCCAGTGTTTGGGCAGGCGGAATAATTGCAGGTTCTTGAACCACATCGCAGGGAAGAGAAGTTTATTGTTGAGTGGCCGCGGGCTGCTGGCGCTCATGCTGCACCAGGATCCACGGTTTGACGACGACAGTCCACAGCAGCGCATCGTCGGCATGCCAGCGATTGGCTTGTTCGTCCTGAACTTTCTGCAGCAAACCGGCCTGCATCCAGTCGAGCACGCTGGCCTTGTCATCGGCCGCAATGCGCGCGCCTACATCGATCAGGTCGAGGCCGGGCGCAACAGAAATCACGTTGCCGCTGGCGAAGAAGCGCGCCAGCTCGCTCCAGCGCATTTGCGCGGTCTGCTCGTTGAGCTCGCGGCGCAACGATGCAAGGACTTTCTCATGGATCATGACGTCACATCCTACATTCAATAATGCGGCGGCTTTTCATTGGCTGGCAGACCGTCGGGCAACCGGCCCTGCAGGTCGGCCAAACGCTTCGCGAGTGCGATCGTGAGCTTCTCGAATTCATCGAGTTTTTTCTGTTGTTCATAGACGGTCTTGTTCAGCACGTCGAGCAGGTAATCCTGCTGGCCGAGCTTGCTCTCCAGATTGACCAAGCGTTCTTTGATATCCATCGGTTGACCTCGTCGGGTTGGTTCAGGTCGGGCCTGTTCAGGTCGGCTTGCGCGCATGGCGACAAGCATCGGAGCAGTAAAGCACCTGCTCCCAGTTCGCGGCCCATTTCTTGCGCCAGGTGAAGGGTCGCCCGCAAGCCGCGCAGGTTTTCACCGGCAGCTGGTGCGGATTGCGAAATCCGCCATGATCTTTTTTTCGCTCTGGCACGGTGACGGTGGCTTCTTGCTCGACCGGGGCTTTTTCAGGCCGCCTTCGGCTTTTGCAGCAGCGCCTTCAGGTTTGCCAGCCGGTTCTGCGGGGTCAGTTGCTCGCTTTCCTCGGGCAGTGCATCACCCTCGTCGAGACGCATCTCCTTGATGAAGCGCGACACTTCGCAAGGCATGCTGTCGCGCGCGCGCTTGCGCTTCTTGCACCAGGTGATGGTCAGGCTGCGCTGCGCACGTGTAATGCCCACGTACATCAGCCGGCGCTCTTCCTCGATGCGCTGCGCGAGGACGTCCGGCGGCGCATCGGGATCGCCCTTGTGCGGCAGGATGCCCTCTTCGACACCGACCATGAACACATGGCCAAACTCCAGTCCCTTCGATGCGTGCAAGGTCGACATGCGCACCGCATCGGGCTCTTCATCCCGGCCGTCCAGCATGCTCATTAAAGCGACCATCTGCACCAGCTCCAGCAAGGATTTTTCTTCTTCCGTGCCGTCGCGACCGCCATTGCCCTTCTCTTTCAGCCAGCCGACGAAGTCGAGCACATTCTGCCATTTGTCCTGCGTCTGCTTTTCGTCGAAGTGGCCATACAGATAGGCTTCGTAGTCAATGGCCTTCATCATGTCATCCAGCACTTCACCGGCATTCTCGCCGCTGCCGGCCGGGCCGACGCGTGAGGCGCGTGCTTCAAGCTGGTTGATGAAGTCGCAGAATTCGCGCAGCGGCGCCAGCTGCCGCTCATTCAAGCGCGCTTCAATGCCACCCTTGAACACGGCTTCAAACAACGAGCATTGCCATTGCCCGGAAAACTCGCCCAGCACTTCGAGCGTGGCCTGACCGATGCCGCGCCGCGGCGTGGTGACGGCGCGGATGAAGGCCGGGTCATCATCCTCATTCGCGATCAGCCGCAGGTAGCTGATGATGTCCTTGATCTCGGCCTTGTCGAAGAAGCTTTGCCCGCCCGACATCACGTACGGGATGCGCTCGCGGCGCAGTGCCTTTTCGAGGATGCGTGCCTGGTGGTTGCCGCGGTACAGGATCGCGTAATCGGAAAACTTTGCGCGGCGCTCGAACTTGTGCGCCGACAGCATGATCGCAACCTGATCCGCCTCGGCCTCGTCATCGTCCATCGCCATCACCCTGATCGGGTCGCCCATCCCGTGCTCGGACCACAGCGCCTTCTCGAACAGCTTGGGATTGTTCGCAATCACTGCATTCGCGGCCTGCAGGATGCGGGTGCTGGAGCGGTAATTCTGTTCGAGCTTGATCAGCTTGAGGTCGGGAAAATCATCCTGCAGGATGCGCAGGTTTTCCATCGTCGCGCCGCGCCAGGCGTAGATCGCCTGGTCGTCGTCGCCGACAGCAGTGAACATCGGCTTCTTGCCGGGGCCGGTGACCAGCAACTTCACCATTTCGTACTGGCAGGTGTTGGTGTCCTGGTATTCGTCCAGCAGCAGGTAACGCAATTTGCGCTGCCAGCGATCGCGCGCGGCCTCATCATTGCGGAACAGTTCGACCGGCAGCCGTATCAGGTCATCGAAATCGACCGCCTGATAGCTCGACAAGGTCGCCAGGTAATTGCGGTAAATGCGCGCGGCCTGCGCCTCATCGTCGTCTGTCGCCTGCGCGAGCGCCTGCTCGGGCGTCAACAATGCGTTCTTCCAGAGCGACATCGCATGCTGTATGCGGCGGATCACGGCCTTGTCGGTCGTGACGGCGAGGTCTTGCACGATTGCGAAGCAATCATCGCTGTCCATGATGGAGAAGCGGTCCTTGAGGCCGATGGCGTTCGCTTCGCGGCGCAGGATCTGCACGCCCAGCGAATGGAACGTGGATACGGTGAGCTGTTTCGCGTGCGCCGGCTCCTTCAGCAGCTTGGCGACGCGCTCGCGCATTTCGAGCGCCGCCTTGTTGGTGAAGGTCAGTGCCGCGATGTTACGGGCTTCATAGCCGCAATGTTCGATCAGATGCGCAATCTTTTGCGTGATCACGCGCGTCTTGCCCGAGCCGGCGCCCGCGAGCACGAGGCAGGGACCATCGATGTAATTGACTGCGGCGCGTTGCGGCGCATTGAGTCCGTGCGACATGCGGGAAACGAGGCGGGAATTCGGAAAGACAACAAGAGCGCCACATTGTATCGAAAACCCTTGCGATGAAGCGGAAAGACGGTGGCACCGTCGATCAGGCAGCACCCGCAGCGGCCGCAGCGACCGGCACGCATGGTAAAGTGGCCACTGACGCGTGCGGGTGCGTTGTCACTGTTACAGCCGCTGTTGCAGCAACTGACACGCGATGCTTGCATTGGCATGAGCTGCGGTTTCTGCAGCGTTTAAAGCTTTCGCCTCCTCTCGCTTTCGCCTCCTCTCGGCGCGCTTCGATGAAATTCACGCATCTTATTGAAATCAACATGCCCGACAATCCGCTGGTCGCGCGATTGAGCCGGGCGCAGTTATGGCGCGGACTGGTGCTGCGCGCGGAGCGTCCGACACTGTTCCAGCTTGGGCTGGACAGTTGCCAGATTACGCATCGCTCGCAGGACAGCCTGCGTCGCACTCTGCATTTCGGGAAGCTGGTGGTTCACGACACGGTGCATTTCAGCCCGCAAGATCAGGTGCACTATCACGTGCCGCAGCAGGCCGAGATTCCGGTGTCGGATTTGCGGATGACGATCGAGGAACCGGAGCCCGGCGTGCTGTTCGTGCGCTTTGAGTATGACGACCACCAGGAAGCCCAGGAGTCGGCCGAGGAAGCGTTCTACAACGACTTCCGGCGCGAGGCGTACAAGGAAGCGGACATCGATACGGTACGTATGATCCGACAGCTGGCGCAGGAAGGCCAGCTCGAAGCGCCGCTGCAGTAAGCACGCAGGGATCGGCGCTTCAGCCGGCCCGCAGCAACACGATTCAGCGCCCGCTCATCTTTTCCCAGCCATAACGCACTGCCTGCTTGGTTCTTTCCCACGGGCTGCCCTGATGGCTGGTTTCCCAGTCAGCCCGTACCTGCGGCTCCAGCTCGTCCCAACGATAGCCCTGGTATTGCTTGCGGCCGGCAAGGTCCGCCCCATAGCGATACGCAGACGCGTAGTCTTCGTACTGGCCACCACTGCTGCCGTAGGCGCTCTGCCAGTGCTGGCGGTACAGGTCATCGCCGATGGCTCCGGTCGCTGCCGTCGTTCCGGTCGTTCCTGAGGTTCCAACCGTGGCGGCGCTAGTGCCGCTGCCTGCGGTCGCCTGCGATCCCAGGGGCTCAACCTCGACATCGGTGCGACGCACGGTATCGCTGATGGTTTCGGTGCGCTCCGTGACTTCCTTGCCCACCTGCACCTCCTCGACCACACGTGCGGTCTTGCCGACGACTGCTTCCTCAGCGGTCTCTCGCACTTCGAGCGTGCCTTCCTTGAATGCATCGATATCGGCGGCGCTGGCCGGCTGGTCCACCGGCGTGCGCTGCACTGACACATGCTCTTCACGCAGCTGCACGGATTCCTGCACCGGCGTCTCGGTCACATGCCGGTAGATACGCACACCGCCGCGCTGCACGGCGCGCTTGCCGACCTGCAGCTGTTCCTCGACGACAGGAATCGCTTCGCCGGTTTGGGCGGATTGGGGTGTGGCGGACGGCGGAGAGGTCGATGCGCTGGCTGCACCTGACGATGCTGCAGCGGCTGATGGCGTGGCGCCCGCGATGGTGGTGGTACTGCTGTAGCCTTCAAGTTCATTGCGCGTTTCTTCGGCGGTATAGATCGGCGAATTGGCCTGGTAGCCCGTCCAACCGGCACTGCGCCACTGACCCGCGCGCTGGTCGAGATCGACCGGCTGATACTGCGCCAGGATGTCGGCCGCACGATCTGCCTGCTCCTCGGTCGCCGCATCGATACTGAGCAGATAGCCGCCACGGCGCACGGCTTCCGAATACATGCCGGCATCGTCGCTGTGCTGATCGCTGCTGAACAGCGAGCGGAAAAAATCGCCGATGCCCCAACTCTCGCCCTCGGCAGGCGCTGCGCTGCGCTCGCCCAGCGCCTGCTGCCTTGCATCGGTACTTTCCTCGGCCGGACTGAGCTTCACATCGGCGCGCGTGAAGCCATCGTTGAACAAGGCATTCATCGCAGACTGGGCATCGCCATAGCGATCGAAAATGGCGGCTACGGTATGGTTCATCTCTGCCTCCTGCAGTGGGCATGGACGGCGCCATGCGGTTGAACTTCAAGTATTCTTCGCTGCATCCTTTGCACCAGCCTCATCAGCGGCTGCAAAGCGCTCGATGCTCGCGTGTTCACTGCGTAACACCACACTGTTCGAGACCGGCACCGGCTGACTGCGTGCAGTAATGCGTATTTCTTCCTTCAGCCGCACGCGCTTTTGCACGACCAGCACTTCTTCCAGCACCGGAATCACCAGCGTGGCGCCTTCATGGCGCTGAGTCGGCGGCTCACCTTCGACCCACACATCGCGCTTCACATGTTCGATCTCGAGTTGCTGGTTCTGCACAGTGTCATCGACGCGCCAGGTTTCCTCGGATACGGTCTTGTGCACACGCACGCCGGCACCGGTCTCCACGGTGCGCCGTCCCAGCAGCAGTGCCTCTTGTACCAGCGGCACATGCAGTGAGGGAGCACCGCCTTCGTCGGTTTGCGCAGCCATGCGCTTTTGAATTCTTCACAACGCGTCGGTTCCCTGCGGGGTCGGACTTTCCTGAACTTCTGTGCCCGCCGGCTTCTCTCATCAGGCACAGCTTCATCACAGCTTCACGCTCAGGAGGGGATACGATGGCCACCATCATTGCCGGTCGCTTCGAAACCAATGACGCCGCAGAGGCGGCAGTGGCGGCCTTGCGCAACGCCAGTTTTCCGGCGGCACAGATCAGCTGCTTTTACGTGGGTCCGGCCGGACAGCACTCGCGCTACCGGCTCGGCGGCGACCATGACAAGTCACCGGGCGCGGAAGACAGTCCGCGCGGGACGATGGCGGGTGCTGCCACGGGTGGACTGGTGGGCGTTGCGATCGGTGCCGCCACTGCGCCGGTGACGGGGCCGTTGGGTGCCGTCGCCGGGGGTCTGGTGGGCGCGCACATTGGCAATCTGGTGGGTGCGCTGGGCACGATGAAGGATGGCGAGACGCAGCAAGCCGAAGGCGCAACGCTGCGGCATGCCGGCTTCATGGTGGCGGTGAGTGCGCCCAATGCGGCGTGCGAGCAGAAGGCGATGGCGGTGTTGCTGCAGCACGGCGCGGTCGAGCTGGAGTCCGGCGTGGGCCATATCGTGAACGGTGACTGGCGCGATTTCGATCCGGCGGAGCCGCCGCATCTGCTGCAGGCGCAGCAGAGTCCGCAGACGCAGCAGCCCGCAGGGCCGCAGGCCGCTTCCTGAAACGAAATCAGCGATCGGTGTTCAGCGATTGGAGATCGGTATCTAGATATCGACCGGGTCCACTTCCAGGGACCAGCGCAGGCGCGACTTCTGTTCACGCAGCGCCGTGAGCCAGGGCTTCAGGAAAGCCTGCAACTGTGCGCGTGATCCGGATTCGATCAGCAATTGCGCGCGTTCGACGCCGGCGACGCGCGTGATCGTCATCGGCACCGGATCATTGATGACGATGCCTTCACACGGCATCAATGCGCGCGCGGCCTGCAGGAAATCCAGCGCCGTTTGCAACTGCTTTGCCTCCGCGCGCAACAAGGCCTGGAAAACGAATGGTGGCAAGCCGGCGCTGCGACGCTCGGTCAGCGTCGCTTGCGCAAAACCCGGATAGTCGTGCGCCAGCAATGCGCGATACAGCGGGTGCGTCGGGTAGCGGGTTTGCACCAGCACTTCGGCGCGACGTTCCACCGAGTCCGCGGCATCACCGTCGTCGTTGGCCGTGGGTGCGGCGTTGCCTGTCAGGCCGGCACGACCGGCTCGACCGGCCACTTGCATCAATTGCGCAAACAGACGTTCGCCGGCGCGATAGTCCGGCGAAAACAAGGCGGTATCAGGGTTGATCACGCCAACCAGTGTCAGGCGCTGGAAGTCATGGCCCTTGGCCACCATTTGCGTGCCGAGCAGGATATCGACCTCGCCGCGATGCACCGCCTCGAAGGCCGCTTGCGCACTGCCCTTGCGACGGGTGGAGTCGGCGTCGATGCGCAGCACGCGCGCCGTCGGGAACAGCGCCTGCAGATGTTCTTCGACACGCTGCGTGCCGCGTCCCAGCGGTTGCAGGTCCACGTTGCCGCAGGTCGGGCATGACGGCGGGATGCGCAATTCGAGGCTGCAGTGATGGCAGCGCAGCCGGCGCTCCGGTTTGTGCAGCACCATGAAGGCCGTGCAGCGGCGGCAATGGCTGATCCAGCCGCAGGCATCACAATGCATCACGGGCGCATAACCGCGCCGGTTCAGGAACAGCAGGGATTGCTCGCCACGCTCGAGCCGCGCGCGCAAGGCCGCGACCAACGGCGCAGACAAACCCTCCGGCGCCTTGTTGATTTCCATGTCGATCAAGCCGACACGCGGCAGCTGCGCATGGGCAGCGGCACGTTGTGTGAGATCGAGCCGACGGTAACGGCCGGTGGACGCATGCTGCCAGCTCTCGATCGATGGTGTGGCCGACCCGAGCACGACCTGGATGTCCAATTGCCGTGCGCGCCATACGGCAAGATCGCGCGCCGAGTAGCGCAAGCCCTCTTGCTGCTTGTATGAGGGGTCATGCTCTTCATCGACGATGATGAGCTTTAGCGATGGCATCGCGGCCAGTACCGACAGGCGCGTGCCGAGCACGATCGCGGCATCGCCGTGATGCGCGGCAAGCCAATGGTTCAAGCGTTCGCCTTCGGCCAGCTGGCTGTGCAGACTCACCACCTGCAGCTGTGGAAAGCGCGCGCGCACGCTGCCCTCGAGCTGTGGCGTGAGATTGATCTCCGGCACCAGGATCAGCACTTGCGCCGGCTCGCCACGGTTCTTCGCGCGCTCGATCAGGGTTTGCGCGGCATGCAGGTAGACCTCGGTCTTGCCGCTGCCGGTCACACCGAACAACAGGTGCGCGGCATAGCCTGGTTCGGCCGTGATCGCATCAACCGCGGCCTGCTGGCCGGGGTTCAGGATCGGCGCGACGGACGGCGTGGATTCGTTCCTTGATCCGGCTTCATGCTCTGACGCGGATCCATGCACTGCGGTGGCCGATGCGGGCTTGCCCGACTTGGCCAGCTTGGCCAGCTTGGCCAGCTTGACCGACTTGGCAGGGCTGGACGGACTGAGCGCTGCCGCGCGCTTTTTCAACGCACGATCAAGCGCGACGGTGGATGCGGTGCGCAAGCCTTTGGGCAAACAAGGCAACATCACCTCGCCCAGCGGTCGCTGGTAATAGTCGGCTGCGAAGCGGCACAGTGCGAGCCAGGCCGGTTGCAGCGGTGGCAATTGCGTGCGCACTGCAATCACATCGCGCAGTTTTGCTGCATCGACGTCGGTCGCGTCGCCCACTGCAGTCACCACACCAACCACCTCACGGCGGCCGAAAGGCACCAGCGCCAACTGACCGACCTGCGGCTCCGCGTCGTCGTCCGCGCCCGCTGACCAGCGGTAATCGAACTCCGTGTCCAGCGGAGAGTCCAGCGCGATTTTGACGATGCGACCGCTCACGACTTAATGTAATTCCTTAAAAGTGTGGCTAAGCTCCGGTCCTGCAAGGCCTTTTTCAGCTATCCACAAATTCTGTGGATAACTTTGTGTGTAACCGGGGCTTGACACGCGAAAACCCAGATTTTATGCGGGTCCGAACAAATTGCTCAACGGGAACGCAACAGGCTGATTCCAATAAAATCAACGACTTAGCCTACAGGCAATCTTCTGGTGAAAAAAATTTTGTTTTGTCTTCTAGCTGTCTTGACAGGGACGATTTTTGTGAATAAGTGCAGCCCCGGGTCCAGCGGCCGCTTGCACAAACCGCCATTTCATGATCTCAGCCCGACGAGCAGCGCTGATCGGTCAGGATATCCACGGATTTCAGCGAAAGCTGTGGATATCTTTGTGAACAATGCTTTCTTGTGGGAATATTTTTGCGCCGGGGATTCCAGCGCAGTGCAAGAGCATGTTGGCGGCACAAGAAATTTCAGCTTACATTTCAATGACTTGCGAACATTTATTCTTGTGCGCTTTTAAAAAAACGCGCAAGTCATTGATTCATCGTCGGCGCGCCAACTTTGTGCATAAGTCCTGTGAAGACTTGACCGGCTGAGCAGATTGTGTTCCCTCAGAGGAATAATCTGCACAACCGGCCGGCAAGCGATCAGGCACGCATATCGCGGCTGATCTGGTGGACGGCATCAACCAGCGCAGTCACCGATTCCGGCGGCGTGAACTGTGAGATACCGTGGCCGAGGTTGAACACATGGCCGCTGCCCGCGCCCGGCTTGCCGAAGGATTTCAGGGTCTTGTCGACCTCGGCGCGGATTTGTTCGGGCTTCGCGAACAGCACATTCGGGTCCAGGTTGCCTTGCAATGCGACCTTGTCGCCGACCTGCGCGCGCGCCTTGCCCAGATTGACCGTCCAGTCCAGGCCAACGGCATCGGCGCCGATGTCGGCAATCTCCTGCAGCCACAGTCCACCGCCCTTGGTAAACACGATGCAGGGGATTTTCACGCCCTCGTGTTCGCGCTTGAGGCCCTTGATCACTTCGCGCATGTAGTGCAGCGAAAACGCCTGGTAAATGCCATCGGCCAGCGCCCCGCCCCAGGTATCGAAGATCATTACTGCCTGCGCACCGGCATCGATTTGCGCGTTCAGGTAAGCCGCGACGGCTTGCGCATTGACGTTCAGGATGTGATGCATCAGGTCCGGACGGTCATAGAGCATGCTCTTGACGTTGCGGAAATCGTCCGAGCCCTTGCCCTCGACCATGTAGCACGCCAGGGTCCACGGGCTGCCAGAGAAACCGATCAACGGCACGCGGCCTTGCAGTTCGGTGCGAATTTGGGTCACCGCATCAAAGACATACTGCAGCTTGGCCAGGTCCGGTGCCTGCAGCGCACGTACGGCGTGCTCGTCGCGCAGCGGATGCGCAAAACGCGGGCCCTCGCCCTCGGCAAACGACAGGCCCAGGCCCATCGCATCGGGCACGGTCAGAATGTCAGAAAACAGGATCGCCGCATCCAGCGCATAGCGGTCCAGCGGCTGCAGCGTGACCTCGGTCGCGTAATCCGGATTGGTGGCCAGCCCCATGAACGAGCCCGCCTTGCTGCGGGTCGCGCGATACTCGGGCAGATAGCGCCCGGCCTGCCGCATCAGCCACAACGGTGTGTATTCCGTCGGTTGGCGCAGCAGTGCGCGCAGGAAGGTGTCATTTTTCAACGGGGCGAAAGAGCTCGGCATCCTGATCCTGAAGTGGCATTGGCGGAAGGCCGTATTATCGCTGAAACCCCGGCGTGAACCTGATTTTTTACACCTCGCAGTGTCAACTGAACAAAACGCTCGTGTCAGGGTCAGGGCGCGACGATCAGCTCAACCTGCGCTTCCTTGAGCAACGCGCGCATCGCAGCCGGCGGTTCGGCATCGCAGAAAAGCTTGTCGATCTGCGACAGGTGCGCCAGCCGCACCAGCGCTTGCCGACCGAACTTGTCTTCATCAGCCACGAGCCAGACTTCGCGCGACTGCTCGATGATCGCTTGCGCGACCTTGACCTCGCGCGGGTCGAAATCGCGCAGCGTGCCATCGGGCTCGATGCTGGAAATGCCGATGATGCCGATGTCAACCTTGAACTGCCGGATGAAATCCAGCGTCGCCTCGCCGACGATGCCACGGTCGCGGCCACGCACCACACCGCCGGCGACGATCACTTCGCAGCCCGGCTGACCGGCCAGGATCGCGGCCACGTTCAGGTTGTTGGTCACCACATGCAGGCCGCTATGGTGAACCAGCGCGCGCGCCACTTCTTCGGTGGTGGTGCCGATGTTGATCAGCAGCGAACTGCCCGGACGCACCCTTTGCGCGCCGGCGGCCGCAATGCGGCGCTTGGCGTCGATATTCAATACCTAGCGCTGGCTGTAGTCGATGTTCTCGACCGAGGACGGCAAGCCCACCCCGCCGTGATAGCGCGCCAGCAGCTTCGCCTCTTCCAGCAGTTTCACATCGCGGCGCACCGTTTGCGGCGTGACCGCGAGTTGCTGCGCCAACGCCTCGACCGACACGGTGACCTGGCTGCGCACGGCTTCGAGGATGCGGCGCTGGCGGGGATTGAGGGTCATCGTAGGTCTCCGGAGGGCGGGAAATCATGATAAAAGTGAAAGAAGGAACAAAAACGAACCGATTTAATGTTCGAATTGTTGCTTTTTGTTCGTTTCCCGTCTATCTTTGATCGGGCATTATGTTCAGGTCACCCTGATTTGGCAATTTTCGCAGGCAAGCTCATCCGCTTGACCCTGCAGCTGCCGGCACCGTCCTTCGCCACCCAAGCGATACCGGTAAGTTAGTACTGGCTCACATTTTCGGATCGTCTGGTCGTCATGAGTTCACAGCAGGTTCTTGCTGCCGGGGTGCCAACGCCCGACACACCGAGCGCCGAGGTGCTGGTCACCGACGTGCTGATTGTCGGTGGCGGCATCAATGGCGCGGGCATCGCGCGCGATGCGGCGGGCCGCGGCCTGTCGGTGGTGCTGTGCGAAAAAGATGACCTTGCATCGCATACCTCGTCGGCCTCGACCAAGCTGATCCACGGCGGGCTGCGCTACCTCGAGCATTATGAATTCGGGCTGGTGCGCAAGGCGCTGATTGAGCGCGAAGTGCTGCTGCGCGCCGCGCCGCACATCATGTGGCCGATGCGCTTCGTGATGCCGCATGACCAGGGACAGCGCCCGGCGTGGATGATCCGCGCCGGCCTGCTGATCTACGATTTCCTCGCAAAACGCGAAATCCTGCCCGGCTCCGGCGGCATCGACCTGCGCAACCACCCGGCCGGCAAACCGCTGAAGCCCGAGTTCACGAAGGGCTTCGTTTATTCCGACGGCTGGGTCGATGATGCGCGGCTGGTGGTGCTCAATGCGCTGGATGCTGCCGAAAAAGGCGCGCGCGTGTTCACGCACACGCGCTGCGTAGCGGCCAAACGCGTCGGCGAGCATTGGCAAGCGAGTCTGCAGCGCGCCGATGGCAGCACCGTGCAAGTGCAGGCACGCGCGCTGGTGAATGCGGCCGGCCCTTGGGCTGCATCCTTCCTCGAAGAAGCGATACACCAGCCGACCGGCAAGGCGCTGCGGCTGGTCAAGGGCAGCCACATCATCGTGCGCAAGCTGTTCGACCATCCGTTTGCGTACATCTTCCAGAACCCCGATGGCCGCATCGTGTTCGCGATCGATTACGAACAGGATTTCACGCTGGTCGGCACCACCGACCTCGAGTACCACGGCGACACGAACAAGGTCGATATCGATGCGTCGGAGATCGCCTACCTGTGCGAACTGACCCGGCGTTACTTCGTCAAGCCGATCACGCCGGAGGATGTGGTCTGGTCGTACTCGGGCGTGCGTCCGCTGCTCGAAGATGATTCGGCCAATGCGTCGGAAATCACGCGCGACTACAAGCTGGCGATGGATGACGACGCGGCGCCGCTACTGTCTGTCTTTGGCGGCAAGATCACCACTTTCCGCAAGCTGGCCGAAGAAGCGGTGGACATGATCGCGCCCCGCCTTGGCAACCAGCGACCCACCTGGACTGAACATGCGTGCCTGCCGGGGGGTGACTTGTATGGCGCACCGCAAAATCGCGGCGTGCTCGAGTACGACGCGTACGTCAGCCGCATGCAGCAACACTACGCATGGCTGCCACCGAAGCTGGTGGCGCGTTATGTGCGCGCGTACGGCACGCGCATCCATGCGCTGCTGAAAGACAAGCAGGGTCTTGCGGACATGGGCGAGCTCGTTGCGAAAGATCTGTTCGCAACTGAAATCGAATATTTGGTAAAGAATGAGTGGGCGTCGTCAGGCGCCGATATACTGTGGCGACGCTCCAAACTGGGTCTGCACCTGCCCGCTGGCAGTGAACAGCAGATCGATCAGTGGATCGCCCGCACATACAAGAACAATTAGCAGCAGCATTGCGGCAGCCCGGCGAGGCGGCCGCACATGAGGAGACAACGTGCGTCTGGAACTGCAAGGCGTGACCCGCAAGGTCGGCGCCGAAACCCATCTGTATCCGACTTCAGTCACGCTGATGTCGGGTGCCATCAACGTGCTGCTTGGCGCGACACTGGCCGGCAAGACCACGCTGATGCGCGTGATGGCAGGCCTCGACCGGCCGAGTGACGGCAAGGTGATCGCCGACGGCGTCGATGTCACCGGCGTGCCGGTGCGCGAGCGCCAGCTGGCGATGGTCTATCAGCAGTTCATCAATTACCCGTCGCTGACGGTGTTCGAGAACATTGCGTCGCCATTGCGCATTGCCGGCAAATTGTCTGACGATGCCATCCGCGCCAAGGTCCATGAGATGGCCGAGCGCCTGCATATTTCGAAATACCTCGATCGTTCGCCATCGGCGCTGTCCGGCGGCCAGCAGCAACGCTGCGCGCTCGCACGTGCGCTGGTGAAGGATGCCAGCCTGTTGCTGCTGGACGAACCGCTGGTGAACCTCGATTACAAGTTGCGCGAAGAATTGCGGCGCGAACTGACCGACCTGTTCTCGGCCGGTGGCACGACAGTGGTGTATGCGACCACCGAGCCGCTGGAAGCACTGCAACTCGGCGGTCACACGCTGCTGATGCATGAAGGCCGCGTACTGCAGCATGGACCGACGCTGTCGGTGTTCAATGCGCCGGTGTCGGTGATCGCCGCGCGCACCTTCAGCGACCCGCCGATCAACCTGTTCGATGCGACCATCGCGAACGGCACCGCGCAACTGGCCGAAGGCATCGCACTGCCACTGACGTCCGCGCAGCAAGCGCAACTGGCCGGCTATTCGCGTGTGCAACTGGGCTTGCGTGCGCACAGCCTGCATGCGCAAGCGCGCGCCGGCGATTATGCATTGAGCGGCACGGTGGACCTGGCCGAGATCAGCGGCTCGGAAACCTTCGTGCACCTGCATCGCGGCAGCCTTGCGCTGGTGGCGCAACTGCCGGGCGTGCATGAGCTGGACCTGGGCGCACAGGCGACCATGCACTTCCAGCCCGGCGACCTGTTCATTTTCAACACCGAAGGCGCGCTGCTGTGCGCGCCCGGCGTGGGAGCCTGAGATGGCGCGCATCGAACTCGCTGGCCTCGCGCACAGCTACAAACCGAATCCCTCGCAGCCGTCCGACTATGCGCTGCGCCCGATGGACATGGCCTGGGACGATGGTGGCGCGTATGCGCTGCTGGGTCCGTCCGGCTGCGGCAAGACCACGCTGCTGAACATCATCTCCGGACTGGTGAAGCCTTCGCACGGCCGCGTGCTGTTCGACGGCAAGGACGTGACCGACTTGCCGACCGAAGCGCGCAATATCGCGCAGGTGTTCCAGTTCCCGGTGATTTACGACACGATGACGGTGGGCGAGAACCTCGCGTTCCCGCTGAAGAACCGGGGCTGGAAACAGGCCGACATTGATCGACGCGTGTCGCAGATCGCCGAGATTCTCGAACTGTCAGGCGAGCTCAAGCATCGCGCATCTGGCCTGACGCCGGATGCAAAGCAAAAGATTTCACTCGGCCGCGGGCTGGTACGGCCGGATGTCGCAGCCGTGCTGTTCGATGAGCCGCTGACCGTGATCGACCCGCACCTGAAATGGCTGCTGCGGCGCAAGCTGAAGGAGATCCATCACGAGCTGAAACTGTCGCTGATCTATGTGACGCACGACCAGAACGAAGCGCTGACCTTTGCCGACCAGGTGGTGGTGATGACCGAAGGCGAAGTGGTGCAGGTCGGCAGCGCGCAAGCGTTGTTCGAGGCGCCGGAGCATACCTTTGTCGGCTATTTCATCGGCAACCCCGGCATGAACCTGCTGCCGTGTGCATCGAGCACCAGCGGCGTGCATCTGCCGGGCGTGAAAGAAGCGCTCGCCGCGCCACGCGACATTCCGGCCGGTCGCATGACGCTGGGCATACGTCCCGAATATGTGGCGTGCATCGCGCAACCGGAAGCCGGCGCGCTGCCGGCACGCTTGCTGAAGGCGCGCAACATGGGCACGCACTGGCTGGTGGAATGCCAGCTCGGCGAGCACCGGATTGCGGCCAAGCAGCGCGAGATGCATGCGGCCAATGAAGGTGATGCGGTGTGGCTGAAGCTGCCGGCCGAGCGCACGCTGTACTACGTGAACGACAAGCGGGTGGCATGAGATGGCAACGATGAAAACCCAGAACAACAAGGCCTGGTGGCTGGTGCTGCCGGTGATCCTGTCGGTCGCCTTCTCGGCCATCATGCCGCTGATGACGGTGGTGAATTATTCGGTGCAGGACATCCTCGGCCCGGACCAGGCCGTGTTCGTCGGTACCGAATGGTTCAAGGAAGTGATGCGCGATGAAGACCTGCATGCGGCCTTCTTCCGTCAATTGTGGTTCTCACTTGCTGTATTGACGATCCAGATCCCGCTCGGCATCGGCGTCGCACTGACGATGCCGGCGCAGGGCTGGCGTGCATCGCTGTCGCTGGTGCTGGTCGCGCTGCCGTTGCTGATTCCCTGGAACGTGGTCGGCACGATCTGGCAGATCTTCGGCCGGGGCGACATCGGCCTGATGGGCAAGCTCATCAATGACGCCGGCATCGACTATAACTACACCGGCAGCTCGATGGATGCGTGGCTGACGGTGCTGCTGATGGATGTGTGGCACTGGACGCCGCTGGTGGTGTTGCTGTGCTATGCGGGCGTGCGCGCGATTCCGGATGCGGACTATCCGGCAGCGAAAATCGATGGTGCACCGCGCCTGGCGGTGTTCCGCTACATCCAGCTGCCAAAGAT